>Ga0265313_10002085_pt1 | contig 17868 bp, 15 predicted proteins | sample 4123metaG_FD_203122 | JGI IMG/M metagenome (GOLD analysis project Ga0265313, IMG submission 203122) | Rhizosphere microbial communities from Carex aquatilis grown in University of Washington, Seatle, WA, United States - 4-1-23 metaG | ecosystem: Host-associated > Plants > Roots > Rhizosphere >...
GCCACGATGGCGGCACGAACGCGATCGCCTGGAAGGCCGGGAGCCGGCTCCTGGCCTCGGGGGGCCAGGATGGCGCCGTAAAATTGTGGGACGGAGCGAGCGGACAGCACACGGCGACAGCGAAGCTAGGCGGCGGCTGGGTGGAGCACCTGGCTTGGGGAACGAACGCCCTCGCCGCCGCCTCCGGCCGGAAGCTCTTCCTCGTGAATCCCGATGGCGCGATCCGCCATGCCTTTCCGGATGCGCCGAAGACAGTCACCGCTCTCGCCTGGCGGAAGGTGCCGGAGCCTCCCCTCCTTGCGGCGGCCTTCTTCGGCGGGGTCAGGCTGATCGACCCGGGCGATTTCAGCATGCGGAAGGAGCTTCCCTATGGGAACGGCATCCAGACGCTCGTCTGGGCGCCGGACGGAAGGTGGCTTGTCTCGGGCAACCAGGACCCGAGCGTCCACTTATGGATACCCGACGAGGACGCCGAACTGCAGATGAGCGGATACGAGGGGAAGGTGAAGCACCTCGCCTTCGACCACACCAGCCGCTGGCTGGCGACCGCGGGCGGGCACGATGCCTGCATCTGGGACTGCAGCGGCGCGGGGCCCGAGGGACGGACGCCAGCAATGCTCCCCCATGAGAGCCCAGTATCCGGGCTCGCCTTCCAGGGCAGCCATGGGCTTCTGGCGTCCGCGGCGTCGGACGGGACCGTCATGCTGTGGAGCATCGAGCGAAAGCAGCCCCTGAGGGCCACGGTCAAGATGCCGCACGCGCCCACGCGGCTCGCCTGGTCGCCGGACGACCGCCAGCTCGCAATCGGCTCTGAGAAGGGCGTCGTCTACGTCCTCAAATGCGAGGGTTAGGAAAACTAACGGGGGAGCCTCAGAATCTCGCAGATCTTGCGCCCAATTTGACGGCGCCGTTCATGGCTGACACGCCCCATGATCGACACGCATGCACTCTTATCCACCAGGTAAAACAAACCGCAATCGATGACCGTTGAGTATTCAAGACCGTCCGCTCCATTCAGCTGAGTCTGCCAAGAGTCGAGCGCCGCCGCGGGCTGCCGCTTCGATCCGTAAAGCACATTTATGCGGGAGACGCGCGGATCCAGGCAGTCCTCCTCGCACGAGATCACCACTGCCAGATGCAGGTCGCGATCGCGCGGATTGAGCCGAACCCGCACTATGTCCCATTGTTGCATGCTATCGCTGGGGCGGATGGTTGGCGGCAGCGGAGTTTGCAATTCGATAGCCTTCGGCGTTCCTCCGAAAATAACCGACCGGGCGGTCAGGGATAGGCTCAGGCACGACATACTCCGTCAATTGAACCAGGCGAGCGCCCTTCCGGATCACGACCGCCTCGCCCCGAAGGGCACGCTCGATGAGCCGGCCAATGTGAGGCTTCGCCTGGGAGACAGTAAGAATATCCATGGGTCCAAAAATAGGCCTAAAGATAGGTCTGTCAATTGGTCTATCTGCAATGACGCATGCGGAAATGGCGTTCATCACCAATCCTAGTAACAACCGCTGCCACCAGAACCGGCCGCGAGCTCAAGAAAACCGCAGCCTGTTGTCGCCATCCAGCCGCTTTGAGAGGTCGATCGGGTCGCCGACCGAGACCGTCCCGGGCGCCACTTGATAGGCCCAGACTTCGAAGTAATTGAGGGTGAGCGGTCCGTAGATCGTCGCAAAGGCGCAGTCCACCGCGTCCGCTCCGCAGGCGACCTTGACCCTTCCGATCCGCGGGACGTTGTAGCGGGGATCGTAGGCGAACCACTTCCCGCCCAGATAGACCTCGAAATAGGCGTGAAAATCCATGGGCGAGCCGGTATCGACGTAGGCGATGTCCGGCAGGTGCCCGGTGACGTAGCGGGCGGGAATATTGAGCGCACGGCAGAGGGCGACTCCGACATGGGCAAAATCGCGGCAGACGCCAAATCCCTGTGCGATGACCTCGGAGGCTGCAGTGTCCGATCGGCCCTGGCCAAAACGGTATTGGATTTTGCCGTGGATCCAGTCGCTGACCGCGCGAACCTGCATGTGGCCGCGGGGGACGGTCCCGAACTGGTCCCAGGCAAACTTGATCAGCCGGTCGGAATCGCAGTACCGGCTGGGCAGCGTGTAGCGGAGCAGTCCGACCGGCAGCTCGCTCATGGGCACAACCAGGTCATTCGCCTGGTGAAAATTATCTCCCACCGAGGGGACGAGGACGAGGGCGTCGTGGCTTATCTGGTTCTGCCCGCGCGGCAGGATAAGGCGATAGAGGATGTTTCCGTGAGCGTCCTCGAACTCCTCGCAGGGAAGCCGGTCTCCGAGCACAAGCCGTTCCTGCTGCACGACCTGCATCGTGTCCATGCGGGGCTTCAGGTTCATGAGGACTGCAACGTCCGCCGGCGCCTCGTAGCGCAGAAGGCACCCGACGCGCACGACGAGATCGAGCTTCGGAATCACCGGCATCGGTCCGACATATCCCGATTATTCGCAACGTCAATCTGGCTTCGGCCCAAATTCTCTTGCCGCTCCCTGCGGGGGGTTCGTACTCACACGCTTCCCTAAAACCGACGACGACCGGGCCTGCCGGGCCAACGACGGCGAATCGAACGCGCATCCCCACCCCATGACTTATCCCTTTTCCCGCCGCCGCTTCCTGAAAAAAACCGCCCTGGCTGCCGGTGCCGGCCTCACGGCACCCCTGTGGCAATCGCGGCTGCGGGCGGCGTTCGCCCCGGATTCGGCAAGCGGATCGTCGGGCCGCACGCTCATGCCGGGGCCGTTCAAGCCGACGTGGGAATCGCTCGTGCAAAACTATAGGTTCCCGGACTGGTATCGGGACGCCAAGTTCGGGATCTGGGCGCACTGGTCCGCGCAATGCGTTCCCGAACAGGGCGACTGGTACGCGCGCAAGATGTATATCCAGGGAGAGAAGGACTACGATTACCACGTAAGGACCTACGGCCATCCGTCGAAATTCGGGTTCATGGAGGTCGAGAATCTCTGGAAGGCCGAGCGCTGGGAGCCGGAGAAGCTGATGGCGCTCTACAAGCAGGCCGGGGCCAGGTATTTTTTCGCGCTCGGCACCCACCACGACAATTTCGACGCGTACGATTCGAAGTATCACGGCTGGAACTCGGTAAACGTGGGCCCAAAGAAGGACATCGTCGGAATCTGGGGCAAGGTGGCCCGCGCAAACGGCATGCGCTTCGGAATCAGCAACCATTCGTCCTGGGCCCCGCGCTGGCTGCAGCCCGCCTATGGCTACGACGGCGAAGGACCCCTGGCAGGAGTGCGCTACGACGCGTTCACGCTGACCAAGGCCGACGGCAGGGGAAAGTGGTGGGAGGGCCTCGATCCGCAGGACCTGTACACCGGTCCCTCGGTTGTGATGCCTGACGGCCTTGCCAGCGCCCAGGCCGTGCGGGACTGGCAGAACAAGAATACGAGCCTGGCCAAGAGCAACCCGATGCCGGTCGCCGGCTTTTGCCAGAATTGGTTCCTGCGCACCCAGGACCTCGTGGACAAGTACCGGCCCGACGTCCTCTATTTCGACACGAACGAGCTGCCGCTCGGCCAGGCCGGGCTCGATCTTGTTTCCCACTACTACAATTCGAGCGCGGCCCGGAACGGCGGCCAGGTGGACGTCGTGGTCAACGGGAAGCATATCGAGCCGGCGCATGTCGGTTCGTTTGTCGAGGACATCGAGCGCGGTGTCGCGAACGGGATCAGGCCCGAGCCCTGGCAGACCGACACCTGCATCGGCGACTGGCACTACAGCCGGCCCCTCGCGGAAAAGAACGGCTACAAGACGGTCTCGCAGGTCGTCGGCATGCTGGTGGATGTCGTGAGCAAGAACGGCAACCTCATGCTAAATATTCCCGTCCGCGGCGACGGAACGATCGACGAGCACGAAGTGACTTTCCTGCAAGGGCTGGCGGCCTGGATGGCGGTCAACGGCGAGGGCATCTTCGCGACCCGCCCGTGGAAGACCTTCGGGGAAGGCCCCACCCGGCTCTCCGGCCGCGAGCGGAACACCGCCTACACGTCCGAGGACATCCGCTTTACGGCCAAGGCCGGGACGCTGTATGCCTTTGTCCTGGCGTGGCCCGCGTCCAGAACCGCGCTGATCAAGACGCTGGCGGCGAATTCGCCCCAGCTCGCTGGCCGGAAGGTGGCAGGCGTCTCCCTGCTCGGCTATGGCGGAACCCTCGATTGGTCCCAGGATGACCAGGGCCTCACAGTAAAGCTGCCGGAAAAGGCTCCCTCGGACTACGCTGTCACGCTGCAGATCAGGGGCGTCGCGTAGCGAGGCTGCGCAGATCGCGAGCGGAACGACCCTGGCCGGCCTCCCAGGCGCAAATTCCGCTTGCCGCCCGGCCGAATGACCCCGTACTACCTATCCTCTTCACGACCCGAAAGGTCGTCTGGCAAGATAGCTCAGTTGGTAGAGCAGAGGACTGAAAATCCTTGTGTCGCCGGTTCGATTCCGGCTCTTGCCACCATTTTCGACAGCCGCATCGCGCCGTCACCCAAGTGAATAACCAAATGCAGCCGACGTCCCACGCAACGGCCACGCTCCGCTTCATAGCCTTTACGAAGGTCCTGAAGGGCCTGCTGCTGGTCGCGATCGGCCTGGGCGCCTTCAATCTGATCGACAAGGACCTGGTCGAAATCGCCCGAAACTGGACGATGCATCTCAGGATCGATCCGGAAAACCACTACGCGCGGCTGTTCATTGAGAAGGTGGCCAATGTCGACGCCGTCAAGCTGCGCCGGTACGGCGTGGTCTCGTTCCTGTTCGCCGCCGAGCTCTTTACGGAAGGCGTCGGCCTCTGGCTCAACAGGACCTGGGCCAAGTACATGGTGCTCGTGGGGACCGGATTCTTCATACCTCTTGAGGCTTACGTCTGCGTCCGCCGCTTCACGTGGGAGCACCTCGCCCTCTTCATCGTGAACGTCGCGGTCGTGGCCTACGTCGCCACGGTGGTTCGCAGGGAGCACCGCAAGGAAGCCTAGATTGCCTTCCGCGGCAGCTTAACATCGGGCAGGAAGCCGGTCAAAAGGCCGATCAGGGGCAGGAATGCGCAGACCTGGAACACGTGGATGATGCCGGTCCGGTCGGCCAGCCAGCCGAGCAGGGCCGATCCTATCCCGGCCACGCCGAAGGCGAAGCCAAAGAACAGGCCGGCTATGAGACCGGTCCGGCCGGGAATGAGATCCTGGGCATAGACAAGGATCGCGGAGAAAGCCGAGGCGAGGATAACGCCGATCACGATCGACAGGGCGACCGTCCATGCCAGGCCGACGTGGGGCAGGATGAGCGTGAAGGGCGCCACGCCGAGGATCGAGACCCAGATGACATACTTGCGGCCGAAACGGTCGCCCACCGGGCCGCCGAGGATCGTTCCGGCGGCGACCGCAAAGAGGAAGATAAAGAGGTAAAGATCGGCGGCCGTCACCGAGAGGTGGAACTTCGCGATCAGGTAGAACGTGTAATAGTTGGAAAGGCTGACGAGGTAGAAGTACTTCGAAAAGGTGAGCGCCATCAGGATCGCGACCGACGCGATCACCTTGCCGCTGGAAAGGCCTGCTCCCGGATGGCGCTCCAGTGCCGCGCGAAGCCGCAGGCGGTGCCGGCTGTACCAGCCTCCGACGCGGGCGAGAATCACGATCCCCAGGAAGGCGGCCGCGGAGAACCAAAGGATCCGCGCCTGCCCTCCCCGGACTATGATGAGGGCCGCAAGGAGCGGACCGAGCGAGCTTCCGAAATTCCCGCCCAGTTGGAAGAGGGACTGCGCGAAGCCGTGGCGCCCGCCCGAGGCCATCCGGGCCATCCTGGAGGCTTCCGGATGAAAGACTGCGGAACCTATCCCCACAAGGCCGGCAGCCGCGAGAATGGCAAAGTACGAGCCGGCGAACGCCAGCAGCACGAGTCCGAAGAGCGTGAAGCCCATCCCTATCGCGAGCGAATAGGGCTGCGGCTTCCGGTCGGTATAGAAGCCCACAAAGGGCTGCAGCAGGGATCCCGTCATCTGGAAGCAAAGCGTGATCAGGCCCACCTGCGTGAAGGTCAGGCCGAACTGGCCCTTCAGGACGGGATAGATGGCCGGAAGCAGCGACTGGATCGTGTCGTTGAGCATGTGCGAAAAACTCAGCGCCACCAGGATCCGCATCACGGTGCTCCCGGTCCCCGCCTTCCGTTTGTTGCTGCTTTCCATGGAACGGGAAAGCGTGCGGGAAATGCCGCGCCGGACCACATATTTCTGGGGAAGCGGCGCCACTTGCTCTCATTAGGCCATTGACATCATCCGATTGACATCCGTACGTGATCGCGTACGCTTAGTTATGAACTCGATACCGGTGACCAAGGCCCGTTCGCGCCTCTATGCGCTGGTTGACGAAGCTGCCAATACCCACGAACCGATCCAGATCACGGGAAAGCGGGGAAATGCCATTCTGCTTTCCGAGGACGATTGGCGCAGCATCCAGGAAACCTTGTTCCTGCTGTCGATTCCCGGGATGAGGGAGTCTATCCGCCGGGGAATGAAGGAGCCGCTCGCCAGGACGTCCTCGGAGCCCGGCTGGTGAGCTGGAACCTCCGCTTCACCCGGCAGGCGCAAAAAGATGCCCGGAAAATAGATTCCTCCCACCTGCGGCCCCAGGCCGGGAAGCTCCTCGAGGTGCTCCGGCGAGACCCCTTTCAGAACCCGCCCCCGTTCGAGAAGCTAGTCGGCGACCTCGAGGGGGCCTATTCCCGCCGGATCAACATACAGCATCGTCTGGTCTATCAGATCCACCGCGATCAAAAGATCGTCAAGGTGCTGCGGATGTGGACACACTATGGGTGAAGACGCGCGGCTCACTGTTGGCCGCGCAGAATGTTTCCGACAATGCCGCCGATGACGCCCCCGGCGGTGGCGTCGCGGGCCTCCTCGCGCGGCAGGTAGTGGGCGATCGCCTCGGCGAGATTCAGGATCGGCATGCTCTGCAGCCAGGCCTTCCCGGGGCCGGTGAGCGTGGCGAGGAAGATGCCCTCCCCTCCGAAGATCATGTTGCGGACACCGCGGACGCGCTGGATGTCGAACTGGACGGACGGGGTGATGATGCCGACGTGGCCGGCGTGGACGAGCAGCCGCTGGCCAGCCTGAAGCTCCTCGGTGACCACCTCTCCGGAGAGGTCCAGCCAGACGGTGCCGGGCCCGGTCACCTTCTGGAGGATGAAGCCCTCGCCCCCGAAGAATGAGGCCCCCAGACGCTGCTGGAACGCCATCTCCAAAGTGACGCCGCGTTCGGCCACCAGAAAGGTCTCCTTCCGGCAGATGAGCGACTCCCCGGGCCCGAGCTTGAACGGCAGAATGTGCCCCGGAAACCGCGGCGCGAAGGCGATGCGGCTGGCGCCGGCGCCAGCTGCGGTGTAGGTCGTCACGAAGAAGCTGCCGCCGCTCAGCGAGCGCATGAGCCCGGAGAGCAGGCCCCCGCCCGTATGGGTGTCCATCTGCACGTTGTCGGTCATCCAGGCCATGGCGTGGGTCTGGCAGTAGACGCTCTCCCCGGGCGCGAGCTCGACCTGGAGCGTCTGCATGTTCGTTCCGGTGATCGTGGAATTCATAGGATGCCAAGAACGGGCAACACCGTTGATGGCGTCAAGTCATGTAAGCGGGCGACCGGCCGACGGGCGGGATCCAAGGGCCGCGCAATTCTCGCTTGCCCTGGAGGGTGAATGGCTGCTTTTTCTCCCCTCCCTGCGCACCCGTAGCTCAATTGGATAGAGCGTCTGACTACGGATCAGAAGGTTGGGAGTTCGACTCTCTCCGGGTGCACCACTTTTTTGGCCCACGAACGCCTCAGCGCGAAGATTATCAATCCCAGCCACCCGCCCGCGCTGAGCAGGCCGGCCAGCGTTAGTTTGGCCGTGGGACTGTAGGTCACCGCAATCTCGTGCATGCCAGGCTCGAGCCGAACCATTGCCAAATGGTCCGGTGATTCTTCAACCTTTGCGGACCGACCGTCGACCCTGGCCCGGTATCCCTGAATATAACCCCGGGGCGTCTCCAGAAAAGAGGGCTCGTGCGCCTTCACTCGCGCCCGATAGGGGATAAGTCCCAGCGTTTGGATCTGCAGTTCCTCAGGGCGATAACGCTGCACCTTCACCTTCGCGAAATCGCCGAAACCGGGGATGGGGCTGTTCATCATAAACGTGAGTTCGAAGTTCTGGGGCACGTCGAGGGAGTTCCAGAACGCCAGAGTCTTGGGCTGGTCCTTGGCGACGCCGAAGCTTTTGCCCATATCGCCGGCAAAAGGCAGACGGTAATAACGGTTGTAGCCTCCGGAGCCCTGGGCGACCAGCCATCCCTCGTACGGTTTATTGAAGAATTCGAACTTCCATATTTCCCGCTCATGCGGAGCCAGCGTGAACTTGGGAGCCAGCACCTGCCAGGCCGGCTGAAAGGGATTGGCAGTTGAGGTCAGCGTGATCTCCTCGCTGTTCGGCGCTTCAAGCAGCGGCTCGGGCAGGAGGCTGAGATCGGACGCTTTCAGCAAGCGGCTTTCAAGATGGTAGTCCATCACGCCGGCCATGCTGTAGCCGGAGGGAGGAAGGAATGCGCAAAAATAGAGCGCGGCCGAATCCGTGCGATAGAAACCCCGCGTCTGATCCGCCGAGTTCACACTGTCGTTTCCGCGTTTTTGCAGCTTGGCCATTTCGCGCGCATCCCAGGCCAGGCCGCCGGCAACAATCACGGCGACGATGGTCAGTGTTCGCCTGCTCATCGCAGAACGCAGCCGGGGCGAGGTCAGCGCCAGATAGGCGGTAAATACGATGAGGAACGAAAAGGGCGGCAGCACCCGGTACCACACGAGGGCGCTGATTCCGTAGAGCCAATCCGGAATGCTAAAATAAAGACAGGTGGTCAGACCGGGAATCGGAACCAGCAATGGCGCGAAGACCAAGAGCGTCAGGGCAAAACAACGCGCCTCCCAGGTTCCGCGCCACAAGGCCGCCAAACATCCGGCAGTCGCACCGGCCCAAAGGAGATAGCCCAATTGCAGATCGGCCAAGGCAGTTGCCGACCCCGAAATCGGCAGAATATTCGCCGGATAGAGGCCGCGAAGAAGGTCCACAGACGCCTTCCCTTGTATGGATACGCCACCCGGAACCGAAAATGGCAAACTTACCGCAACGACGGCGGCGAAGCCCGCGCCGAGGACCGCCAATTCAAGCGCCCGGGACGCCGCTGCGGCTCCCAACGGCCCGCGCTTCAACGCACGGATGACCACAGACCAGAGCAGAAAGCCCGCAGCCCAATTAAAATAGAGGCGGTCAGTGAGCCAAAGCTCGCCAAGGAGCAACGAACCGGGCCAGCACCAATGCCAAGTGCCCCCTGCCAGCAGCCGCAGACCGGCCGCAAACACCACCGCCAGAGCCAAGATGCCGAGCTGCATCTGCAATGACGCATTGGCGCTCGGCGGCGACAATTCGCCGATCGAGCAAAAGTAAAAGGCCGCCAGGACGCTGAAGAGCAGCGCACCGCCCAAGGCATTCCGCCAGGCGGGCCAGTTGAAGTCGCGCAATAGCAGTCTCAGTCCCTGGATAACCGCCGTTATCAGCGACGCCCAGGCAGCGACCGCCGCATGGCTCATCCACGTCAGCGCCAGACCAGCCGCCAAACAGGCCCAGCCCGGCCCATCGTCGTTCCGGATGATGCGGGCATTCCCGTAAAGGACCAAGGGCAGCCACCCAAAGGTCATCACCGTCATGTACATCTCCATATTCACGACGTATCCCGTCGCCAGAGGAGCCATCCACCAGCAAAGCGCGGCGATCCAGGCCTGCCAGCGAGCGCCAGGCTCGAGGCGCACGAGCAGGATGTAGGTGAGCAGAACCGCCTGCAGTCCGGAGAAAATGAGCACGAGGTGCTCCACCCCGAGCGGGGTGAGGCTGCGGCCGGTGAGCAGGTCGAGCACAATGCCGAGGTTTAGGAAATACGGAGCCGTCCGGAAGGGATGGACTGCTCCGTTCCATTGCCATTCACCCTGGCCGACGAACACCGGCCAATGGCCGCTGCGCGCCTGCTCCAGCGCATCGATCATCGTCTGGCTATATCCGCGGGCATCGGTCCCTCCGACTAAATGCGCCGTCACTAAAAAGTGGAGTATCCACAGCACCGTTCCTGCGAGCGCGGCGACGCGAAAAATCTCGGTTTTCGTGCTAGCTCTCATGGCACAGGAGCTTGGGACAACAGGCGCGCATCCTGAACGGATGCGCTTTTAGGTGGCGACTCATCCCGCCGCCAGCGCCTGCTGAAGCATCTTCGAGAGCGAACCAGACGAGACGCCCTCCAGGCTCAGCGCGGCGCTGAGGAGGATTTCGGCGAGGAGGTTCTGGACGGGCGCCACCTGCGCTCCCGCGGTCGTGCAGGCCTCGGCCGGCGTCGTCACGAGGTGAATCCGGCAGATCGAGGGACGGTGCTCGTAGATCCCGCAGCTTCCCGTGGCGTCGAGAAACACGCAGCGATTCGCCTCGGACCAGAACTTCAGCCATTCCGGGCTCTTCCGCTCGCGGGCGGCCTGGACCTCAAGGCGGCCCCGGTCTATCGAAAAGCCCTCCAGGACGAGCTGGCGAAGCACCTGCGCCTCGTCCGTCGTGACCTCGACCTCGTAGTGGCAGCATCCGTGGCAGCCCTTGGCGCAGGTCACGGCGACCGAGGAAACGGCCTTCATCTCCCGCTCCATCATCTGGTGAAGCCCCAGCGCCCGCTGGATGCCGGGCTCGAGCGTCTCCAGGGCGGAGGTGTACTTTTCGAAGATGCTCCGGATCTGCGACATCATGTCCGCGAAATCCGCCGGAGCCAGGGCCGCCTGCTGCTGCTCGACAACCGTCCGAAGGCGCGGCGTAGGCGAGCGGACAAAGAAGAGCGGGGCCATCTCGCCAGCATTGTCATTCCCCGGCTGTATCGCAGTCAATACGCGCCTGCGGCGTCAGCTCGCGGTCCGCCAGTCGATCAGCTCGAGCTGGAGGAGCTTCCGGTCGTTGTAGTGGTTCCAGCCGACCTCGATCGCGAGGTCGAGCGGCACGCCCGGCGGAGGCATCCGCCGCGCCATCTTCCAGGCGACGCCATGGAGCTTGCGGCCGCGGCCGTCGTCGAGCCAGAACCGGAAATGCTGTTCCTTGAAGACGGCCGGAGGAGGATCGAGCACGACGCCGCGAACCCCGAAGACCGGCTCAGGGTTGCCCTGGCCGAAGGGATGGAGCGCGGTGATGTCGTTCATCAGGCGCTCGCGTATCTGCTGCGGCTCGAGCCAGGCGGCGATGTCCAGCCGGGCCTCGGCGATGTCCCCGCCGGCATGGGCCCGCACGGCGTCGGCAAAGCATGCCCGAAAGGCCTCCAGCCTGTCCTTGGCCAGGGAGACGCCGACAGCCATGGGATGGCCGCCCCAGCTTCCGAGATGCTCTCTGCAGGCGCCCAGGACCTCGACCAGATTCACGCCGTCCACGCTGCGGCCGGAGCCCTTGGCGGATTCCCCCTCGTTGCCGAGAACGATGCAGGGCCGGTTGTACTTCCGGGTCACGCGGCCGGCGACGATCCCGACTACCCCGGGATGCCAGCCCTCGCTGAAGACGACGATGCCCGGCTGGGAGGAGAAGTCGGCCTCGATCATCCGCTCGGCCTCCTCGGTGATCTGGCGCTCGATGTCCTGGCGCTCGCGGTTGAAGAGGTCGAGCTGCCGGGCCGTCTCGAAGCAGAAGCGGCTGTCGTCGCTGAGCAGGAGCTCGACCGAGAGCGCCGCATCGGCCAGGCGGCCCGAGGCGTTGATCCTCGGGCCGAGGCGGAAGGATATGTCGCCGGGGAGCATCTCCTGGCCGGGCTTGATGCCCGCCACCTCCATGAGCGCCCGCAGGCCCGGGCGCCCCGTCTCGCTGAGGATGCGCATGCCGTGCCGGGCGAGGATTCGGTTCTCCCCGACCAAGGGGACAAGGTCGGCCACGGTGCCGAGGGCGACGAGATCCAGGTGGTCGCGCAGCTTGAACGCGAGAGCCGCCGGATGGTTCTCGGCGCGGAGCCGCTTCAGAAGCCCGTGCATGGCCTTGAAAACGAGGCCGACCGTGCAGAAGTCCCTCCAGGGGCCGTGATCCTCGCCGCCGCCGCCGGCCGCGTGGGGATTGAGGAGGAGTCCGCCCGTCAACGGTCGGTCCTTCTCGCGGTGGTGGTCGATCACGATGACGTCGATCCCCCTGCCTTGGAGGTAGGCCACCTCCTCGTTGGAATTCGTGCCGCAGTCGAGCGCGATGAAAAGGCGCGGCTGCCCGAGCTCCAGCGCCCGGTCGATGGCGCTTCGCGAGAGGCCGTAGCCGTCCTCGGCCCGGCGCGGGACGATGAAGCGGGGCCGGAGTCCGAAGTGGCGGAGGACCGTCACGAGAAGGGCCGTGCTCGTCACGCCATCGACGTCGTAATCCCCGAGGACGACGACCTCCTCCCCGCCGGCGATGGCGGCGTACAGCCGGGCGGCCACCGCCTCGAGGTTCGGAAGGAGGAAGGGATCGCCGAGGCTGCTGAGAACGGGCTCGAGGAAGCGGCCCGCAGCCTCGGATTCGCGGATTCCCGCCCGAAGGAGCAGCTCGGCGATGACCCGGTCGACGCCGGCCGTCCGGCTAAGCGCCGTTACCTCTTCGGCGGGAGGCGGCGTGTAATTCCAGCGCATGTCATTGCGAGGCCTTGCTGGAACCCGTCCATTCGTACTTCGGCGCGACGTCTGCATGCGCCTCGACGTGCTTCCGGTCGCCCTTGTGCCACCAGTAGAAGATGGGGCTCGCGATGAAGATCGACGAGAAGGTGCCCGTGATGATGCCGACGATGAAGGTGAACGAGAGGTCGCGCATGACGCCCGTCCCGAAGACGAACAGGGAGAGGGCCGCCAGGAACGCGGTGAAGCTCGTCATGATCGACCGCGAGAAGACGCGGTTGATGGCGAGGTTGATGACGTCCCGGAGCTTCATCTGCGGGTTCAGCTTCAATTCCTCGCGGATCCGGTCGAAGACGACGATCGTGTCGTTGATCGAATATCCGGCGATCGACAGGATCGCCGCCACCATCGGGGCCGAGAACTGCCGTCCGGAGAGGACGAAGATGCCGATCGTCATCAGGATGTCGTGGACGGAGGCCACGACCGCGCCGATCGCGAAGCCCATCTCGAAGCGGAACGCGACGTAGATCAGAATGACCACCATCGACCAGCTGACGGCCTTGAGGGCGTTCCATTCGATTTCCTTGCCGATCGCCGGCCCGATGTGGTCCTCGCCGATCTTCTCGAGGCCGGCCTGGGGGTAGGCCTTCTGGAGAGCGGCGAGCAGGGGGGCGCCCTGGTCGGGAGCCGTCTCCAGGTTGAGGGTCTCCGCGCCGCCGCCCAGCGCGCTCGTATAAGCAGGATTGACCTCGCCGATCCGGTTCGCGGCAGCCACGACATGGATCTGGGCGGGATCGAGCTTTTGGTGGTAGCTGACCGAGACGACGTCGCCGCCGGCGAAGTCGATCCCGAAGATCGCGTTGCCCTTCTGGAAGACGACAACGAGCCCGAGGAGGATGATCGTCCACGATATGAGGAAGGCCGGCTTGTAGAACTTGACGAAGTCGAACTTCTCCGTGTGCAGGACGTGCATCATGGGGAGCTTCTTCACGATGTCGGCGCCGATAAGCCACTCCATAACCATGTGGCTGATGACGAGGACCGAGAACATGGTCGAGAAGACGCCGATCGCGAGGGTGACTCCGAAGCCCTTGATCGAGCCGGTGCCGAGCCAGATCATGATGGCGCAGATCGCGAGCTGAGTCACGTGGGCATCCACGATCGTGATGAAGGCCTTGTCGTAGCCGGCGACCAGGGCGGTCTTGAGCGACTTGCCGAGCTTCAGCTCCTCGCGCATGCGCTCGAAGATCAGGATGTTCGCGTCCACGGCCATGCCGATCGTGAGGACGATGCCGGCCAGGCCGGGCAGGGTCATCGTCGCACCGAGGCTGGCCATGACGCCGAGGATGAAGAGCATGTTGATCGCCAGGGTCACGACGGCGATCACGCCGCCGACCGTGTAGTAGGTGATCATGAAGCCCGCGACGAGGGCGGCGCCGATCACGGCGGCGCGCACGCCGCTGTCGATCGCGTCCTGTGCGAGCGATGGACCGACATAGTACTGCTGCTTTACAACCAGCGGCAGGTCCAGGGGGTTGTTGAGGTCGTCGGCGAGATTGATTGCCTCACGATCGCTGGGCAATCCAGTGATGACCGCAGAGCCGTCGGGAATCTCATCCCGGACGTTCGGAGGAGAGGTGCAGAGCTTGCCGTCGAGCACGATCGCCAGGCGTCCCAAGTGGCCGGTCTGCTGGCTTTCGGCGGCAATAGCGCGCGTCAGATCCGCGAACTGCTTCTTGCCGGCGGAGGTCATCCTGAGGTTGACCTCCGGCCCGCCGTACGCGTCCGTATTGTAATAGGCGTTCGCGATGGACTCGCCGGTCATCTCCGGGATGCGCTTGATGAAAAGATCCTCGGTCACTGTGTTCCCGTTCCGGTTTGTGTCTTCCACGGACATGAGCTCGTACCCGGGGGGAATATCGTCGGGCGCCGCGGCGGATGGGGTGAGCGTGGGGTGCACCCGGCGGAACTCGAGCCGCGCGGGTTTGCGCACGCTCTCCACCACATCGGGATTGTTTTTGATATCCAGGCCAGCCAGCTCGACCTCGATCCGATTGTCGCCGACCGGGCGAATGAGGGGCTCCGCCACGCCGATGGCATTGACGCGCGCGCTGATGATCTCGATGGCCTTGGTCAGCTTTTCCTTGCGGGCATAGTCGGTGCCCTCCCCGGCTGCCTTCGGATCGACTTCAAGTGTGAAAGCGACGCCGCCGGCAAGGTCGAGGCCAGGCTGGAGGTGGGCCCTGGCGCGGCGGGCGAGTTCGCCGAACAGGATGTCATTGCGCTGGACAACCTTGGGGACCTCGATGTCGATGCCGGGAAAATATTGCGTGAAGTCGATCTTGCGCTCGTTCCCGATCTGCTTGAGAGCCACCAATTCCGCGGGAGCCCGCCCGGCCTTCACGCGCGCAGCAGCCTCGTCCATCAGCTTGCCGAATTCACCGGGCTTTGCGGTGGCGTGCCGTCGCGCGTAGGCGGGGAAAGGGACGTCCTTGAGTGGCAAAAGCTCGCTGACCGCCCAAAACGCGATGACGGCGCTGGCGATGAGCTTCCAAAGGTTGTTTTTCAACATAGGGGTTGGGGCCGGCTGAGCCGGCGGGGCGGCCTCGAACGCGGGCCTATTTCTTCTCCTCGACGCCGTTTCGCTTCTGGACGGATTGGATGAAGCCCTTGCCGACTTCGATCTTCACGTTCTCGGCGATCTTCACGACAAAGCGGTCGTCCTTCACGTTCGTGATCGTCCCGTAGATCCCGCCGTTCGTGACGATCTCGTCTCCGGATTGAAGCTCGGTGAGCATCTTCTCGTGCGCCTTCTGCTTCTTCCGCTGGGGGGCGATCATGAGGAAATACATGCCGCCGAAGAGGAGGACAAGGGGCAGCATCGTGACCAATGCGTTCGGGGTGGCGGGGGCGGCCTGCTGCGCAAAAAAGGTCAGGGCCGGCATGGGGGAGGTCATATTCGTCATTGCGTATTGAAAGTCTGAGAAGCTATTTCAAAAAATGAAACTCGCATCTAACGGTTTCCGAACCCTTAAAAGCAAGATATAATGATTCCCATCCCCCACCTTCGGGCCCCCTCCCCGACCCCCCGTTGAAAAGCAAATCCGCATCCAGCTGGACCGCCGCCCGGTCGGAGGAACACTACGGCTTCAAGCGGTGGGGCTCCGGGCATTTCTCGGTGGATGCGGAGGGCTTTGTCAGCGTCCAGCCCCAGGCTGACGGTCGCGGAATCCGGGTCCTGGATGTCGTCCATGAGGCCGTCGGCATGGGCCTCAAGGCCCCGATGGTGATCCGCTTCCAGGACCTCCTGCGGCACCGGGTCGTGAAGCTGAACGAGACGTTCCGGAAGACGATCCGCGACGAGGGCTACAAGGGGGAATACCGGGGGGTGTTCCCGATCAAGGTCAACCAGCTCCGCGAGGTGGTCGACGAGATCATCGCAGCCGGAAAGGATTTTCACTACGGCCTCGAGGCGGGCTCCAAGCCCGAGCTCATGGTCGCCCTCGCGATGCACGAGGGCAACCAGCGCCTGATAGTCTGCAACGGCTACAAGGATCACGACTACATCCGCCTCGCCCTCCTGGGGAGGAAGCTGGGCAAGAAGGTGATCCTCGTCGTCGAGCAGCTCTCGGAACTCGACGACATCATCGCCCTGTCGCAGGAGACCGGCGTGAAGCCCATGATCGGCTTCCGGGTCAAGCTGCAGACCCGGGGCGAGGGCAAGTGGGCGATGTCCACGGGAGAAAACGCCAAGTTCGGCCTGAACACCGCGGAAATCCTCTTCGCCTGCGAAAAACTGAAGGCGGTCAAGTTCAGCCAGTGCCTGCGCCTCGTCCATTTTCACATGGGCTCGCAGGTGCCCAACATCATCACGATCAAGAACGCCGTCATCGAGGCGACCCGCTGCTACTGCCAGCTTTCCGACATGGGGTTCCCGATGGGCTACCTCGATGTCGGAGGCGGGCTCGGGATAGACTACGACGGGTCGCGCACGAATTTCGAGAGCTCCATGAACTATTCCATGGAGGAGTACGCGCGCGACGTGGTCTTCAACATCCGCGAGATCTGCGACGCCTCGGGAGTGCACGTTCCGGACATCGTCAGCGAGTCGGGCCGGGCGGTCGTCGCCCCGCACTCGATGCTGGTCGTCGAGGTCTTCGAACGGATCAACAAGCGCGAGTCGCTCGGCCAGCAGCACCAGCCGAAGGTGAAGCACAAGGTCGTGAACGACCTCGCGGTCATGCTGAAGAACAAGACCAAGCTGGGCCGGCTGGAGCGCTTCCACGACGCGATGCAGAAGAAGGAGGAGGCGTTCTCGCTCTTCAACCTGGGGTACCTCGACCTCGAGAACCGGGCCGCGGCGGAGTCCATCTTCTGGCAGATCTGCGAGCAGATAGCGAAGGAGGGCCGCAAGACGGGCTACCAGCCCGAGGAGCTGCACGACCTGTCCAAGCTCCTGGCCGACCAGTACGTCTGCAATTTCTCGGTCTTCCAGTCGCTCCTGGACCACTGGGCTCTGAAACAGCTCTTCCCCGTCGCTCCGCTCCACCGGCTGAAGGAAAAGCCCACGGTCAACGCGATCCTCGTCGACATCACCTGCGACTCCGACGGCAAGATCGACAGCTTCATCGACCTGCAGGACGTGAAGGACTACATCACGCTCCACCCCCTGAACAACAAACCGTACTACCTCGGGATATTCCTGACCGGCGCCTACCAGGACATCATGGGGGACCTGCACAACCTCTTCGGCCGCGTGAACGAGGTTCATGTGTTTCTCGAGGACGATGAGCCGAACGGGTTCTACATCGAGGAGGCCCTGAGCGGCAGCCGGATCGCCGACGTGATCGAGGGCGTCCAGTACCAGCAGGAGGAGCTCTGCCGAAGGATGAAGGCGCAGATCGACGCGGCGACCCGCCGGGACCAGGTGAAGCCCCGCGAGGGCGTGCGGCTCCTCGAACTCTACGAGAGCCAGATGCTGAACAAGACCTACCTCAACATCGAGCGGGCGAACGGAAAGCGGAAGAAGAAGAGCGTCTGAGCGCGGGGCGCACCGCCATAAAATCGGTTTGATATTAATAAAACGTTACGTAACGTTTTATTTGTGCCTTATAATCCTCTAACCAAGAACCTCATCACCCGGGCGCTTCGGCGCTTGGGTGAGCTCGCGCAAGCCGAAGGAGTAATTTTAGAAGTCTCTCTC
>Ga0265313_10002086_pt1 | contig 17866 bp, 11 predicted proteins | sample 4123metaG_FD_203122 | JGI IMG/M metagenome (GOLD analysis project Ga0265313, IMG submission 203122) | Rhizosphere microbial communities from Carex aquatilis grown in University of Washington, Seatle, WA, United States - 4-1-23 metaG | ecosystem: Host-associated > Plants > Roots > Rhizosphere >...
CAACGGCTTTAGCGACATTCTCTGGCGCGATGACGCAGGCGACGTCGGTACCTGGCTGATGAAGGGCGCGCAAATTTCGCAGAGTGTCTCATTCGGCGCGATCGGCACGAACTGGTCAGTCGTCGGCCAGCGCGACTTCAACGGCGACGGTTATGGCGACATGCTGTGGCGCGACGCCGCCGGCAATCTCGGCATGTGGCTGGTGAAGAGCGGCCAGATCGCACAAGCGGCTGTGCTTGGCGCCGTTCCGCTCAACTGGTCGGTCGCCGGCACCGGCGATTTTAACGGCGACGGCAGGGCCGATATTCTCTGGATAGATCAAAATCGCAATCTCGGCATTTGGTTCATGAACGGCACGCAGGTAGTACAAACCGCCGTCGTTGGCCAACTGCCCGCGAATTGGACCGTCGTCGGCTCGGACATGAACGGCAACATTTTCCTCCGCAACACGGCGACGGGCGATATCGGCCTGTGGGTGATGAACGGCGGCCATGTCGAGCAGGCGGTAGATTTCGGCCCGGTGTCGCTGAATTGGACCGTGGCCGGCATCGGCGATTTCGACGGCAACGGCTCCGCCGACATCCTGTGGCGCGACAAACTTGGCAACGTCGCGATCTGGCTGATGAATGGTACTCAAGTGATGTCATCGACAACCATCGGCAACGTGCCGGCCGCTTGGCAGATTGCCCAGACGGGAGACTACAATGGTGACAGCAGGAGCGACATCCTGTGGACTGACGGGACTGGTAACGTCGCCGCGTGGTTCATGAGTGGCACAACGATCCTATCGGTGGCCAACTACGGCAACATCGGAACGAAATGGGCCGTCCAATCGCTGAATGCGGATTAGCCGTCGGCAGCGCGGCCAAACTCGACCCAGCGGAGAGCCAACCACTCTGCCGGCGTGTGTGCCAGCACCTACCGAAAGCACCTGCAACAAAAGACGCAGCCGGCGGGCCGCCTCATAAACGTCCGATCCAGACGCAGCGACGCGCGGATCCAGCGGCGCCTGCTGCAACGAAGTTCTTTTTTGCGACGATCGGACTTGTTATTTCAAAACCAAGGTGTGTCAGACTGTACTACAAGAACTCGACATTCGATGCTGATCCGGACCATTCATTCCTTTATTAGTGTGCGTGGCGTGAATCGTAAAGTTCGTGAGCGCGAGCGCGTCATCCGGATTCATGTGCGACGCTACAAGGTGCAGCCGCGCTTTGCGCATTTTTTTCGACATCAAGCTTTTCGTGCGGGCAGCCGCGCTCGCGCAATAAATAAAAGGCGTCCCGAGTTCGGTCTTCCGAACAGAAGTTGTTCGGACGCTCCATTATTTGCCTCAGGATCCAGCCCTTCCCCTGCCCGCTTTCCCGGGCAGGGAAAAGACCGAGCTCGCGGCGTCCTAATGCTCCGGCCCGTCGGGGAGCGCCTGGAAGAAAGTGGAAATCTTCGACACCGTGTAGTGTCTAACCTTGAGCGTCCAGTCCGAGTCGATCGCCGCGTTGGCGCCGGCATACGGGAGATTGAGCGTCAAGTTCGACACATAGAGTGTGCGACCGTCCGGACTAAAGGCCGGGCTCGCCGGGAACAAGAAACCCTGCGCGACGCCATGCTCGTCGATTCCGTAGAAATCGCCAAGTTTGGCGATCACCTTCGGCACTGTCTCTCCGCTGACCGGGTCCTTGGCCTTTGGGTCGATGACGACGATCTCGTCCTCCTGATTGGCGCAGACCCAGATGTTGCCCCGGCTGTCGATGGCGATGCCGTCTGGCGCATTAATGCCGGTGGTCAGGATCGAGGCGGCGCCAGCCGTGAGCACGCCGCCGCTGTTGGTGATCGCGATCTGGATGATCTGATGAAACGCGGTGTTGGCCACGTACATGGTCGAATGGTTGCGATTAAACTCGACCCCATTGGCGCCGAAGGGCGGCGTCAGCGCACCGCCGCCATTGCCAAGCAGCGGATCGGTCTTCCAGGCTGTGTAGGAGCCGCCATGCGGGGGAATCTTCCAGATTGTGGCACTGAACGAATCTGACACATATCCGTTACCGGCCGCGTCGAACGTGAGCGCATTAAGACCGGAACCTGGGATAGGCCCCGCTAACACACTCGAGGCGCCGGTATACTGATCGACCGCCAGCACGTTGCCTGCACCGAAGTCCAACACCCAGAGCTGATTGGTTGCTGGATTGAACGCAAGTCCGAGCATGTGCGGGCTCGAATTGGCAATAGTGACCTGCCGAATGACCTTGCCGCTCGGGTTGATTACGAACAGCGTCGCCGGTCCGCTGGTCGATCCGGTCGTGTTGAAGCCAAAAGAGGGGACGTAGACGTTGCCGTCGGGCCCGACCGTGAGCCCCTCGACACTACTTCCGACGCCGGGCGCAATGTCCGGCAGCACCGTTAGCACTTGGACCTGGCCTCGGTCCCACGCGAACGCTGACGGTGTGGCGAGAAACGTAAGTGCAAGCGCGCAGCCAGCAACGGCCGCAGCGATCCTCGATCCTGTCATAACTTCCTCCCTAAACTGAATCGATTGTAGTGGTGTGATTGTAGTGACTTGGTCGTAGCGACTTGTTGGTCGTACGCGTCTTTGCAATTCGCATCGGCGCGACGCCGGGGACAGATAAAGCTTATCATTCGCGCGGGATCCTCGGAAGACGCCTGGTCGGCCCGTTTGCTGGTTTTCCTAATCCCCTCCCCTCGGCGTATTTGCAAAACGCTGAGGTCAAGCGGGCCACGCACTGCGAAAAACGGCAATCGTCAACGGCGGCTACCCTAACCGGGCAATCACCGCGCGGGAGGTGGAACAGAAATCACCGACTGTCGGATCGCGACAGCTGATGCGGAGCAACCATCGTTGGTTATCCCGCCGAAAACTAACCACTGAGGCATTCCCGAGATTAATGGGCCGTACAAGGCGTTAAACGTGTCTTTGCCGATGGTGATCGTGCTCGTAGTATCGGAATAGGGAGTTCTCGTGTTGACGGAAGTCTGGGTAAGTTTGGGGGGGACGCCGTTTAACACCACGAGAGCGCCGGATACCGAGGTGCCGGTCAGCTGTACGGTCTTCGTCGCGTTATCGAAGTCGGCAATCAGAATTTGATTGTAGGTCGCGCCTGCAGAGTAGCCAGGCGTACTCGTCCCAGCCTGACAGATCTCGTTGTAGGTGGTTGCGTATTTTCCCGAGAGTACTGGAACCGTCTGCGCCATAACCGGCCAACAGATCAACGGAACGACCGCCGCGCATGGCACAAACACTCTCCACAGCATGGAACCCCTATCCCCCGTGCTACCGATGTGGCGCGATCATACACGAGCGAATTCGACTTTCACAATCAGGCGTCTCCCAAACACCTGTCGACCGATGGCATCGCCCGCTTCAATGGCAGCCGACGAATGCAACGCCGGCGTGGCGGGCCAGGGTGCGGGCGAGACGCCGATCCTTTAACGGAGATTTCGCCCGGTCCGAACGCCCCGATCAAAGTTGCCATCGCGGCGGATGCCTACCAACGGCGAGCTCGATACCCCGGATACCGATCGCGCCGAACCTACCCAATTCGATCCTACTCGACGAACTGGCCCGTGGGCGCGCGGCTGCTCGGATCTCGACCTGCCCCCCAACTTTTGGCGCTCTCTTAGCTCAGGAACGAGCGCCCTTATGCGGTTAGAGTTGCTTGAACGGATTTTCGACGAGGCTTACGCCCTAAATATAGACCGCTCGGGGTGTTGGTCGACAAACCGCCAACACTGGAACGGACCATACCAAATTGGCCCATGCCGTCTGCGATCTTGCGACCCTTGGTCGTTTGGCATCTTGCCGCAATTTGACCAAACAAAAGATCCCGGGCCAACCTTACTGAGCGCTCCCAATGAAAATCTCGGCCGGACGATCAGGGTGGCCGGTTTCCAAATCTACCGTAACGCCTCGGCCGCCATTTTGGCTGGCTAGGAAGCCCGCAATCGGTTTATCGACCACTGTGTACCCCGCTTGCCGTAGGAACTCATATATTTCGTTAGCCAACGGTCCAGCGTCAGGCTCGGTCGGTTGAAACAGGATCCTTATGTGGCGTTCCTTGGGAATATTGCTGAGGAGGCCCCACTTGTTCTGTTCCGAGAGATGGCGCGCCGCTGGTGCGGACTGTGCGAAAGCCGCGTCGCTGAGCCGCCACTCTGTTCCTTGGATGACCACAAATACCATGATGCCTGCGCTGACAATGCATTGCTGCAGGCGTGCAAAGTTTAGTTTCTTGCTCATCGCAATCAGAACACCATGAACCTTTATGCCATATTCTGTTGGCCAGACTGGTGGATGGCAACATATTCGCTCATCTGGTCAGAAGTCTATGCCCCACTCGACCGTCGCCTCGTGCTCGTAAACCGCCGACCTCGACGGGCCCCATCGTAAAACGTCACATTGAGCCGGAACGACGCCCGCAGCAACAGTAGCCCCGCAAGGATTGCCTTTCGCAGCGGCGGGGAAGCCGCAATTTTAAAAAGGGAGGAGCCTCAGGATGGTGCGATCAGCATCCGGCATTCGATGCTGGTCCGCGGACTATTCATTCCTTTATCGACGTGCGTGGCGTGGATTGTAAAATTTGTGAATGCGAGCACGTCACCCGGATTCATGTGTGGCGCCACAAAGTTCAACCGCCCCTTGCGCATTATTTTGACATCCAGCTTTTCGTGCCGGCGGCCCCGCTCGGGTAAGAAATAAAAGGCGTCCTGAGTTCGGTCTTCCGAACAGGAGTATTCGGACGTTCCATTATTTGTCTCGGGTCCAGCCTTCCCCTGCCCCGCTTTCCCGGGCAGGGAGAAGACCGAGCTCGCGGCGGTCCTAATGCTCCGGCCCGTCGGGGAACGCCTGAAAGAAAGTGGAAATCTTCGACACCGCGCAGTGCTTGAGCTTGAGCGTCCAGTCCGAGTTGATCCCTGCGTTCGCGCCCGCATAGGGAGATAAAGCGTCAAGTTCTCACATAGAGCGTGCGTCCCAATTGAAGGCCGGGTTCGCCGGGAACAAAAAACCCTGCGCGACGCCGTCATCGTCGATACCGTAGAAATCGCCGAGCTTGGCGATCACCTTCGGTACCGTCTGCCCACTGATCGGATTCTTGGCCTTTGGGTCGATGACCACGATCTCGTTCTCCTGATTGCCGCAAACCCAAATGCAAGGCATGATTAGATCTCGCTCACGATATACAGCGTCACGAATTCCCGTGAGGCTCCATGTCGGCATTTCAGCTGCTCATTTGCTTGCCGACAGCAACAATACTGCCCCATTGCAATAATCGGGAGTTCGGCACGTCTCGCTGACAGCTGTGGGATAAAGCTATAGGACGCCCCCTTGTTAGAGGAAGGGGGCTCGCGACAGGAAGCGTCTACCACTGTGCTTGCCGTGATGCAGTAATTCGACGCGATAGGTCAAAATGCGAAGTGAGCACCGATAACCAACATTGCGCCACAACGCGGCAGGTATAGCGAGGTGCCAACAACGAAAATCGTGCTCAGGCCGCCGGCGCCACATCTGCTGCGCGCCAGATGTATCCTATCGCGTAAACTTTTCGAACGTGCTGGCCTCTGCTAGTGTTCCCGCCTCAGGGCGGCCGCTGCGCGAAGCGTGGCGATGTTCGTCGCCCCGATACGATCAAGCGATGGTGAGCCCGTGTCGGAGGAGAACATCCGGAACCGATCCGATGTCGCCGCAGCCGCGGATGCGAACGACGGCTCGCTCTTAGCACTCCGCCGCCAGGGAGCTGAGCGGCTGAAAGCCGGACAGTTTGCCGAGGCTGCGGAGCTTCTTGAGCGGGCCAAAGCGATTGAGCCGGGCGATCCGCAAACGCGGCTCAACCTTGGCTTGGCGCTGCAAGGGGCAGAGCGGCACACCGAAGCGCTGCAGTATTTTACTGATTTGCAAAGCGAGCGGCCGGACTCGCCGATTTCATTTTTGTACACGACGGCATCGTTGTTGGCCCTCGGCAGACCGGAGGATGCGCTGGGCGCCGCCAATGAAGCATGCCGTCGCGCACCGCAATCGCCACAGGGGCTGTATGTGCAGGGACAGGCCCTGCTGGCGCTCAACAGATTGCCACAAGCCGAGCAGGCCTTCGCCAGAGCGCTTCAGTTTGCACCGACTTGGGCGGACGCGTGGGTACAGTGCGGGATCGCGCGCTATCGTCAGGGTGCGATCGAAGGCGCTAAGGCCGCCATGCGGCAGGCGCTCCACGTTCTGCCCGGCCACGTCACTGCGACCGCCAACCTGCAGGCCTTGATGCGTGCAGACGGTGAGCCAAAGGCGAACGCCTCTCCGGCTATGGAAACCCGGTCCGAGTCAGTGTCCGTTCGGCAAGGCGCCAACGACGAGATCAAGCTGAGCGCGTGGCGCCCGCAAAATCCGGCAAATTCGTTAGGTCTCGCCGTCGAGTATCTGAGAAAGAAGCCGGCCTTCGCCAGGCTGGCATTCGGCGAGTGGTCGCAAGTCCTCGTTGGTCAGATCAATCGCGGACATTATTATTTCATCGTCGATCAACATCAACGGATTCATGGTTTTTTTGGTTGGGCCCTGACGCAGGAACACCTAGCGGAGGAATGGGTCGAAGGTCGCTCCGGGCTGCGGGACGAGCAGTGTCGCACAGGAGATTGCGTGATCTTCAACGCCTGGGCGGCGGAATCGCAACGTGTGCACAGATTCATGGTGGACACCGGCCGCAGGATTATCGAAGGCAAGCGCACTCTTTATTTTAAGCGACACTATCCTGACGGACGGACGCGGCCAGTGCGACTTGCGGCGACGGATTTCGTGACGAGCCATCTCATGCGCGCGGCTGCGCGTTAGGGCAATTTAGGAGCCGACGCTACCTAGCAACAGACCGGCGATCGTACGTTAGGCAGCCACAAGAGTACAAGAGTCGTCGTACGCGAAACTAGTGCTGGTCGTTGCGCAGCCGCCCCCCTGCCCCGCCGCCATTTTCATCGACGCCGGCCCCTTCGAGGGAGCAGCGGACAGCGGTGTCGTTGGGAGCGTCCATGAAGGTTTGGTCGAGTTCGGCACGACGGATGGAGCGAGCCCAACCGTTGAGGCCCCAGCCAGCCCGGATCTGGGCCGGAGTGAGTCTGGGCGGCTTTTGAGTTGACTGCCTTGGGCTGGAGCCGATCCAAGCGCCTCACGCCGCGCTCGTCAGTTCGCTGGCTGCTCAAAGCAGCGGCCTCCGGTTGGGCCTTTGCGTTTGAATATGGGTGATGTCGCCTTCGCGCTGGCTTATCTCCCGATCGCCGACATGACGGTGCGCATCGCGACCTGTGCGAGGTGGCATCAGCGAGCGTGAGTGGCAGCCTTAGAAGGCGCGTAGGTGCTATCTGCCCGTCGGTCGCGCGGATCGGTCACGCGTGGTTGGGCGTCGTCAGCAGGTTGGACGTCAATGACGCCGCCAACGCCTGATCGATCGGCGAAGACGCGGCGGGCGTGCCAGCGCCCGGGGCGAACGATGCCATCGCCTGCGTGAATTGGCCAAGCAAGGCGGCCGGCGCGGCGCCTCCCGGATCGACAGCGATGCCACTGAGCTGCGTGTTCGGCGGCGCGCTCGCTGGATTGGCCGACACACCGCTGATCGACCATTCCAGACCGACTTGGCCCATCCCGGTCGTCAGCGTGACGGTGTTGTTGCCGATGTCGTAGAGTTCGTACACGCCGGTGTGGCTGTTGCGCATCAGCATGTCGGTTTCGTTGGCGTTGGCAGAGAAATCGCCGAAACCCGCAATCGTCCACTCCAGACCGATCTGGCCCATGCCGGTTGAGAGTGTGATCGCGTTGTTGCTGATGTCGTAGACCTCGAATGCGCCAGTATTCGAGTTGCGCATCAGCATGTCGGTCTCGTTGGCCCGACTGGAGAAGTCGCCAAAGCCTGCCACCTGCCATTCCAGGCCGACCTGGCCCATACCGGTCGAGAGCGTGATCGTGTTGTTGCTGATGTCGTAGACTTCGAAGTCCCCGTTGTTGCTGTTACGCATCAGCATGTCGGTCTCGTTGGGCCGGCCGGAGAAATCGCCGAAACCCGCAATCGTCCACTCCAGGCCGACCTGGCCCATGCCGGTTGAGTGCGTGATGGCGTTGTTGCCGATGTCGTAGATCTCGAATGCGCCTGTATTCGAGTTGCGCATCAGCATGTCGGTCTCGCCGGGTCGGGTGGAGAAGTCACCCAAGCCCGAAACTGTCCATTCCGGCCCGACCTGCCCCAGTGGGACATTGCCGGAGATGTTGTTGTTGCTCACGTCGTAGAGCGTTAACACGCCGGTCGTGGGATCGCGCATCAGCAGATCGGCGGTGTCGTTACCATTAAAACCGCCGACACCCGCCACCTGCAGCGCCGGGTTGATCTGGCCCAGTGGGCCGTCGAGCAGGATGGTGTTATGGCCGATGTCGTAGAACTCATAGGCCCCATCGCTGTTACGCAGCATCACCAGCGTGTCTTCGGTGCCGGCCGGCGGCGCCGCATTGGGTGGCGGCGTCACCGTGAAGGAGGTGAAGCTGCCCCATTGGGTGCCGTCATTGGCACGCACCATCAGCGTGTCGCTGCCATAGCCGGTGTCAAAGCTTAGCTGTGTCAGCTGGACCGCCGGCACGAGCACCAACTGGTTTGCGGGCTCGACCACACCATTGAACACCCAATGGCCGCTGTCGAACGTCGTGTCCTCGACCTCGTAGCTGACGATCGTGTTACCGCCGAACGCGGCGGCAGAAAATAAATTCGAACTAGCCAGCGTCAGGTTAGGCACTTGCAGCTCGTTGGCCGCCGTCACCGTCGGCGCCGCCGTCGATGCGTGGGCCAACGCGGTGACCGTGATGCTCGTGAAGGAGCCGAAACCGCCGGCATCCGACGCCGCCACCAGGAGCGTATCGGTAATAGGCGCGCTGTCCGATCCGGCCACATAACTCAGCTGGGAAAGCTGCGACGCTGAAAGGGTCGTAATCTGGCCGTTCGGCAGCACTTGGCCGTTGAGCACCCAGGAGCCTTGCGAGGCGCCGACGTTTTGGTCCTCCACCGCGTATTGGAGAATCGGCGCATTATCGGCGTCGCTCGCCGAGAACAGCGCTGCTGCGGTGAAATTTTCGCTCGCGGAGGCGGCCACGTTCGGTGCGACCGCGGTCACCGTCGGGGGTGGCGGCAGCGACATGGCGACCGTGCCGCTGACGGCGGACTGCGCGTGGTCGGCGGTGCGGGTCAGTGTCACGCTGACCTGTTCATTGCCCCCGACCGTATAGGTGTGGCCGCCGTCGACCGCGAACGTGCCGGCCGACCCGGTGACGGTGCCCGTCGTCGTCGTGCCATCGCCCCAGTTGATGGTCGCGGTGAACGAACCGGCCGTATCGGCCACGCTGTTGTCGCTGAAGGTGGCGACCTGAGTGCTATTGGGCAGCGGTACGTCCTCGACGGACGTTGTGAGAGTGACCGTGCCGGCAAGATTGATCACCGCGGTGCCGGTACCCGGAGCCGTGGCCGTACCGGGAGGATCGTCCGCAACGGTCACAGTAGACGTGTAGATTCCACCGGTTGCATAAGCGTGCGATCCGATCACGGTGAAATTGCCACCGCCCCCCGAGATGATCCCTGCTGAACTCGTGCCGTCTCCCCAGTTGATTGTGGCTGTGAGGTCAGAAGCGACTTGGCCGGTATAGGCATCAGTAAACGTGGCCATCAGGGGCGTGGGCTGGCCCGGATTGCCGGTAATGCCGGGTACACTGACTGTGAAAAAATCGGTATCGCTGATGGCAGCACTTCCCGTTATCGACACCTGCTCGTTGTCGGACGGCTTGGTCACAGTCGTGGTTATCGTGTACTGGCCCTCATCCGCGTAGGCGTGGAGACCGCCGCTGACGTTGAACGATCCATTGGCACCCGTGATGATGCCACTCGTTGTTGTGCCATCGCCCCAATTGATCGTCGCCGCGAATGAACCCGCCGTATCGCTCAGGTTGCCGTCGATAAAGCTGGCGATCTGCCCGCCAATCAGCGTGCCTTCGGGTACGGCGACGGGCGTGGCAGCGCCGGCGACAAGTCCGATGTTCGCCGTACTGCTCGCTTCGGCGCTGGCCGTCCCCTGGCCGTCCGCCGGCGCGTCGGCTACTTCGACCGTCAAGATGTCCTGACCGGCTTGCGTGTAAGTGTGCGTGCCCTGGACGGTGAAGTTTCCGCCGCCGCCCGTAATCGTCCCCACCGAGCTCGTGCCGTCGCCCCATAGGATGGTGGCGACGAGTTCGCTTGCGGTCGTCACCGTGTTGGTATCGGTGAAGGTCGCCACCGTTATGTTGGTGAGCGGCTGGTTCGGGCTGGTGTTGATCGCGTTTGCTGTTATGGAATTGAAGTCGTCGTCGGAAGCAACCGCGACCGTGCCGGACATCATGGCGGTGGCGTTGTTATTGGCCGTATTTGTCACCGTCACCGTCAGCGTGAAGTCGCCGAACGCAAGGTAGGTATGGGCCAAAGGCGACGCGACGGTGAATTGGCCATTCGATCCGGTGACGATGGCGCCGCTCGTAATGGTGCCGTCGCCCCAGTCGATCGTCGCCGTGTAATCACTTGACGGGTCGTTCGCGCTGTCGACGAAATTGGCGACCGTTGTGCCACTCGGAATTGCGACGGTCGCGATGGCCGCATTGAACGTTTCATTGCCGCCGAAGCCGATATCCGCCTTTGTCGTCGCAATGCCGATCGCGCCATCCGGGATGATGTCGTCCATAAAAGTGGTGACGGTATAATTGCCGGCGACCGCGTAGGTGTGCGAGCCGGTAACGCTGAATGACCCGTTCGAGCCGGTCAGGGTGCCGGGCGTCGTCGTGCCGTCGCCCCAATCGATCGTCGTTGTGAAGTCGCTCGCTGGAGTGAGTGTGTCGGAATCGGTAAACGTCGCCACCGTTACGTTGTTGAACGCTTGGTTTGGGACGCCCGTGAGTACCAGGTTACTGGAGCCCGTCAGGTTATCGTTGCCGGTCACTTCAATGGTGCCGCCCAGCGTGAGCTGCGAATTGTCCGCGGCACGGACGATCGTTACCGACGCGGTGAAGAACCCCTCACTGTTGTAGGTATTGCCGCCGTCGACCGTGAACGATCCGTTAGACCCGCTCACAATCCCCGTTGACGTGTTGCCGTCACCCCAAACGATCGTCGCGGTGAAATCGCTCGCGGTATCGGTCAGATTGGGATCGGTGAAGCTGGCAACTTCGGTAGAGTCCGGTGGAAGTGCCGTGCCTTCAGTCGCCGCGAAGAGCTGGAATTGTCCGGAAAGCTGCGTAGTCATCGGGGAGCCCCCTGTTCTCCGCTTACTTAACGCGCGGCATGGTTCGGCCGATAGCTAGTTCATGCCTCCGTGATGCGCTTAATCGAAAACTAACCTTAGCAAGTGTCCGTTTCGCGTCAATCTTGCACCGCACCGGGCCATTGGCGCCGGCGGTTAACCGTCAGAAATGCAAGATTATTCTTCAAAGGTGGCGGGAATTGTTACGCGCAAAGCTCAATGAGGCATTCGACGGGTTTCGCACTCATCTCAGCGCAGGGCTGCGAATGATCCGGGTCGCAAAGCGTCACCGGCCCGGCTGAACTCCGTCGCGACAAGTTAGCGGTTACACGCTGACCGTCGCCAAGCCGCAGGATTGTCGAAAGGAAATTATAGTGCGAGGAGCTGAGGCCGGCCGTGCGATCCTCGAAGCCCACGGCGTCACACCGCGGTGGGGAACCCGCGCCTCCAGTTCGTTTTGCCAAATAACAAGTGAAAGCTGCTATCGGAAATTGACACCTCCCTCGGTAGTGGAAACTGGAATGAATTCTCCGTGCCCTGATGATGTCCAAATATCTAACGGCGACATCAATACCGGCAAAACCGCAACCGCTTGAGCAATCTTAAACGTATAAATTTTCAGCGGCTCAATTGTCGAGCGTCTCTCGTGCCAAAGCCCCGACAAGTCGCCGAATGCAATGGAGCGTTGCGCACTGACCATGGGAACGCGCATTGTACGGAACGGCTCCAAAACATTCTCGCCCATGCATGCATTTTTAAGTCGTACTCTCGAGAGCTTTGACTCTTTTGTCGTCAGGTTTCCTGGTAATTTTCCCAGTTTTGGTGTTGACGTTAGTAGGACTGGCCGACTGAAGCTGCGCCAACCGCTGCCTCCGAAGCCGAAGTCCTCGGGGGCTCAAGTAAAGCATCTGGTTAGCCGTATCGAAGTGAAACGGCTTTCCATCGCACACACGATGTTGGTCGCCGCGGTTGTTGCGATGTCTTGAAAGAACAGGTAAATTGTTCAGGTAGTTTCTGGGAAGGGCATACGCCACTGAGGCGTTGGGGGGCGACAGGGCTTTCATCCCCTCGTCATCAGATGTGTCTGCGATCTACGGACACTTCTTCATTCACCAAACGAATGGTGCACTCCGAGGGAGACATCGCCATGTGGAAAAAGTTACTGTTGCTCGCCGCGCTCGGCACGATCGCGGCCGTTCTGCCCGGCTCTCCGGCCAGCGCGCAGGCCACGCGAACCTGGGTTTCTGGCGTCGGCGACGACGCCAATCCGTGCAGCCGCACCGCGCCATGCAAGACATGGGCCGGCGCCATTTCCAAGACCGTCGCTGGCGGCGAGATCGACGCGCTCGATCCAGGCGGCTTCGGCGCGGTCACGATCACCAAGTCGATCACCCTCGATGGCGGCGGCGGCCAAGTGGCGTCGGTGCTGGTGGCCGGCACCAATGGCATCAACGTGGCGGCCCAAGCTAACGACGTTGTAGTCCTCAGAAACCTGCGATTCGATGGCTTACTCGGCAACGGGACCGCCGGCAACCCGGGCCTTATCGGTATATCGTTCACCTCGGGTTCCCAGATGAGCGTCGAAAATTGCGCGATCTTCGGTTTCAGTACCGCCGGGATCAAAGCATCCGTCGCTAGCGGCGCTACATCGCGAATCTACATCACCGACACCTACGTCACGAACGTCGGCGGTGAGGGCATCCTCATAACCGGCACCGGAGGAACGCTCAGCGCCTCCCTAAACAACGTGCGCCTGCTGCGGGGTATAGGCAGTGACCTGTCCGTCAACAACGGTGCGACGGCAATGGTCAATAATTCAGTATTCGCCGGGAGTAATAATGGTCTCGACATTGAAGCCGGCGCTACTGTCGACGTCAACAACAGCGTGATCGATCACAATGCAACGGGCATCCTGAACAGTGCATCTACGGTGCGCTTATCCAATACGGACGTTACATTCAACACAACCGGCGCAACCGGCACTGTTTTGTCGTTTGGCAACAATAGGGTCCAGAGTAACGGCGCTGGCGGGACATTTACCGCGATCGGCACCACCTCCAACCCGACCGGTCAGCAGTAAACTTGCCCCCAGGGCAACTTCCGGCGGCGACCGCTTTTGAGCACGGTCGCTGCCGCTGTAGTTGGGTTGCGAATCAGCCTAAAGAGCGAGCCACAAGCGGTCACGGTAGCTTGTCGGTCGCAAGCGAGCGTTCGTCCTCTTCCGTCGGAGATATCACAGAAGATCGATCGCGGATTGCCCTCACAATGGCCTCGGGCTCGTTCCACATCATGACATCTAAGATAGAAAGATTGCTTTCGTACTTATATCCGGGAGTTTCATAGTCGAACGGGCTAAAGTCGAGAAACTGCAATGCCACGCCGCCCCTGGCAAATTCGGACGGGTCGAACAACTCACGCCCCCCAATGGGATTGATATACGTGTCGGCGCCAAGCCGAGCCGCTATCCACGGAGCCCAGCCGCCGGGATGAAGCTGCTGCGGAAAATCGAAGGTAAGTTCGGTGCAGCGCCGGTAGCGAAACGGCAAAGCCAAATACTGGCACACTGAACGAAGCCCCTCGATATTGAGTGCCACCAGACTCTGGTCGGGCGCTGCAGCGAATGCATTGCAAATTATTTCGCAGACTTCTTTGTAGTACGGTGCACGCTTCCGATAGTGTGAGACCTTGCCCAAAACGTAGCGTTTCTGGTCTTGAATACTGGCGATTTGCGCGTCGGCTATTCTGATATGGATCGATGAATTGGCGAGCGGAATCGAAATATACTGCCAGCCGGCATCGGGATGCAGAACGCGATTCCGATTAATCCAGGATTTTCGCGTGTATTGCGGAATGTCGAAGACCACCCATTCGTCGACGGCGGCGATCAATGCAAAATGCCCGAGGTAGGGGAAGAAATAGGGTTGCATGATGCCGAGCTTCATTGCCTCGGCCGCTCAGTTCGCCGTAACCGGCGAAATCGCGGCGGACCGGATCGCCGGCGCATGGGCATGCGCCTGCCCGACGAGTTCGCATACTCTCTCGACGTCGTTCAAGCTCACGCCCCCTCCGATGGGGAGTTGGAATGTATTCCGGGCAGCCGCTTTGGTGCTGCGCAGTTGTCCAGCCGTCATGGCTGCCCCAGCCAACAACAGATCATTTGCCTCGATCGAAGCGTGAAAGTCCCGGCGCGCGAGCACGTTGTCGGCGCGTAGCACCGCCAGCAGGTCGTCGCGGCTCAGTCCGAATCTCGTCTCGTCGACGACACAAACCAAGTTCTGAAAGTTGGACTGCACAACACCCGAGGGCTTGAGCAGCCTTATTCCGGCGAAGCCGCTCAATCCCTGCTCATATTGCAGATATTGTTGCTCGTTCGCGCGCCGGTTGCGACCGAAGTCGTCAAGCATCATCAATGCAATGGCAGCCTGGATTTCCGACATGCGGGCGGTCGCCGATTGCATGGAAACGTTGGCCGGAGCAACCTCGTCGCCGCGCATGGCGACGAATTTGGCGGCAAGAACGTCATCGTTGGTGGCAATGCAGCCGCCTTCGCCTATGCCCAGCACGTTGGAGGCGTGGAACGAGAAGACTTCCGCGCGCCCGTAGCGTCCAATAGCGCCTGCATGCGTCTCGACCCCGAACGCGTGGGCCGCATCGTAATACAGCGGCACGCCGAATTCTTGCGCCAGTCCTTGCAGGACCTCGACCGGGGCGGCACCACCCCAGAGATGAACACCGAGGATGCCGGTTATCCCGCCCGCATCGAGCAGCCGCTTGACGGAGTCGGCGGACATTTGCTGTGAGATCGGATCGATGTCGCAATATACCGGCTCGCATTTCGACCAAGCCAAAGCCTGAATCGTCGCAACGTGGGTCCATGCCGGCACAATCACCCTGCCCCGCAGTCCAAGCGTGTGGGTCGCGATCATTAATCCGTTGGTGGCGTTCCGCAGGACGATTACATGCTTGACGCCGAGAAATTCCTGGAGGCGCCGCTGCAATTCGACGATCAGCGGCCCGGCAAAGCGCTGCGAGGTGTAAAACCGCCGCTCGAAAATGTCACGGACGGCCCGTTCGTACCGGTCCCAGTCGGGTCGAAAGCGCTGACCTACGGATAGCTGAGTAGCAAACCGCGGCTGCGCGCCGAAAACGGCGAGGGTTGGCTTGCCAGTCATCCGGCGTTCCAAAATGACTTCAATTCGGCACCGTGGGTACGGATATTTTGCAAAACGTCGAGAATTTTTTCGACGTCCGCTTCAAGAACGTGCGCGCTTGCCGGCAGCACCATGAGCTCGCCAAAGATCGCTTCAGTGACTGGTAAGGCCGGACAGATTCGCGTGTAATCGACGACCTTATGATGGAGCGGCGTGTAGTACGGACGAGCCAAGATGTTTTCCGCCTGGAGAGTCCGCAACGTTTGCTCGCGCGACAGCGGCCACGTTTCGGTAACACGGACGACAATGAGACGATAATCGGATCGCTCAGCTTCCCTGTGCTCGACGATTTTTAGCCCGTCGATAGTATTCAATCCGGCGGCGTAGAGATCGTATTTTCGCCGATTGGCGGCAACTTGGCGATCAACCTCGTCAAGCGACGCCAAAGCCATCGCCGCATGTACTTCGCCGAGTTTGGCATTAAGTCCCATCGGGTTTTCGAATCGGCCGCCAGCGTCGAAGCCGAAACGCTTCATGTTGTCGAGCCGGCGGGCCAGTTCCTTGTTGTTAGTCGTAATGTAGCCGCCTTCGAAAGCATTGAGCAGTTTAGTGGCGTGCATCGAGAAGATTTCGGCATCGCCGAATCCGCCGATCCGCCGGCCATGACAGATGCGATGCGCCGCTTCGACGGAGTCGAACACCACTGGAATGCCTTGCACCCGGGCGAACTCGCCGATTCCTGCGGCATCGCAGCAGTTGACCATCGGGTGGGGCGCGAGAATGAGCGCCGTTTGGGCGTTGAGTTCCGCCTTGACGGTCTCGACGGTAATGCCCAGGGTCTCAGGATCGACATCGCAAAAGTGCGGCACGAAACCCGCCCAGGCGATCATGTCGTCCGTCCGCCGATAGCCGAATGAAGGAGCAATGACCTCTCGACGCCCCGGCAATGCCAGGGCCGCCAGCGCTATGACATGACCCCAAAAGCCGCTGTTGACGGCGACGACGCGGGCGACACCGTGGTACTCGGCAAGGCGCACCTCGAGATTACGACACGCATCGGCGTCGCTGTCGTAGACGCTGTCCTGGAACTGCCGGGAATAATCGAGGAAGCGCTCGACGTCGGGTCGATAAAGATTGCCGGTTGGCTTTGGCTGCGCAAACAGCGGTCTTTGGCCCAACACGGCGAAGGAAGGAGCGCCGCTCACGAAGCCGGCCGCGCCAGCGTGACGTCGAAGCGATAGCCGGAGGCATAAAACTCAGCCGGCATGTAGGATACAGAAGCAGACCAACCTGCTTCTTCAGCCAGCGCCTGGAACTCCTCGGGAAAATACCAAACGCCTATCCGTGCCTCGTGGTCGTCTAACTCTGTTTCGGTCGCAATGCGATCCTGCAAGGCGCGCTTGGCCTCTCGTCTATTTGGTACATTGCCGATAAATACGCGCTCCAGTCTGGTGAAGCGCTCGTTAAGAGATTTGAGCACGGCGATTACATCGGGCTTGCGAAAGTATTGGAGCCCCGCATAGATCAAAGTTTTGTTGAAGCGCGTCGCGTTGCTCTCGTTCTTTACATAGGAAATCATATCGCCAGCGCAAAAGCGATAATCAGGCGGCCTGCTGAACACATTGCATGCGACCTCGATTAAATACGGAGATATGTCGACGCCCAAAAGACCGGCGCATTGATCGAATAGATAGGACGAGAGAGCCCCGTTGCCACAGGCCAGATCGAGCACGAAGTCGCTTTGCCGGAGCGACAGCCCGGCCGTGATTGCGTTGACGATGAGCATGATTTGCGCTTCGCTTACCGGTGCGCCATCGATCGTCCGCCGCACTTGCGCCCAGTAGGCGTCCGGAGGGACTGATCGCGCGTGCGAATCGTAATTCGCCGGATAGCTCCTTTTCAGCTGGTCGCTCAACCCCGGCTCTCCTGGGTGGCCATTTTTACCAAAACCATTGTAGCATAGCCCTCGACGCGAAGATCAAGACCACGGCGGGACTTGAGTGCCGCCCGGAGCGCAATCATGGCCGGCCAGCCGCTGGTTACCATAATTCTGTTGTGTTACAAGCATGAACGTTTCGCAGCCGAAGCTGTCAGGGGCGTTCTTTCGCAGACCTATTCCCCGCTCGAAATCATTATTTTCGACGATTGTTCCCCCGATCAAACGGCGCAGGAAATTGAACACACGCTTGCACGAGAGCGGCCGCGATCCGATGTGCGGTTCATTCGCAATGCCCAGAATTTGCGCGCGAACCTTGTCGTGAGGACGGGACTCCAAATGGCAAACGGCAGTTTCATTTTTGTGAGTCACGGTGACGATATCATGCTGCCCAACATGGTCGAGGAGATGGTGTGGATCTGGACCGAGCAGAACGTATCGCTGGTGACAGCCAACGCCCTGTATATCGACGAAAATTCGCGAGAACTGAACCGAACTT
>Ga0265313_10002087_pt1 | contig 17864 bp, 17 predicted proteins | sample 4123metaG_FD_203122 | JGI IMG/M metagenome (GOLD analysis project Ga0265313, IMG submission 203122) | Rhizosphere microbial communities from Carex aquatilis grown in University of Washington, Seatle, WA, United States - 4-1-23 metaG | ecosystem: Host-associated > Plants > Roots > Rhizosphere >...
GCAATCGGCGGCCGTTTTGGAGGATCAACTCGCCACCTGCATCGGCGCCGGTGACCTCAGAATCCGTCAGCAACTCTCCGCCGAGAGCCCGAACTTTTTCCGCCAGTACAGCGACGATGTGCTGACGCGAAATGCGGCGTGAGGATGCCGGCGCGTCCATCATTACCCGGCCGTCCGAATCTTGAGCAATGCGCCTGTGAATCTTCGACGAACGTTCGAGGATACGGTCGAGAACCCCAAGAGCGTGGAGCACGGAGAGCCCGTTCCGATGAATTACCACGGCGAATCCTTCCGATCTTACAAACGGGGTTCGCTCATGGACGCGCACTGTCCAGCCGCGCTGAAGGAGAGCTACCGCAGCGACGAGACCCGAAAATCCGGCGCCCGCAATTTCGGCGTGTCGTGGCATGGGAACGTTCATATTGGTATTGGCTCTCAGGCTTGGCGCATATAGTGTACTAAGTAGGTTAAATTGCCGCTTGCGGCAATCTGCGGCAGGCATACGATGTTAGAATTTCGCTAACGTCTTTGAACGCGAGTAGTAAGGTGTGGAGAGGGATTCAATGCAAATGCTGTTGAAGAACGTGCGGCGGCTGGTTCTTGTTTCTTTGATGCTGCTTGGGGCATTCCCAACGCGAAATGCGACGGCACAGTCCCCTGACGAAATAACATTCGCCCTAGGTTGGCTACCTAGCGGTGTCTACGCCATGTACTTTGTAGCGCTCGACAAGGGCTATTACAAAGATGCCAATCTCTCGGTCAAGATTGTCCGCGGATTCGGCTCTGGTGATACCGTAAAGCGTATCGCGGCAAGTCAAGCCGATGTTGGGAGCGCAGATTTCGGCGCGCTGATGGCTGCGAAGGGACAGGGGAAAATTCCTGTCAAAGTTATTGCGATTGTCGAAGGCGAGTCACCCTCGGGCATTCTTTATAGAACAGAGACTGGCATTAAGGTGCCTGCTGATCTGAAAGGAAAAACCATCGCTCGTTCGGCGTCGGGTGCAGGGAGCGCAATCCTCCAAGCCTTCTTTGACGCAAACAAAATGCCGATGGACAGCGTCAATTTCGTTGTCACCGACGCTTCGGGATATTTGCCGCTGCTGCTCTCGAAGAAGGTTGACGCGATCGCTGAACAGGCCGTTGTGTTGCCGAAATATTCGATCCCGGCGGCGAAAGAGGGAATAACCCTCAAGGCAATGACTTTTTCGGAAGCCGGTCTGTCGTTTTACGGCGCGACGATCATTACAAATGACGATACGATCGCGAAGCGGTCGGATGCGCTCCGCCGATTTCTCTCAGCGACGTTTAAGGGCTACCAGACCACGTTCGCTAACCCGCGCGAGGCGGCAGAGATTCTTTTGAAGTATCATCCAGAGTCGGGGTCGATGGAATCGCTTTTGGGTGAGCTGGAGATCGAGCAAGGCCTCATCATGACCGATGATGTCAAAAAGCATGGCCTGGGCTTCATTAATGCCGAGAAGCTTGAACGATCCCGCGCGCTGCTGACAAAGGCGTTGAACCTGCCCACCGAGACGAAGGCGGACGAGCTTTATTCGAGCGATCTTCTTCCGAAATAGGGGCTGTCTCGTAAATCGCAGTTACGCGTAAATGACGAGATGAATCAAATCCGGGCAGAAAGCTCGTTGATTCAAGTCCACGATGTTTCGTTGGTATACAATACCATTACCGGTGCAAATATCGTCGCACTTGATCGCGCGACGCTGGATGTTCGAAAGAACGAATTTGTCGCAATTGTCGGGCCGAGCGGGTGCGGGAAAAGCACATTGCTCAAGGTTATCGTCGGCTTATTGAAACCAACCAGAGGTGAGGTAAGAGTCGGCGGGCGTTTGGTCGCCGGCCCGTACGCCGACGTCGGCATGGTCTCTCAGAACTCAGCACTGCTGCCCTGGAAAACGGTCCTTGGCAATGTTCTCTATCCGACGGACATATTGGGTGTCAGTCGCAGCAAATCGGTGCCTGAGGCTCGCCGACTTTTAGAAACGGTAGGTCTCGGTGACTTTGAGAAGCAGTTGCCGCGTGAGCTATCCGGGGGAATGCAGCAGCGCGTGGCGCTGTGCCGTGCCCTTGTTCACAACCCAAGCCTCCTTGTGATGGATGAACCATTCGGAGCGCTGGACGCAATGACCCGGGAAGAGCTCGGATTCGAGCTTTTGCGCATCTGGCAGGATCAGGTCAAGACGGTGATTTTCGTCACGCATAGCATTCCGGAAGCAGTGATTTTGGCAGATAGGGTCGTTGTTATGGGTAATCGAGGCGCCGGAATTTCGAAAGTGGTCGAAATCGATCTGCGGCGGCCTCGGGATGCAAACACCGAACTGGACCCTGCGTTCGTAAGGTACGTTCACTACATTCGAGCAGAAATCGCCGAGAGTAAAAATCGCCCTCAATCGTGATGGTCAATATGGGTTCTCGATCGAAAAAAGTAATGACAGGACTCGCTCCTTACCTCGCTATCCTCCTGATGGTTGGATTATGGCAAGGCGCGACCTGGATGCTTTCTATTCCAGACTGGTTGTTACCGTCGCCCGTCGTTGTATGGAATCGGACACGAGCATGGTCGACGGCGCTCCCCTTTCATATTGGTATAACCCTTTTTGAAACTTTGACTGGTTTCTTGGCAGCTTTGGTGATCGGAGTGCCGCTCGCCATGATTATCGTCAGTTCAGAGACGCTCCGCCGTGCTTTATATCCCCCTCTGGTGATGCTGCAGGTGGTTCCGAAAATCGCCATCGCCCCACTTTTCCTCATTTGGGTGGGATACGGCATGACTTCGAAATTGCTCATGGCATTTCTCGTGGCCTTTTTTCCAATCGTAGTTGCTACGGCAGCGGGGCTGGAGACCATTCCTGCCGAATTGTTAGATATGAGCCGGGTTCTGAAAGCGAGTACGATGCAGGTTTTCTTAGGGATCCGCCTTCCATGGGCGTTGCCGCATATATTTAGTGGAATGAAGGTCGCGATAAGTTTGGCGCTGATCGGCGCAATAATCGGCGAATTCGTCGGATCGGATACGGGGTTGGGCTACGTTATTGTTGCTGCTTCCGGCAGCATGAATACCGGCTTGATGTTTGGTGCGATCGTCATCCTCGCGCTGATGGGGATCGTCTTATTTGAGCTTATCGAGTTGTTGGAGCGGTGGCTTTGCCCTTGGTACGTATCTTCGACCTCGGTGGTTCAAGCGTCGACGTAAATGCCAAGCGTCTTACCGTGCGACTCACATATTGAGTGAAATCGCATAAGGCCGATTACGGAATACGTTTGGTACCCTTGCGCGGGACGTCCTCCCCATTAAAGGGTAAAAACGACTGACCCCGATATCTTGCGTTCGACCAAGTCGTTATGAGCTCGTCCAGCTTCTTTGAGCGGATAAGTTCTCGCAAGCGCAACCTTAACATGGCCGTTCTTGACGACATCGAACACTTCATTGGCGCTCGCCACTAAATCCTCGTGCCGTGCGACGTGAGCCCAAATGGTTGGGCGGGTAAAATAGAGGGAGCCTTTTGCCGCAAGAAAGCTTGTATCAATGGGACCGATGAGACCCGACGACTGTCCGTACAGCACCATGAGTCCGAAGGGCTGGAGACAATCAAACGATTTATCGAATGTGTCTTTGCCAACGGAATCGTAGACCACCGGTAGTTTACGCCCTCCCGTAATATCGACAACGCGATCCACGAAATTCTCAGACGTATACACGATCGGGTAGTCGCAACCGTGCTGCTTCACGAATTGCGCTTTTTCAGTACTGCTGACAGTCCCGATAACTGTCGCACCTAGGTGCTTCGCCCATTGGCACATGAATAGGCCGACGCCGCCTGCGGCGGCGTGAACTAATATCGTATCACCCGCTTTAACTTTATAAGTGCGCCGAATGAGGAAACGGGCCGTCATCCCCTGCATCATGATAGCGGCAGCTTGCTGATCGGAAATTTCAGCCGGTATCTTCACGATCCGATCTGCCGGTACAATACGTTCCTCCGCATAAGCGCCGGGCGAAATCCATGCATAGGCGACTCGATCGCCGGGGCGCAGACCAGCCACACCTTGACCGACTTCCGTGACCACCCCTGCCGCCGATACGCCCAAGCCGTTTGGGAGTGGAAGTGGATAGACGCCGCGACGATGAAGGGTATCGATATAGTTTAAAGTCACAGCGGTGTGGCGGAGCGCTACCTGGCCAGAACCGGGTCGGCCGACGTCGACAGGTTGCCATTCAAGGACTTCGGGACCACCGGTCTTCGTCAAGCGAAATGCGTAGGACATGTTTTTTCCTCGAGGTTTTTCTAAGAGCTTTGGAGTGCACGATCGTTTGGCCGCACAAAGCGAGCCGCCGCGATTAGAGCTTGTGTGTAATCGTGCCGGGGATGATTGAATACTGTTTCTGAATCGCCTTCTTCGACTATCCGGCCTTGGTGCATCACTGCCAGCCGGGTGGCCAAGAACCGAACTGTCGCGAGATCATGCGAAATCAACAAATAGCTCACCTCCAGAAAACCCTGGAGATCTTGCAAAAGATTCATGATTTGGGCACGTATCGAAACGTCGAGCGCAGACACCGGCTCGTCTAGAACGATGACCCGTGGACGCATCACGACGGCTCGCGCGATGGCAATGCGTTGTCTTTGGCCGCCGCTGAACTCGTGCGGGAAGCTATCAATCGCGTCTGCATCCAAGCCGACGTCTTTAATCGCCTCGCGCACCCGCGATTCGATATCCTTTCGTGGACAGCCGTTCACGGCCAGTGGTTCGGCGATAATGTCTCGAATCCGCATGCGCGGGTTCAAAGAGCTTGAAGGGTCCTGGAAGACGGCCTGCACCGATGAACGATACCGCCGCATTTGAGTCCTCGTTGCATTCGCGAGATCAATACCTTCGAAATTGATCGATCCGGACGTCGGCCGCAGTAGCCAAAGTAACATGCGAGCTGTCGTGGTTTTTCCTGAGCCAGATTCGCCAACCAGCGCCAGCGTTTCTTTCGGAAATAGGCTGACTGAGACGTCATCGACGGCGAAGACGTTCGAGCGCTCGCGGTCGTGTCGGCCATATTGTTTGCGAAGGCGATCTGCCGCGAGTATTGGAACGTCATTCATGAAACGTATCGCCAGCAGCTGACCGAGTTTCGTGGTCCGGTGGAAACGGTCGGGGGTGCTTCATTATGGCACTTTGCATTTGCGTGAATGCAGCGCGGCGCAAATGAGCATCCTTTGGTGGCAGAAAAGATCGACGGTGGATTGCCGTCAATCGAATACAAGCGCGATGGCCGATGACTGACATCGATCACCGATTTGAGAAGCGCTTCCGTATAAGGATGCTTTGGCGCTCGAAAGAGTTCGACGGTCGAGGTACTCTCGACGACTTTGCCAGCGTACATTACGGCGACGCGATCGCATATCCGAGCGACGACAGCGAAGTCATGAGTGACGAAAACTATCCCGAGTCCTTCCGCAGCTTGTATCTCCTTTAGCAGCGACAGATAGGCGGCTTGGACAGTTACATCTAGCGCTGTCGTTGGCTCATCCGCGATCAGAAGTTCCGGCTTGCCGGCAAGCGCAATTGCGCTGACGACGCGCTGGCGCATGCCGCCGCTGAATTGATGCGGGTATGCAAAAACGTCGGTATCGGCATTTTGAATGTGTACGCGCTCAAGAAGGTTGACGGTCTGTCGATGTTGGGCCCAGCGGCTGAGTTTTTGGTGAAGTCTGACCGCTTCCCTGATTTGATTCCCTACAGTGAATACCGGATTGAGGGCAGTCATAGGGTCCTGTAGTACGAGCGCGATTCTACCGCCGCGATAGGCTCTGAGCTCACGTTCCGATTTTTTTACAAGGTCGTCACCTTTGAAGAGAATTTGGCCGCCGACGATCCGTGAGGCCGGCTTAGGATTTAGCCCAAGCACCGAAAAGCATGCGAGGCTCTTACCGGAGCCCGATTCACCGACGAGACCCAAAGTCTCCCCCGCCCGCAGCGAAAAGCTAGCGCCGGCTACCGCCTTGCCCACGCCGCGCTTGGTAAACACATGTGTCTGCAGATCTCGCACTTCGAGGAGCGGAGGCTCTGCGAGCATGGCCATTAGATATTCCTGAGCTGCGGATCGAGAAAATCGCGCACCCAATCTCCGACAAGATTGAATGAGAATACGACCAGCATAATTGTGAGACCTGGAATGACTGAAATCCACCAGGCCGTTTCGATGTAGTTGAGGCCTTCCGCGACCATTCCGCCCCAGGTCGGCGTTGGCGGCGGTACACCGGCTCCCAAAAATGTCAGGGACGCCTCGACGATGATCGCCCAACCGATCTGCAAGGTGCAGAGTACAATGAGCGTGTTGGCAATATTCGGAAGAAGATGCCAGCGAATGATGCGAACGTTACCCGCGCCTGATACCCGAGCAAGTAGAACAAAATCTCGATTTTTGATCGTGATCACCTCGCTCCGAATCAATCTGGCGAAACGCGCCCAAAGTGCCAACGCCAACACAAAAACGACGATCCAGAAGCCGGGTCCAATCGTGATCGCGAGGACTAGAGCGAATAACAGGCTAGGAAATGCTAAGAATGCGTCCGCGGTGCGCATGATCAGTACGCCAAGCCAGCCATCCCAATAGCCGGCGATGATTCCGAGCGCCGTGCCAATTGCACCACCAATCAATATTGCGGTGACAGCTATCCCTAGGGAAGTGCGAGTGCCTACGACAATTCGGCTAAGGATGTCCCGTCCCAAGCGGTCGGTGCCGAGCGGGTAACGCCAATCGCCGCGGCTGAACACCGCAGGTGGCATTTGTGCGTGGGCCAGATCGATGTCGATCGGCGAATGCGGCACAAGAAAATCGGCGAACACTGCAAAAAAAATGGCAGCAGCCACGATGATAGCGGGCAAACGTGGAATATTCTGCATTAATCAATCCCGAACACGCGGATCGATGATGCCGTAGCTTATGTCAACGAGGAAATTCACGAACACAATTATCGCTGTGTAGACTAAAACGGTGAGCTGCAGGACAGGAAAATCACGCCATAGCGTCGACTCATACGCTAGGAGCCCGAGGCCTGGCCAGCCGAACACTACTTCAACCACGATACCCGACGTGATGACCACGCCGTACATGAATCCGACAAACGTTACGACTGGAATTAGAGCGTTTCGCAACGCATGCTTCCAAATAACAGTGCCCGGCGCCAATCCTTTGGCGTGCGCGAGCGTGATGAAATCCCTGTCGAGTACCTCCAACATAGAAGAGCGAAGAAGCCGCACGATCCCTGCGCTAATGCTCCAACCAAGAACAACGCTCGGCATCAGATAATTTGTCCAGGAGCCCACCCCCGAACTCGGTAGCCAGCGCAGCCAAACCGAGAAAATAAGGATCAAGACTACGCCAAGCCAAAATGATGGAACAGATTGACCGAGTAGAGCGAATCCCATGCTTAAGCGATCCCACAGTCGGCCGCGATGAAGAGCGGCCGCAACGCCGAGAGGCACACTGACGAGAACTGCAAAGACAGTTGCCGCGCTCGCGAGCAAAAGAGTGCGCGGCAGCCGCTCGAAGACAAGTTTCGTTGCCGGCGCGCCGGTGCGAAGCGAATTGCCGAAGTCGCCATGAAGCGCGTCAAGCACGAACACACCGTATTGGTAAGGCAACGGCTTATCGAGGCCGATATGTTTTATGTAGGCGACGCGTTCTGATGGGGTGGCGTCCTGAGACAGCACAAGATCGGCTGGGCTCCCCGACGTGCGCGCAAGAACAAAAACGAAGATGCTCGTGATGGCTAACGTCGTGACCGCTTGGAGCAGGCGCGAGACGATTAACCTGGTCATCGATTCGGCCTTTGGCCTTTTGCTTGCCGACGTCCTTTGGGCGCACGTGGCCGGAGCGGCTTAGGTTTCCATCTGTAAGGCCCTATCGCATAGTCCTCAATAGTATGCCTTAATCATAGCTAGTATACAATTTGCGTTGAGTATGTTTCCGCCACACGAATAGGAAGCCGAAAATTGGCACTTCATTGGCCGGGCGGTCCGTGTTGCGCCATATTGTATATCGTATTATACATTGATGCCGGATAGACGCCAATTGGAGGGTGGCCATGATTTCTAAATCATCGCGCGCAAGTTTGACAGCGGTAGCCTTGTCGCTCGGAACGGCCTTGCTCGCGGCGGCGCCTAGCGCGACGAGCGCGGTAGCAGAGCCGCAAGGCGAATTGACTGTCGTAATTCCCTCTTTCGGACGGGAGCTATTGGATCTCGGCAGAACCGGGACAAATGATCTCCAATTTACCGGCCACATTAACGAACCATTGATCGGAGAAACGCCAGCCGGCGACATTGCCGCTGAAGGTGGCTTGACTGAGGCCTGGCAGATTAGCGACGACGCGAAGACCTTCACGCTCAAACTTCGTAGCAACGTCCGATGGCATGACGGCAAGCCTTTCACAGCCGATGACGTGGTTTTCAGCCTTGCTGAGCGATATGTAGCAAAAGACGCAGTTTGCACTGTCTGCAACATTCTCAGGGTCGCAGTCGAAAAGGTAGAAGCCGTCGATCCACAAACTGTACGCATCACTCTCAAGCGGCCCGAAGTAACTTTTTTATCGCTATTGAGCGCCCGCGACGGCGACATCCGGATTCTGGCACGTCATGCCTATCGGCCTATTGCTGACGGGTTTGAGTTAATTGGCGACCCGATCGGTACCGGTCCTTGGAAATTCATATCTTTCGAACGAAGCGTCGCTTTGCGACTTGCCGCCAATGCCGATTATTGGGACAAGAATCGTATCCCCGAGTTTGCAACGCTCCGATTGCTGCCGCGCGCGCAGGCTAGCACGCGCCTATCAATGGTGAGGGCGAACGAAGCCGACATGGCGCTCCTCGACCCAAATCAGATCGTGGACGCAAAAGCCGCGAATCTTCGCGTCATTAGCGTTCCGCAGATGATTATTTCGGTTTCGTTTTTGGGCTGCTGGCAGACACAGATGCTCTGCCATGAGCAGGCTTTCCGTGAGGCCTTGGTGCGCGCGGTCGATGTCGACGCCATCATTAAACGCATTTATCCCGATGGAACAGCGAAACGGCTTGCTACGTCATTCTGGAGCGAAAAAGCATTGGGCTATGATCCTGCCTTGAAGCCCTATGCGTATGATCCAAATCGCGCGAAAGAACTTCTCAAGCAAATAAATTACTCTGGCGCACCCGTGAAGCTATGGCAGATGCGTTTGGCGCCCGAAGCTGCGGAAATCATGGAACTGGTTGACGGATATCTGCGTGCTTCTGGGATCAAAACGGAACTTACTCCGATAGAATTTAGCGCTTGGAGGCCGCGTCTGGTGGCGTCGCCGCAAAACTTTGAGACGACCTATGCCGCACATTTCTACATCGATCCAAGCGCGGCGCGAGTTACGGTTTTGCCGGCATACCGGATTGCTTGGATTAGCCAACAGGCCGGGGGTCTTGTTCAACAGTACTGGAATCTTCAGAAAAGCGATTCAGACTTTGCCAAACTGACGCAGATCACCAATCTTGAATCGCTAGACAAAGAGCTAAGGCGTTTGAATCGAGAAACCTATCTCGAATATCCGTCAATTCCGCTCGCGACCCGATCTCTCGTCGCTGCTGTAGGGCCGCGAGTGAAAGATTGGACACCCTCTGCGTACGGATTTGCTCTTCATTTCGAAAAGGTCAAACGAAACTAGGTGTCGCAGAACTGATGCATTCTGCCGATTACTTCCTAATAAAAAAGACCTAGTTCACAACCGTTCAAGAGCTTACTCGATGGTCGATTCTCTGGGCTGGCGGAAGAAGTTCGGCGTTCTCGTTCCGTCCACCAACACCAGCGTGCAGCCGGAGTTTGACGGCATGCGTCCGTTCGGTGTGACGAATCACATTGTCCGGATCGCAATATCGAACATTCCGCTGAATAACGACGACGATTTTCGCCGCTTGATAGAATTGATCGTGGCGGCGCAGGACGGCGCGCTCGAAAGCCTGATGTCTTGCGAGCCAGACCATATTGTCCTTGGCATCTCCGCTGAAACGTTCTGGGACGGTTTGCAAAAGAGCAGGGAGCTGAAGAAGAACATCGAAACTCGAACGAAGCTGCCGGTGACGATGGGCTCCGAAGCATGTGTCGAAGCTCTCAAACTATATGGCGCGCGCCGGCTCGGCGTGGTGACGCCCTATCAACCGGTGGGGGATGCGCGCGTTGCAGGATTTTTGGAGGAATCGGGTTTTGAAATAGGTGCTCTAACAGGCCTGAAGTGCAAGAGCCCCGTGGACATCGCCAAAGTTACTGAAGCCGAATTGAAGGAGGCGATCATCCGGGTCAACTCAGACGACGTGGATTGCATTCTGCAAGTAGGGACCAATCTGGCGATGGCGAGGCTCGCGGGTTGGGCCGAGCTTTGGCTCAATAAGCCAGTAATCGCCATTAACACAGCAATTTACTGGAATGCACTTCGCTCCGCAGGAGTTTACGAAAAAATGGACGGCTGGGGCTCGTTGCTCCTACGCCACTGACAACTGATCGGGCTGTTGCTGGAGAGAAAATGTCGAACGCGGTCGAAAAAGCTTACGTGCATATCCGAGAAGGAATTACCTCGGGTGGATACTCACCTGGATCGAAACTGAAGGAGGAGCTTATTGCGCAATCGACCGGCGTTAGCCGGACGCCGGTGCGTGAAGCTCTGCGGACGCTCGCGAGCGAAGGTCTTATTGAGTTCATTCCCAATAGTGGCGCCTACGTAGCAAGCTGGACCCCACATGAGGTCGCTAGGATGTCGGCTCTGCGTGCGCTGCTAGAAGGAGAGGCGGCTGGGCTTGCCGCTGCGCGCATCCAGGAATTCGATCGTCAGCAGCTTTCGGTACTGGCGGAGCAGATGAGTGAGCTGGCCGAGCGCTCCCCAAGTAGCGCGATCGAACAAATCGCTAAGAAAAATCGAGAGTTTCATCTCATCATTCTCGCAGCAAGTGGTGACGAGCGGCTTCAGGCCATGGCAATGCAGGTCATTGACCTGCCTGCGTCGTACCACACGTTTCGGGGTTACGAGAAGAAAGAGATGCGACGCAGTATGGGTCATCATCTTGAACTCGTGACAGCGATGGAACATCGCGATTCCGAGTGGGCGACGGCGGTGATGCGAGCGCATATTTTCTCTGGAAAAAGCGCACTGATGCGGATCGTTTCCGAGAGCAATCCCGAGAGCCATCCATCGCCAAGTTTTCGGGCCCGCAAGCGGCAGCAAGTTGCGACCAAAGGCATCTAGGCTCGGATATGGCGCAGGATCTCGATCACGACTATCAGCGTGCTGGGTTCGGCCGAACGTTGGGATTTGGACGAAAGCCAGCGCTGCTAATGGTTGATTTTGTTGACGCCTATTACCTGAAAGATTCGCCGCTATATGCCGGCGTGGAAAGTGCACGGGATACAGCGAAGCTAGTTCTGCTTGCGGCGCGTACGAAGAAGATTCCGGTGATCTACACGCGCGTCGCTTATCACAAGTCAGGCGCGGACGGCGGCATATTCTATCGTAAAATCAGCGCCCTATCGGTGCTGACAGAAGGATCGCCTCACTCACAGATCACCGCGGAACTGGCTCCTGAATCTGACGACCTCGTCATCACCAAGCAATATGCCAGCGCATTTTTTGGGACCTCACTTGCCGCAACCCTCAACGCCATGAGGGTCGATGGCGTTATGATTGCGGGATTAACGACCAGCGGCTGTATCCGAGCGAGCGCGGTCGACGCAATGCAGCACGGATTTATCCCCACCGTAATCCGCGACGCTGTTGGAGATCGAGATGCGCGGCCTCATGAGGCGAACCTCTTCGACCTCGCGGCCAAATATGCCGATGTAATTACCGCGCAGGAGACGATCCAACGTTTGAATGACTTGCCGAACCAAAACTGAACTACGCGGTAACTTATAAAAAACGTAATTCCGTCTGGAGAAACGAAGATGACAGACAAGCCACGTATCGCGATCGTTGGGGGAGGATTGGGAGGTTCCACGCTTGCTATTCTACTGCAGGTCGCGGGGTACCAAGTCAAAGTTTACGAGCAAATGGCGGAATTCCTTCGGATCGGGTTTGGAATTGATCTAAGCGCTAACGCGACACGGATTATGCGCAAAATTGGAGTCGAGGCCCGGCTTCGAAAGCCAGGCTTTGCGCCCGCTCAACGATTGAGCCGTGAATGGGACACTGGTCGAGTACTTTTTGCGCATTTAGTCGAGGAGTGGGGAAAGAAATACGGCACCGATCTGGTCATGCCGCGCAGCGATCTTAACGAGGCGCTCCTATCAGGGCTCGAGCCTGGTACAGTTGTGTTCGGTAAACGTCTGCTGGATCTAACCGAAACAAACACGTCGATCGAATTGGCGTTTGCGGACGGGACGAAAGCGGAATCCGATATTGTGGTGGGAGCGGACGGCATCAATTCCCGAGTCCGCGAGATTCTATTAGGGCCGCAGCGACCGACCTACAGCGGCGTGATCGCTTATCGCTCAGGTTTTCCGACAAAACTGTTGGGCGATTTCAAGGTCGAGGCTGACAGCACCAAATGGTGGGGGTCCGACCGGCATTTCATTACATATTATCTTACGGAAGCGCGCGACGAGATCTCGTTTATAAGCGGCAGTCCTCAAAAGGCTTGGGATAGCGATGCGCTTTCTATGCCCGCCGACAAGGACGAAATCAGAGCAGCATTTGTAGGGTTTCATTCTGAGGTGCAGCGCGTGATTGAAGCCTGCCCGCAAGCAAGCAAATGGCCATTAATGACACGTGATCCCCTACCACTTTGGAGTCGCGGACGGATTGTCCTTCTGGGCGATGCTTGTCATCCAATGCGCCCCCATATGGGACAAGGTGCCTGCCAGGCGATGGAAGATGCTGTCATTTTAGCGCGCTGTCTCAATGATGAAGTGGATTCGGATTTCTTAGAAGCTTTCCGTCGCTACGAAGCCAATCGAATTGGCCGAACGTCGAAAATTCAACAGGAATCTCAGAAGAACCAGTGGATGCGGCACGAAACTGATCCTGACTGGGTCTACAGCTACGATGCGTTCAATGTTCCGCTTATTCCTGCTCCCCCGCACGGCGTCGGCGACCGTCTTAAAATGCAAGCTTAGGGTTGACGCGGTAACCGAGCACAGAAGAAGCAGCGACGTATAACGCTGACGCTTTTTTATAGGAAGGCCCAAGGTGTCAAAGCCGCTATCAGGAACGACTATCGTCGACCTGACTCACATGTTGTCAGGGCCGTATTGTACCATGGTGCTGGCCGATCTCGGCGCACGCATGATTAAGGTTGAGCCGCCAGGCGGTGAAGCCACGCGTAAATTGCTGGCAAAGGATCCAAAAAATAGTGTGCGGGGGATGGGAGCTTACTATCTCACCCTCAACCGAAATAAGGAAAGCGTCGGTATCGATCTTAAAAATTCAAAAGGGTTGGCGTTGTTCTATGAGCTCTGTCAGCACGTAGATATTGTTATAAATAATTTTGGTCCCGGTGTTCCAAAGCGCCTTGGTGTCGATTTTGAATCGCTGTCCCGGCACAACCCCCGCATAATTACCTGCTCGATCACCGGTTTCGGCGAAAGTGGCCCTGCAGCAAACCGTCCGGCCTTCGATCAAATCGCCCAAGGCATGGGGGGAGGGATGTCGATTACCGGATATCCTGACGGAGAGCCCTTACGTGCCGGGATTCCGATAGGCGATCTAGGCGGCGGCTTGTTTGGCGTCGTCGGTGTTTTGGCGGCGCTAAATTCGCGGCACCACACTGGTCGTGGGCAGCATATCGATATCTCGATGCTCGACGCCCAAATCAGTCTGTTAAATTATATGGCGACTATGTATTTCCTATCTGGAGAAATACCACAGCGACTTGGCAACGGTCATTTTGCTCACGTGCCCTACAATACATTCCGAACGCAGGATCGGTGGATCATCGTGGCTGTAGTTGCAGATGGCGGCTGGCTTGGTCTTGTAGATGCGTTCGATGTTGAGGATTTACGAAGTAAAGAGTTCCTGACGCAGCCGGGCCGTTGGAAAAATCGCGAGTACATTAATCAACGCGTTGCAGAAATCCTCGCTACGCGTTCATGTGACTTCTGGCTGGACCTACTTGCAAAGCACAAAGTACCCTGCGCTCCGGTCAACGATTTCGAGCATGCTCTGAGTGATGCACAAGTACGCGCTCGTAACATGGTGGTCGACGTGAAGCATCCAGGTGGCGATATCGTGCGGATGCCTGGTAATCCCGTGAAACTTTCTGAGACATCCGCTGATACATTCGATCCTCCGCCTCTTCTAGGTCAGGATACAGATACAGTACTGAGCAATCTTCTCGGGAAAAGCGGTGCCGAGGTGGCGACGTTGCGTGCCGAAGGCGTGGTCTTCTGAGCTGAACTGGAGTTGGCATGGAAGAGCGGGTCGTTGTCAATGAGGTCGGGCTGAGGGATGGCCTGCAAAATCAAGCCAAGATCGTTGAGACAAGCGGAAAGCTGTTGCTCCTTGACGCCCTGCTAGCTGCTGGGTTGCGGCATGTTGAGGCTGCGAGCTTTGTGCACCCGAAAATAGTCCCGCAGATGGCGGACGGCGATCAAGTTTGCGCCGTGTTGCCGCGAAAATATGAGATTGATTATTCGGTCCTGGTTCCCAACCGTAAAGGTTATGAGCGCGCAGTCGCAGCCGGCATGCGATCCATTGCCGTAGTGCCGGCCTGTAGCGAAGGGATGAATCGTTCAAATCTCAATCAGACGCGCGACGAAGCGGTCACCGAAGCAATGCAGCTAGTCCGGTTAGGAAGAGATCAGGGCCTTACAACACGAGTTTATTTGGCGGTTGCGTTCGCTTGTCCATTCGACGGTCCAACCGATCCCGCGATCGTTGAAGATTTGACCGCGAAAATGTTTGACGCCGGTGCGAATGAAGTGGCGCTAGCAGACACTATCGGAGCTGCTAATCCCGCTAGCGTTGCACGGCTATTCGAAAAACTCTCCAAGAGGCATGGAGCGGGAAATCTGTCGGCGCATTTCCATGACACGCAAGGGTTGGCCTTGGCCAACGCCTTCGCAGCTCTCGAATGCGGCGTTCGAAAATTTGACGCTTCTGTTGGTGGCCTCGGTGGCTGTCCATTCGCGCCGGGCGCGACCGGAAACGTGGCGACCGAAGATCTAGTCAATATGCTCGAGGCTTGCGGGTATACGACTGGCGTTGATTTGAAAAAACTTACGGCCGCTGTTGAGCTCGCCGAATCTTTGGTTCACCAACCGCTCGGCGGACGATGGGTAGACTGGCAACGTCACAAAGCCAAGGCCGCCTAGTCCCAAGCGATCGGTCGCATTTTAGTTCGCATAAGGCCGATTACGGAACAGGATTCGCGTAAGGCTGGGTATGCAATAAGGTTTCGCTTAAAAAACCTATTGCAAACCGATTGGTATTGCTTTCTGAAGCCGCTTAGTTTCGTTTCATTCCGAAGACAGCGTTCATCCCTACAAATCGCGCGGCAATACAAACGACCGCTGCCGAGAATAAAATTAGACGCGTTGTACGGTAGCTTCGCCTCTGTCGATTCGACATGTCGCAATGAACATGTTGGCGGCATGGGGTCACTACTCCGCGCCTTGCTCGGTGCGGCCTTCGTCTGCTGCTGCCATATGCCGTCGACACCGACGGGCAATCGCTAAGGCCATTTGGCTCAAAAGTTTTTCTGTGTGAGGCGTTTGCCGAGGCTGGCGTTTGGGCCAGCTTCGGCCGTCCAAAGTCAGCGACGCAAAAATTTCAGGACTTCCGCTGTGTAGGCGATAGGCTCTTCAATATTCGAAAGGTGAGCGGTATCAAACACTGTCATCGTTGCGCCAGGAATACGGCTACGAACATATTCGTTGACTTCCGGTGGAGTTGCAATGTCTTGCTTCCCAGCGATCACCAGGGTCGGTGCGGTTATCCGACCAAGAATCTCGCGATGATCCATATCGCGGATGGCGGCCAGACACCCGACATAGCCCTCGACCGATGTCTCAAGGAAAGCTGCCCGCGTCGCCGCGACCGTTTCGGGATTCTTTTCGCGAAAGTCTTTGGTGAACCACCGTTCCATATTCCCGTCAGCAAGGGGTGCAAGGCCATTTTCGCGGACGCCCTTGATCCGGTCTTCATATCCACCCTTTTCGGGGTAGTAGGCTCGGGTGTTAGACAGTATCAGTTTTTCAACCCGGTCCGACGCATTGGCACCCAGCCACATGCCCACCATCCCGCCGAGCGACAATCCGCACCAAATGAACCTCTTGACGCCGAGCGAGTCGAGGATTGCAAGCGCGTCTCGCCCAAGCATTTCTATCGAATAGGGGCCTTTCGGCGCAGCGGACTTACCATGCCCACGCCGGTCGTAGCGTATTACGCGAAATTCCTTTGCCCAGCCGGGTGTTTCCGGATCCCACATGTGCAAATTAGCGGCTAGCGATGTGCACAGCATCAACGCGGGCGCGTTCACCGGCCCTTCGACCTCGACATTAAACGCACAACTATTAACATCAATTATGGACATTCGCTTCTCCCGGGTTTTCTGTTGGTGCGCTGTTGACGCGGTGCAGGTTGGCCAGCGTCAACGTCGTGTAAAAAAAGCGCTGGACCTCGCTCGCCGTCACTTTGCCCAGCCTTGCATGCTCCAGTGAAGGAAATGCTTGCGATCAAGATCGCCAGTTGTGACCACCGCGGCGTCGAAAACGGCACTCCTGCAGCGCCGCGGCTATCTCGGCCGATTTCATCCGCTTCGAACGAGAACCGCATCTGGAGCGCGATGCCCTCACTGAAGATTAGCGATCCGCCGCGCAGACCGCTTCTCTTTCCTTCCGCAAATTGTCAATGGCGACGGTCGTCATTACATTTCTCGCTGGGCGCTTACCGGCGAAGCTCATCACTTGGGCGGCCATTTCTACCAACGCCGACTCGATCTTCTGGTTAGGACAGGAGCCATCCGGGTTAAAGCGGGTTTCGGAGCTGTTGATCGTAACGCCCAGCGGGGTCGGCCATCCGCGCAGCGAATGGACAACGGACCGCAACGCGGCCAACGTCGACCCAGTCGCCTGCCATCCCTGCGCGCAAACGATGCAACCGACCGCGCGCCCCTCGAAATACACGCGTGAATCTCCACGCATATCCTCGACATAGTCGAGAGCGTTCTTGACCAGGCCTGAGATCGATCCGTGATAACCGGGCGACGAGACGATGATGCCGTCGCAACGGCGCAACGCCGCCACCAGCAAGCCAGCCTCCGCGCTACGCTTGGGCAGTTCCGGAGCATAGAGTGGAAGATTCAGATCAGGGCCCGCGAAAATCTCAGTTCGAGCTCCCAATTTTTCAGCTGCACTCAGTGCGAAGCGTAACGCCGCTTCTGACGAGGAGCCGGCGCGCATTGTCCCGCCGATGCCAACGATCCACGGGCGCTCCGATCCCACTTCTTGGCTTATTATGTTTGGAACTTTCATCATCTGCTCGTTTCGATTTCACGCCGGTTCAACTCTTAAGATTTGCGTGCGCCTAATCCGTGCGCCTAATCCATGTGAATTCGAAAGGTGGATATGGCGAGTGCCGCGACCCTGAAGTCACCCCACTCCGTCGGCATTGTCTAAGAGAAAAAAGCTAATGTTGGCATGCCGAATTCCTATGAGCCTGCGCGAATTCAGCGCGGACCGAAACTGCTCAAGCGGCGTGGCACCAGCGAAGATGTCGGATGCCGCTCGTGTCGCGGGGCGCAGTCCTGAATTACACGCGCATTGAGGGCGATGGTGGTCCAACAGGACAATGCCAGGACGGCATGGCAAGGGTATCAAAACGGCATTGGATGGGGCTTAGGGCTAA
>Ga0265313_10002088_pt1 | contig 17850 bp, 20 predicted proteins | sample 4123metaG_FD_203122 | JGI IMG/M metagenome (GOLD analysis project Ga0265313, IMG submission 203122) | Rhizosphere microbial communities from Carex aquatilis grown in University of Washington, Seatle, WA, United States - 4-1-23 metaG | ecosystem: Host-associated > Plants > Roots > Rhizosphere >...
CTGTCACACTGGCTGCGCTACTACAACGAGCGCAGACCACACAGCTCACTCGGAGGCCGGCCACCCATCAGCCGCGTCCACAACGTCCCGAGGCAGGACATCTAGACCGTATGGGTGCCCGGCGCCTCGCTCGTAGTTGGCGCGGACTGCCGTCGCGGTTGGGCGCGGCGGTAGAGCGCGGACCCCGTGAAACCCGGTCGGGCTCAGACAGCGCAGTCGCCTGCGCTACGTCCCGTCGCTTGAGGGCGAGTGGACGCCAGGGCGAGGTCCGGGGAAACTCGAGGAGCGCTATTCGGAGGGATGTGGCGCCGCCGCCGAACCCGTGTGTGGCAAGAGTCGCGGCCGTGTTCGGGCCGTTGGCTCCGTAGTCAGCAGTACTTCGGCGGGGGTTCGTTTCGGTGGAACTGAGCCCGCCAGCGCTTGCTGTCGAGAGTGCCTGGCATGGCGGCGGTTTCGAGCGTGACGAGCGAGAGCGCGTCGGTGGCGAAGGCTTCGACCTCGTCTCTGCGGAGCGGCCATGGCGGTGGTGGTTCGGATCGGTTCTCGTCGTGGATGGCTGCGATGACGAGGAGCGTTCCTTGGTCGGCGACGAGGCGGCTGATGTTTGCGATCGCCTGTTGGCGGGGCGGGTCCGGGAGTGCCTGGACGGTGATGATTTCGATGACGAGGTCGAAGGCGCGAATCCACTCATGGGGCGTGTTGAGGAGGTCGGCGGCGAGATAGGCGACGGGTGAGTCGGGATGGCGCTGGCGTGCGATTTCGATCGCGGTTTCCGAGATGTCGAATGCTGTGGTGTCGAAGCCGAGGCGCGCGATGTATTCGGCGTCGGCGCCGAGTCCGCAGCCGACGACGATTGCGCGTCTGCAGCTGCCGTCGAGCCGGCGAGTCTGCGCCCATTGGGCGAGGAGTGGGTGGGGTTGGTCGCGGTCGAAGGGCATCGTGGTGCGTCCGCTCGCGCCGGCGGCGTAGAGCTCCTCAAACCAGCCGGTCGGGTCGCCGGCTTCCAGGTAGCGGGGCGCGATTCGGTCCTCTTCTTCTTCCCAGTCGATCGGCTCGGAGGGGAATGGTTCGGTCATCGGTGTTCTCGGTTGGTGTCTCGCGCGCCGTGTTCGATCACGTCCAGCACGCGCTCGACCTGCGGCTGGGGGCCGAAGTCGGTGAGGATCCAGGTCGCGCCCGCTTCCTGCCAAGGGGCGATTTCGGTGTCGGGGTCGAGGTCGACGGCGACGTCGAACGGGCCGCTTTCGTCGGGTCGTTGTCGGGTGATTGCGTCCACGAGCTCTGCCAGGGCTTCCGGGCCGGTGAGTTCGATCGGGAAGATGCCGTCCCAGCGGGCGGCGCGACGGATGGGGCGGCGGTTCGGCCAGCGGGCAGCGACCCAGATCGGGACCCGCGGCTGCTGCACGGGACGCGGCTCGAACTCGCCCGCCCAGAATTGGTTCAGACGCGCGAGGCCGTCGTCGAGGCGGTGAGCGCGTTCGCGGGGGTCGACCACCTCACCGAAGCGCTCGAGCTCGCCGTTGCCGCTGCTGCCGAGGCCGACACCGAGGATCAGGCGGCCGCCGCTGAGCTGGTCGAGCGTTGCCGTTTCGCGGGCGAGCTTGTGCACCCGGCGCCGAGAGAGCGGGGTGACGAGCGGCCCGAGCCGGATGCGCTCGGTGTGGGCGGCGATCGCGCTCAGCGCGATCCAGGGATCTGCGACCGCTCGAACGGGTGGCCGCCAGAGGATGTGATCCCACAGGAATACCCCGTCCCAGCCGTTCGCCTCCGCGGCGACCGCCAGCTCCACCAGCGTGCGCGGGTCGGCGAGCTGGTCGAACGGCGCAAGGTAGAGCCCGCGCCTGAGGTCTCGCTCCGCGGGCAGAGTCATCGTGCTTCCTTCGCGATGCCCGCGAAGACGGTGTCGACGACGAAATGGGCGTAGCGCTTGTCGAGAGGCTTGGTGCGCAGGAGCAGGCGGGGATAGAGCGCCCCGAAGATCAGATCGATCAACGCATCGACGTCGAGACGTGTCGGCAGCTGGCCGGACCGCTGCGCAGCTCGTAGACGCTCGGCAAGAGCCGGCCGGCTCGGTTTGAGGTGTCCCTCCAGAACGGCGTCGCGAACAACCGGGTCGTGCTGGGCAGCACAGATCAGGGCGCCCACGTGTGGGCCGAAGTCGTCGTCGGCGAGAAGGGCCGCCAACTTGGCCACAAACTGACGGACGTCGGCGACAACGTCGCTGCTGTAGCGAATGGGATTCGAGCCCGAGGAAGCACCTTCGAGCGCATCGAGCAGAACGGCTGCCTTCGACGGCCACCAGCGGTAGATGGTCTGCTTGCCCACTCCCGCACGGGCGGCGATCGCCTCGATCGTCAACCTCGCGTAGCCCTGCTCGCGGGCCAGGGCAAGGGCGGCGTCGAGGATCGCAAGGCGCGACCGCTCGCTGCGCCGAAACGTCGACGGCGTCTCGCTCGTCATGCTCGGAGTATAACAATAACGAGACGATACGGTTCGTCTCTGTTATGGTGCGTGGTCGCAGGCCCAAGCGATCGAAGGAGCATGGAGACATGACGATCGAGCGGATGGATCACGTCGGCATCGTGGTCGACGACCTCGCGGCCGCGACGGAGTTCTTCGTACAGCTCGGACTCGAGCCGCAGGGCGAAGGATCCGTCGAAGGCCGCTGGGTCGACCGCATCGTGGCGCTCAAGGGCGTCCGCGTTGACTTCGCGTTCGTGCAGACCCCGGACGGCAACGGACAGCTCGAACTGATCAAGTTCCACTCACCGCCGGCCAACGCCGACAGCCGGCGAGCAGAGGCAAACACACTGGGGCTCCGCCATCTCGCCTTCGCCGTCGACGACATTGACACCGTCGTCGCCGGCCTGCGAGCACGCGGCGCCGAGCTCGTCGGTGAGGTGGAGAACTACGAAGACATCTACCGGCTCTGCTACGTCCGCGGCCCGGACGGGATCATCGCCGAGCTAGCCGAGCGGATCGGCTGACACGCGATACGCTGCGGCTCTCGCCATCGCGATCGTCCGAGCCGCACCGCTGTTGAGGTCAAGACTCAAGCGTCCAGAATTCCGCGCGGGAACGGTGATCTGTCTTGCGCCAGTGATGCTTCTATGTTTGTCAAGTCGGCAGTGGCGGGTTCTCGAGGAGCCGGTAGAGGTTGCGGGCGAGGTAGCGCTTTAGGCAGCGGATCGCTTCTCGGCGGCTCTTGCCTTCTTGGATGCGGCGCTCGATGTAGGCGATCGTTGGCGCGTGTGATCGACGTCTGGTGACGAGGATCATGTGCAGTGCACGGTTGAGTCTGCGATCACCGCTGCGGTCGAGGCGGTAGCGGACCGTTTGCCCGGACGAGGCGGGGATCGGTGCGCAGCCGGCGAGGCGTGCGAAGGCGGCCTCGGAGGTGATTCGACCTGGGTGTGACCAGGAGAGGACGAGTTGTGCGGCCGCGAGCGGTCCTACGCCGGGCTGTGCGAGCAGTTGCGGTGCGAGCTTGCGGGTGAGCACCTCGATCTCCCGCGCGAGCTCGCGTTCTTCGCTGGTCAGCTGCAGCACGCGCCGTGCGACAGAGCGCAGTGCGAGCAGTGCGCCGCGTAGTTCCGGATCGGCTCGCCGCTCGGGTCGTGTTGCGGCCAGGCGCTGGAGCAGCCGTGCCCGTGTCATCGGGCGCAACTGATTGCGGAGAGGCTCGGGTGTCGTGACAAGGAGATTCCGCAGCTGACAGAGCCCCGCCCGTTTCGCGTTCACGGCTCCTTCCCGCGCAGCCATCAGCGCCCGCAGCGCCTCACGCTCGCCGCTCGCGCGCGGGGTGGCCGGTCGGTTCTGGGCGAGCACGCTGCGAGCTGCGCGGATCGCGTCGAGCGCGTCGGTCTTGCCGCCCGAGCGACGCTCCCGCCGCAGCCTGCCGACTTCAAGCACACGCTCGCCGCGCGCCGTGAGGAAGCGCGTCAAGCCAGCACCGAACGAGCCGGTGCCCTCAATCGCGAACGCGCGCCGACCCGCAGCATGCTCCTCGACGAGGCTTAAGGCGTGCGCGTAACCCTCGCTGCTCGCGGCGACGCTCGCCTCGAACACCACGGCTCCACTGACGACGTGCACAGCCGCGAGCGCATGCGAGTCGCGGTGCGGGTCAACGCCGACCACGTAGTCCAGTTGATCTGCAAGCATCCGTAACCGACCTCCAGCTCAGAGTTGGGGGACACACATCCGGTGTCGGTCTGGGGTTGAGACCGCTGGCGGCAGGACTGTGACGGGCCACGCGCTCAAGACGCGGACAGGCTTCTGATCAGGCCAGCAAGCGGGCGCCAGGCCGGCACCGGTCTCTCTGTCCGGACACATCACTGGAAAGACACCCGCGACAAACGGGGTCATGCAGGAATGGAGTCACAGACAAAGAGCACCGGCGCCACCCTGACAACAGCCCCAGACGGGACACCCGCACACTCACAGACCGGAATGATGCAGTCCCTTGAGCGGCTCTCGCCACCAGCGGTGGGGACGCTGCATTTCGACGGTGTCCGCGCCGCTATGCCAAGGGGTCGCTAGGGGCGTGCGGCGGAGGCGGCTGGAGGGGCAGCACGCGTCTGTGGGAGAAAGAGGAGGTGGCTCTCGACGACGGCGGAGGCGACGTCGCTGAGCTTTCGCCCGTTGTGCTGGGAGTGGTCGCGGAGCCGCTCGAAGGCCTTGTCGGCGCTGATCGAGTGGCGCGCCATGAGGATGCCCTTGGCCTGCTCGATCACCGCCCGGCGTCCGAACGCTCCCTGGAGGCTCTGGTACTCGCTGAAGCGCTGGAGCGTGATGTCGATCGCGCTTTGCAGCTCGTCGGGCGTCCCGTCGATGATGTAGGCGAAGACGCCGCGCTTCGCGGCCTCGTGGACGTAGGCGGGGTCGTCGGCGTGAAGGATCGCGATCACCGGGCAGGAGGCCTCCCGAACGATCTCGGAGATCAGCTCCAGCGCGTGCTCCGAGCTCGACCCGAGCCCGACCAGGGCAACGTCGGGACGCTCCCGCGCCGTGGCCGGCCCGACTTCCTTGACGTAGATCTCGCGCGCGATCACGTCGTGCCCGAGCCCGACCACGACCTGCGCAAGCAGCTCGAGCCGGTCGCGCTTCTCGTTCGCGATCAGAACGCGCAGATGCTGGAGGTCGCTGTCGCGGTCGCTCTCGGCCATCGGCCTGAATTGCCCCAGCTCATTCTACTCCCGGGAATGGAAGTGCCTCTGCGGTGGCGGTGCCGTAGTCATCGGTGCAGCGGAGTGCTCGCCGGGTCTCAAGGCATGTGAGCCGGCGACATGTCCTCCAACAGGCGTTGCGGCTGGAGCAGGTCGCGGCCGATCCCAATTCAGCGTGGTCGGCGGTCACGCCTCGACCACCGGAGGAGACATGGCTGCAGCACCCGCGCACTGCCGTTCCACAAGCGCGGGCGCGCGGGCCCACCTGCTTCTCGGCGCGTTTCCGCGACCTTCGGCGACGACGACCGCCCCGCCTTCATCGAGGAAGACGTGCCGACCGTCGACGTGCTGGTTGCCCGCGCCCAAGCCAGGCGCGACTACCTCGCCCGGAACTGAGCGCCCAGCCTCTCCACTAGTAGCCGGAAAGTGGGCACGCCTGGGATCGAGCCAGCGCCCCTCCGCGTGTGAAGTCAAACGGGCGTGGCTACGGGGGCCCGCCTTCCCACGCTCGGTCATGCCGCCTGGTCGGCGGTCGTCTCGAGCGCCGTGATGGGCGCGGCCAGGGCGTTAGCCCGGCGTTGCACTCCACAGTCTCTTCTTCGGTCGCGATCGAGACCCGGCCGGCGATTACCTCCAGCACGGCCCGCTCGCGAACGTGGTGATCGCCGAGTTCTTCTCCATTCTGAAGATCGACCACGACCGCCCGGCACTCCGAGTGCGAGAACAGTACGCGCGGCATCTGCGGGCCGGCCATCGGCGGACTGATCCACGAATACGCCCCGAGCAGCATGACGGACGGCTCGCGCCTCCAACACGCTGGAACGTGTCGGCAGCGCTGCCTCAGGCAGCGCCAACACGGTCGTGACTGCCGTCAAGAACCAGGTGAGCCGGTTACGCGGGTCGGTCGCCGGCGCCGAGCCACGGCTCGTCCTGGCTTTTTGCCCAGGCGGCCTCGGCTGCTTCGAGGCGGGTAGCGCCCTGCGCTTCGGGGGCTGGCAGGTTCTGCCCGATCGTGATCTCGTGGATCGTGCACGTTGCCTTCCATGCCCCGTCGGCCTCGTCTAGGTGCAGCCGCCACCCGTTTGCCTCGAACAGTGCCTCGATCTCGGCGATCCTGCTCTCGTCTGCGTCCATGAGATGACTCTAGCTCTCTGATATTGCTTCGGTAAAGCCGTGCAGCCGTCAGGCTTGAGTCGATCTCAATCTTCTCGACGCACTCGGGCAAGTTCCGTCCAAGAGTTTCGGCTCAGCAGAGAACGAGGCGTCCGGTAGGCGTGAAGTGGGTTAACCCGTCGCCTCGATTTCCAGCTCGCGGTGTTCGCTGGCCGCCGCCCGCGTGGCTACTGCTATGGCTTCGGCGCGGGTCGCGTGGAAGCCGTCCATGTAGCTGCCGTAGGCAACACGCCAGTAGCCGTCGCTGAAGAACACGCGGATTGGCGGATCCGGGCTCGGTGTCACGAGCGAGGGCACACCAGAGGGCTCCGGGAAGGTAGCCTGGCGGCGGCCGGCGAGGTCGGCGCCTTGCGGCCCCGACCTCGGGGAGGCGACCTCGTTGTCTGCCAGCCGCCACAAGCGGATGCTCCTAGCGGCGCCGGGCTATAGCCGAATCCGCCGAAGGCGAAGACGGCTAGGACGATGATCAAGATCACGAGCCAGATCGACACGGCGACTCTCCTTCTTCGCTGTGCCGGAATCCTCCTTCAAATCTGTTAGCTGAGATCGTCGGCGCCCTTTTTCACTTCGTGTAGGGCGTCCTTCGCTTTGCCTTTGGCCTGCTCGAGGTGGCCTTTGCCCTCCAGGCTCTTGTTACCCGTCGCCTGGCCAACCTTCTCCTTGGCCTTGCCCTTCGCCTTATCGAGCTTTGCGCTCATCTCGGCTCCTTGGTTGGGTGTGGGAACGTGCTTGAGGGCCAGGATGTGGAGGCGGCGAGGTAGCTTGCCGCCTTGCCTAGCCGGGTGCGGCTTAACCGCCCGGCCGATTTGCAGGGAGTAGCGCTCGCGTGAGCCGGAGCCTGACCATCACTGCTCCGAGAGCGGCCGTCGCGAGGCTGAGTGGAACTAGCGCGTTCACGCTGCTCGCCCACATGGGCGTACGAGGACAGCCGGGCCGACCATCTAGGAGCGATCATCGATCAACACTTCTGCCGAGCCGACGCCGTCTGCCGCCGGACGCCACAGAATGTCTGTCCGCGCCCGTGGCGTCAGCAACCGAAAAGCGAATATCCACTATCAGGTCCTCCAGCGACTCGAAGCTTCATCGCCGACCGGGACGTTGAGGTCGGCAAGACACTGCTCCAACCCGCACTGCTGAGGGAGGGACCTTCTTCGCGAGGCGGCTTGCTGCGCCCCGCATGATGATTCGATGCACCGATTTCACTAAGGTGCGCAAACCGAACACTAGCACCTGTTGCAGCGACCCCACCCGATTCGGCGCAATAACTCACCTTGTCGCGCTGCGAAAACACGGTGACGTTGAGCGCACCGATGGGCGTCTCATGGTGATCGTCGTTGGCGTGCACACGGCGGCGATTCGCCGGTGCTAGGGAGTGTGCGACGCTACCGGGCATGAGTGAGTATCGCGAGGTCAACCGGGCCAGTTGGGATGAGCGTGCCAGCTCCGATGCCGCCTCACCCGAGTTCGCGTTCGCTCGCTTCGCCGAGGATCCATCGTTCCTGAGCTATGTCGTGCGATACGACCTACCGCGACTCGGCGAGATCCGCGACCTCGAGGGGGTGCATTTGCAGTGCCACATTGGCACCGACACGGTCTCGCTTGCCCGGCTCGGCGCGCGCATGACTGGCCTCGACTTCTCCTCGGCGTCACTCGATCAGGCACGTCGCCTCGCAACGGTGGCCAACGTTGAGGCCACGTTTGTGTTGTCGGACGTCTACGGCGCGGCGGCGGTGCTCGGTCGTGGTTGTTTCGACCTCGTGTACACGGGCGTGGGTGCACTCTGCTGGCTGCCCGACATAAACCGCTGGGCGCAGGTCGTCGCCGACCTGCTGCGGCCCGGCGGCAGGCTCTTCTTGCGCGAGGGCCACCCAGTGTTGTGGACACTCAGCGCCTCGCGACCCGACGGCCTCCTCGTCCTTGAGCGCCCGTACTTCGAGCGCGAACAACCGAACGCCGTCACACACGAGTGGAACCACGGCCTTGGTGAGATCGTGACCGCCGTGCTCAACGCCGGCATGGAACTCACGATGCTCGAGGAACACGACTCCGCCCCGTGGGAGGCGCTACCCGGTCAGATGGAAGACGTCGGAGGCGGTGAATGGCGCCTCTCAGACCGACCGGGGCGCCTGCCACACACCTACACACTGCAGGGCCGCCGGCCGCCGCACCAAGACTCGTAGCCTTGCCAAAGACAAACAACCTCGCCGAAGAGGCGAAGTAGGGCCGCGTCGTGACTAACACCCCAACCACGGGCCGCCGCAAGCGGACGCATGTTGATACGACGCAAGCGGCAAGTCCCGCGTTCATGCGCGGCTATCTGCGTGCGCTCGGCCCCGGCTTGGTGACCGGCGCATCGGATGATGACCCGTCCGGGATCGCGACCTACGCGCAGGCCGGATCAAAGTTCGGTTTCGGCTTTCTCTGGACGGCGTTGCTGACCTTCCCTTTGATGGCGGCGGTGCAGGAGATCTGCGACCGCACGGCGCTCGCAACCGGGAAGGGATTGGGCGAGCTCGCGACCCTACGGCTCGGCGGCAAGGCTCGAGGCATCGTGATTGTCCTGGTCGCCGTGCTGATCGTGGCGAACGCGCTCAACATCGCGGCCGACCTCGTTGCGGTTGGGTCGGGCATGCAGTTGCTGCACGCCGGTCCGACAGTCGTGTGGGCCCTTGTTGCGGGCGCAGCGACCAGCGCGCTGCTTTTGACCGGATCGTTCGAGCTTGTCGCTCGGGTCTTCAAGCTGCTTTGCATCGCGCTTCTCGCCTACGTCGCAATGTTGTTTGTCGTCAAGGTGAACTGGGACAGCTTGGCCCGCGGCACCTTCCTGCCGCACCTCTCATTTGGGAGCAGCTACATCGCATTACTGGTAGCGATCCTCGGCACGACGATCTCCCCCTACCTGTTCTTCTGGCAGAGCATGCACCGACTGGAGGAGATGCGCGACGAACCAGAAGGCGGCAGCAAACCCAAACCGCTCCCACACCGCGAGGACGACGACGCTCGCAAGAAACAGAGCAGAAGTCGCTTCGACGTGTTCTTCGGAATGGCGTTCTCGAACATCGTCATGTTCGCGATCATCGTCGCCACCGCCGCCACGCTCGGTACACACGGCAAACACAGCATCCAAAGCGCAGCCGAGGCAGCTAGCGCGCTGAAACCCGTCGCCGGCCGCTTCGCCTCCGCCCTGTTTGCGCTCGGCTTCATCGGTGCAGGCATGCTCGCGATCCCGGTGCTCGCCGGAGCAGGCTCTGCCGGCATGGCCGGCCTGCTCGGCAAAGCCACGGGATTCTCCCGCTCAATCCGACGCGCACCAACCTTCTACGGCCTCGTCCTCCTCGGCACCCTCGGCGGCGCGGCACTCAGCCTCCTCGGTGTCAACCCCATCCGCCTACTCGTCCTTGTCGCCGTCCTCAACGGCGTCGCCGCCGCACCATTCCTCGTGCTGGTGATGCTGATCTCAAACGACAGGAAGATCATGGGCGACTACACCAACGGCAAACTCGCCCGCACACTCGGCTGGGCAACGACCGCCCTGATGACCGCTGCTGCCGTGATCCTGTTCGCCTTCGCCCACGGCGGCGGCCTCTACTAGGTCGGGGTTCCAAGGTGCTCCGTTTAGCTCCATTCGAGAACCTGAGATGCGACGTAAGAACCCTCTTGCGCGGCCCAAAGGGTTCGTGTCCGTCGGTTGCCATCCTTCGATTCCCAGGGGTAGCGTCGAGCAGCAGTCGACGTACGAATCCCTCGCCGATTGACTTCCCCGCGACTGCGCCTGGCTCTGGAGGCTCCAGAAAGCCGAGTCTCAGGGAGCGGCAGCGTCGTCGCGCACGATGATCCGCTTGCCCTCGATCCGCACGATCGCCTCCCAGGGGACAATCGCCTGCGGCTTCTGGGCGCGGATGCCGAGGTGTTCGAGCAGCGCACGGCGTCCGATGCAGAGACCGGTGACCCGAAGGTTGGTCGCGGAGAGTTCGCCCCGGAGGTCGTGGCAGCGGCCGAGTGAGCGCCCCGATTCGGTCACGACCTCGCGACGTAGGAACGATGAAAGTGTCCTCACCTGCCGGCTCCGGGGATTTTGTCCACGTAGGGTCGCAGGCGGTCGTCGCCGCGCCCGAGACCGATCTCGGTCGCTCCTCGTTTCAGCTCGACCGCCGAGTCGACCTTGCCCACGTCACTCCAGGGGACCCGCACCTTCCGGCCGCCCCCGATCCGGCTCGCGAGCCTGCCGATTATGCCCGCGCGCTGCCCCCAGTAGCCGGGGCCGCAGAGGATCGCGACCACCTCGGGCACCTCGCCGACACCTCCTTCGATCGCGAGGTCGTCAACGTTGCCGCACCTCCGCCCGTCCTTGTCGAGCAACTGGTGGTCGAGGACATGCAAGCCGATGTCGATCTCCTTGCCGCTCAATTCTGACCCACGTTCGTCAGGATCATCAAGGGGATCGCTGCCAGGGCAACGATCATGATCACCACGAGATAGATCAACCCCAGTGCGTTTGCGAACCGGCCGTTGACGTAGCGGCCCATATACGCCTTGTCGTTCGCGACGAGCAGGATCGGCACATAGGTCAGCGGCAGCGCAACCACTGAAAAGAGAACTGCGTACTCCGTCAGCGCCACCGGGTCGACGCCGGTCATGAGGATGCCGAGCGCGAGCACGAGCAGAACAAGCCAGGTGAGGGCGAACCGTGGCGCCCCACGCGGGTTGCGGTAACGGCCCCACTCCCAGCCGCAGAACTGCGCGAGGTTGTACGCACCCGCGAAGACTGTATCGATCGAGGCCGCTCCGACCGCGAACAGGATCCCGACGAGCGCGAGCAGGAGGCCGACCTGCCCCAGGGGCTGCTCCGCGGCGAGCGCGACAGTGCCCAAATGCTGCGGTGAGATCCCGTGGCTGAGAAAGAGCGCACCGCCGGTGATCATCAGGGCGAACGAGAGGGTTCCGCCGAGGCCGTAGCCGAGGATCGCGTTCGCGCGGTTGAGACCGAGATCCTTCGGCGACCACTGATCCTCGATCCCGCCCGAGGAGTAGAAGTAGACCTCGTACGGCGTCATCGCAGTGCCGAGAATGCCGACGACGAAGTAGGCATAAAGCACTCGATTGGTGTGCGCGATGTGCGGAACGAAGCCTGCGCCGACCTTGCCCCAGTCCGGCCCGAGCTTCACCGTGACGACCGCGAAGACCAGCATGCAGAGCCCTCCGAACCCGAAGATCCGCTCGATCCACTCGAACGTCGTCACCCAGATCACGACCGCGAAGGCAACAACCGCGAACACGATCAGCCAGCGGTACGGCAGGCCCGAGAGGAGCTGCAGCGCGATCGCGACCCCGCCGAGCTCCGCCGCGAGTGTCATCAGGTTCACGACCTCCGACGAGACCAGCGCCACCACCGCGCCCTTGAAACCGACTCGCTCGCGAATGGCGTCGAACACGGCCCTGCCCGAAACAGCCGCGACCCGGCCGCACATCTCCGAGTAGACGATGATGCCGATCAGCCCGACCACGATCACCCAGAGCAGCTGATAGCCGAAGGTCGCGCCCGCGGCAACGTTGAACACGAGGTCGCCGATGTCCACGAACCCGCCGATCGCGGCGATAATCCCCAACCCCAGACCGAGCACCTTGCTCACGTGCAACTCCCGAGCTTCTTCAGCGCGCTCGCAACAGCCGCACCGACTGCACGATCGGACGGATGGTCGTGCAGCCGCTGCAACGTGGCCGCAAGCACCGCCGCGTGCTTCGCCTTCTCGCGAACCCGCCGCTCGATCGAAGGCAACGCCTTCCGCCGCGACAGCGCGTCCGCGAAGTTCGACGACTCAATGCGCAACACCTCGGCCTGCTCGCGCGCGAAATACGTCGTTGTCCGCCCCCGCGCCACATCCCCGGCGAGAAGCGCACCCTCACAAGCAATCGAATCGAGCGTTGCCCCATCGTTCGTCAACGCGTGCCGATCAACGGTACCGCCGTTGCAGCCAGCGACCACGAACGCCACGACGCAGATAAGTAGAAGGCGTAACAGGCGCGACCTCACCCGCAAGCCTACCCTCGAACGCCGGCCGCCAACCCGCACGACGTAGCGTGCGGAAGCGACTAACCGCGGCGCTTCCGTATCTGCGCCGACCCTCCCGTGATGACGAAGCGAGCAGCGCGTGTCCCGTGCTCCCGGCCCTGCTCGAGGAGCTGCTTTCCGGCCACGACGTTCGCCACCCAGGCAACAAACAACCCCGTGTAGCGGGGGTTCTTTAGAAGCGGATGATGGGACTCGAACCCACGACCTTCTGCATGGCAACCGGACCGTGGATCCGGCCACGATCGGCTCTAGCACGCATGGATGAGCGGAAGTCCGCCACTCTCGAGCCGTTCATGGATCCGGGAGGATTCCCGCAATTTGCGTCGTCTCGATCGCGGTTTAGGCACCAGTGCCTAAACGATTTTGGCCGCGCCTGACCATCTGCATGCATTACAGCGGATCGAGCTTCCCTGTGTTAACGAACCCTACGCGCAGGCCGAAACCGCTTTCTTGGATCAGGCCCTTAGATTAGGCCGGGTCCGTGAAGCCGCCGGGGCTGCTGGGCGTGGCGCGGAATTCCGGCTTGCGGTCAGGGGTCGCCTGCGCCAGTGCGTCGCGCACGCCGTCGGCGTCGAGGTCGGTGGCGTAGACAGGAGTGCCGGGCTGCTGCCGCCAGGACTCATCCAGGCCGCCGGCGTCCACGCCGTCGAACCCGAGTTCGTCGACGAGCGCGAGCACCGCAGCCTTGGCCGCTTCGTCGTCACCCGCGACGGGCAGAGCGATTCGTCCGCGGGTGCCCCGCGGCTGCCCCTTGTCCATCAGGTGCAGTGCGTAGATGTTGTTAAACGCCTTGACCACCGGCCGGCCCAGATGCTCTTCGACCCACCGGCTTTCGGGGACGCCGTCCTCGATCGCGGCAATGCGCCCGTCGCGCTGCTGCGGATAGTAGTTGCCCGTGTCAACGACAACGACATCGCCGCCGACACCCGCGAACAGATCAGGTGGCAGCTCCGCGACCCTCTTCTCCGGAATCGTCAGCACGACCATGCTCTTACCCCTAGCCGCCTCGGCGGCGGAGACCGCGCTCGCGCCAGTCTCAGCAGCCAGGTCCCGCAGCGTCTCAGGCCCACGCGAGTTCGCGACTGAGACCTCATGCCCCAACGCAGAGAGGCGACGCGTCAGCGTTCCACCGATATTCCCAGCACCGATGATTCCGATCCTCATATCCGCTCCTCGCTCGACGGCCGCTCGTCCAATCACCCAACACGATACGTGCAGCGGCGACCGCCAAACGCTCCCCGACGAGCTACTTCGGCCGCAGCCGCTTGGAGGAAATTGCCGCGCGCTTCCAAGCCCGTCGCTCGTCGTCGCTCCGGTCACTTGCCAATCTGGAAAGTGCGTGTCATACTTTCCACTATGGAAAACACGAAGAAACCTCACATTCCCAGCGCGGCCGAGGCTTCAGCAGCGCTGAACGACGCTGAGGCGGCGCGTGCGACTCTGGCTCAGAGCACCAAGATGCCGTCCTGGTTCTTCGCGTCGATCGGCGCCGCGATCGCCGTGCAGATCGCCTCGACGGCCGTTGGTGTCGCAGACCCTTCCTCGCCGACGCTGACAGCCCTCGCATCCGGCATCGCGGTCCTGGTAGCCGTGGCCGGAGTGCAACTGGCGCGCTTTCGGCAGCTCAACGGAGTCCGGCTTGGCGGCCTCCTCAGCCGCGTCGTCTTCGGCACCGGGACTCTCGCGTCGGCCTCGTATGCCGTCGCGGCTGTGGCGGCAATCTTAGGGGCCTTCGACAAGCGGTGGTGGCTGGTCGCGACCTCATCGATCATCGGCGGCGCCTTGTACGCGCTGAACGGGCGTCGATGGCTCCGTGCCTACCGGACCGAGCCCGCGTTGCACGCGCGCGGGGAATCGCTTACGTGGCTGGCACTGCTCACGGTCGCGGCACTCGCCGGCCTGGCTCTGCTGCTGCTCTACCACTGATGGCCGAGTTCGACACGCACGTCCTCGCACCCGCGCGATTGAAGCTCATGATCACCCTCACAGCCGTCTCCGAGGCCGAGTTCTCCACCGTCCGCGACGCCCTCGAAGTCAGCGACTCCGTCCTCTCCAAGCACCTCGCCGCACTGGAGACCGTCAACTACGTCAAACGCCGCAAGGGAGTCCACCGCGGACGGCGCACCACCTGGATCTCCCTCACGCCCAGAGGACGCAAGGCGCTCCATGCGCACGTGGCCGCCCTGCAGGAGCTGATCGGCGGCATGGCCTAGGAGTGTCCCGCTCGCAGAGGTTGTGAACGTTTGAGTGGACTGGACGGGGATGAGCTTGGCTCGGTCATTGCGTTCGTAATCTCCTTTGGTGTGGTTGTGACGGGTCTTGTGACACGAGCCTGAGGTCGAGTCACCCGCTGAGAGTTCACAGCTAGTCGCTGTGTGCTTCAGATGAACAAGCGGGGGCAGCCGCCTGATTGGCCGCCCCCGCGAACACGGATTGGTCTATGCGGCCTCGATCGCGATCTCGGGTGCCGGCTGTCTCCGTGGGACCCGTAGCACGGTCCCCGTCCAGCTCGGCATCCACCAGTTTGCGTTGCCGAGGAGTTTCATCAGGGCCGGGACGAGGAGGGCACGGATGACGGTGGCGTCGAAGATGATCCCTCCTGCGAGGCCGATCGCGAGTGATTTGACCTCGTAGCCGGGGCTCGACGAGAGCACGAGGAACGCGAACATCAGGATCAGCGCTCCGCTCGTGACGAGCTTGCCGGTGCGTGCCAGGCCGAGCTCGATCGCCTTGTCGGTCGAGCCGGTCTCGTCGTACGCCTCACGCATGCGCGAGAGCATGAACACCTCGTAGTCCATCGAAAGCCCGAACAGGAAGGCGAAGATCATCACCGGGATGTACGCCGTGATCGACTGCGTCGCGGCGACGCCCCACAGCGAGGAGCCGTGGCCCTGCTGGAAGATGAAGACGACGATCCCGAAGGCCGCGGTGAGCGATAGGAGGTTCAGCAACACCGCCTTGACGGCCAGGACGATCGAGCGGAACGCTCGCGCGAGCAGGATGAGCGTCAGGAGCAGTACGAGACCGAGCGCGTAGGGGAAGCTGCCGAACAGCGCGTGCAGGAAGTCGCGGTCGACCGCGGCGATGCCGGTCAGCGTGCCGTTCGTTCCCTTGAGGCTGGCGTTGGCGTTGTTGATGATCGTCTGGATGCCGGGGGCAGCACCGTCGATGGTGGCGAACGCTTCGACCAGCGAGTTCGGCCCGCGCTGCCATCCGGGCGGCGCAGTCGCTCCGACGACTCCGGGTACTGCGCGCAGCCTGGCCGCGATCTCCTGAGCGTTGCCTCCGTGCTCAACGAGGACGTTGAGCGGCTTCAGCACACCCGGGCTGATCCCGGCCGCGGCGAGCTGGTCGCGACCGGCGATCGCCGTACCCGTGCCGGGGAAGTACTTCATCTGCGCTTCGTTCGGGTTCAGCTGTGTACCCAGGCCCGCGAGCACGGCAACGATCACCACGCCGACGGCCGCAACCGCGACCGGGCGCCGAAGCACGAAGCGCGCCCAGCGGCCCCACGCACCGTTTTCGGGATGGCCGCTGTCGGTCAGGCGACGCGGCATTACCCGGATGCTGTTGATGCGTGTTCCGAGAACGGCGAGCATCGCCGGCAGCAGGGTCAGTGAGGCGAGCACCGAGACGACCGGGATCAACATGCCGCCAATCCCCATCGAGCGAAGCAACGGCAGCGGCAGGATGATCATCGAGAGCAGGCCGACCGCGACGGTCGAGCCGGACACGATCACCGAGTGGCCGGCGTGGGTCATCGTCTCGACGAGCGCCGACTCGACGTCGTTTCCTTCGCGGAGCTCATCACGGAAGCGGAAGACCATGAGCAGCGCGTAGTCGATCGCGACGCCGAGACCGACGAGCGCGATTAGGAACTGGACGATGATCGAGACGTTCGTGATATAGGTCAGCGCCCAGACGAGCGAGAACGTGTTGAGGATCGCTGCGACCGCGACGACGAGCGGCATGAGCACCGCGGGCAGCGTCCCGAAGACGAAGAGCAGGATGACCAGTGCGCCGAGGCCGCCGATCAGCGCCTCCAGGAGGACGCTCGAGCCGCCGCTCGAGCCAACCTTGGTTGCTTCCTCGAGGGGCTGGTAACCCGTGACATTCACGGTGATCGTGGCAGGAAGCCCCGTTGCTGCAACAGCACGCATCTTCACGGCGCCGCTCTGCAGATCGAGCCGATTCGGGCCGGGCGGGTACACCTGCAGGAACGTCGTATGTCGGTCGGGCGAGGCGTACATCAGGTTTCCGGTCGAGAAGTACGAGCTCGTGAGCGCGCCTGGGTTCGCCCTCACGACCCGTGCCATCGCCGCACGTACCGCCGAGCTCGTGGTGACGTCGACGCTCGACGAGTGGAAGACGACGACGTCGGGCGGCCGCGCGCCGACTCCGAACGCCTTCAGTGTCCGCTGGCTCCCCTCGTACGCCGACTTTCCGGGGATGGCGGTGCTCTGATACCACCGCGTCGAAAGCTTTCCGGCCGCGACGCCGCCGAACAGCGTCAGCACGATCCAAACGGCAATGACAGGCCAGCGATAGCGCGCCGTGAAATGAGCGAGACGGCCGAGCCGTGCGCCGTCGGGCTTGGCGCTATGCGTGTACGAGGTCGCCATCTGAGACTCCTTTGTGCCGAGGGATTCGATCTCGCAAGAGCCTCTCGCCGGGCAAGCCGAAAAGGGAGGTGGCGGACAGGTGTCTGTGGGTGTAGCTAGCCGCACCCAAACAAGGGTTGGCCTGCTTGCTCCTCCGGTTAGGCCTTGCGCAACAGAGGCAGCGGCTTAAGGAGCGATGCCGCGGTGCCCGCAACCTCGTGGTCGGCTGCGTGGACGAGATCGCGAACCTCGCGTCAGATGGCTTGCTGCCAATCGGGCAGGGCATCGATGTAGGCGTCAACACGCGGGTCGGCAGCGTAGGTCACGCTTGATCCACCGTAACTTGATGACGTCGTTCAGACCACCGAGCGCGCACGTACGTCAGCAGAGCATGTGGCGGCAACCAGCACACCGCCACATGCTCTGCGCGAACGGACTCCGGGGGTCAGTGTTCGACCGCTGGAATGGCGATGGGCGGAACGGTCTCCGGCCGCTCGCCGATTCGTGCGACGTCGAGGGCGATCAGGCCGAGGTTGGCACCGACGGCTGCTCCGACGATCGTGGTGATGACCGCCATGAGCCCGGCTGTTGCGTTGAACCCCAGCAGCGCGCCGACGAGGGCGCCCGTCAGCGCGACCCAGATGCCGATCGTCGTGGGCCTGGCCGGCCGGTCGCGGTTGACCCAGGCGAGGAACACCCCGAGACCGACCGGGATGCCGATGGAGAGAACAGCCATGAGTTCGCTGTCGAGGGGCACTGTCGGCAAAGCCACCAGCACGATGATCAGGCCGATGAACCATCCGCCGAGGCCGAGCACCAGCAGGTAGACGGAGCGCAGCAT
>Ga0265313_10002091_pt1 | contig 17827 bp, 16 predicted proteins | sample 4123metaG_FD_203122 | JGI IMG/M metagenome (GOLD analysis project Ga0265313, IMG submission 203122) | Rhizosphere microbial communities from Carex aquatilis grown in University of Washington, Seatle, WA, United States - 4-1-23 metaG | ecosystem: Host-associated > Plants > Roots > Rhizosphere >...
AAATCGCCACCGGCAAGATCCACGAACGCCGGCGGATTGGTGAAGGTGTTGACCCCGGAACTGGGAAGCGGGGTGGTGCAACCATTGTTAAAATAATTATTTCCCTGGCCGGTGCTGCTGTTGTCGGGGGAGTTGTAATAGCAGATGCAATTGGTCAACGTACAGTTTTCAATACTCGTGGGTTGTCCCGTGTTGCCGGCGATCGTGCAACTGACCAAACTACAGCCATAAGCCGCGCCGCCCCGATAGCCGGATCGGTTGCCGGTCAGCAGACAATTGATCAAAGTGCTGTTGTAAGCGCCGCCACCCCAACCGGACTCGATGGCCGAGTTGCCGATCAGTTTGCAATTCACCAACGTCCCCAAATAAGTTCCGCCGCCCAAAAATGCCGCGTTTCCGATAATCACGCAATTGGTCACGATGGCACCAGGGCAATTCACACCGCCACCGGATTGGAGATCCGCCGTTGCGCCGTTGGTCAACGTGAAGCCGGAGAGCGTCGTGCCTTTTTGTAAAAACACACAACGCACGGCGTTGGGCCCGTTCGTCGTCCCCGGCACTTGATAACCCTTGATGAAGGTGAACGCCGGGCCGTTGACGCTTTGAATCGTCTGACTGTTGCTGGCGTAGACACGGTTGGAGCCGGCATAGGCATAGCCGCCAAATTGGTAAATGCCGTTGGTGACCAAAATCGTATCGCGATAGCCCGAATAATTAAGAGCATCCTGAATATTTGTGGCGGCCGTGGCCCAGCTCGTATAGGGCGAAACCGGGTTGGTGCAGTTCAAGTCCACATAGAACACCGTGCCCAAAATAGTGAACGGAAAGAACGTGGAAAAAAGAAACGCCGGCAGAAAATGACGGATCTTCATGGGCTCAATCGGATTAATAATTATTGTACGGAATGCAATTTAAAATGCAAGCAATTAATTCCAACCCTCCTTAAACCAACCCTCTGAAATAGTTAAGTCGCCGGCTGTGGTTTTCCGTGGGGAATCGGCTGTGAAATTCAACCGGTCATGGGCAACAGTTGACGCTGCCAGTTCATCAATTCCGGCGCGTACTGGTCCCAGTCGCGGGCGAGTTCACCGAGGGTGGCGCGGCTGGCGATGAGCGTCGGGTCAATGCCCAGTTCCTGCGCGCGCTGATCCCGGTGTTTTTCAAATTCGCGGAAACGTCGCATTTCGGTTTCGGTTGGGCGATGATTTTTATGTCGCAGGATTTTGGGATGTTGCCCGGACGGCAGCATCAGCCCCGCCTTGACGGTCTTGAGCAAACTTTCGCTGCGTCGAGGCGACATGCGGGGTGGCAAGAGGTGTCCGACCGGCCTGTCCGCGGCGGCGGCGGCGGAAATGTCCACGAGCCTTTCGTGATTGAGGATGAAAAACGGCGGGCGATTAGCGGCGATGGCTTCCGCCTCGCGCCAGCGCCAGAGCTCACGCAAGACGGCCAGGGCCCGACCGTTCAAGGCATGGCTGCCCTTGATGCGCCAGATGGAATCCTCGTCCATCAAGGAAGGCTTGGAACACTCCGCAATCAGTCGCGCGCAGGATTCCTGGTGCCAGGCCAGCCGTCCTTTTTGCTGGAGTTCAAGTTTTAGCCTGTCGGCCAAAGGCTTCAAATGGTGTGTATCATTGCGCGCGTAGGTTTCCATTCGTTCGGTCAACGGCCGCCGTGCCCAGTCGGCCTTTTGCGAACCTTTGTCCAGTTTCACCCCTAAAAACTTCCCGGCCAGCGAACTCAAACCAAACTGCCGTTCGCCCAAAAGCCGGGCGGCCAGCATGGTATCGAAAACAGCCGAGGGGACAAACTCGTGATGCTTCCGCAGCAGCCGCAAATCGTAATCCGCGCCGTGCATGATCAGTTCATGGGCGTTGAGCGCCGCAAGCAGGGGATTGAGATTGATTTTGGCGAGCGGATCAACCAACACGTCTCCGGCGGCCGTGCTGATTTGCAGCAGACAAATCTTTTCGGGATAAGCGTGCAGGCTGTCGGCTTCCGTATCAACAGCCAGCCAGGAGGCGGATTTGAGGATCGGCAGCAGCGCGGCGAGGTTTTCGTCGGTGTCAATCAAGCGCCCCAAGCTTAAGCCGCCGCGGGACGGGTGGCGAGTAGCAAGATTGCCCGCTTGCAAAACATCGTTCATTATTCCTAATCTTTGCCATGAACCTGGCCACTGCCTTTGCCCTTTCCGCGGAGAAGCACGCAACCAAGGTTGCGATCTTTTGGGGTGAATCGGAAACTTCCTATGCCGCGCTCCTCGCGCAGTCAAAAAGGGTCGCCGCCGGTCTCCAGACCCAATTCGGCGTGAAACCCGGTGACCGCGTGGCGCTTTGGGTAAAAAACTGCCCGGAATTTGTGACGGCCGTGTTCGGCGTCCTGTCGGCCGGTGGCGTGGTGGTGCCCATCAACAATTTCCTGAAACCCGCCGAAGTGAGTTTCATCCTGAACGATGCCGGCGCCAATGTGCTCATTACCGACCCGGAACTGGCGGCGCACTTTGAAACCTTGAAAGCCGCGCGGCCGTCACTCCAGGTTTTGCGGATCGATCAATTCACCGCGCTCGGCATGGCTGATTTACGATTTGCGATTGATGTTTCGCGTGCGGAGTCCGATCTCGCGGCGCTGCTCTACACCTCCGGCACCACCGGTCATCCCAAAGGGGCGATGCTCACGCACGGCAATTTCCTTCACAATGTGGCGAGCTGCGTGGCGGCGCTCGAAGTGCGGGGGGATGAACGCGTCGTGGTGGCGCTGCCGCAATTTCACAGTTTCATGTTCACCGTGGGCACCCTGCTGCCGATGCTGAGCGGCTGCGGGATTCTGCTGCTCAAGACGCTGCATCCCTTCAAGTCGGTGCTGGAGGAGATTGCGCGGAATCGCGGGAACATTCTGCCGGCGGTGCCGGCGTTTTACCGTGCGCTGCTGGCCGTGCCGGAGTTCGGCCGGCTGCCGCTGCGACTGTGCATCAGCGGGGGTGCGCCATTGCCGATGGAGGTGTTCGATGAGTTCACGCGGAAGTTTCCGTTTCCGCTGCGCGAAGGGTACGGCCCCACCGAGAGCAGCCCGGTGGCCACGGTGAATCCCATCCACGGCATCAACAAGCCCGGCTCGATTGGCAAACCCATCCCCAATGTGGAACTCAGCATTCGCGACGAAGCGGGCCGGGAATTGTCCGTCGGTGACGTCGGTGAAATCTGCATCCGCGGCGGCAATGTCATGCTCGGCTATTGGAATCAGCCGGAGGAAACGGCGAAGGTTCTGCGTGACGGCTGGCTGTACACCGGCGACGTGGGCTATGGCGACGCCGACGGCTATTTTTTTATCACCGATCGCAAAAAGGACATGCTGTTGGTCAACGGCATCAACGTTTATCCGCGGGAGATTGAGGAAGTGATTTACCAGTTTCCCGGGGTGAAGGAAGCGGCGGTGGTTGGCTTGCCGGACCCGCGCAAAGGCGAGCAGCCGGTGGTGTTCGTCGTGGCAGCGGAAGGCCAGACCCTTGATGAAACACAGTTATTGCAATTCGTCCGCAGCAAACTGGCTGATTACAAAGTACCTAAGCGCGTGGTTTTTATGCCGGCCTTACCCCATAACGCGACCGGTAAAATCCTTAAGACCACCTTGCGCAAACACCCGCTCAATTGAAGCCTGGCCACATCCAACTCATTAAACTTCAATTGGTTCCAACGCTGCCTTTTACAGGTTGACGCCGGTGGATTATCAACAGTAAGCTTATATGACCGTACGGCGCATGGTGTGCAGGACGGTAATCATCTTATGGCTGAAGGATATTGCGTTAAGTGCAAGGCCAAGAAGGAAATCGCCAATGGCGTTGAAGAAGTCATGAAAAACGGGCGCAGAGCCATCAAGGGCAAATGTCCGACCTGCGGCACCGTCATGTTCAAAATTTTAGGGGGTAAAGCGGCTCCAGCCAGCGCGTCCACTGCCAATCCGCCGGCCACGAGCTAAATATGTCGCACCAGTTAGCCTATGTCATCGTCACCCCTTATTCGCTCTACAAATCGCGCACGGGTGGAATTCTAAGCCGGCTGATTTCCCGCACCGAACTGGATTTGGCGGCGGTGAGAATGTTCGCGCCCGGTCCTGAACTCGTAAAACTATACGCCGAAACCATCGTGTCGGCGCAGGATCCACAGGACCGGAAAATCCAGGAGTTGCTTCGGGAATATGTGCTCACCAATCTGGCGCCCGACCCCAAAACCGGCCGCCGCCGGCGCATCTTGATGATGGTTTTTCAGGGGGATGACGCGGTGCGCAAGGTCCGTTCCGTGGTCGGCAATTTAAGCCCCGACCGGCGGGGTGGTGAAACCATCCGGGACACCTACAGCGACCTGATCATGGATGTTGACGGGCAGGTTCGTTATTTTGAACCCGCTGTGCTGGCGTCGCCGAACACCCAGGAAGCGGAGGCCAAATTGAAACTGTGGGCACGCTTCTCCGACACCGACGGCGGGGTTTTGGAAAATGTGGTCGTCTATGCGCCAGGACAAACCGGTGAACGCACGCTGGTGCTCATCAAGCCGGATAACTTTAAATTCTCCACCGGCCGGCCCGGCAACGTGATCGATTTCTTCTCGCGGACGGGACTGTACATCGTTGGCGCCAAGGTGCTGCACATGAGCCTGGCCCAGGCGATGGATTTTTACGGCCCGGTCCGGGAAGTGTTGCGCACCAAGCTGAAGGACGCCATCGCCGAGCGCGCCAAAAATGCGCTCGAAAAGGAACTCGGCTTCAAAATCCCGCCGGAACCGCAAAAGTTGCTCGGCGAGATTCTCGGTCCGCTGCACGGCGACAACCAGTTCGAAAACATCATGCGGTTCATGACCGGATTCACGCCCACCGAACGCAAGACGGAGGAGGAACGCCAGTTGCCCGGTACGCAAAAGTGCATTGCGCTCATGTACGAAGGCGTGCATGCCATCCGGAAAATCCGCGACGTGCTTGGCCCCACCGATCCGTCCAAGGCGCCTCCGGGTTCGATCCGCCGTGAATTCGGCTCGAATATCACGGTCAATGCCGCCCATGCGAGCGATTCCGTGGAAAATGCCCAGCGCGAATTTACCATCGTCAACGTGGGCGAGAATAACTTCCGTCAAATCATTGAGGACGCCTACGGTAAACTGTAGGCGCGCAGCCGGTCGAGCAGGCGCGCATCGGCGGCGGGAAAGTCGTAATCAGCCAGTTCCCGTTGGCTCACCCATTTGACCGCCGCGCAGCCGATGGGCTGCGGTTCACCGTCGACCAGTTCACACAGAAAGAACTTCAACTGGACGGTTTTCTCGGCATAGACATGTGTGATTTCCTCGAACAGCCCGCCGATTTTCACCTCCACCCCAAGCTCCTCGCGCAATTCACGGGCCAGGCATTGCTCGAAGGTTTCACCTGGTTCACGTTTACCCCCGGGGAATTCCCAAAGCCCGCCCAGATGTGAATCGGCAAAACGCTGGGTAATCAGAATTTTTCCATCCCGAAGAACGAGCGCGGCGGCCACCTCTATTGGATTTCTAGCGTCCGACACTTTTGTAAACCCACCCCAGACGTTCCATCTCGCTGCGATCAAAGAGGTTCCGGCCGTCAAAGAGGATGGGGTGGGTTAGTGACTTGCGGGCGCGATCAAGGTCCAGCTTTTTGAACTCTTCCCACTCCGTCGCCACCACCAACGCGTCGCATCCGTCGGCCACGCTATTCATGTCATCCACCCAGGTCACGTCCTTCAGAATCGCCCGGGCCTTGTCCATGGCCTTGGGATCGTGGACGCGCAATACCGCGCCTTCTTTTTGCAGGCGCTGACAAATCTCAATTGCCGGTGACATGCGCACGTCATCGGTGTTTTGTTTGAACGCCAGGCCGAGCACGCCGATTTTTTTACCTTTGAGCACCCAGAGCGTGTCGGTAATTTTTTTGACGAAGCGGTCCATCTGCTCCGTATTGATGCGCTGTACTTCCTTGAGGAGGCGAAAGTCGTAGCCAACCTGCTCGGCGATTTTGATGAACGCGCTGAGGTCCTTCGGAAAGCAACTGCCGCCAAAACCCAGGCCCGCGTTCAGGAACCGCTGTCCGATGCGTTCGTCCATGCCCATGCCGGCGGCGACCTCCTGTACGTTCGCGCCGGTGTTTTCACAGACGGCCGCAATGGCGTTGATGTAGGAAATTTTCAGAGCCAGAAACGAATTCGAGGCGTGTTTGATCAGTTCGGCGGAATTGATGTCCGTCACGACAATCGGCGCGTTGAACGGCGCGTAAATTTCTTTCATCATCGCCACCGGCCGCGGCGAGCGCGTGCCGATGACGATGCGATCGGGCTTCATCAAATCGCCGACGGCAAATCCTTCGCGGAGAAATTCCGGGTTGCTCACGACGTCAAAATCCACCTTGGCGGCACAATACCGTTTGATGGTCTCGGCCACTTTTTCGCCCGTTTTGACGGGCACGGTGCTTTTATCCACGATGATTTTATAACCGCTCATGGCCGTGGCGGTGTCCCGCGCCACCCGTTCGATAAAACTCAAATCCACCGAACCATCGGGCAGCGGCGGCGTGGGGACGGCGATGAAAATGACATCGGATTTTTGGACGCCTTCGGCGGTATTCGCCGTAAAGGAGAGGCGCCCGGCGGCGGTGTTCTTTCGCACCAGCTCGTCCAAGCCCGGCTCATAGATCGGAATACCGCCCCCCTTGAGGAATTTTACCTTGGCCTCATCATTGTCCACGCATACGACGTGATGGCCGACTTCGGCAAAGCAGGCACCGGTGACCAGGCCGACATAGCCGGTGCCAATAAGCGTCAAATTCATGGTTTGGTGCTGAGGGTAAATGGAGCTGGCGATTTCGGCTTCAACTGAAACGCGCGAAAGGCGGCTTCCGAGCCGAGGGGGGTGTTGGGATTATTGCGAGCCACGTCCTGAAAAAACTTTTCCGCCTCGGGCAGTTTGCCATTCTGCTCGTCTATTTTCGCCAATGCGAATTTTGCAGTATCCACGGCGTTCGGGTCGGAAAAACCAGTCACCACCCGTTGATAAGCGCCGGCGGCGAGGTCGGTTTTTCCCTGGGCTTCGAGGCTGGTGGCCACCCCCAAGGCGGCCGACGCGGAAAACGCGCCGCCGGGACAGGTGTCCAGATATTTTTGGAACTGCGCCTGCGCCTCCGGATATTTGCCGCCCTCAAACAACGCGGTCGCGCCCAGTAACAACGCCCGCTGTCCGCTTTGGGTGCCGGGATAATCCGCGGCTACTTTCGAATAGGCATCAATCACCTGGCTCGCTTCGGAATATCCCGGCGAAGAAACCACCACCTGCGTGAGCGCGTGGCCGGCATCGATTTCCAGCTGATTTTGCCGCCAGAAATAATACGAAACCAGGGCGATGGCGACGACCACGACGCCCAGCCCCATAAGGACCTGTTTGATGTTGGTCTCAACCCACGACCACAGTTTGAAAAAATAAGCCGTTGCTGTGTCTTGCGCTTGCATAATGAACGAGCAATCTTTCGTGCCGACCCTGAAAACGCAAGCTTGAAATCGGGCCGGGTCGGGCCAGAATTTGCTTGAGTACCCGGCGGGGGGCAGGCTTCATTGTGTCCGGTGGAGAGATGGCCGAGTGGCTGAAGGCGACGGTTTGCTAAACCGTTATACGGTCAAAAGCCGTATCGGGGGTTCGAATCCCCCTCTCTCCGCCACTTTTTATTGGGAAATCGGAAGATGACTCCCGAATAGACTCCCGAAATTCAATCCCTTTCTGTCCCGACCTGACACGAATTGTCACGGCTTGGGCAAAACTTCCAGCCCCACTCAAGGCAGCGGTTCTCGCCATCATCAATTCAGCGGAGGGCCGGCCATGAACTTAAATCCGGCTACGGTGCTCAATCCCGTATTCAACGCTCTGGACGCCCTGATTGCGGATTACGGCGTTTATCTTTACCTCGTGTTCGTCTGGCTGTCTCTGGCGATGATTGCCTGGGTGTTGGGCGGCGGCTTACGGCGGAGACGGTCACAGGGAAACTCCGCCACGATCATTCCTGGCATCATTTTTACGATGCGACAGCCGAATCAATCGCCGCCGCCAACCGTCATCACCGTGATTCACCCGGTGCAAAATGACGACAATGAAATAATGGACGAACCATGATCATATTTCATTCCCAGCAATCAGACTGTGCCCGGCGCCCTCGCAAAAACGAAAATGCCGCCACGTTCAATTTCGCGTCACAAATTGCACCATCAATTTGCGCGGTCATGTTCACGAAGCGTGTCAAACACGATGCAACCATTTTCAAGTCACGGTGCAGTCGCACGGTTGTGTGCTACCGCCTTAATAGGGTGCAAGCCTTACCCCTTAACTTCGTAAGGTTTTTACGGCTCGCCAATAGCTCACCGAAAATTGCGCGGAGTCCCGCGAGACGGTCGCGCGATGTCCGCGAAACATCCGGCAAGAAATCCGGCGAAATGTCTCACCTCATGTCCGTGCAACTTCCCGGCAATGGCCGGATTGTGGCAGCAGCAATGCCGCCGAACGTCCATCAAGACGACTCGCAAGACAACTTGCCGTGCGCCGGACTTGGCCGCGCAATGTCCGCGCCGGAAACTTGCGAGACAACTCGCAACTTGGCCGCGAAACACCCGCGAAACATCTCGCAAGATGACTCGTCAGAATCTCGCCGTCATGTTTTTAACCATCCCGTTCTAAAATTATGAACACCTCACCCACATCACCGACAACGCCCAATCTGGAATTGCTGCGCAAAGCAATTCGGGAATATCAACCCGATCCAAGTCGCATTCCATTCAGCAATTTGAAGCCGTTCCATGATTCCATCGTGGAATTGCGCGGCAAAAATGCGTCCTACGCTGCCATAGCTGAATTGCTAGAACAACATGGCGTCAAAACCAGCCGAGCGCGTGTGGCCGAATACGGCCGCATCGTCCTGGTAGGCGGCAAAAAACGCAAACGGCGGAAACGGGCGAAAACAGCGCCCGCTATCAATACTCCGGTTACGCCTCAAAGTGCTCCAGTCGTGGCCGCGAAATCCACGCCGCCGGCCACGCCAGTGCCGACTGTTGCGTCGGCGGACAGTGTCACGCCGCCACCAAAAGAAGATTCTCCATACCGTTCACGCGGACCGCACATTGCCAACGTGAGAATGATGGGTGCAGAGGAAGCCAAAGAATTCAATGACAGCCTGAAATCGAAACCACCAGCGAGCTGACGCAGCCCGGAAAGCAATCCGGCGATGCGCCAGCATCGCCATTGCAGCCCGGCACGGCGGCCAGAGTGCCTACAAAGCAGGCCAGCGACGTTCGCCAGCCACACGCAGCCACAAAGGTTCGGACGCCGCCCCGACAAGCCAGTAACGCCACCATAGAAGCAAGTTTTTCGGTTGGCGGCACGGTTGGCAGCATGGTTAGCACCGGGTTCGTAACAAGGCGGTAATGATGCGAGGCAACATCCAAAGCAACAAAGTTCGCAACGCGGTTAGCAACTGACGCAACAATGCAGTTATTTAGTTTGTAACAATTTCCCTTAACGGCTGTCTTGCGGTTAAATGGCACCAACCGAAATGACCGACAGCGCCCATTCTTCCGCACAACTGGACGAATCTGCCGTGGCCGCCGTGCGGGGCGGCGATGCTGAACGCTACCGCGAACTCGTCGAACGCCACGGACGTCGGGTGTTTGGCGTCGCGTGGAGCCGGCTCGGCGATGCTGCGCTGGCAGAAGAAGCCACGCAGGAGGCATTCATCCGTGCCTATCGACGGCTGTGGCTGCTCGGCGACGGCGCGAAATTTTCCGGCTGGGTCAACACCATCGCCCGCCGCGTCGCCATCAACTTCGGTCTGCGGCACCGTCGCGAACTCAACAAACGCGAACGCTGGGCGCTAGAAATTTCCAACGACCCCGCCGGAGAAAATTCCACCACCGAAACCGATCCGATGCACACGCCGGAAACCCTGCGTCAGACGCTAACAGAACTGCCGCCCGCACATCGTGAATGTCTGGTGCTATTTTATCTCGAAGGCAAGAGCGGCGCGGAAGCGGCGGTAGCGCTGGGCATTTCCGAATCCGCCTTGCGCGTGCGTCTGCATCGCGCCCGTGCCGCGGTGCGCAAACGACTGGAGGAGAAACTCGAAGGTTCGCTATCCAGTCTGCGTCCGGCCAAAACCCTTGTTCCCGCCGTCATGGCCGCCGTGCTGGCTTCCTCCTCCGCCAAAGCCGCTACGGCAGGCAGCATTGGCACTGCGGTCACCGGGACATTGTCTAAATTTGGTTTTCTCAAATGGCTCACGAGCGCTTCCCTCAATCTTTTCCTGCTGCCGGCATTCGCCTTTAGCTGGTTGTTTATGAGGTTGGATCTGCGAAACTTTCGGGATCGCGATGGTTTCCGCGCCAAGCTTTTCCGGCAGAACACCTGGCTGATCATTTTGGTCATGGTTATATTTGGAGCTGGTTTCTGGTTTTTTCAGCCGGCTTTCAAGACCGTTGACTCACGCGGCATGGTCGTCCCGGCTTACACCGCCATGAGCCTTGTGGCAGGCATCCTCCTGCTTTTGAGCCTGCGGATGGCGCGGCGTCTGATGGTTATTTGGAACCGGTATTTTGCCAGCATGGTTGCCACCAACCTGATGGCTGGTTTTCTTATATTGGCAGTAGCGCTGGGTTGGATGCCGATTATTTGGGTTGGTTTCTTCGTCCTCATCCAAGCCGTCATGCAGATGGCTTTTTACGCGGAACGCCCGCTGCGAACGGACTACAATTTATTTCTCCGGGCAGCGGAAAGAATTTTGCCCGGCGGGCAGTCAGTTTCTTCAGTCCTGTCGGAACAATTCCAGGCCACCGAGGCGGACAGGTTTCGCTTTGCTCGTTTTCTTGGAAAGCGATGGTTGGTGAGCAATTTTCGACGCGCCAATGACAGTCTTATCCTGCAACTCACATCCGTAAAAGCAACATTCCAAAGTTTGACGTGGAACCTTGCGTATTTGGTCTTCCGCCGAAAAAGCTCCAGTCTCGTCTTGCGAGCGGATGGAACGGCGCTGGCAACGCTTGAGGCAGCCGATTTGAAAATTCTAAGCCGGATATACCAAGGCGGACAACTGGAGCCACAATCATTGGAGTCTTGCGTGACCGCTGCTGCTACGCTCGCGTGGCAACAATTCCGCGCCGGCGAATTGGCAGCTGCCGAGCGCACGCTTGGTCAGGTCCCTGATTCGGAAGTTTTTATCCGACCGGTCAAAAAATCAATGTCCACGCAATTGCAAAGGGCCTTTGTCATCGGTGTGGCCGGGTTCGTCGCCATTCAGATGTTTTATGTCAACGGTTTGATGAAGTCGTTGAAAATCTCGATGGCGTCACCTCAAGAGTGGTCGCAGCAGGAATACAAACGCGCGATGAATGACCTGCATAAGGCCAAGACCGAAGAGAAACGATTTTATGCGCTTGGCGCTGCCGCCAAGGAGAGTTTTGATTCTGGCAAGATTGATGACGCGCGTAATTTTGCCCAAGAATTAATGGCGCTGACCCCGAAATACACAAATGACTGGAATTACGGCAATGCGGTCCAAGACGCCAACCTCGTGCTGGGCCGGATTGCGGTGCGCGAGGGGAACATTGCCGAGGCCAAAAACTTTCTGGCAGCATCCGGCAAGAGCAATGGTTCACCCCAGATGAACAGCTTTGGCCCTAACATGAGCCTAGCGCTTGACCTGCTGAAAAAGGGCGAACGTGACGCCGTGCTGGAACATTTCGTGCGTTGTCGAACGTTCTGGAAAAAAAATCACGGCAAAATCGACCTGTGGATGTCGGAAGTTATGGCAGGCAAAACCCCGGACTTCGGGGCGAACTTGATTTACTAAACCAGTTCTGTGTTTGATCATTTTCCTTTTGCCGCAAGACGGACAAATGATGCCGCCTCCCCCCAAAGTGACGAGGCGTGATTAATTTTATTCGGAGCCGATTCGCCAGTGGTAATAAACACATTACGAAGAATGTGGTGCGAAATCCCCAAGAATCAGCTACGGCACGGAGCGGATGCGCCAAAAATTATTAGTGGTGGGATCGGGGGAGTTGGTGAAGATCACCACGCCACCTGCGGCAGCGGAATTGGTCGCCTGCGGCACCCAATTGGGCGTTGCTAGATTGAACGTGCGGTCCAACGCATAAAAATTTACCTGAAACACATTATCATAGCTGTTTAAGATTATGGGACTAAGGCCCGTGAATGACAACCGCACATTGCCCCCGTTCAGAAGCTGGGCGGTGATTTGATTGTAACTTGGCGGCAGTGGAACCACACTGACATCATCAAGAGCCGTCGTGGTGGCCTGATGATCGAAAACACCTGGAAATCGGAATTGAAGGACACTATTGGTTCCAGTGGCCGTGACCACAAACTCAAAGTTGGTGTATGCGACAATAAAATTGCTGTTTGTGGCGATGCTTGTATTCAGCAACGTGTTTCCATTCCACGACACAATCGCCGAACTGTTTGCTACCGCACCCAGCCAGAATGAGAGCAAATAGCTGTTTCCCGGTTGGGTGGGCAACGTTTGGGAAATGACACTTTCAGTCGAACCGAATAATAAAAAAATATCACTGAATTGCGCCGCGTGCATGCCTGAATGCGTGCGTTGGGACCCGTCCGGTGGATAAAAGCTGTTGATGATCGTGTCACTGTGGCCGGGAACAATAAATGTCCATCCGGTAAAATCGCCCGTTTCAAAGCCGCCGTTGACCACCAGATTGCCGGGGACGATCAGATTGGGGGTGTTGACATTGTTAAGCGTCCCGTCGCCCAACTCACCACCGCCATTGTTGCCCATGAGCCACAGGCTCCCGTCGTATTGGATACACATGCTATGATAAGCTCCGGCGGCCAGCGAAGTGATGTATCTTAACCCACCCTCCACGGGAACATCGGTGGAATTATAGGTGCCATTACCCAACTCCCCATAGTCGTTCCTGCCCATGCCCCACAAAGAATTATCGTCCCCAGCGAGGAACAAGGTGTGGTCGCTTCCGGTGGCAACGCTTCCAGGAGTAATGTCTCCGAAGTTTGCGACGATGAGGTTAATTGATTCGGGGCTGCTGGAATTGTTGTCAGTGCCATTGCCAAACTCGCCAAAAGAGTTGTCGCCAATGGCCCACAAGTTGGGGATGTCGGTGTATTGATAAAAAAACAGGCTGTGGTTCCCTCCAGCGGCAAAACCAAATACATAATTGGTGATTTCAATGGGTGCATAAACGCTATTGTTATTGCCGGTGCCCAAAGCGCCTTGGGCGTTGTAACCCATGCCCCACAGACTGCCGTCGCTTTTTTGAAACAGGCTGTGATAATTTCCGGCGGCAATCGCGATGACATTGGTGGCTATGTATTCGGGACGGTTGGTCTGGTTTGAACTGCCGAAGGAGCCGTCGCCCAACTGGCCGTCATGATTATAGCCCATGCCCCAGAGGCTGCTGTCGCTCTTGAGAACCAGACTGTGATAAACGCCGGCGGCGACCGCAATGACGCCGTTGGACAGGATCATTTCGGCCCGATTGGTGGTGTTGAGAGTGCCGTCGCCCAGTTCGCCATATTGATTGTCGCCCATAACCCAAAGACTGCCGTCGCTTTTGACAAACAGCGTGTGAAAGCCCCCTCCGGCAATGGCCATGACTCCGTTGGTTACAATCTGCACCGGCAGGTTGGTGTTATTAAAATTGCCGATGCCCAACTGGCCAGAGCCATTTTCGCCCATGCCCCATAAACTGCCATCGCTCATGATAAACAGGCTGTGATATAATCCGGCGGCAATGTTGGTCACGACCGGCTGTGCTTTGCCGATGACCGTTTGCATCAGCAACGCAACCAGCAGGCAGATTGGAATTAGGTTTCGCTTGGTTTTCATAAAATCGGGACTTATGACTCACATTAAATAAACTATGAGGCGATGTTTCATTACACTTCCCGCAACCGTAATACAATCAAAATGTGGCTTTACCCGTCTAAACCCATCCGTGAGTGTACCCGTTTGTCGTGTGAGCCACGAGGGAGGTTTTTGGGAGAGCACGGGCATAGCCCGTGCGAAGGCCGCCAGCCCGTGAGGACAAAAACCGACCGAAGTCGGGGGTGTCACACCAAGGCCAAACAACGACAAAACCCCTGCGGTCAAAGGACGATTTTAGATTAGCACCCCTCTCCAGGTAGGAAAGCGTGTGGGGATACCCGGGATGACAGGACTTTCGTGCAGAAAGGTTCGAACTTTGGTTAAAAGACACCGCCAGTTTGATTTTAACGGAATTTCGCGCTGACGCGCCCTTTTGCCGGTGATTGTGGCCCAAACGAATTGCCGGGTTGCCTCGGTTCTTTCCCCGGTTTAATCTTAATCCGCCCATTTTATGAACTTTCTAAAATATTCACGGTTGACCTTGCTCGCCAGCTTGCTGGCCTCGTCCGTCGCGCTGGGTGGGAATCCGCTGGTCACCAATATCTTCACCGCCGATCCCTCGGGGCGGGTCTTCAACGGACGGCTTTATGTTTACACCTCGCACGATCTCCCGGACGCCACCTACTGGGACATGGTGGATTGGCGCCTGCTCTCGACCGCCGACCTGGTCACGTGGAAGGATCATGGCTCAATCTTTCGCGTGAAGGACTTTGCCTGGGCCACTCATTGGGCCTGGGCGCCGGATTGCGTCCAAGCCAACGGAAAGTATTACCTGTTCCTGCCGGTGGACCGCACGAAGATCGGCGTTGCGGTTGGCGATCACCCGGACGGCCCTTTCAAGGATGCCATCGGGAAGCCGCTGATTGATAACGCGATCCTGCCGGACGTAGGCGAGGAACCGATTGATCCCGCCGTGCTTCAGGACGATGACGGCCAGACTTACCTGTTTTTCGGCTGTCGTAAACCGGAGGTTGTGAAGCTCGATCCATCCCTCACCAAACTGGCCGGGAACCTCCAAACCGTTTCTTTACTGGATGCGCAAGGCAAGCCGGTTCCCCTGGCGGGGCCGGGCAAGGACCCGGTTTTGCCCGAGGGATACGCCGAAGCACCGTTTGTTTTCGAAAGGGCTGGAAAATACTACTTTGTTTATTCCGACGGCTGGGCGCCTTCAGCCACGCAGGTTTATGCCATCGGCGATCATCCGATGGGACCGTTCACCTATGCGGGCAAGGTGATGGAGCACGCCGCGTCCGTCACGCAACACGGCTCGGTGGTCGAGTTCAAGGGCAAATGGTACGTGCTTTATCACACGAGCGAACTTTCGAATGGAAACGCCTTCCGCCGCTCGGTCTGCATTGATGAATTAACCTTCGACGCAAACGGCCGGATCAACACCGTCATTCCAACCAAAAACGGCCCGGCACCCGCCGCCGCCGACACGGGTTCCCAGTAGCCGATTCTGCTGAAAGGATTGTGGTGGTCGCGGTTCCCGGTTCGATTTCGGTTCCGGTTGGGGCCAATGACCGGCAACCGGTTTAATCCCGTTCCGTTTTATTGGCGGGATGCCTTGGCTGGCCAGCCCGATTTGCTCTTGCCAAACAGGGCCTGGTCCAACGAAAAGCGGCCGCCGCCGGCCAGGAAAAGGGCGACATAACCGGCCGAATAAATAAATGCGAGTTCACCCATACCGGTTACCGCTTTATGAACCATGATGAAGGCGACGCCGAGGTCGATGACCAGGGTCAGTGCGGCAAAGCGGGTCAACAGGCCCATGGCGAGCAACAGGGCGCCCGCGGTTTCGGCAAACGTGACCAGCGCGAGGCTAGGCGCCGAGCCAATCCCCAGCGGATCGGGGAATTTTGACGACATGACACCAAAGTGACTCAGCTTCTCCAGGCCATGGTTAAGAAACATGGTCAGCCCAAGCCAAAGCCGGAGGACCAGCAATCCGAGGCTGGTGAATGCGGAATCATTTCCAGGAGAGAAGATTTTTTTCATGGAGGCAACTATTTACCTGCAACACAACCGTATGGCCAGCGTTTTAAAGACTGACCAGACGGCGGCTTAGAGTCATGCCTGGGTTTCTATCGCCCCTCAAACCACCCGTATCAAATCCGCCGCTGGGTAACGGACCTTGGCGAGGCTCGCATATTTGTCATTCGCCGAACGATAGCCCAGGGCGCAGCAGACAACCGTGGCGTAGTCGCTGTTTTCCAGACCAAGCACGCGATCGTATTCGCCGGGTACAATGCCTTCCATGGGGCAGGCATCCACGCCCAGAACGGCGGCGCACGTCATCAGGTTGCCTAGCGCGATGTAAGCCTGCCGGATCGCCCATTCGTGCGCGATCTTGCCGCGCGGGCCGGTGACCAGGTCACCCATCATCATGCCGCGATAAGCGCTCAGGGCTTCGGCGGGAAGGTTGCGGACCTGGCCGGTGAGAGCGAGAAACCGGTCGATGTCCGCCTCGGTCATTTTGGTGCGCGCGGTAAACACGATATAATGCGAGCAATCCACGACCTGTTTTTGGTTCCAGGAATGGGGGAGCAACGCCGCGCGCTTGGCGGAGTCATGGATGACGAGGAAGCGGTAGGGCTGCAACCCGTACGAACTCGGGGAAAGCACAAGCGCGCGTTCAAGCGCCTGCCAGAGGTCGGCAGAGATTTTTTTGTTGGGATCAAATACCTTGGTCGCGTAGCGCCATTCCAGTGCGGTGAGAAGCTGTGGTGGGGTCATTGGATTCATGGTTTAAATTAATTTCGTCCGCTGAAAGTGACATAAGTCTGCCAAAATGCAAATCGCAGATGTCATTTCACTGTCGTTTTGACTTTTGGTCGCGAACGGGCCAATTTTTGCCGCATGAATTTGCCGGTTCTTCGCGTCCGACGCGCGACCACGGACGACCGTGAAAGCCTCAAGGCGCTGTGGCAATCCATGCTTTTGCCGGCCGATGAACTGGAGAAACGCCTGACGGAATTTCAGGTGGTCGTCGCTGCCGATGACAACGTGCTGGGGGCCATCGGCATTCAAATCGTCCGGCAGCATGCGTGGTTGCACAGCGAAGGTTACCTTGATTTCGCCCACGCGGACCAGGCGCGGCAGTTGTTTTGGGAACGCGTCCAGACTCTGGCATCCAATCACGGCGTCTTCCAGCTCTGGACGCAGGAGAGTTCCCCGTTTTGGTCCCAACTGGGCTTTCGGCCCGCCAGCGCTGGCAAACTTTCCGAACTGCCCCCGGAATGGCAGCCGGCCAGCGGCGACTGGTTCGTGCTCCAGCTCAAGGATGAAGCGGCCATCAAACAGGCGCTCGACAAGGATTTTGCCACCTTCATGACCGCGGAAAAGCGCAACACGGAACGCACCCATGAACAAGCCCGCACCCTGAAAAACATCATCACCATCATCGGCTTCGCCATCGGGATTTTGTGCCTTGGCTTTGCGGCCTACATGCTCGTCCACCGCAACACATTTTCACCGGGTCCCTGACGGCAGCGTAAATTCGTCCGCGTGATATGAACTCCGCACCATTGGTCCGCTGGCCACATGCAGGAAACCCATTTCTTTGGCACAACCCTTGAAATGGGCAAAGCGCTCCGGCGTGATGAATGCCACCACGGGCAGATGTTTTAACGTAGGCTGCAAATACTGGCCGAGCGTCAGAATGTCGCAACCCGCCGCGCGCAAATCGCGCAGGGCTGTCAACAATTCCGCTTCCGTCTCACCCAGACCGAGCATCAGGCCGGATTTGGTGTAAATCGTGTCACCGCGCCGGGCTTTCACCTTTCGCAGAACATTCAAGGACCGGTCGTAAGTGGCGCGATGACGCACATCCGGCGTCAGGCGCCGCACGGTTTCGAGGTTGTGATTGAAAATGTGCGGGTTCGCCGCC
>Ga0265313_10002092_pt1 | contig 17816 bp, 23 predicted proteins | sample 4123metaG_FD_203122 | JGI IMG/M metagenome (GOLD analysis project Ga0265313, IMG submission 203122) | Rhizosphere microbial communities from Carex aquatilis grown in University of Washington, Seatle, WA, United States - 4-1-23 metaG | ecosystem: Host-associated > Plants > Roots > Rhizosphere >...
ACTGGCCCATATAGGCGTTCCAGGACTCGGTCTTCAGCTTGACATAGGCGGCGATGAATTCCTCGCCGAAAGCATCCTGGAACAGCCCGCTGGCGCCGAAATTGCGCAGCGCATCGAGCAGGTTGAGCGGCAGTTTCCTGGCGCCTTTCACCGTATGGCCTTCGGTGTACATGTTGATGTCCAGCCGCTTGCCGGGTTCGGCCTTGGCCGCGACGCCGTCCAGTCCCGCCGCCAGGATCGCCGCCTGCAGCAGATAGGGATTGGCGCTGCCGTCGGGCAGGCGCAACTCGAAGCGCCCGGCTTCGGGAATGCGGATCATGTGGGTGCGGTTGTTGCCGGTATAAGTGATGGTGTTGGGCGACCAGGTCGCGCCCGACAGCGTCACCGGCGCGTTGATGCGCTTGTAGCTGTTGACCATGGGATTGGTGATGGCGGCCAGCGCCGGGGCATGGTTCAACAGCCCCGCCAGGAACTGGTAGCCCAGCCTGGCGACGCCCAGTTCGCCCTTGGGATCGTCGAACAGGTTCTTGCCGCCCTTCCACAGCGAAACATGGGTGTGGCAGCCATTGCCGGTGAGATTGGCGAAGGGCTTGGGCATGAAGGTGGCGCGCAAGCCATGCTTCTCGGCAATCGACTTGACCATGTATTTGAAGAAGGAATGGCGGTCGGCGGTGACCAGCGCGTCGTCATATTCCCAGTTCATCTCGAACTGGCCGTTGGCGTCCTCATGGTCGTTCTGGTAGGGCTTCCAGCCCAGCGCCAGCATGGCATCGCAGATTTCCGCGATCACGTCATAGCGGCGCATCAGCGCCGACTGGTCGTAGCAGGGCTTGGCCTGAATGTCGGCCGGATCGGAAATGCCCGAAGCGTCCGGACTTATAAGATGGAATTCGCACTCCACTCCGGTCTTCATCTGGTAGCCCAGCTTCTTGGCGGCAGCGATCTGGCGGCGCAGCACATTGCGCGGGCCGTGGGCCACTTCCTTGCCGTTCATCCAGGGATTGCCGGCGAACCAGCCGACCTCCTTCTTCCAGGGCAGCTGGATCAGGCTGTCGGGATCGGGGATCACGAACATGTCGCTGTCGGCCGGCGTCATGTCCAGCCAGGTGGCGAAACCGGCAAAGCCGGCGCCGGTCTTCGCCATGGCGTTGATCGCCGATGCCGGCACCAGCTTGGAGCGCTGCCCGCCGAACAGATCGGTGAAGGAGATCAGGAAATATTTGATGCCTTTGCTTTTCGCCAGCTTTTCCAGATCGGCCATGCTCGCCCCTTTTCTTAATACTTGCCCGGTATCCAGTCGGTCCCCGCCAGCGGCACTTTCGCCATCGCCGCCGCTTCCACGGTCAGGGCCACCAGGTCTTCCGGCTCCAGATTGTGCAGATGGCTCTTGCCGCAGGCGCGCGCGATGGTCTGCGCCTCCAGCGTCAGGACGCTGAGATAATTGGCCAGCCGCCGCCCGGCCAGCACCGGATCGAGCCGCGCCGCCAGCTTGGGATCCTGGGTGGTGATGCCGGCGGGGTCGCGCCCCTCATGCCAGTCGTCATAGGCGCCGGCGGTGGTGCCCAGCTTCTGATAGTCCTTTTCCCATTTCGGATCATTGTCGCCCAGCGCCACCAGCGCCGCGGTGCCGATGGCGACGGCGTCGGCGCCCAGCGCCAGCGCCTTGGCGACGTCGGCGCCGCTGCGGATGCCGCCGGAGACGATCAGCTGCACCTTGCGGTGCATGCCCAGCTCCTGCAGCGCCGCCACCGCCGGGCGGATCGCCGCCAGGATGGGGATGCCGACATGCTCGATGAAGACCTCCTGGGTGGCGGCGGTGCCGCCCTGCATCCCGTCCAGCACCACCACATCGGCGCCGGCCTTCACCGCCAGCGCGGTGTCGTAATAGGGACGGCTGGCGCCGACCTTGACATAGATGGGCTTCTGCCAGTCGGTGATCTCGCGCAGTTCCTCGATCTTGATTTCCAGGTCGTCCGGCCCGGTCCAGTCGGGATGGCGGCAGGCGCTGCGCTGGTCGATGCCTTCGGGCAGGGTCCGCATCGCCGCCACGCGGGAGGAAATCTTCTGCCCCAGCAGCATGCCGCCGCCGCCCGGCTTGGCGCCCTGCCCGATCACGATCTCGATGGCGTCGGCCCGGCGCAGGTCGTCGGGATTGGCGCCATAGCGCGACGGCAGCACCTGATAGACCAGCAGAGAGGAATGGCCGCGCTCCTCCTCGGTCATGCCGCCATCACCGGTGGTGGTCGAGGTGCCCATCAGCGAGGCCCCGCGCCCCAGCGCTTCCTTGGCAGGTCCGGACAGGGCGCCGAAGCTCATGCCCGCGATGGTGACGGGAATCTTCAGGTGCAATGGCTTCTTGGCGTGGCGGCTGCCCAAGACGACATCGGTGCCGCATTTCTCGCGATAGCCTTCCAGCGGATAGCGCGACACCGAGGCGCCCAGGAACAGCAGATCGTCGAAATGCGGCAGCTTGCGCTTGGCGCCGCCGCCGCGGATGTCATAGATGCCGGTGGCGGCGGCGCGGCGGATCTCCGCCATCGCAGCCGGATCGAAGGTGGCGGAAAAACGCGGCGGCGTGCGGGGCTCGCTCATCAGTAGGAACCCGCATTGTCGACATGGAAGTGGTAGAGGGTGCGCGCCGAGCCATAAAGGCGGAATTCCTCCGGCCGGGCCTCGCCATTGATGCCGGCGCGGCCCAAGACATCCTTCAATATCCGGTGATCGTCGGGCGTCAGGTCCTTCTCGATGCAGTCCGCGCCCAGGCTCTTCACCGCGCCGCGCACGAACAATCGCGCCTCGTAGATGGAATCGCCCAGATTCTCGCCCGCGCCGCCCAGCACCACCAGGTTTCCGGCCTGGGCCATGAAGGCGCTCATGGCGCCAATATCGCCCTTGACGACGATATCGATGCCTTTCATCGAGATGCCGCAGCGGGCCGAGGCGTTGCCTTCGATCACCAGCAGCCCGCCGCGGCCGGTGGCGCCCGCCGACTGGCTGGCGTCGCCCCTGACCCGCACTTCGCCCGACATCATGTTCTCGGCGACGCCGGTGCCGGCATTGCCGCGCACCACCACGGTGCCCAGCTTGTTCATGCCGGCGCAGTAATAGCCCACCGGCCCATCGATCTCGACGGTGACGGGCGCGTCCAGCCCGGCCGCGATGGCATGCTTGCCGCCGGGATTCTTCACCAGCCACAGCGTTTCGTTGCTCTCGGGGCTGAGGGCATGGAGCGCCGCGTTCAGCGCGCGCACCGATGTCTTGCCCAGGTCAATGTCGGGCATTCAATGCTCCCACACATAGACGCGCGCGGGCTCCGGTTCGAACAGCCGGGCGTGGGCGATGTCCGGCAGCATGGCCAGGGCGCGATATTCCGAGCCGAAGGCGACATAATCGTCGGTTTCGGCCATCACCGCCGGCTTGCAGGCGATGGGATCGCGCAGCACGGCGAAGCCGCTCTCGGTGCCGACCACAAAGGTATAGAAGCCGTCCAGATCGTCCAGGCTTTCGGTCAGCGCCTGTTCCAGGCCGGCGCCTTCGCGCATGCGCCAGGTGAGATAGGCGGCGGCGACTTCGGAATCATTTTCGGTTTCGAAACTCAGCCCCTCGCGGATCAGCACGCGGCGCATGGCGTTGTGGTTGGAAAGCGAGCCGTTATGCACCAGGCACTGGTCCATGCCGGTGGAGAAGGGATGGGCGCCATCGGTGGTGACGGAGGATTCCGTCGCCATGCGGGTGTGTCCGATGGCATGGGTGCCGCGCATCAACGGCAGGCCGAAGCGGTCGGCCACGTCACCGGGCAGGCCGACATCCTTGTAAAGCTCCATCCGCGTTCCGGCCCCGACCAGATGCACGCCGGAAAATTCCTCCGCCAGCCATAGCCGCACCTGGGCTTCCAGCACCGCGGGCACGGCCAGCACCGCGTGGTTGCCGCGCTGGACGAGATCGGCGGCAATGCCGAAGCGGGCGGCGAAGGCCCTGGCCAGCAGCGCCGCGGCGTCGCCTTGCGTCCGCAGCGTCAGCTTCACCGTCCCGGCGTTGCCGGCGCCATAGACGGCGAAGCCGGCGCTGTCGGGGCCACGGTCACTCATGACTTTCAGCATGCGGGCCGTCAGGGCGCCCAGCTGGGGCGCCAACCCCTTGTTTTTCAGGAAAAGCCCGACAATTCCGCACATCAGCCGCATTCCTCCGCCCGGTCAGAGAGATACAGGCTTGGCGGCAGGGCGTCAATTACAGAGAAAAATGATTTCCTGTGAGGAAATTCGCCGCCGGGGCGGATCAGACCGGCGTGGCGCGATAGACGATGATGGAGAGATAGGTGGCCGGGCGCTCCACCACCGTTTCGGGTCCGTGCAGGGCGGCGGAATCGAACATCAGCGAGTCGCCCGGTCCCAGCGGATAGGTCTGGTCGCCATGGCGGTACACCACCCGACCCGACAGCATGTAGATCAGTTCGGTGCCGGCATGGCGAAAGCCGGTATAGGCGACCGCGTCCTCCTTCAGGGTGATGAGATAGGGCTCCATCACCACCTCGCCGCCCAGGGCGTGCCCCAGCAGCTGATAGACATGGCCGACCTTGGAGCCGCGCCGCTCGATGGCGACGCCCTGCCCCGCCCGGACATAGGAACAGTCGCGCTTCTCCTCGAAGGCGGCGAAAAGGTTGGTGAGGGGCACGTTCAGCGCCAGCGCCACCGCCTGCAGGGTCGAAAGCGAAGGCGAGATCTGGCCGTTCTCGATCTTGGAGAGCATGCCGCTGGAGATCGAGGCGGCATTGGCCAGCTCCGTCACCGAAAGATGGAAACGCTGCCTGAGATCGCGGATATGCGCGCCGATGGCGCGCTCCAGCGTCCGTTCCGGCTCCTGCGGCGCATTGGAGCCGGTGGTCAGGTCGATTTCGGCCGCTTCGACCGGCGCGCTGTCTTTTGGCGGCACCATGGTCCAGTCTTTCAGAAGGATCGGGCCGGACTTTGGTACATTCCGCATCCATGGTCGAGATCATTCGGAATGAATCAAAGGGTTGCCGGGGCAAGGCTCCGCAGCCGCGCCAGGCGCCAGGCCTCCGGCAACGACATGGCATAGACGAACAGGCCGCCGGCCAGCTTTCCGGCCAGGCTGGCGCCGGGCGGCGCCAGGTGCCAGGTGACAAAGCCGCCCAGGATCATGAACAGCTGCAGCATCAGGCCGCGCCGCACCGCGCCGCACAGCACATGGCCCATGCCGGGCAGCAGAATGGCGGCGGCCAGCACCAGCCGGGGATCGGGCCGCCTCATGCCGCCACCGCACGCGCCGCGCCGCGGTCCACGGCAACGGCGATCGCCAGGGCCCGGTCCAGCAGCGCCAGCACCAGCGCCCTGTCCACCTGCTCTTCCGCGAAGCGCGCCTGGCGCAGCACCAGATAGGCCGCCCGTTCGCCTTGCGCCGCCTGATAGACCAGGCGAATGCCCCTGGGCGTGATCACCAGTTCCTTCAGGCGCGGATCGTCGAAAGCCTCGATCTGCTCCTGCACCGCCTGCAGCGGCGCCGTGCCGGCGCAGTCGCTGCGCAGGATGGCGTCGGCGGGAAAACCCTCCGGCACGGGCAGGCGCTCCCGCATCTCGGCGGTCGGCGAATAGAATTCGCCGCCCCGCGCCCGCACCAGCAGGCCCAGCGTGCCGCGGCGCGGATTGGTCACCAGCACCGTCGCCTTCAGCCACAGCGAGGGCAGCTTGCGCCAGGCCAGATCGTCCTGCACCGGCTCGAGCCGCACATCCATGCCGCGATAGCGGCCAGTGAGCACCGGCCAGCCGGCGCCTTCCTGGGTGACGCGATAGCTGCTGAACAGCGGCAGCGCCTTGGCGAACCAGTCGCCGCGCCGGCGCTTTTCCCGCGCGCTGTCGCGCAGGTAGAGCGCCGGCAGGACCAGCAGCGCCGCGATCGCCAGGGCCGCCGCCACCATCTCAATACCCCTGCGGCTTGGGCCAGGCCATGGTGAACTGCGCCCCCCGCTTTACATAGCGATAGCGGTAGAAGGCAAACCACAGCGAGGCGATGATGTAGAAGGCCATCATCGCCAAAAGCTGGCGGCCATAGCCGAGATAGACCGCGAAGAAGGTGGTGATGCAGAGCAGCATCAGCACGAAGGCCGGGACCGGATGGAAGGGATGCTCGAAGCCGCGCCGGATCGTGCCCACCGGCCACTTCTTGCGGAAGCTCCACATGTTCAGCGGCATGAAGGTGTAGTTGAGCAGGCCCGACAGGATCGAGAAGGTGATGATCTCGGCCAGCGGGATATAGAGCGCGAACACCGCCCAGATCGGCATCAGGAACAGGATCGAGCGGAACGGCGTGCGGTACTTGGGATGCACGGCGCCGAACCATTCCGGCAGATAGCGGTCGCGGCCCATCGAGAACCAGGCCCGCGCCGCGTCATTGACGCAGCCATTGGCCGAGGCGACCGCCGACAGCAGGGTGCCGATGAAGAGGGCGACGATCAGGAAATTGCTGCCGGTGACCTTGGCGGCGTCATAGAGCGGCGCCAGTTCGGCGTCCCAGCCGATATATTCCCAGGGCAGCAGGCCGGCGCAGACATACCAGGTCAGCGCCGCGGCGATCAGCAGGGTGATCATCCCGCTCATGGTGCCCAGCGGCAGGGCGCGGCCGGGCGAGCGCACTTCCTCCGCCGCCTGGCAGGTGCCCTCGATGCCGAGATAATACCAGATGCCGAAATGCAGCGCCGCGATGACGCCGATCCAGCCATAGGGCAGGCCCGTCAGCAGGTCCTTGTGCAGCAGCATTGCCGTGGGATTCCAGGGCTGCACGCCGATGAACAGGATGATGATGGTGAGGAAGGCGATGGCGGTGATGACGAAGTTCACCGTCAGGGTGGCGAAGACGCCGCGATAATTCAGCAGCGCCAGGGCCGCGAGGCAGACGATGGTGAAGGGCTGCCAGGGAATTGCGTGGCCCAGATTCTGGGCGCCGATCTGCACCAGCTGGCCGGCCACCTGCACGTCGGCGGCGCCCAGCATGGAATAGGTCAGCACCATGAAGAGGCCGACATTGAAGGCCATCAGCGGCCCGATGGTGTGCTTGGCCTGGGCGTACTGGCCGCCCGCCGCCGCGACGGTGGAGGTGATCTCGGAGTCGATCATCGCCACGCAGGTATAGAGCAGGCCGGAAATAAAGCAGGCGACCAGCGCGCCGAAGGCGCCGCCCTTGCCGACGCCATAGTTCCAGCCCATAAACTCGCCGACCAGGACGATGCCGACGCCCAGCGCCCAGACATGGACGGGGCCCAGCACTTTCAGAAGATTGACCCGCTGCGGCGTGGCGGAGGCGGTGATGTCGGTCATCTACTTGCTCCCTTCGGTGGGAAAGAGTTCGTCCACGCCTTCGCGCGAGGAGGTCAGCACCGCTTCGCTGTAGCCGCCATTTATCTTGAAGAAGTCAAAGATCATCCAGGCGAAGATGATGGCGGACAAAGCCCAGGCCACCCATCCCAACATGTCCCACATCGCAATGCCCCGCTTGTTTGATGGTCGCTCCGGCTCTCGCCGACGCTCCGCTTGATGGCCGCTCCGGCTCGCGCCGGCGCTCCGGAATAAATTCTGCTCAGTCGAATTTCTCTGCGATCACCTGCTTGTATTCCTTGGCCGACATGCGCAGCAGGAAGAGGTAATAGCCAAGGATGACAAAGCCGGTCAGCAGCACACCTTCGACGTCGATGGTGTAGTCGAACGGCATGGTGACGATGTCGGCGGCGCTTTCCTTGGTGTAGCCGAGCTTGCCCCATTGCGCCTGCATGACCGGATTCTGGCCCAGCTTCTCCCAGGTCAGGCCGCTCCAATGCTTGGTGACTGTGCCGTCCGCCGCCTTGGTGCTGGTGTAGGTGACGCCGGCGGGCAGCTTCTCCACCCGGCTGGGCACGGCGATGCCCAGCCAGATCGGCAGGAACAGGGCGGCGAAGACCAGCGCCAGCAGGAAGGCGACATCGAAGAGCTGGCCGGGAATGGATTGTTTGGGCGGGACATATTCCTTCATGGCGCGCTCCTCAGTGGCCGGCGTCGAGATGGCGGATGTCGACGGCGTAGATGTGCGCCTTGTCCTGTCCGTAATGCTTGATCATCGCGACGATCGACATGGTGTTGAACAGCAGCAGCAGCGCCGCGCCGGCCCAGCACAAGACCTCGACCTCGGTGCTGGGCATGAAGCTGCGCACCGCCAGCATGACGAAGAAGACCGTGAGCCAGAGGCCCGCCACCAAGATACCCGCGGCCAGCTTGTCGCCCGCGAACATCTTGTCGATGCGGTCCTCCATGCCCTTCTGGTGGGAAAGCACTTCCGCGCTGACAGTCATCAAGACCCCCTTGCCTGCTTCCGGAACGCCGCAAAGGCATTCCTACGAGGAAACTGTTTTTCCTTATCCAAGAAGCGTGCCAAAAGTTAACACATTGAATTTCCGTTAACTTTCAAAACAGCGCGGAGCGGCCCCTGCAGGAATCCAGGCAAATGCCCAAGGGGCGGGCGCTATCTGCCGCTAATTTCGGCGCTGGGCACGGCGCGGCCCTTCACGCCCTTACCTATTGCACGCCGAAGGCCCACACGGTGCGGGCGTGGAAGGTCTGGCCAGGAAGCAGCGTGGTGCGGGGAAAGTGCGGCTGATGCGGCGCATCCGGATAATGGCCGATCTCCATCGCCACACCGGCGCGCAGCGGGTAGGTGACGCCGCCTTTCATGGTACGGCTCGTGCTGATGAAGTTGGCCGTGTACAAAAACAGCCCCGGCTCGGTCGTGGAAACCGTGAGCGTACGGCCCGATGCCGGGTCGGTGAGCACCGCCGACTCCGCCAGTTCGCCGGGGACGGGTGAGCGGCGCAATACATAATTCTGGTTGTAGCCGCGATTGGCCTTCATCTGCGGATCGTCGGCTTCGATATCCTGGCCGATGGGCTTGGCGATGCTGAAATCGAACGGCGTCCCCTTTACCGCGCGGATTTCGCCGGTGGGATTGTTGTTGGGCAGGGCGAAGGTGAAGAAGTCGGCATCGATTTTCAGAAGCTGATTCAGCACATCGCCGCGCCCGGCGCCGGCGAGGTTGAAATAGCTGTGATTGGTGAGGTTGAGGACGGTCGGTTTGGTCGTGACCGCGGCATAATCCAGGATCAGCCGGTTGTCATTGGTCCAGACATAGGTGATCGAGGCGGTCAGCTTGCCAGGATAGCCCTGATCGCCGTCCGGACTGACAATGGTGAAGCGCACGCCATCCCCATCGCGCGTGTCTACCCTGGTTGGCTTCCAGAGGCGGTTGGAAAAGCCGTCCGGCCCGCCATGCATCACGGATGTGGCGGGCGCTCCGCCCCGGCCGGCCGGCGCGGCCAGGTGGTATGTGTTGCCGCCGATCTGGATGTCAGTGCCGACGATCCTGTTGGCATAGCGGCCGATCGTCAGTCCAAACATTGGCGCGTTGTTGGTCTTGTAGTCACCCGGCGTGTCGTAGCCCAGCACCACATCCGCCATCTGCCCCTGGCGGTCCGGCACAGTGATGGACAAGACCGCGGCGCCAAGCGGCATGACGCTGACGCTGGCGCCCGAGGCGTTGGTGAGGGTGAACCGGCTTACTTTCGCGCCGTCCGCAAGCGTGCCGAACGGCGCCTCGGTGATTTTGGCCACGGCGGGCCCCGGCGCGGCCAATGCCGGCCCGGCGCAGAAAAGCAGGGCAGAACAGAAAAAACCCCGCATGCCGTTATTCGCCATCGCCGCGCTGACAGAACCAGGCATGAAAACCCTCCATCGGCAGGCCTTCACGCTCCACCGCCCCTGACTCTACCATCCCGCTACTGGGGAAGGGTACTGCTGCCCGCCACACCAAATTTCGCCGCGACCATCGCCAGTATTGGCACCGCCGGTGCCACGCATGCCGGCGCCGCGGCAGAGGCAGGCGCTACGGTCATCTCTGTCACGGGAGCAATCGGATTTACGCCTGGCCAGACCATTACTATCGACAGCGGCGCCAATCAGGAGACGGTGGTGATCGCCGCCGCGGGCGGCGGCCGTGGCGGCGCCCGCCTCACCGTCACCACCCCATTGCGGCTGGCGCACGCGGCCGGCGCGCCGATCTCCGGCAGCGGTATCGCCCTTAGGGGCGCGCTGACGAAGGCGCATGCCGCCGGCGCAGCGATGACCACCGACCTGCCAACACCCGGCGTGGCCAATAGATATGGCGGGCATTGACTGTTGGGCGACGAAGACCGAACACCCGCGAACAAGGGCGAAGATCGAATGGTGCCCAGGGACAGAATCGAACTGCCGACACGCGGATTTTCAATCCGCTGCTCTACCGACTGAGCTACCTGGGCCCAAAGCCGCGCCTGCCGGATCAAAGGCGCGCGGGAGGGGCTTCTTAGGGGATGGCCCCTGCCCTGTCCAGACCGGCCCCGGCTGGGCTTAAGTCCCTGCCGCTGCGGCCTATTCCTCGTCCGGCGCGGCGGGGGAAGGCGGCGGGGCGCGCTCCTCGTCCGGCTTGCCGGGGATGACGAAATCGCCTTTCAGCCAGCGGCCCAGGTCAATCTGCTGGCAGCGCGCCGAGCAGAAGGGGGCGAAGCGCGCTTCCACCGGCTTGCCGCATTGGGGACAGCGGGCTTCAGCCATGACGCCATCCCATGCCTTCCAGCAAGCCCATGGTCAGCGCCAGCGGCAGTCCCACCACGGTGGAATAGGCGCCGGCGATGTCCCTCACGAAAGTTTCCGCCCTGCCCTGGATGGCATAGCCGCCCGCCTTGCCCAGTCCTTCGCCGCCCGCGGCATAGGATGCGATTTCGCCCGCGGCGAGACGGCGGAAGGAAACGCGCGTCAGCGCCGCCCTGGTCACGGCGCGGCCGGAAGGCGCGATCAGCGTCACCGCCGTGATCACCTGGTGGCGGCGGCCCGACAGCATTTCCAGGCAGGCGCGCACCTCGTCCGCCGTCGCGGGTTTGGGCAGGATGCGGCGGCCGCAGCCCACCACCGTGTCGGCGCTCAATATGTAGGCGGGGCCGCCGTCAAAACGCGACGCGGCCGCGCGGGCCTTTTCCGCCGCCAGGCGCAGGGCATGGAGGCGCGGCAGCTCGCCCTTCTTCGGCGTCTCGTCGATGTCGGTGGAGAGAACCGCATCGGGCACAATGCCGGCCTGGGCCAGCAGCGCCAGGCGGCGCGGACTGGCGCTGGCCAGGACCAGCTTAGCGGAAGCGGTAATTGATCCGACCCTTGGTCAAATCGTAAGGCGACATCTCGACCATCACCTTGTCGCCGGTAAGAACCCGGATGCGGTTCTTGCGCATCTTGCCCGCGGTATGGGCGATGATGACATGGCCGTTGGCGATCAGCTTGACCCGGAAATTCGCGTTGGGCAGCAATTCCTCGACGATGCCCTCGAATTCCAGCTGTTCTTCCTTGGCCATTATTCCTCTTGGGATGGGTTAAGCGGCGGAGATATGTCGAAGCCGGGGCCGAAAAGCAAGGCTTTTGCCAAACAAGTCCACCGCTAAGTGCTTGCAGGAAACCGCTCTTTGAGCTTTTTCAACAACTCGTCACGCACCGATCGGTAGGCCGCCAGGCGTTGCTCCCGGCTGCCGTCCGCCAGGCTGGGGTCGGCGACCTGCCAGAATTCGACCGGGACATGCAGGTTGCGGGTCAGTTCCAGGGCGCGGTGCTGCGCCTGGGGCGAGAGGGCGACGATCAGGCCGAACCGCCCCAGCTTGAGCGCATCCACCGGCCGGGGCGCCTGGGGAAGGGTGAGCCCGATCTCCTCCAGCACCGCTCCCGACAGCGGGTCCGGCTCGCCGGGGGTGACGCCCGCCGATTCCGCCTCTCCCCCCAGATGGCCCAGCAGCGCCGCCGCCATCGGCGAACGGATGGCGTTGCGGTTGCAGAGAAACAGAACGGCATGGGTCATGTTCAAGCCCGCAATTGCAGAACGCAAATCAAGGTGAAAAGACGGCGGGCGGTGGCGAAATCGGTTTCGATTTTGCCATGTAAACGCTGTCTCAGTTCGCCGGCGCCTTCGTCATGCAGGGCCTTGCGCCCCGAATCCAGCGCCTCGACCTGCTGCGGCGTGGCGGTGCGGATCGCCTTGTAGTAACTCTCGCACACCAGCCAGTAATCGCGGATCAACCCGCGCAGCGGCGCCAGCGACAGCAGGATGCGGGCATGCGCGGCGCCTTCGCGCGCCACGGCGAAGACCAGCCGCCCTTCCTCCACGCCCAGATTGAGTTCGTAGGGCCCGTGGTCGGAACCGTCCACCCGGAAGGAGTTGGCGTCCAGCAGATCCAGCACCGCCACTTCGCGCTCCTGGGCGATGGCCGGACTGAGCGCCACCATGCTGGCTTCATCCAGGGTGATGGCGCTGAGATGGAAATTCATTCTTTGCGGTTCAGGCGCGCGGCAATGGAGCGGGCATGCGCTTCCAGCCCTTCGGCCTCGGCCAGCGCGATGGCTTCGGGGCCGAGTTGGGCCATGGCGGCGGGCGGCAGCGACAGCAGCGTGGTGCGCTTCATGAAATCCAGCACCGACAGGCCGGAGGAAAACCGCGCCGTGCGCGAGGTCGGCAGCACATGGTTGGGCCCGGCGATGTAATCGCCCATCGCTTCGGGCGTGTGGCGGCCAAGGAAAATCGCCCCGGCGTGACGCACCAGCTTGAGCAGCGCTTCCGGCTCTGCGGTGGCGATTTCCAGATGCTCCGGCGCGAAGCGGTCGGACAGCGCCGCGGCGTCGGCCAGCTTTTCCACCATAATGATGCCGCCATAATCGCCCCAGCTTTTCGCGGCGATGTCGCGGCGCGGCAGGATCGCGATCTGGCGGTCGGCAGCCGCGGCGACCTTGTCGGCGAACGCGGCATCGTCGGTGATCAGGATGGATTGCGAGGAGGCGTCATGCTCGGCCTGGCTGAGCAGGTCGGCGGCGATCCATTCCGGATCGTTCTTGCCGTCGGCGATGACCAGGATTTCCGACGGCCCGGCGATGGAATCGATGCCGACCTGGCCGAAGACCTCGCGCTTGGCCGCCGCCACCCAGGCATTGCCGGGGCCGACGATCTTGTCCACCGGCGCGATGGTGGCGGTGCCATAGGCCAGCGCCGCTACCGCCTGCGCCCCGCCGATGCGGTAGATTTCGGAGACGCCGCCGCGCCGCGCCGCCGCCAGCACCAGCGGATTGATCGCCCCGCCTGTGGCCGGCGTCACCATCACAATGCGCTTCACCCCGGCCACGCGGGCGGGAATGGCGTTCATCAGCACGGATGAGGGATAGGCGGCGGTGCCGCCGGGAACGTAAAGCCCGGCGCTGTCCACCGAGGTCCAGCGCCAGCCAAGTTCGGCGCCCGCCGCGTCGGTGAAGCGGTCATCGGCGGGGAGCTGCCGCTTGTGATAGGCCTCGATGCGGTTGGCGGCGGTCTCGATGGCGGCCAGGCGTTCGGCGCTGACCGCGCCGACCGCGGCGTCCATTTCGCCGGCGGAGACTCTCAGCGTCCCGGCGGTGACATTGGCGCGGTCGAACCTGTTGGTGAGTTCGACCAGGGCCGCGTCGCCGCGCGCGCGCACCTCGGCGATGATGCGCTTTACGTCTGCCGCGACGTCTTCCTCGACCTCGCGCTTGGCGAAAAGCAGCGCTTCGAAATGCGCGGCGAAATCACCGTCACGGGCGTTCAGGCGGCGCGCCATCTCACGCCCCCTCGTGATCGGGCCTGGCCCGCGCGGCCCAGGGCTGGGTGAGATCGGAAAGCTCGGCGGCGATGCATTCCACCTCCAGCCGGATGGCGCCGCCGCCCGCCAGCACGATCTCGACCGTGCCCGCCGGATCCTCCACCGCCTTGGGGGTGAAGGTCACGGCCAGGATGGCGACCACCGCGTCTTTCGCGCCCAGCTTGACGTTGTGGCTCTGAACCCGCAGCACGCCGTCGAAATGCAGCCCGGCGCGCACCCGCGCTTTGCCGCCGTCTTCCCATTTCAGCCGGTTGACAACGCCGGCAAAGCGGCGCTTGCCCGGCAGGAAGGCAAAATCGCCCAGCTTCGCGGCGGCATCCTGCAGCCGCGCCGAAAGGATGGTGAGGTCCTCGGCGTCCTGGGCGGCCAAAATCATTTTAGGACCGTCATTCGGGTATCCGCGCAATATCGGCTCCGGCGCGGGAGAGTTTTTCCTCCAGCCGGTCGAAGCCGCGGTCCAGGTGATAGACCCGGCCGACCATGGTTTCGCCTTCAGCCGCCAGTCCCGCCAGCACCAGCGAGACCGAGGCGCGCAGATCTGTCGCCATCACCGGCGCGCCGGTGAGCCGCTCGACGCCCTTGACGAAGGCGGTGTCGCCCTCGATCCGCACCTGCGCCCCCATGCGCGCCAGTTCCGGCACATGCATGAAGCGGTTCTCGAAAATCTTCTCCCGCACCACCGAGGAACCCTGGGACACCGTCATCAGCGCCATGATCTGGGCCTGCAAATCCGTCGGAAAACCCGGATAGGGCGCGGTGGTGACGTCCACGGCGCGCGGACGGTTGCCGTTCATCGTCACTTTCAGGCCGCGCGGCGTGTCGGTGACGCTGGCGCCGCTTTTTTCCAGCAGCGCGATCAGGGCGGCGATGTTGTCGCGCACCGCGCCCAGCAGCTCGACCTCGCCGCCGGCGATCACCGCGGCGATGGCGTAGGTCCCGGCCTCGATGCGGTCGGACATGACGCGGTGGATGGTGCCGTGCAGCTTGCGCACGCCCTCGATCACCAGTTCGCCGGTGCCGATGCCGTCGATCTGTGCCCCCATCGCCAGCAGGCAGCGGCAGAGGTCCGCCACTTCCGGCTCGCGCGCCGCATTGGTGATGCGGGTGACGCCCTTGGCCAGCACCGCCGCCATCAGCGCCGTTTCGGTGGCGCCGACCGAGACAAAGGGGAAAGTGATGTGCGCGCCCTTGAGGCCGTCCGGCGCGCGCGCCACGACATAGCCGTCTTCCAGCACCACTTCGGCGCCCATCGTCTTCAGCGCCTCGATATGCAATTCCACCGGCCGCGCCCCGATGGCGCAGCCGCCGGGCAGCGAAACCTTGGCCTCGCCCACCCGCGCCAGCAGCGGCCCCAGCACCTGGAAGCTGGCGCGCATTTTGCGCACCATGTCATAGGAGGCGAAAGTCGAGGTGATGCGCCCGGCGTCCAGCTTCATCTCGTCGCCCTCGCCCAGGCTGGCGCCCAGCGAAATGGTCACGCCCACCCCGAAGCTGCGCAGCAGCTCGGCCATGGCGCGGACATCGGCCAGGCGCGGCACGTTGCGCAGGATCAGGGGTTCGGCCGTCAGCAGGGAGGCGGCCATCTGCTTGAGGGCGGCGTTCTTGGCGCCGCTGATGGGGATTTCCCCCGTCAGGCGGTGTCCGCCGCGGATGCGAATACGATCCATATGGTCCCGGTCCGCCAGCCTGGCGGGGTTATTTGCGGTCGCTCCGGCTCTCGCCGACGCTTCCCATGCGGGGTCTTTTAGCCTGCCGGGGGTGCCCGGAATACCCGAAAAAGCCGGATATCAGCCCTTCTCTCGGCCCTTTGGCGGCAAGGGCTTCCCGGACGGCTTTTCCGGGGGCTTTTCCGCTTCGGCGGGGGCCGGCGCGGCGGCGGCGGCTTTGCGGCGGCGCAGGTTGGCGCGCAGGGCCTGGGCCAGCTTTTCGGGGTCGGATCGCGCCATGTGCATTGCCCCGGAATGCCGCTTTTCTTTGGGAAATCCTTGGTTTATAGCAGCGCACCCTTGGTTAAGGGTTGGACCGTAAAGTCCGGAAATACCACGGTTGCCGCAGTAGCGTAGTGGTAGCGCAATCCCTTGGTAAGGGATAGGTCGTGAGTTCGATTCTCACCTGCGGCACCAGTTTCCTCTGAGAAATCCAGGGGAAAGCCGTATGCGCTCGCTCCCGAAATCAGAACATTCCGGAGCTTACGGCCTCCAGACCACCCCTCGTCTCGGTTTCGGATGCTGAGCCAAAGCCCTAGATGCCCCGCGTTGAAGCCGTCCCGGCGCATACGCCTCGCGGCCTTGGTCAGCAGGAGCCTGGAACACCCTCTGGCCTGCCCTATCGCGCGCCAGTCGGGGGGAAGCACCCGACCATGGCCATACATCCCTCGCTTGGTAGGCTCGGCATGGAGGTCATAACCGCCCGGTCGTTGACGTTCCGGCGCACCAAGAACGGCAAGATGAGGACCGCCCACATCCCGGATCCGCTGCTGGCGGAGCTTGCCAGCATCCCGGATCAAGAGCGCCATGGCCCCGTTTTCGCCTGGGGGCACAAGTCTCACGTCCGACGGCCCCTGCAGAACGCCTGCAAGCGGGCTGGACTGGACTACCTGAGCCCCCACCAGCTCGGTCGCCATACCTATGCGACCTGGCTGCGGATTTATGCCAAGCGGGACCTGAAGGGGTTGCAGGTGGACGGGGGGTGGGACAGCATTGCGTCGGTCGCCCGGTACGCCCATGTGGTGCCCGGTGAGACCGCCAAGGCCGTCGATCTGCTGCCCAGTGTGCAAAATGTGCCGCAGCCGGGGGTCAAGGCACCTAAGGACCGCAGGATACGAAAGAAATTGGACTAACCGCCCGCGTTGGTAAGGGATAGGTCGTGAGTTCGATTCTCACCTGCGCACCAGTTTCCCCTAAAAATGGGGCTTATTTGTAGGTGTAAGGCGCTCGAAAGAGCGCCTTTTGCTTTCCGCCTTACAAAGTAAGGCGCACCGGTTTTCCAAGACCTTCAACACAAGGTCGAGTAATCGGGGATACTTAGCCAAGTTGAGCATCTTCGGCATGCGCTTCATCGGCGCCATCGTCGCTTTTCAGCCGCCGAAAAATAATCGTTGATAGGATGGTGAAAGCCCCAAGTGCCAGAAAAGCGCCGTGAATGCCGGAGACTATCTGACCCGGGGAAGTGTGATTGCGATCAGGTAGGAAGATCGCAGCCGTCATGCCTGCAATAGCAACCCCGAAGCTGGTAGAGAGCTGCTGGACAGTACTCGCTATTGAGCTGGCGTTACTTGCCCGTTCGGGAGGAACGTCCGCGTATGCCAATGTATTCATGCTCGTATTTACGATTTTAACAATGGCACTCCGACACTCAAGCAGCCGCCCGTGTCCACTGTGGCTCCCGGCTATTCCGGCAATGCATCGACATCGGAGCTGCTGATCTCCAAGGATGGTAAGTATCTGTATTCCGGCAATCGCGGTCCTGATTCCATTGCGGTCTGGTCGGTTGATGCCAAAGGCCTGGTGACGCGCATTGCCGATGTGAGCACCGAAGGAGGCACTCCGCGCAGTCTGGCCCTCGATCCGTCTGGCAATTTCCTCTATTCGATGAATCAGAGATCTGACACGCTCACCACCTTCCGCATCGACCCCAGGACCGGCATCCCACGCTTCACCGGCAGCACCGTCCCGGTGGGCACGCCGTCCGCGATGCTGTTTCTGCCCGAGTAATCAGCCAATTGCGGCGGCTGTTGCGGCTTCAGTGGTTTAGATGCGCCGCACTCGCGACCCGTTTTGCACCCGCGCCGCAGACTTTTGCGCCCAGCCCACCCCATCTGGATGGAGCTTCGGATATGCAGTAGTTTCAATCGCTCTGGCACAAAATACCCAGCAGACCATAGGTACCAAGAACTTTGGGAGGATACATGAAACCGCAGACCGCATTTCGCTATCTGATCGCAATGATTGCGTTCGTTATGGGCATGGGCGCTGTCCAGGCCGCGGACCTGGCGGAAGTCACCGTCATACCGCAAGAAAAAACGCAGGCGGCGCTGGACAACAAGGCAGATCTGCGCTTGCTCGTCTCCGACAACGTATGGGTGGAGGGCGCTTACCGAAACAAGGCG
>Ga0265313_10002093_pt1 | contig 17809 bp, 15 predicted proteins | sample 4123metaG_FD_203122 | JGI IMG/M metagenome (GOLD analysis project Ga0265313, IMG submission 203122) | Rhizosphere microbial communities from Carex aquatilis grown in University of Washington, Seatle, WA, United States - 4-1-23 metaG | ecosystem: Host-associated > Plants > Roots > Rhizosphere >...
AACCGCCGCCGCCATGGCATCGGCCTTGGTGATGCGGCCTTCCTTGCCGGTGCCTGAAACGGCCGCCGGCGCGATGCTTCTTTCGGCGAGAATCTTGGCGGCTGCCGGCGAGGCGCCGTTTGCGCCCGCAGAGGGGGCCGCCGGCTGCACCGCTGGCTTCGCCGGAGCCTCCACCTTGGCCGGGGCAAGAGCGGCCTTGGCGCCGCCCATAGCCTTGGCAACGGCACTGGCGTCGGCATTGATCGAGCCGAGCAGGGCGCCGATGCCGACGGTCGACCCGTCCTTGGCCTCGATCGAGGCGATCACGCCTGCGGCAGGCGCCGGAACCTCGAGCGTCACCTTGTCGGTTTCGAGTTCGACCAGCGGTTCGTCTGCCTTGACCGCATCACCGACCTTTTTCAGCCACTGGCCGACAGTCGCCTCGGTGACCGATTCTCCCAGCGTGGGCACCCGAATCTCAGTAGCCATTGCGCAGCGTCCCCGTTATCGCCTAGTCGGCGAAGGCCTCTTCCAGGAAGGCGCCGAGTTGCGCCAAGTGCTTGTTCATCAGGCCGGTGGCCGTAGCCGCCGCCGCCGCCCGCCCGACATAGCGCGCCCGCTTCGCCGCGCCCCCGACCTGCGCGAGAACCCATTCGAGATACGGTTCGACGAATGTCCAGCCACCCATATTCTTGGGCTCTTCCTGGCACCAGACGATCTCGGCATCGCGGAATCGCGACAACTCGTTGATCAGCGCCTTCGCCGGGAATGGATAAAGCTGCTCGACGCGCAAGAGATACACGTCGTTGATGCCGCGCTTCTCGCGCTCCTCATAGAGGTCGTAATAGACCTTGCCCGAGCACAGAATGACCCGGCGAATCTTCGCGTCGCCGGCGAGCTTCGTCTTCTCTCCCTTGAGATACTCCGCGTCATCCCACAGGAGACGATGGAACGAAGCCTCCGGGCCGAAGTCGTCGATCCTTGAAACCGCCCGCTTGTGACGCAGCAGCGACTTCGGCGTCATGAGAATCAGCGGCTTGCGGAAATCGCGCTTCAACTGGCGGCGCAGTGCATGGAAATAATTCGCCGGCGTCGTCAGGTTCGCGACCTGCATGTTATCCTCGGCGCAGAGCTGCAGATAGCGCTCAAGCCGCGCCGACGAGTGGTCGGGCCCCTGCCCTTCGTAGCCGTGCGGCAGCAGGCACACCAGACCCGACATGCGCAGCCACTTCTTCTCGCTCGACGAGATGAACTGGTCGAACACGACCTGGGCGCCATTGGCAAAGTCGCCGAACTGCGCCTCCCACAGGGTCAGTGCGTTCGGTTCCGCCATCGAGTAGCCGTACTCGAAACCGAGCACCGCCACCTCCGACAGCATCGAGTTGATCACCTCGAACCGCGCCGCGCCGCTGGCAAAGGCGTTGAGCGGAATGAACCGCTCCTCGGTATCCTGGTCGAACAGCACGGAGTGGCGCTGGGAGAAGGTACCGCGCTCGACATCCTGACCGGACAGGCGCACCGGATGGCCATCCTTGATCAGTGAGGCGAAGGCAAGCGCCTCCGCCGTGGCCCAGTCGATGCCGGCGCCCGTCTCGATGGCCTTGCGCCGCGTGTCGATGAATCGCGCCACCGTCTTGTGCAAGGCAAAGCCCTCGGGAACCTCGGTCAGCGTCCGGCCGATCGACTTCAGATCGTCGACCGCGATGCCGGTCTCGCCCCGCCGCGGCGCATCGGCCGTGTCCGCCGACTTCAGGCCGGCCCAGGCGCCGTCGAGCCAGTCCGCCTTGTTGGGGCGGTAGTTCAGCCCGGCCTCATATTCCTCGTCGAGCCTGGCACGCCAGTCCGCCTTGGTCTTGTCGATCTCTTCGCGGGTAAGCAGGCCTTCGGCAACCAGCTTGTCGCCGTAAATCTCCACCGTCGTCGGGTGAGTGGCGATCGCCTTGTACATCAGCGGCTGCGTGAATGCCGGCTCGTCGCCTTCGTTGTGGCCGTGGCGGCGGTACGAGAACAGGTCGACCACCACCGGCTTGAAGAACTTCTGCCGGAACTCGGTCGCGATCTTCGCCGCATAAACGACGGCCTCGGGATCGTCGCCGTTGCAATGAAAGATTGGCGCTTCGACCATCTTGGCGACGTCGGACGGATAGGGCGACGAGCGCGCGAAGCGCGGATTGGTCGTAAAGCCGATCTGGTTGTTGATGATGACATGAACCGAGCCGGACGTGCGGTGTCCGCGCAGCCCGGAAAGGCCCAGGCATTCGGCTACCACGCCCTGCCCGGCGAACGCCGCGTCGCCATGCAGCAGCAGCGGCAGCACCCGCGCCCGCTGCGCCAGCGGCACGACATCCCCGCGCGGCTGCTCGGCGAGCTTGTCCTGCTTGGCGCGGGCCTTGCCGAGCACGACCGGATCGACGATCTCGAGGTGCGACGGATTGGCGGTCAACGACAGGTGCACGCGGTTGCCGTTGAACTCGCGATCGGCCGAGGCGCCAAGGTGATACTTGACGTCGCCCGAGCCCTCGACCTCGTCGGGCGAGGCCGAGCCGCCCTTGAACTCATGGAAGATCGCGCGGTGCGGCTTGCCGAGCACGTTGGCCAGCACGTTGAGACGGCCACGATGCGCCATACCGACGACGACTTCCACGACGCCGAGTGCGCCGCCGCGCTTGATGATCTGCTCCAGCGCCGGAATGAGCGATTCCGAGCCATCGAGCCCGAACCGCTTGGTGCCGGTGAACTTGGCGTCGCAGAACTTCTCGAAGCCTTCCGCCTCGACCAGCTTGTTGAAAATCGCCTTCTTGCCCTCGGGGGTAAACGCGATCCCCTTGTCGACGCCCTCAATGCGCTCCTGGATCCACGCCTTCTCCTCCGGATTGGAGATGTGCATGAACTCGATGCCCAGCGTTGAGCAATACGTACGCCGGAGGATCTCGACCATCTGGCGCACGGTCGCGAACTCGAGGCCGAGCACGTTGTCGATGAAAATCTTGCGGTCGTAATCGGCCTCGGTGAAGCCGTAACTCGTCGGATCGAGTTCCGCCTCGTCGCCGGCCCGCTCGAGCTGCAGCGGGTCGAGATTGGCATGGAAGTGCCCGCGCATGCGGTAGGCGCGGATCATCATCAGCGCACGGACCGAATCGCGGGTTGCGCGACTGACCTCGGCATCGCCGATTTCGCTTCCGCGCTTTTCGACGCCCGCCTTGATCTTTTCGGCGGTCTTGGCGGCGACTACCGGCCAGTTGCCATCGAGCGCCGACGTTAACTCGCCGTTCATCAACGGCGGCCAATCGGCCCGCTGCCACGAAGGCCGGCCATCGGTCTCCGGCGCGTCCTTCAGGCCGTCGAAGAAGGCCCGCCATTCCGCGTCAACCGACTTCGGGTCACGACGGTAGCGTTCTTGGATATTCTCGAGGTAGGGCGCATTGGCGCCGTAAAGGAAGGAAGTCTCCGCGAAAGCCTCGTTCGCGTCCTGGCGTGCCATTTCTTTGGTCCGCAGGCAAAACCTGCGCTCTCAATTGTGCGCGGCCACGCGCCACGCTCTATCGCCCGTCTGGCTTCAAATCAACGATTGATTTGACCCAGTATGTCGGGCGCCTTGCCTACCGCTTCAAGACGTCGACCAGCGTATGACCGATTCGCGCCGGTGAATCCGCAACCGTGATGCCCGCTGAGCGCATGGCTTCGATCTTATCCTCGGCGCCACCGTGACCGCCTGAGATAATCGCACCCGCGTGGCCCATCCGGCGGCCGGGCGGCGCCGTGCGCCCGGCGATGAACCCAACCACCGGCTTGCGACGCCCGCGTGACGCCTCGTCCTTCAAAAACCGTGCCGCAGTTTCTTCCGAGTTACCGCCGATCTCGCCGATCATCACGATCGAGTGAGTGGCGGGGTCGCCGAGCAGCATCTCGAGCACTTCGACGAAATCCATGCCCTTGACCGGGTCGCCGCCGATACCGACCGCGGTGGTCTGGCCAAGCTTCTCGGCGCTCGTCTGGAACACGGCCTCGTAGGTCAGCGTGCCCGACCGCGAGACGATCCCGACCGAGCCGACAGAAAAGATGTTGCCGGGCATGATGCCGATCTTGCAGGCGCCCGAGGTCATGACGCCGGGGCAATTGGGCCCGACCAGCCGGCTCTTCGAGCCGATCAGAGCGCGGTGCACCTTCACCATGTCGAGCACCGGGATGCCCTCGGTGATGCACACGATGAGCGGAATTTCGACGGAGATGGCTTCCAGGATCGCGTCGGCCGCGAACGGCGGCGGCACGTAGATGACCGTCGCCTGCGGCTGTGTCGCGTTTACGGCTTCGAGCACGGTGTCGAACACCGGCAGACCGAGATGCGTCTGCCCGCCTTTGCCCGGCGAGACGCCGCCGACCATCTTCGTGCCGTAGGCGATCGCCTGCTCGGAATGGAAGGTGCCGTTCTTGCCGGTGAACCCCTGGCAGATGACCTTGGTCGAGGCGTCGATGAGAATGGACATTACGCCGCTACCTTCTTCACCGCCGCGACAACTTTCTGCGCCGCATCGTCGAGATCGTCGGCCGGGATCACGTTGAGGCCGCTGTCACGGATGATCTTCTTGCCGAGCTCGACGTTGGTGCCCTCGAGCCTCACCACCAGCGGCAGGGTGAGCCCGACATCCTTCACTGCCGCGATGATGCCCTCGGCCACCACATCGCAGCGCATGATGCCGCCGAAAATGTTGACCAGAACTCCCTTCACCTTGGGGTCGGCGGTGATGATCTTGAACGCCGCCGTCACCCGCTCCTTGGTGGCGCCGCCGCCGACGTCGAGAAAGTTCGCCGGCTCCGCCCCATAGAGCTTGATGATATCCATCGTCGCCATGGCAAGGCCGGCGCCATTCACCATGCAGCCGATGCTCCCGTCGAGCGCGACGTAATTCAGCTCGTTCTTCGACGCCTCGATTTCCTTGGGGTCTTCCTCTGCCTCGTCGCGCAGCGCCACGATATCGGGATGACGAAAGAGCGCGTTATCGTCGAAGCCGATCTTGGCATCGAGACAGATGAGCTTGCCGTCCTTGGTGACGACGAGAGGATTGATCTCGAGCAGGCTCATGTCCTTGGCGATGAAGGCGGTATAGAGCGACTTGACCAAAGCCGCGCCCGCCTTCACCTGATCGCCCTTGAGGCCAAGCGCGTAGGCAATCGTCTGGCCGATGTGCGGACTGTAACCGGCGGCCGGATCGACACTGACCGAAACGATCTTCTCAGGCGTGGTGGCGGCGACTTCCTCGATGTCCATGCCGCCCGCCTGCGACGCAATGAAGGCGACACGGCCCGTCGCGCGATCGACCAGGCAGGAGATGTAGAGCTCCCGCGCGATGTCGGAACCTTCCTCGATATAGAGGCGGCGCACGACGCGTCCCTCGGCGCCGCTCTGCTTGGTGACGAGGGTGTGGCCAAGCATCTGGCGGGCGTTGCCGACAACCTCCTCGACTGACTTGGAGACGCGCACGCCGCCCTTGTCGCCCGCCTGCTTTTCCCGGAAGTGGCCCTTGCCGCGGCCGCCGGCATGAATTTGCGCCTTGGCGACCCACAGCGGACCGCCGAGGTCCTGCGCCGCCTTCTGCGCCTCGTCAGGCGAAAAGACCGCGACGCCACGGGCAACCGGGACTCCAAATTCCTTCAGGACCGCCTTGGCCTGATACTCATGGATATTCATGCGATCCCCAGTCCCGGCAACTCGCGGTGCAACACTCCGAGCCTACGTGGCCAGCGCCGGAGCAATCTTGGTGCAGGCCTCGATCAGGCTGTCGACGGCCGCGATGGAAGAATCGAACATCGCCCGCTCGGTCTTGTTGAGGTCGATCTCGATGACGCGCTCGATGCCCTTGGCGCCGATGATCGCCGGCACGCCGATGTAGCGGTCGCGTACCCCATACTCGCCTTTCAGCGACACGGCGCACGGCAGCACGCGTTTCTTGTCCTTGAGGTAGCTTTCCGCCATCGCGATCGCCGAATGCGCCGGGGCATAGAACGCCGAGCCCGTCTTCAGCAGCGATACGATCTCGGCGCCGCCATCGCGCGTGCGCTTGACGATTTCATCGACCCGCTGCTTCGTCGTCCAGCCCATCTCGACGAGGTCTGGCAGTGGAATGCCGGCAACGGTCGAGTAGCGGATGAGCGGCACCATCGTGTCGCCATGGCCGCCGAGCACGAAGGCGGTCACGTCCTCGACGGAGACGTCGAATTCTGAGGCCAGGAAATAACGGAAGCGCGCCGAATCGAGCACGCCTGCCATACCCACCACCATATCCTTGGGCAGGCCCGAGAACTTCTGCAGCGCCCACACCATCGCGTCGAGCGGATTGGTGATGCAGATGACGAAGGCCTTCGGCGCATATTTCTTGATGCCCGCGCCGACCTGCTCCATCACCTTCAGGTTGATCCCGAGGAGATCGTCGCGGCTCATGCCGGGCTTGCGCGCCACGCCGGCAGTGACGATGCAGACATCCGCGTTCTTGATGGCCGCGTAAGCCGATGTGCCGGAAAACTTGATGTCGAAGCCGCCCACCGGGGAGGCCTCGGCGATATCGAGGGCCTTGCCCTCCGGAACGCCATCCATGACGTCGAAAAGAACGACGTCGCCGAGTTCCTTAAGGCCGACGAGATGGGCGAGTGTGCCGCCGATCTGACCGGCCCCGATCAACGCGATCCGTGGACGAGCCATGAGCCGGAATTCCCTTGGATAGGCAGGATGAAATCCGCCGGGGAGATGAGGGCGGGAGGTTGACTAGACCTATTGATGCTGCAGTGCAAGAGCCGCTTTGACGCTGCCGTCTGGCGCCGCCGCGTCATGCCGCCGCCAGTTCATCTCATTTGACAGCTGTACGGCGCGGCGGCGCCGACAGATAGCTCTGCGAACGCATCTCGGTGAGGCGCGACACGGTGCGCGGAAAAGCCGCCGCCTCCTCGCCGAAGGTGGCCGCGTAGAGCGCGGCCGGTTCAGCCGCCGCAGACAGGACAAGCCGCACGCCCCGGTCATACAGGGTATCGACGAGCAGGATGAACCGCCGCGCCGCATCGCGCTCCGTGTCGCGGAGCACCGGCACGTCGTCGAGCACGATCGTATGATAGGCCCGCGCGATCGTCAGATAGTCGCTGGCGCCGAGCGGCGCCCGGCAGAGTGCATCGAAAGAAAAGCGGGCGACGCCCTCGGCCGCCTCAGGCACGCTGATCGCCCGACCGTGATTGGTGAGGGTCGCTGCCCCCCCTTTGTCGCCGCCGGTCAGTCGCCGCCAGGCGGCGTTCAGTGCGGCGTGCGCGGCTGGGCCCAGGGGCGTCACGTAAACCGGTGCGCCGGCAAGCTTCGCCATGCGGTAGTCGGTGTCGATGTCGAGCAGGATGGTGTCGGTATTCTGCTTCAGCACGTCGATGAACGGCAGAAACAGGTCGCGGTTGAGCCCACCCTGGTAGAGGTTCTCGGGCGCCGTGTTGGACGTCGTCACCAGCGTCAGCCCGCGGGCGAACAGCGCCCCGAACAGGCGCGACAGGATCATCGCGTCGGCGATATCGGTCACGGCGAATTCGTCGAGGCAGAGCAGCGGCGATTGAGCGGCAATCGCCGTCGCCACCGGCTGGATCGGGTCGCTGGCGGCAGAGCGGCGGGCAAGGTGGATGCGGTCCTGCACGTCGCCCATGAACTCGTTGAAATGCGTGCGGCGCTTGAACTCGACCTTTGCCGCATCGAAAAACCAGTCCATCAGCATGGTCTTGCCGCGCCCGACCGCGCCGGCAATGTAAAGGCCCCTGACGCGCGGCGTTCGCCCGGCGAGGCGGGCCAGAACTCCGCCGGCGTCCTTCTTTGCAAGAGCAACGAGAAGCTGGTCGAGCCGCGCAGCCAGGGCAATCTGCGCCGGATTGGCTTCTATTTCGCCGGCCGCCGCCTTGGCGGCGTAGCGCGCCGCTACCGGCCCCTCCGTTCCCGGCGGACCGTCAGATGGCATCCTGCTTCACGCGAATTAGCGGTAAAAGCTGATCGGCTGGCCGTTGGCCTGGCCTTCGAACCGGTTGCCGCCGGCGGACGAGAGATGCGCAAGCGCCGCGCCGCCCTGCCCAGACAGGACGACCTGCGCTCCCTCGAGGCTCCATGCCGAAATCGACTTGAGCAGCGTCGAGTTGCAGCCCCGCGTGGAGGCGCGGTACCCGCCAGTCCACGTCGTGAGCGTCATGAACAGCTGGCAGGAATCCGAACCCGAGGTAATCGTCCAGCCACCGAGGAGGTCGGCGCGCCCTATGCCGCCGTTCTCGCCTGAGCCCGCAGTCGGCGCGGTTACGGAATTCGATGGCGGCGCCAGCGGTTGGCTGGCCGCGTCCGAGCCCTCGGCAGGAACACCATTCGGCGCCGCACCCGGAGGCGGCAGGTTTGCGGTCTGGACTGGAGTGGTGGGAGCCGATGGCTGCACCGCATCCTGAGCGACAGGCTGCTCACGCTTCCACGGCAAGCCGATTTCGCCAAACGAGCCGCAGCCGGCCAACGTCACCGCCAGTGCGACCGGGACAACAACTTTCCACGCCATCAGCAGTTCCTTTAGCGACCCGCTTGCGCCGGCCGAATCGTTTTCGCGGTTACAGTTTACCGGGTTCCCCGTCAAATCGACCGCACGCCGGGCACATTTGTTGGGCAAAAGCGGCACAATCGCGGCTGGGAAGGATTTGCCCCACCCGTCCCGCGACATTCACATTTGCCGCTCGACCATCATTTTCTTGATTTCGACGATTGCCTTGGCAGGGTTGAGGCCCTTCGGGCACGTCTGCGCACAGTTCATGATCGTATGACAGCGGTAGAGCCGGAACGGATCTTCCAGGTTATCGAGCCGTTCCCCGACCGCCTCGTCTCGCGAATCGATCAGCCAGCGGTATGCCTGCAAGAGCACCGCCGGCCCGAGATAGCGATCGCCGTTCCACCAGTATGACGGGCACGAGGTGGAGCAGCAGGCGCACAGGATGCACTCGTAAAGGCCATCGAGCTTCAACCGGTCGTCATGGTCCTGCCGCCACTCCTTCTCGGGCGTCGGCGTCTCGGTCTTGAGCCACGGCTCGATCGAGCGGAGCTGCGCATAGAAGTTGGTGAGGTCGGGTACGAGATCCTTGATCACCGGCAGATGCGGCAGCGGATAGATCTTCACCGGACCGTCGATATCGTCCATCGACCTCGTGCAGGCGAGCGTGTTTGTACCGTCGATGTTCATCGCGCAGGAGCCGCATACGCCCTCGCGGCACGATCGGCGGAAGGTCAGCGACGGATCGACGGTGTTCTTGATCCAGATAAGCGCGTCGAGCACCATTGGCGCCGTCTGCCCCCGATCGACGTAGTAGACGTCGACCCGCGGATTGTCCCGCTGGTCGGGATCGTACCGGTAGATACGGAACTCGACCGCATCCGGAGCGGTCTTCGGCCACATCTTGCCGGCTTTGACTGTGGAATTCTTGGGGAGCGTAAGTTGGACCACGAGACCTCGTCTCCGGCGCGGGGATCGTCGCGCGCACGCTGTCTCTATAGCCGACCACGCCCTCCCCGGCCAAGCCGGGGGAGGCGCGGAAAATCAGCGCAGACTGACCGGGATGACGAGTTTCAGCCCCGACCAGACGTCATCTACGGCCGCGACCTTCACGTCGATGAGGTTCGCCTTGAGCGCCTCGGCACGCACGATGTCTTCGGTCACGTCGGTCGGCACCCGCGCCGCCTTCTTGGGCCACGAAATCCAGATCATGCCATCGGAGTTGAGATGCCGGCGCAGTTTGGCGAGGCCGGCAGCGAGTTCCGCCCAGCTGGTTGTAAACGCGTGGATCACGTCGTAACTGCCGGGGCCGAGTGGTCGTGACCAATCCTGCCGGCGCGCGACCTTGCCGAACTCCCCCGTACCGGGAAGGGTCGTCAGCTGTTCGGGCAACGCGACAAAAGCCGCGGTCGAACCCGGCTTGTAGCCAAGTTTTTCCTGGATCGGCTTTACTGAGTAACCGGACTGCGAAAGTGTAGCGAGCGCCATCGAGTATCCATCCTGCTGGCCAACCGCCGCGTATCGCCGTTCGGCAACGAACGTCGCGGATATCGAAGCCGGCAGGATCGGGGGAAAACCCTTTGAAGTCCGATAGTTATCTTGCCGTTTCGGGCCTGCACTAGAAATAGGGCATTTCGGCAACACCGTCATGCTTTTTCACGCAGCGTCGACAAAAATGGCTAACGGCGCCGAAATCGAACTAAGGCATTGATTGATTTGGATAATCCGGAACGCCTCCTGGGGAAAACCTATCGAAAGGTATGCGCGCCCGATGCCCGGCCAAGGTCGGAGCAACAACGCACGATGGCTTTCCAGTATTCGGGCGCCGCCGGGCTTCAGTAAACCCGCGCCTTCGGTGCAATGTACTGCACGTCGTTGGTCAGCGTGTAGGTGTGCACGGGCCGGTCATCAAGCACAACGCGCCTCTGCGCGAAGTCGATTGAGGCCAGCGTGTGCTTCATCCAGGCCTTGTCGTCGCGTGCCGGATAATCCTCACGCGCGTGGGCGCCTCTGGATTCCGTCCGGTTGAGCGCCGAATCGACAGTCGTCACGGCCTGCAGGATAAGATTCTCGTATTCCAGCGTCTCGATCAGATCCGAGTTCCAGATCAGCGAGCGGTCGCTGACGCGGATGTCGTCGCTCCCCGTCCACACCTGATGGATGCGCTCGTGTCCTTCCTGCAAAACTTCGCCGGTCCGGAACACGGCACAGTTTTCCTGCATGACCCTCTGCATCTTGAGGCGGAGTTCTGCCGTCGGCGTGCCACCGTTGGCGAAGCGGGCGCGGTCGAGCCGCTCGATCGCGAATTGGCCGGCATCCTTCGGCAGGTCGCGATGGCGGGAATTGGGTTCGATCGTCTCGACGGCGCGACGGCCGGCGGCGCGGCCGAACACGATAAGATCGGTCAGCGAATTGGAACCGAGGCGGTTAGCGCCGTGAATCGACACGCACGCCGCCTCGCCGACCGCCATCAGCCCCGGGACAACCTTGTCCGGGTCGCCGTTCAGCTTGGTCAGCACTTCTCCGTGATAGTTGGTCGGAATGCCGCCCATGTTGTAGTGCACGGTCGGCAGGACCGGGATGGGCTCGCGCGTCACGTCGACACCGGCGAAGATGCGCGCCGATTCGGAAATGCCTGGCAGCCGTTCGTGGATCACCTTCGGATCGAGATGCGAAAGGTGCAGGTGGATGTGGTCCTTGTTCGGTCCGACGCCCCGGCCTTCGCGTATTTCGATGGTCATCGAGCGCGAGACCACGTCGCGTGAGGCGAGGTCCTTGGCGTGGGGCGCGTAGCGCTCCATGAAGCGCTCGCCCTCCGAATTCGTGAGATAGCCGCCCTCGCCGCGCACGCCTTCGGTGATAAGCACGCCGGCGCCGTAGATACCGGTCGGGTGAAACTGCACGAACTCCATGTCCTGCAGCGGCAGTCCCGCGCGGAGCACCATGCCGTTGCCGTCGCCGGTGCAGGTATGGGCGGAGGTGCAAGAGAAGTAGGCGCGGCCATAGCCCCCGGTGGCCAGCACCGTCTTGTGCGCACGGAAACGGTGGAGCGTCCCGTCATCCAGGCACAGCGCCACCACGCCGCGGCATTCGCCCTCTTCCATGATGAGGTCGATGGCGAAGTATTCGATGAAGAACTCCGCCGCGTGGCGAAGCGATTGCCCATAAAGCGTATGCAGGATGGCGTGACCGGTCCGATCGGCGGCGGCACAGGTGCGCTGCGCCGTGCCCTCGCCGTAGTTGGTCGTCATCCCGCCGAATGGACGCTGATAGATCTTGCCCTCGGCCGTGCGCGAGAACGGCACGCCAAAGTGTTCGAGCTCGTAGACCGCCGACGGTGCCTCCCGGCAAAGGTACTCGATGGCGTCCTGATCACCCAACCAGTCGGAGCCCTTCACGGTATCGTACATATGCCAGCGCCAATCGTCGGCGCCCATGTTGCCGAGTGCCGCCGAAATGCCGCCCTGTGCTGCCACCGTGTGCGAACGCGTCGGGAAAACCTTGGTGATGCACGCCGTCGTCAGACCCGCTTCGCTCGCTGCCAGCGTCGCGCGCAGTCCCGCACCACCGGCACCAACCACCACCATATCGAAGGTGTGATCGACGAACGGGTATGCCCGCCCGTTCACGTTCGGAGCGCCGTTGGGCTTGCCGCCGTCAGCCATATCAGCCACCTACCGCGAGCTTCATCACTGCAACGACGGCCACCGTCGCCAATCCATACGAGAACAGCGTATTGGCCACGAGCAGCACCACCTTGAGGCCCGGTGCGCTGATGTAATCCTCGATGATGATCTGCATCCCGATGCGCATGTGCACCGCTGTGGCCACGAACAGCAGCACGAATACCGCCGCCGCGAGCGGCGAACCCACGGCGTGGACAACCTCGCCGTAGGGCCGGCCCGCCACCGAGGCGATGATTCCGGCGGCAAGCAGCGCCAGCACGATATTGGCGGCGCCGGTGACCCGCTGCCGCCAGAAATGGTCGGTACCGGCGTGGGCGGACCCGAGATAGCGGATACGAGCAAGCGGAGTGCGCACGGGGCCTACCTGAAGATCAGGATCGCGACCCACAGAATGACTGTGAGAGCCAGCGAACCGATGATGTTGAGAAGCGAAATGGTGTCCCGCTCGCCCTTGTCGAGTGCGTAGCCGAAATCCCAGACGAAATGGCGGACGCCACCAAGCGCGTGGTGGATGAGCGCCCACGAGAAGCCGATCATCACCAGGATGCCGAACCAGGAGCCGACGACCCAGTTAGCGACGCCGAACGCATGCGGCCCCGCCGCCAGCGCCACCAGCCACCATGCAAGGAGCAGCGTGCCGAAATAGAGAGCGCCACCGGTAATGCGGTGAACGATGGATACGATCATCGTCACATACCAGTGGTAAATCTGGATGTGAGGAGATAGCGGCCGGTTCGCTTTGGCTTCGGCGCTCGACATGGGCTGCCCGTCGTCCTTCGAAAATACCGGACCGATGCTGGAAACGCGCCGTGGTTCTAGCGCCCTTCTGCACTCCTAGTCAAAGCAACGTCTAGTCGTGCCTCACCCGATAGAGCGCCGCAACGTCGGTGCGTTTGACCAGATCGAGCCGCGCCGCCCAGGGACCACTGCTCTCCGCCGCACCGGCGTTGAGGAGGAGAACGTAGTCGAAGGCATCAAGCTGGCTGAGATAGGCCGGGACGCCACGATATCTCTGCGCCGGATCGGCATCGGCCAGGAGATGATAGTCTTGGGGCTCCCCCAGCGGGTCGGCGAGTTGGTCGTAAGGCGGCAGCACCGCCAGCGGCTGCTGATGGGGATCGGCGAACAGGAGAGGCCAGAAGGCATGCCGCTCGATCAGCATGAGCGCCGGCAAATGCTCGTCCGTGCGGAACAGGAACGGCAGCTCGCGCCCGCGCGGCTCGTGCGCCCGGTAGTCCGGGCTCGCCGTCTTGGTTGCCGTGACTGCCATTACTTTCGCGCCTGCTTCGACCGAGGCGTAGGTCGCCCGCAGTTCGGCGAGGTCGCTGCGATGATCGAGCCATACCGAGACAACGCACGCGGTTCGCGCAACCAGAAGTACGCCGAGCGCTGCGGCAAGCACCGTCCCGACTTTTCGGGACGGCACCGGCTCGATTCCTGCGAACAGCAGGAAGCCCATCATCACCGGCAGGCGCAGATCGATCACGGCACCGCTCTTCATCTGCGCCGGAGCGAACAGATAGGCGATGCCGAGGGCGCAGAACGCGACCGCCGACCCCGCGTCGAAACGCAGGTGGCGGCGGATGAGAACGATCGCCTCGACAACGACGACGGCGCTCACCCATGTAAGGGTGGCATCGTAGGTGGCGAACGGCACCAGGAGGTGGAACACGCGACGGATGGGAATGTCCCAGACGGTCGGCCCCGTCGCATCCGCCATCGCCGAGACCCGGTAGAGCGCCGCCACCGGCGCCAGCGCCAGCAAAAGCGCGCCGGCGCGTACAAGAATGCGCCGGCCCACCGGCTGGCCGGCGGCCCTTGCGGCAACGATTCCCGCAAGCTCGTGCGCCGCGATCAGCAGCATGAAGAACAGGACACCGAGCAGGTGGCAGAAAAACAGCGCGAGGTTGCCGAGCGCCGCCACGGCGACCGCGGCAGCCAGCCGCCGCTGGCTGAGCTGGATCCAAACGGCGGCAACCGCGAATGCGAGCCCGACGCTGTAGAGAAAATTCATGAAGCCGAGGAGAAAGGCACCGTTGTACGCAACCAGGCCCCCGGCCAGCGGCCAGATGGACCACCGTCCGAACGCCGCACGGTGATAAAGCACCACGCCCCCGACCGGCACGATGGCGGACAACGCCAGCAGCAGCCGGCCGACCACGCTGACCGGCATCACCTGCATCAGCGGCGGCCCGATCAAATCGATCGCGAGGTTGGGCACGATCTGCCAGTGCGGCGCGTACATCGTGCGCAGCACCGGATCGCTCGCCCCGAACGCCAGCACGTAAAGTCGCGCCAGATGATTGGGGTAGTCGAGGACGGGCGGCACATCGACGGCAAAGAATGGGGCGACCAGCGCCAGGCACACCGCCAGCGCCGTCAAACACCACAGCTTGCCACTTACCGTCATGCCTGCCCCGTCCCTCGGTCGGGCGCCATCTAACTCAGCAACTCTTAAGCTTCCGCAAGCGGCCTCCGTCTTGCCAACCAACGCATGTCGGCTTAGCAAACCGGCGTCAACCGCAAGCCTTCTCGAGAATTGGCATAGTCAGTCATGGCGACCCACCACCTTCTCCTTCTCCCCGGCGACGGCATCGGCCCCGAAGTGATGACCGAGGTGAAGCGCGTCATCGCCTTCTTCAACGCCGAAGGCGGGGCTACGTTCGAATACGAGGAAGATCTGGTCGGCGGCTCCGCTTACGACGCCCACGGCAAAGCGGTCTCCGACGCCACCATGCGCAAGGCACTCGCCGCCGGCGCCGTGATCTTCGGCGCGGTCGGTGGACCCAAATGGGACGGCGTTCCCTATGACGTGCGGCCCGAGGCCGGGCTGCTCAGGCTGCGCAAGGACCTCGAGCTTTTCGCCAATCTTCGTCCCGCGATCGTTTACCCTGCGCTTGCCGACGCCTCGTCGCTGAAGCGCGAGCTGGTCGAGGACCTCAACATCCTGATCGTGCGCGAGCTCACCGGTGGCGTCTATTTCGGCGAGCCCAAGACGATCACCGACATCGGCAACGGCCAGAAGCGCGGCATTGATACGCAGGTCTACGACACCTACGAGATCGAGCGCATCGCGCGTGTCGCCTTCGACCTCGCCCGCCATCGCCGCAACAAGGTGACGTCGATGGAGAAACACAACGTCATGAAGTCGGGCGTTCTCTGGCGCGAAGTCGTCACGGCGACGCATGCCCGCGAATACGGCGACGTCAAGCTGGAGCACATGCTGGCCGACGCCGGCGCGATGCAGCTCGTGCGCGCGCCAAAGCAGTTCGACGTCATCGTCACCGACAATCTCTTTGGCGACATTCTTTCCGATGTCGCCGCCCAGTTGACCGGCTCGCTCGGCATGCTGCCGTCGGCCTCGCTCGGCTTGGCCGATCCCAAGACCGGCAAGCGCCGCGCGCTCTACGAGCCGGTCCATGGATCGGCGCCGGACATCGCCGGCAAGGGCATTGCCAACCCCATCGCCATGCTCGCGTCGTTTGCGATGGCGCTGCGCTATTCGTTCGAACTCGACGATGCCGCCAACCGGCTCGAGCGGGCAATATCATCCGTGCTCGACAAGGGTTTGCGCACCGCTGACATCTGGACCGCCGGCCACGAAAAGATCGGCACCACGGCGATGGGCGACGCCATTCTCACCGAGCTGGGCGAGAGCGCGTGACCGTTCTCTTCCGCCATCGCGGATTCTGGCCCCGCCACATCGGCCTTCTCGTCTTTCTCGTTGTCGTGTTCGTTTACGGCTGTTTTGAGCTGTGGCGGGCCTGGAAGATGCCCTCCGCCGACGCCTCCAACGGCGTCATGTTTGGCGTTCTCTTCGTCGGTGGCAGCCTGATCGGGATCCGTCAGGTGCTGGCCGACAACCGCGATCTGGTCGTCGCGCTCGCCCGAAACGAGGCGGAAGGCGGCCTGGTGGCTTCGGTCTTTTCGCGCGTGCGAACTGTGGAGATTACTGCAGCACCGGCCGATTTCACGAACTGGCGTCTCCAGCGCAAATCCATCGGCCGCAGCCGGGTGGTCTTTTTCGTTCACGCCGACTGTCGCGCGTGGCCGCGACCGCTGCGCTTCGACGTCAGGCCCGGCAGCGACCTGGCGGGATTGCGGGCCCTTGCCCCTGAAGCGGTCGCGGAGTTTGAAGCCGTAACCGCGCCTGCCGGAGCCGCGAAATCCTGAACTTGGGCGTCGGCTCAGCCGAACGCGGTGTCGTAGAGCAGCTTGAAATTCAGCGCGAGGATGACTGCCGCGACGATCCACGACAGGATCGCCAATGGACGCGAGATGGCGAACTTGCCCATCTTCCTGCGGTCGCTCACGAACTGCACCAGCGGAATGACCGCAAACGGCAGCTGCATCGACAGGACCACCTGGCTGAGCACCAGCAGCTTGCCGGTGCCGGCCTCGCCGTAGAGCGCCGTTACCGCGATCACCGGAATGATCGCGATGCCCCGCGTCAGCAGCCGCCGCAGCAGGGGCGGCAGCCTCAGCCTGAGGAATCCCTCCATCACGATCTGGCCGGCGAGTGTGGCCGTCACGGTCGAGTTGATCCCCGACGCCAGCAGCGCCACCGCGAACAGGATCGAGGCAACGCCGAGCCCCAGCAGCGGCGCGAGCAGCCGGAACGCCTCGCCGATGTCGGCTACGTCCTGATGCCCGCTGTCGTGAAAGGCGACCGCCGAGATGATCAGGATCGCCGCGTTGACGAACAGCGCCAGCATCAGCGCGATCGTCGAGTCGGTCGTCGCCCATTTGATCGCATCGCGCCGGCCGGCGTCGGTCTGGGCGAAAGCGCGCGTCTGCACGATTGACGAATGAAGGTAGAGATTGTGCGGCATCACGGTGGCGCCGATGATGCCGATCGCGACATAGAGCATCGCCGGATTGGTCACGATCGCCGGCGACGGCACGACGAGGTTGGTGAGCAATGCCGCCATCGGCGGCGCTGCGGCCACGATCTGGATGGCGAAGCAGACGAAGATCACGATGATCAGCGTGATGACCATCGCTTCCAGAAACCGGAAGCCCCTGTTCATCAGGATGAGCAGCAGGAAAGCATCGAGCGCCGCGATCAACGCACCCGCAACGAGCGGGATGCCGAACAGCAGGTTGAGCGCGATCGCCGTGCCGATCACCTCGGCCAGATCGCACGCCACGATCGCCAGCTCGCACGCGGCGTAGAGGACGAGGTTCACCGGCGCCGGGTAGTGGTCGCGGCAGGCCTGCGCCAGATCGCGTCCCGTCGCGATGCCCAGCCGCGCCGCCAGCGACTGGAGCAGGATCGCCATCAGGTTGGAGAGCATGATGACGAACAGGAGCGTGTAGCCGAACGACGCTCCGCCGGCGAGGTCGGTAGCCCAGTTGCCCGGGTCCATGTAGCCGACCGAGATCATGTAGCCGGGTCCGGCGAAGGCCAGCAGCCGGCGCACCCACGAGCCCCCGACCGGAACGGCCACGGACCTGTGCACCTCCTCGAGGCTCGGCCGATCGCCCGTGCGCGCAAGCTTCCATCCGCCGGACGCGCCGGGCGGCGGCGCCTTTTCAAGCATCGCGGGCCGCGCCTTCAGCCGTCTGGAACACCCGGACCTTCATGATCTGCGTTCAATTGAGAGTGATAATGCGAAC
>Ga0265313_10002094_pt1 | contig 17805 bp, 8 predicted proteins | sample 4123metaG_FD_203122 | JGI IMG/M metagenome (GOLD analysis project Ga0265313, IMG submission 203122) | Rhizosphere microbial communities from Carex aquatilis grown in University of Washington, Seatle, WA, United States - 4-1-23 metaG | ecosystem: Host-associated > Plants > Roots > Rhizosphere >...
GGCTGGCCGCGCGGGTTCCTGTATGGACCGCAGCCACGGATCCCGTCCTTGGGCCCTTTTGGACGACTACAAATGCCGGTGGAATCAACGACAACGGCCAGACTCCCCAGCAGTTCCTTTCAGCGACGGTGTTCGGATCTGGCCTGAGCTCGATTCTCGCCAATCAGGGCCACAAGCAGCAGAGCCTGGCGAAGTATCACTTCTCCTACATCACGAACTACCTGTTCACGTCGGGCCGCCTGAAGAACTTCTCGATTGGCGGCGGCCTGCGCTGGCAGAGCTCGGCGGTGATCGGCTACCTGGGCGTCAAGAATCCGCTGACGACTCCGGTGGCTGGAGCCATGGACACCCTCTCGCCGACCGCGGGCATCTCCAACAAGGAGCGGATCCATATGGACAACTGGATCTCGTACAACACGAAGCTGCCCTTCCTGGACGACCGGATCCGACTGAAGGTTCAATTCAACATTCGCGACACCCTCGAGAGCGGCCGGCTCGATGTGCAGGGCGTGAATCCGGACGGTACCCCGAACGTCTACCGCATCATAGCGCCGCGGCAGTACTACCTCACGACGACGTTCGATTTCTAAACCGAACCTAACCCAAGAAGCGCGGCCTTTCCGGATTCTACCGGAGGGCCGCGGTCGAGAATGCCGGCTCGCAATCCGCGGGCCGGCTTTCCGATCAAAGGCATCCCAGAATTTACCGTATTGACAGGTTATCCGGACTTAACAGTCTTCCATCGAATTCCGTAGGGGTTTCACCCTATGGACCATTTGCCCCTCCCCCTCCCTAACACCTGCCGGCGCGGCCACCTGCTTCGCCGGTCTTCTCCAACCAAGCCCCTTATGAACCGACTTCGTGTGTCTCTTGCAAAAGATGCCGCAACCGCGCTTTCCGCGGCTGCGTTTTTGATAGCTGCTGCCCTCCCCAATATTTCACACGCCCAGGCCGCGAGCTCCTCGCCGGACCAGGCAGCCGCAGTACCGACCCCTGCCCAGGTGCAGACCGGCTCGACCGCCTCTTCCGGCGGCGACGTCGTGAAGATGAGCCCGTTCGAGGTTCAGGCTTCGGACAAGGACATCGGCTACTACTCGCAAAACACGCTGGCCGGCACGCGCCTCAATTCAAAGCTCGAGGATATCGGCGCATCGATCACCGTCGTGACGAAGCAGCAGATGCAGGACACCTCGTCGGTGAACTTCAACGACATGTTTCTCTACGAGGCCAGCACCGAAGGCACCGAGAACTATTCGGCCTACGGCGGCTTCGACAAGAGCGGCACCGCGGTTGACAGCATCCAGAGCTCCCCGCAGACGGCCAACCGCATCCGCGGACTGGGCGCTGCAGACGTCACCCGCGACTACTTCGCCTCGCTCTCGCAGATTCAGCCCGATGTCTACAATGTGGACAGCGTCGAAATCAGCCGCGGTCCCAACTCGACCCTCTTCGGCATCGGCAGCGCCTCGGGCATCATCAATCAGACGATCGAGAAGGCCATCCTGAACAAGGATTCGAACGAGGTCAGCATCCGCGTTGGCCGCTGGGACAACTTCCGGACGAGCGTGAACTTCAACCGGGCCCTCGTCCCCGACAAGCTCGCCATCGCGGTCGCGGGTGTCTACCAGGACAGCGAGCCCACCGGCCAGAAGCCGGCCTACGACATCCAGCGCCGCGAATTCGCCGCTGTGACCCTGAAGCCCTTCGCGAACACGACGGTCCGTGCCAACATCGAGTACTACGACAATCCGAACCGCCGCGCCAACGCTTATACGCCCAAGGATGAAATCACGCCCTGGCTCGCCAATGGCAGCCCGTCGTGGGATCCCACGACCTACACGGCCACCGTCGGCGGCACGGCCACGGCCCCGATCACGAACAGCCTCCTCCTGCCTTCCGGCCTCGTGAGCGGCATCGGCAATCCAAACGTGACCCATCCGTATTTCTACATCGTCCAGGGCCAGGTGCAGCTCTGGGAGGAATCCCAGCTCGGAACGAACATCAACGTCCCCGGAACGCCGCTCACCGCGAAGAGCACGTCGAACGTTTTCGGACCGATCGGCAACGAGCGGCTCGTCACATCGGGCGGCGACTTCATCAAGTTCTCGAGCGCCGGACCGACCGGCCAGGTTACCTATCCGCTCTTTCACGAGCCGGGCATCCACAGCTCGAACCTGCTCAATTGGCAGGGAATCAACACGGTTTCCGACAACGGCGGCGAGGACAAGGCGCACATCTACAATGTCGAAGTCGAGCAGCAGGTCATCGAAGGCCTCTTTCTCGAGGCCGGCTGGTACCGTGAGCAGTTCGATACCGTCCAGCGCAATTATCTCGGCCAGAACGTCGGCCCCGTTGCCGAAATCGACCCGAACATCCGCCTGCTGAACGGCGCGCCGAATCCGTTCTTCGGACGGCCCTTTGTCGACCTCCAGCAGCCCGACGATCTGGATACCCAGTTCCTGAACGAGCAGCAGCGCGTTGCGCTTGCCTACCAGCTGGACTTCACGAAGCACGACGGACTCATCCAGTGGCTCGGGCATCACAACATGCTGGCCTTCTACCAGCATCGGGAAAACGATTCGTTCAACGTTCGTTATCGCCCGCAGGTTGTCGACGCCCACAGCTGGGATACGACGACGAACACGGCCAATGCAGCCTCGGGAAGCACCCAGGGCGCGATTCAGCGGAAGTTCTACCTCAGCAATTCAGGCTCCTCGATCGCGTTCGGCCCGGGGCTCTTCAGCAACAACAGCCTGACCTATCCCCTGACCTGGTTCAATACCAGCCTTGGAGCTTCCGGCGCCTGGACGAATGAAAACGCAACGGTCGCCCCCGTGATCTTCCCGGCGACGACCCAGAAGACGCAGCAGCAGACCTGGTCCTATTCCTACAGCCTCCAGGATTACTTCCTGAAGGACAGGCTGGTGCTCACCTTCGGCCAGCGGCACGACTACAATCGCAACCGCTCAAGCCTTGGACTCCCGGTCGACCCGAGCTCCGGTGCAACCGACCTCCTGAACCTGAACAACTTCAGCAACTGGGTCGGCGACTCCGGCATCACCCGCCAGGCGGGCGGCGTCTTCCACATCACGAACTGGCTGAGCGTCCACTACAACCAGTCCGACAACTTCTCGCCGCTGAATCTCGCGGAGGATCTCTTCGGAAACATTCTTCCCGATCCGCACGGCCACGGAAAGGACTACGGCTTCTCGGTGTCGTTCTTCGACGACAAGCTCGTTGCCGAGCTGAACTTCTACAAGTCGGATGCGTCCAACTCGCGCAGCGTGACGACCTTCCTCGACCGGGCGCAGCGCATCGACAGCTCGATGTTCATCCTCTGGTCGCAGGAAGTTGCCACGAACACGCTCGGGGCGGGCGCCAGCGGTTCTGCAATCAACGCGTTCGCGGCCGGCATCATCAAGCAGCCCGGCGTATTCCCCGGATCGAACTTCGAGGGAGACACGCAGAGCCTTGCCGCAAAGGGCTGGGAGCTCAACCTGATCTACAATCCCCTGCGTAACTGGAACATGAAGCTGACGGGCACCCAGGACAATTCGACCTTCAGCAATGTCGAACCCCACTTGGTTGCCTGGCTCGCTGCCCGTCTCCCGGTTTGGACCGCCGCCACGGACCCGATCCTCGGGCCCTTCTGGACGACGATCAGCGCTGGCGGAACCAATGACAACAACGGCTCTCCCCAGACGTTCCTCCTCGGCACGGTGTACGCGGCCGGCTTGAGCACGCTTTTGGCCCAGCAGGGTCACAAGTCTCAAAGCCTGTCGAAGTACCACTTCTCATACATAACGAACTACCTGTTCACCTCAGGTCCGCTGAAGAACTTCGCGGTCGGCGGCGGACTTCGCTGGCAGAGCAATTACGCCGTCGGCTACCTTGCCGCCCCGGCCGATTCCACTGCTGGCGGCGCAATCACGTCGCTCTCGCCGACTGCGGCGGTGTATGACAAGGAACGGATCCACCTCGACACCTGGGTTTCGTACAACACGAAGCTCCCGTTCCTCGACAATCGGATCCGTGCGAAGATCCAGCTCAACGTGCGCGATCTGCTGGAAAGCGGCCGCCTCGATGTGCAGGGCATCAACCCCGATGGGACCCCGTCGGTCTACCGCATCATTCCGCCGCGGCAGATCTTCCTGACGACAACGTTCGACTTCTAAGACGAACGTTTTCGATAGCGAAACGCCCGAATATTTGGGCGTTTCGAAATCGCAAAGGCCTTCCCGCTTCCAAGCGGGAAGGCCTTTTGCTTTGAAAATGTGGAATGCGTTCAAAAATGGTACAGGTGTCCGCGAAAGATTTTATCGCCTTGGGGAAATGCATTTGTTGGATTTGGGAACCCCCTAAGTAGCCGAGCTGGTAGCCGCTTTCTGCGGCGTGGCTTCGGCTTTCCCTAACACCATCCCTATGACCAAGATTCGTGTGTCCGTTGCTGCGCGTACCGCGACCGCATTTTCTGCGATCGCGTTTTTGCTATCCACGTTTTCGACGCCTGCCCATGCGCAGGCTGCGAGTTCCCCGACCGATCAGACGACAGCCGCAACGGCCGTGCCGACCCCTGCCCAGGTGCAGACGGGTTCCGCCGGCACTTCGGGCAGCGACGTCGTCAAGCTGAGCCCGTTCGAAGTCCAGGCCTCGGACAAGGACATCGGCTATTACAGCCAGAACACCCTGGCCGGCACCCGCATGAATTCGAAGCTGGAGGACATCGGCGCCTCGATCACGGTGGTGACGAAGCAGCAGATGCAGGACACGTCCTCGGTGAACCTGAATGACATGTTCCTCTACGAGGCGAGCACGGAGGGCACCGAGAATTACTCGGCCTATGCCGGATTCGACAAGAGCGGAACGGTCGTCGACAGCATCCAGAGCAATCCGCAGACCGCCAACCGCATCCGCGGTCTCGGGAATGCAGACATCACCCGCGACTATTTCGCCATATTCAATTCCCAGATCCAGGTCGACTCGTACAACATCGACAGCGTCGAGGTCAGCCGCGGTCCGAATTCGACGCTCTTCGGCATCGGCAGCCCCTCGGGCGTCGTCAACCAGACGATCGAGAAGGCTGTCCTCAACAAGAACACGAACGAGGTCTCCGTGCGCTTCGGGAGCTTTGGAAACTTCCGCGGTTCGGTTAACTTCAACCGGAGCCTGATTCCCGACAAGCTCGCGATCGCCGTCGCCGGGCTCTACCAGAACAACCTGGCGACAGACCAGAAACCGGCCTTCGACATCCAGCGCCGCGAATTCGCGGCCATGACGCTCAAGCCCTTCCCTTCGCTGACCGTGCGGGCGAATGTCGAATTCTACGACAATCCCAACCGCCGCGCCGACGCCTTCACCCCCAAGGACGAAATCACGCCCTGGCTGGTCAACGGCAGCCCGCAATGGGATCCCGTGACCTATTCGGCCACCGTCAACGGCGTGAACACCGGGCCCATCACGAACAACCAGTTCGTGCCGGCCGGCCTGGGAACGAGCATCGGCAACACGAGCGACGGACAGCCGAACTTTTACATCGTCCAGGGCCAGGTTCAGCTCTGGGAGCAGGCCCAGCTCGGAACGAATTTCGGCAGCATTCTCTCGGGCGTGACGAGCTTCAAGGGTCCGCTCACCCCGGTCAGTTCCTCCAATCCCTTCGGCCCGATCGGCTTCGAGCGCATCCTGACGACCGCCGGCAACTACATCAAGTACTCCTCGACACCCGGACCGGTGGGGCAGGTGACCTATCCGCTCTTCCACGAGCCGAGCATCAGCAATCCCGCGCTCCTCAACTGGCAGAAGATCAACACGATCTCGACGAACGGCGGCGAGGACAAGGTGAAGATCTACAATGTGGAGATCGAACAGCAGATCACCGACGATCTCTTTCTGGAGGCCGGCTGGTATCGCGAGGTCTATGATTCCATCCAGCACAATGAATTCGGCCAGAACGTCGGCCCGGTCGCCGAAGTGGACCCGAATATCCGCCTGCTGAACGGCGCCCCGAATCCCTACTTTGGCCGGCCCTTTGTGGACGAGATCCAGCCGGACGACTTCGACAGCACATCCCTCAATGAACAGGAGCGGATCGCGCTGGCTTACCAGCTCGACTTCACAAAGAACGACAATTGGACGCAGTGGCTCGGCCACCACAACATGCTGGCGTTCTACCAGCACCGCGAGGAGGACACGGGAAGCCTGCGCTTCCGCGCCCTCGTCACCGACGCCCACAGCTGGGATACCACGACGAATCTGACCGGCGGCAACAGCGGCAGCAGCGCCGTCTCGGGCAACATCCAGCGCCGCTTCTACCTCAGCAATTCGGGTTCTTCCATCCAGTTCGACCCCGGCCTGTTCTCGAGCCAGGCGATCACCTTCCCGGTGACCTGGTTCAACACAAGCCTCGGCACGACGGGTCTTTGGACCAATGAAAAGGCCACCGTGTCGCCGACCCTGTTCACCGCGAGCAAGAGCCACCAGCAGATCACATCCTATTCGTACGGCCTTCAGGATTACCTGCTGAAGGACCGCCTGGTGCTCACCTTCGGCCAGCGGCATGACTACAACCGCGTCCAAAACTCCGGAAACGGGTCCAACGATCCGGCCACGGGCTTCCTCGACATCCGAAACCTGAACAACTTCGGCAACTGGACGGGAGACTCCGGCATCACGCGGCAGGCGGGCGGTGTCCTTCACATCACGCACTGGCTGAGCGTCCATTACAACCAATCGGACAATTTCGCCCCGTCGAGCTTCGCCGAGGATCTGTTCGGAAACTTCCTGCCCGACCCGCACGGCCACGGAAAGGATTACGGCTTCGCCGTATCCTTCTTCGACGACAAGCTCGTGGCTGAGCTGAACTGGTACAAGTCCGACGCCTCGAATTCCCGCACGTCGACGACCTTCGTCGATCGTTCGCAGCGTGAGGACACCAGCTTCTTCATCCCGTGGGCGCTTCAGATTGCGACGAACACCTTGGGTGTCGGCGCCGGCCAGGCGGCGCTCAATGCGTTTGCCGCAGGCATCGTCAAGAGCCCCGGCAACTTCCCCGGATCGAACTTCGAGGGTGACACGCAGAGCGTCGCCGCCAAGGGCGTTGAGCTGAACCTGATCTACAACCCGATGCGCAACTGGAACATGAAGCTGACCGGCACGAAGGACAGCGCCGTGAACAGCCAGGTCGAGCCGCATCTTCTCGCCTGGCTCGCGGTCCGCATCCCGGTCTGGTCGGCGGCCACGGATCCCATCCTCGGGCCCTTCTGGACGACGACCAACGCCGGCGGCATCAACGAAAACGGCGGGTCGCCGCAGTCGTTCCTTCTCGGAACCGTGTTCGCCGGCGGCCTGGATACCATCCTCGCAGCCCAGAATCACGAGTCGCAGAGCCTCTCGAAGTATCACTTCTCGTACATCACGAACTACCTCTTCACCTCCGGCAGGCTGAAGAACTTCGCGGTGGGCGGCGGCCTGCGGTGGCAGAGCAACTATGCCGTCGGCTACGCCTCGACGGGACCCGATTCGACTGCTGGCGGCGCGGTCACGTCGCTCTCGCCGACGATCGCCTTCTACGACAAGGAGCGCCTCCACATGGATGCGTGGGTGTCGTACACGACGAAGCTGCCGTTCCTCGACAATCGCATCAAGATGAAGGTCCAGGTCAACGTCCGCGATCTCTGGGAAAGCGGCAGGCTTTCCGTCCAGGGAACCAATCCCGACGGGGCTCCCGCGGTGTACCGCGTCGTTCCTCCCAGGCAGTGGTTCGTGACCACGACGTTCGACTTCTAAGGGAACGCCATCGAATCGGCCTGGACGGTATTTCCGGACAGGCCGTCATCGCAAAAACTTTCCTGCCTCCGGGCAGGAAAGTTTTTTTGCTTAAGAGCGCCTTTTCGGACAGGTCATCTGTGGTTTCCTCATGACCCCCGATCCTGATCCCGAGCAAGAAGGCGGCAGCCGCCATTCCGGCCTGCCCGGATTGGGAGTGTCGCTCCTTCTCGCTGCGGTGGTCTTCGCGGCCTACGCGCCATCGTGGCACGGCGGCTTCATATTCGACGACGACACCCTGATAACCAAGAATACCCTGCTCAAGGCGCCGGACGGACTCTATAGCTTCTGGTTCACGACACGGCCGACCGACTACTGGCCGGCGACCATGACCGCCCTCTGGGCCGAATGGAGGCTCTGGGGGCTCAATCCGACGGGGTATCACATCTTCAACCTGTGCCTCCACATTGGCTCCTCGCTTCTTCTCTGGCGGATTCTTCGGAGGTTGCGGATCCCGGGCGCATGGCTCGCCGCTTTCATCTTCGGCGTCCACCCGGTCAACGTGGAGTCGGTTGCCTGGATAGCCCAGATAAAGAACACGCTGTCGCAGGCGTTCTTCATGCTCTCGGTCTACCTGTTCCTGCGGACGCGGTGGTTCGAACGAACAGAAGGGGTCGGGTCTCGGAAATCGTTATTCGTCCAGCGGGACAAATATCAGTTTCCGAGACCCGACCCCTTCTACATTCTCAGCCTGCTGGCCTTCCTCCTAGCGATGCTGAGCAAGGGATCGGTCGCGGTCCTGCCGCTGATTCTTCTTGGGATCATAGCCTGGCGACGGCCCTTGAAGGCTGGCGATGCCTTGAGGATTGCGGCTTTCTTCGCGGTCGCGGCGGCTCTGACCCTGGTCAACGTGCATTTCCAGGCGCGAGGACTCATAACGCCCATCCGGACGGCCGGCCTCGTCGAGCGCCTCCTTGGGGCGGGAGCGGTGATCTGGTTCTATCTCGGGAAAGCCCTGCTGCCCCTGGACCTTATCTTCGTCTATCCCCAATGGCGGATATCGGCTGATAACCCGCTTTGGTGGCTGCCGCTCCTGGCGGCGCTGGCCTTGACAGGGGTTCTCTGGTTCCGCAGGGGCCGGCTGAAACCCTTGTTCTTTGCCTGGCTTTACTTTTGCGCCGGGCTGATCCCGGTGATGGGCCTGACGGACATCTATTTCATGAAGTTCTCGCTCGTTGCCGACCACTACGAGTACGTCGCGATGATCGGCGTGGCGGTCGCCGCCGGATCCGGCTGGTCGTGGTGGGCCCGCCGCGCCACGGGGGGAGGCGCTCTGCTCGCACGCTCGGCCGCTGTCGCTGCAGTCGGCATCCTCGCAGCCCTCACGTGGCGCCAGTCGGGCATCTACCGGGATGCGGAGACGCTCTACCGGGTTACGCTTGAGCGCAATCCGTTGTGCTGGCTCGCCGACAACAATCTCGGGAACGTCGAAATCGACTCCGGCCGGCGCACCCAGGCTTTCGCACATTATGCGGAGGCCCTGCGTCTTAACCCGGACTACGGGGAGGCCCATTTCAACCTGGGCCTCCTGCTCAAGGACGCCGGCGATGCGCCGGCGGCGCTGCAGCATTTCGAGCGCGCGGTTGAGCTCCGGCCGGATTATGCCCCGGCCCACTACTATTTCGCCAACAGCCTGCGCGGGGTTGGCCGCTCCGACGAGGCGGTCGCCCAATACGGCCTGGCGCTGCGATACAAGGCGGATTTTCCGGAGGCTGAGAACAACATGGGCATCACCCTGGCCTCGGCGGGGCGGGTGGGGGAGGCCCTGCCGCATTTCGAGAAGGCGGTCCTTCTCAACCCCGGCTTTGCCGAGGCACAGCTCAATCTTGCCTATGCCCTGCGCGCGGTCGGGCGGACCGACGAGGCCGTGGCTCACTTTTCCGAGGCCGTGCGGCTCGATCCCCGAAATGGCAGGCTTCCATCCGGCTCCCCGTGAGGGAGTGCTGGACTCGGCCCGGGCTTATCAGCGAAGATTCGCGCCTGACGATGCCGGCAAAACGCTTCAGCAGCCAGGCGCGGACCCTGCAATGGCTCGACCGGCGGGTCGGTGCGCCGGTCTGCCTCCTATTCACGCTCATGAGGCGCGTGGGCGCCTGGTTTGGCGGCGCACCTCCCGGCCAGCCCGTTCGGAGCATCCTTTTCCTGAAGCTGGCCGAGCAGGGGTCCACGGTCCTGGCCCATGAGGCGGTGCGCCTGGCGGCCGAGCAGGTGGGGCGGGACCAGGTCTACTTCCTCGTCTTCGAGGAGAATCGGTTCATCGTGGACCTTCTCGGGCTCGTTCCGCCCGCGAACGTCCTGACGATCCGGACCCACTCTCCCGCGGCGATGGCGTCCAGCTGTTTTAGACGCCTGCTCGAGATCCGGCGCCGGCGGTTCGATGCCTGCATAGACCTCGAGTTCTTCGCCCGTTTTTCGGCCGCGATCGCCTGGCTGACCGGCGCGCGATGGCGGGTGGGATTCCACGCGTATTTTGGCGAAGGCCCCTACCGGGGCGACCTCCTGACGCATCGCGTGCTTTATAACGCGCACCTCCACGCAAGCCGGACATTCACCAGCCTCGTCCTTGCACTTGGCGTCCCGCCGCGGGATCTGCCGACTTTCCCCGTCGTCCCGCCGCCGAGCCCGCCGTTGCCTCCATTCCGCCCGGATGACGGGGAAAAGGATGCGGTTCGCAGCCTGCTTGCCGGGCTCGGGCTTCCCGAAGGCGCCCGGCTGATCCTCCTGAATGCGAACGCGAGCGATCTCCTTCCGCTCAGGAAATGGGACGCGGGGAACTATGTCGCCCTCGCCCGCCTCCTCCTCGCCGAATTTCCCGGGCTCTGTGTCGGATTCACCGGAGCGCCCGACGAGGCATCGCGCGTGGGCGAACTTGTGGGAGAGGTCGGCTCCCCCCGCTGCCTGTGCCTGGCCGGACGCACGACCCTCCGGCAGCTTCTCGTGGCCTATGGATTCGCGGAAGTCCTGGTGACTAACGACAGCGGACCGGCTCATTTCGCGGCGCTGACGACGATTGACGTCGTTGCGCTGTTCGGTCCCGAGACGCCCCTTCTGTTCTCGGCCCCGGGCCCGCGCAGCCACGCCCTCTGGGCTGGAATCGCCTGCAGCCCGTGCGTGAACGCGTTCAACAACCGCCAGACCGCCTGCCGCAACAATCTTTGCATGCAGGCGATCACGGTGGGACAGGTATACGACAAGGTGCGCTCGATCTATCTCCAGCGGATAAGGGGTCAGGTCTAGGAAGTTGCATTCCGCCTGCAGGCGGAATGCAACTCCCTAGACCTGACCCCTTCCTGACCTTCGGTGATCCCCAAGAAATTCACAACTGGCGGCCTGACCCCTTTGCTTCTCCCCGCGCTCGCGATCGTGCTGGGCGCGTTGTTCGTCTACGGTCCGGTGCTGCATGGCGACTGGCTCTGGGACGACGATATCTACATCACGCAGAACCCCGTGCTACGCTCTCTTTCCGGCCTCTGGAGGATTTGGTTCGCGCCGCGGGACGTGACCTATTTCCCCCTGACATCCTCCGTGGAATGGATCCAGTGGAGCCTCTGGGGGGACGCCCCGTTTTGGTATCACGTCACGAATGTCGTCCTCCATATCGCAAGCGCCTTCCTGATCTGGCGGCTGTTGCATCTCTTGGGCGTCAAGTGGGCATGGACGGGCGGCCTGCTTTTCGCCGTCCATCCGATCATGGTCGAGTCGGTGGCCTGGATAACCGAGCTCAAGAACACGCTGTCGCTGCCCCTGCTGCTGATGGCCGCGATCGCATACGTGAGATTCGATCAGAAGGGGTCAGATTTAGGAAATTGCTTTCTGCCCACGGAGGGAGCGGAAGGGGTCAGGTCTCGGAAATTGATATTTGTCCCGCGGGGCAAATATCAACTTCCGAGACCTGACCCCATTTATCTGCTCAGCCTGCTTTTCTTCCTCCTCGCCATGCTCGCCAAGAGCACAGCCGTAATGTTCCCGGCCGTGCTTCTTCTCTACGGCTGGTGGAAGCGCGGGAGGATCGGCCGGGCCGACTGGCTGGCGAGCGCGCCTTTTTTCGCCGTGTCCCTCGCGCTGGGTCTGCTCACCGTCTGGTTTGAACAGAACAAGTCGATCGGTACGGGAGTCGTCCTTCTGGGGGGAATTCCCTCGCGGCTGGCATGCGCCGGGCTGGCTACTTCGTTTTATATTTCGAAGTTCATGCTGCCGCTGGAGCTGCTCCCCATCTATCCCCGCTGGGAGCTGGATCCGCCTTCGGCCCTACAGCTCCTTCCGCTGCCACTCCTTGCCGGGATCCTGGCTTGGCTCTGGATGAAGCGTTTGACTTGGGGCCGCCCCGCGCTCCTCGGGTTCGGCTGGTTTCTTCTGAACGTGGCTCCGATGGCCGGCCTGGTGCCGATCGGCTACATGGCCAATTCCTGGGTGGCCGACCATTTTGTCTACCTCCCTGCGATCGGCCTCGTCGGGCTGGTTGCGGCGGCCTTCAGCCGCATCGGCCGCTTCCCGCCAGCCTGGATCTGCGGAGGTGTCGCCCTTGCTGTTCTCGCCTGCGAGGGACGGGCCTATACGGCTGTCTTCCTCAATCAGGAGGCGATGTGGAGCTACACCATGCGGCACAATCCCGGCTCCTGGCTCGCCCACAACAACCTGGGCTCGCTGCGGGTGCAACAGGGCCGGCTTGCGGAGGGAAGCGCCGAGCTCGAGGAAGCGCTCCGGATCAACCCCAGGGTGTTCACGGTGCACAGGAGCCTGGGAAACATCCTCCTCTTCGAAGGGCGTCTGCCGGAGGCCATCGACCAATACCGGCAGGCCATTGCTCTCGGGGGCGGGCAAGTCGCCGATATGCGGGAAAAATTTGGCGAGGCTCTGCTCAAGAGCGGGCGGATCGCGGAGGCCGGCGAGCAATTCGCCTCGGCGGTGGGCCTGAATTCTGAAAATGCGCGCGCGCACGACCGCCTGGGCGTGGCTCTTGCGATGCAGGGCCGGCCCGAGGAGTCCCTGCCGGAATTCGAGGCGTCGCTGCGGATCGACCCCGGCAACGCGGAGACGCATGCCGACCTCGGCAACGCCCTTTTCCTGATGCGGCAGCTGCAGCAGGCGGGTGAGCAGTACGCCGAGGCGGTCCAGCTGAATCCCGGATACGCCGATGCGCACGCGAATCTTGGCAATGTCCTCTACCTGGCGGGTCGCCGGGATGAGGCGATCGGGCAGTACCGGGCCGCATTGCAACTGAATCCCGGCGATCCGAGAACCCGGGCCGCGCTCGATAGGGCGCTCCGCCAGCCATGACCGGGCAATCCGAAACGGAGGACGACCGGTTGCTGGAGGTCCTGCGGGAGCGTCAGCTGTACCGCAGCCGCTACTGGACGCGAAACGACCCCCTGCTTTCCGAGCGGCTTCTCTGGCGGGCCCAGACATTCCGGCACCTGGTCCATCTGCTGCCTGGGCAGACGGTGCTGGAGTTGGGCCACGATCCCGCTTTTAGGACCCGGCTTGCCGAGGTCGCGCGCGGCCGCAATCCGATCGTTTCGGTGTCCTTCGACGGGACCTTCCCCGCCGCGAATTCCGACGGTTCCGTGCTCGGCGGCGCGGAATTCCTGCGGCAGGCCAGCCTCGGGCCGATCGCGGATTGCGCGGTGGGCATCGACCTCCTGGACGAGCGGAACGCGCAGCATCTCCTGGCGGCCGTCCTGCGCGCGCTAAGGCCGGGCGGCCAGCTCATCCTCTTTGAGAGCAATCCCTGGAATCCCTGGCTTCGGCTGCGCCGCGCCGCCGGCATTGCCGCGGGCGACAGCCGCCGTCTCTTCAGCCGCTCGGATCTCTACCGGATTTGCGCCGAGGCCGGCTTCACGGACGTCTTCGCGGTCTTCAACGACTTTGTGTACGGGCCGGCGGCGCGGGTCGCCCGTTCGGCGCTCGAGAGCCTGTCCGTCGTCGCGGAGAACGTGCCGCTGCTCAACCGCTTCGCCGGCGGGATCATCATCCACGCGCGAAAGGCCGGCCATGCCGACCGCCCCCGCGTTTCGCTGGCGGAGCATCCGGGGCTGATAAATGCCGTCTCGGTTGTGGTTCCCTGCCACAACGAGGAATCGAATATCGCGGCCCTGGTCGATGCGCTGCGGACCTATTACGGCCCCTACATCCATGAGATCATCCTGGTGGACGACAACAGCGCCGACGGCACCTGGCGCGAGATCGGGGGCCTCGCTGCTGCGGATTCCCGGATTGTGCCGGTGCGGCGCTCGCCGCCGAACGGGGTGGGGCGGGCCCTCAAGGAAGGCTATGCCCGATCCACGGGCCGTTTTGTCCTGTCGCTCGATGCGGACTTCCAGCATCTGCTTCCCGAACTCCAGGACCTGTTTGCGGCGGCCGAAGGCGGTGCCGACGTCGTGATCGGCAGCCGGTTCTCGCGGCACAGCGTCCTCCTGAACTATCCCTGGCCGAAGATCGTCGCCAACCGGGGATTTCACATGCTCGCGGGCATCCTTTTTCGCCGGCGGTTCCGCGATCTCACGAACAACCTCAAGATATTCCGCCGGGAGGCGCTCGATGGAATGGACCTCCATTCCCCGGGCTTTTCCGTGAATGCCGAGACCGGGCTCATTCCGCTACTCCAGGGACGTGCGATCAGGGAGGTGCCGATTTCCTGGATCAACCGAACCCCGGGCATGGGCGTCTCCTCCTTCCGCCTGCCCAAGGTCATGCCGGGCTATGGCGCCGTCCTCTGGAGGCTCTGGTGGAAGGGGTCGGGCCGATGAACTCCGGAAAAATCACTCCGCGCGGCTTGATCCCTGCCTTTTTGATCCTGCTCGCGGCCGGTTATGTCTTTGCCCCCGCGGTCCACGGCGGCTGGCTCTGGGATGACGACCAGGAGGTGACCCGGAACCCGGTTCTCGCCGAGCCGGCGGGACTCGCGAAGATCTGGTCCGGAAGCGCGGGCGCGGACTACTTTCCCCTCAAGACCACGGTCCAGTGGGTTGGCTGGCGGCTGTGGGGGGCGAATCCCGCCGGCTACCATGCGCTCAGCATTCTCCTGCATGTGACAAGCGCCTTCCTGTTCTGGAGGCTGCTCGCCAAACTGGGGCTTCGCGCGGCCTGGGTGGGCGGACTCCTGTTTGTCGTTCATCCGCTTGCCGTCGAGTCGGTGGCCTGGGCCGCCGAGCTGAAGAACACCCTGTCGCTGCCTCTCCTGCTGTTGGCGATGATCGCGTATGTGGATTTCGACCAGAAGGGGTCAGGCCGCGGAATTGCAAATCCGGCTGCCGGATTTCGCAATTTGCGGCCTGACCCCTTTTATTCGCTGAGCCTGGCGCTCTTTCTCCTCGCCATGCTGGCCAAGAGCTCGGTCGTGATGTTCCCCGTCGTCATCCTCCTCCACGCGTGGTGGAGGCGCGGGAGGATCGGGGCTGCCGATGTTCGCGCCAGCATTCCTTTCTTTGCGGTTTCAGCCGGGCTGGGCCTCGTCACATTCTGGTTCCAGCACCATCGGGCGATGCAGAGCGACCTGGTTCTGGCTGGCGGGCCGCTGTCCCGCATGGCCTGTGCGGGGCTGGCGCTCGCGTTCTACCTCGGGAAAAGCGTGTTTCCCTTCGCGCTCTCGCCGATCTATCCGCGGTGGGAGATCGATCCGCCATCCCTCGCCCAGATGGCTCCGTGGCCGGTCTTTGCCATCCTGATCGGATGGCTGTGGAGCGGGCGCGCGGGGTGGGGGCGCCACGTTCTCTTCGGCCTTGGGTTCTTCGCGATAAACCTGCTGCCTGTGGCCGGCCTGGTCACAATAAGCTACATGCACGTCACCTGGGTCGCGGATCATTTTGCATACCTGCCGCTCCTTGGGGTCATCGGCCTCGCGGTGGCCGGACTCGGGCGCTGCGCCTCGCAGCCGATGCTCTGGGTCCTGGCCCTCCTTGTCGGCGCGGGGCTCGCGTGGCAGAGCCGCGCCTATGCCGCCGTTTTCCGGGACGAAGATGCCCTGTGGACATACACCCTGAGGCGGAATCCGGATGCCTGGGCCGCTCACTACAACCTGGCCACCTACCTCGCCCATCGCGGAGAGTGGGAACGCTCCGCCTCGGAATACACCGAAACCCTCAGGCTGCGCCCCGCGTTTTTCGAAGCCCGCGTCAATTTTGGAAATGTTCTGGCCTACGAGGGCCGGCCCGCCGAGGCCGCCGCCCAGTACGAGGAGGCCCTGAGGCTCAATCCCGCCTATGCGGATGCCCGGGTCGGCCTCGGCAATCTCCTTGCACGCGCCCATCGCCTACCCGAGGCCATTGCGGAATACGCCGAGGCCCTGCGCCTGCGCCCCGACTACGCGGAGGTCCGGACCAACTTGGGGAACGCACTCTTCATAGCCGGCCGGACCGAGGAGGCCATCGTGCAATATGAGGAGGCGCTCCGCCAGAAGCCCGGGGACCTTCGCACCCAGAGAAGCCTCGAAGTTGCCAGGCAGGCGTTGCGGGGCGACGGGGCGGAACCGCGTTGATTCGCAGGGGTCGGAATGCAATCAGCGCCAAAGACCTCCGATCGCCGATCCCTTCCGTGAAAAATGCCGGCTGCAGCCTGCTCGTTATCGGCGCCCTTTGCGCCGGGGCCATTCGCGCCCCGTCGCAAACCATCGAGCCGGCCGGCGATCCCGTAAAGCTGCCTCCTTACGAGGTGATCGATTCGAGGCTCGAATCCGCCCAAATCCATCCAGGCTACGAGAAGATCAACCACCTTTTCGACGGGCCCTTCCCGCAGCTGAGAAGCGGCCCGCTGATCGAGGCCATTCTGTGGCGGCACCGGTACCTGGTCGCCCATCCCGACGAGGGGGCTGTCATCATCACGGGACAGGACGGGGAGCGGATCAAGTCCGCCACGACGATCTACACGCGTGCGGGCAAGCTGTACGCCAGCAGCAACGCGCTCGGCGAGGAGCGGCCGCTGAAGGGGTTTGCCGCGGCCGACATCCGGGATCCGAAGAAGATCGAGAAGATCAAGGGGCTGATCCAGGCCCTGAGGGACATCTACCTGCCGGGCGGACTCACGCGAGCCGACCAGGAGGCCGCGGCCGACGCTGGTGAGAACGCTGACCTCTACGGAGGGCTTCCAACGATGGGGAAGCTGCTGGTCATGGCCGAGGAAGAGGGCGACTACAGCGTCCTCATGCTGCAGGCCGGAGGGCAGGGCGCAAACCAGAGGGGCTCATCTTACGCGGCCCTGAAGAGCGCCATGGTGCAGACTTTTGCCGAGCCCTCGTCCGAGGTGCTGAGCTGGACCTATGGCGCGCTCCGCGATCCGGAGCGCGCCGGGATTGTTCCGGTGGCCCTGAGCCACGTCACTGTCATCACCAACGAGGGGAAAAACCTTTCGATCCAGGCGCTCGTCTTCGACTGGGATGGCCAGCACATCATTTATGACCCAGACCGCGGAACCCATGCGAAGCCCCTGCCGCTCGACCCGCTGACCGGACTGCCGTACCTCTGCGTCAGGAATGGCGGGCTGCTCGAGTGCGTCAACTTTTGCGCCACGTATTCCCGCGCCCATCCCGGGGAGAAGGCGGCCCTCCTTCCCGGCGAACCCGCCGCGGCGGCTTTCACGATCAAGGGGGGCATGGGAATCTTCAGTCCGGCGCTGGGAATCTACCAATTGCCGAGAAAGATCGGCGCGGAAGTGATTGCCGACGTGCCCGGCCTGGCGCGGCTCCGGGACCGCCTCGCCGCCCAGACTGGCCCGCGCAAGGCGATACCCGAGGAACTTCCGGGGGACGATGCCGACATGGAACTCCGCCGCGCCTTCGTCGGCTTCCAGGCGGCCGGCGTGCCCTCGTCCTTCACGCGGGGCGAGCAGACGGGAGTCCGGTTCACCTGGGAGGGGGCCAGTTATGCTTATGGCCTCGACCAGAAGCTCATTCGGATCTCCTCCGGCAAGTAAGCCGGGGCTTTCGCTTCAGGGGGGTTGGGAGGCGAGCAGGCGATCCAGCTTCGCGAAGCGGGCCTTGGTCGCCGGGTCGGG
>Ga0265313_10002096_pt1 | contig 17790 bp, 16 predicted proteins | sample 4123metaG_FD_203122 | JGI IMG/M metagenome (GOLD analysis project Ga0265313, IMG submission 203122) | Rhizosphere microbial communities from Carex aquatilis grown in University of Washington, Seatle, WA, United States - 4-1-23 metaG | ecosystem: Host-associated > Plants > Roots > Rhizosphere >...
CCGCGATATTCCGCGCCCCTCCCCTTCGAGGCAAAAGCATCGGAGGCTCCCGGACAGGTGGCCGAGTGGTTTAAGGCGCACGCCTGGAAAGTGTGTAACGGTTAATAGCCGTTCGAGGGTTCGAATCCCTCCCTGTCCGCCATCCACCGTTTCACCGCATTTTTCTGTGCCGCTCCGGTGTGAACCGGGACGCTGCTTGAGACGCAATTGTCGGGATATAGCGCAATTGGTGATTTGACCGACTCGGTTCAAGGGCCGGCTCACTTCTTACAAAATAAGAATGAGAAGAATTTTCTTATGCATGACTTATCCAACGGGGGAGCGTTGCTGTGCCGCGGTTTACCTGACGATTTGCCCCGACAGGCGCGGATAAACTTCCGATATGGCAAAACTCAGACTCTGATGCTCCCTGATTGTCCTAGCGTCACCGCCCAGTTGATCTGACGCCACCCGCGCCGCACAGTTCCTTCAGCAATTAAGCGTCTTCGAGGAGTGTCGAGATGAAGGTCTGGGAGATACAGAACGCCTACGGAATCGAAAATCTGCACATGGCAGATGTGGCCGAGCCGAAACCCGGGCCGGGACAGATTGTCGTGAACATGAAGTCGGCATCGCTGAACTATCGCGACCTCTTGACGGTCATCGGCTACGGCGGCGGGTTTCCGCTTCCGCTCATCCCGTTCTCGGACGGAGCGGGCGAAGTCGCCGCGATCGGCCCGGGCGTCACGCGGGTTGCCGTCGGCGACAAGGTCTGTCCGCTGTTCTTCCAGTCCTGGCTGTCCGGTCCGATCAAGGCGGAGAGCCGCAACAAGCCGCTCGGCGGTCCGCTTTCCGGCGTGTTACAGCAGCACATGCTTCTGGACGCAGACGGCGTATCGAAATTTCCGGCACACCTCTCGTTCGAGGAGGCGGCAACTCTTCCCTGCGCCGGCCTGACCGCGTGGCGCGCGATCACGATCGAAGCGCCCGTCGGGCCCGGCGACACCGTACTCGTGCAAGGCACGGGCGGCGTCTCGATCTTCGCATTGCAGTTCGCCAAGGCGCGCGGTGCGACGGTCATCGCCACATCGAGCAGCGACGAGAAGCTTGAGCGTGCGAAAAAACTCGGCGCGGACCACGTCATCAACTACAAAAAGACGGAAGATTGGGGCCGTGTCGCGCGCGAGATGACGGGCGGGCGCGGGGTCGACGTGGTCGTCGAAGTCGGCGGCGAGAATACGCTCAACCAGTCGTTCGATGCTGCGCGCGTCGGCGGCAGCATCGTCGTCATCGGCGTGCTTGGCGGTTTTTCGAGTCCCGTGATGATTCCGGTCGTCTTCGGAAAAAATCTTCATATCCACGGCATTTCCGTCGGCAGCCGCGAACAGTTCGACGACATGGCCGCGCATATCGACAAGTGGAAACTCCAGCCTGTTGTCGACAAGGTCTTTCCATTTTCTGCGGTGCCGGATGCCCTCCGGCTGATGCAGGCCGGCGGCCACTTCGGGAAGATTGCCATTCACTACTGAGCGGGTTTGCCGTCGCGCTCGACAATGATGCTGTCGGCGGTGAGCAGGCTTGCCGGATCCGCCGTGGCGAAAACGGAAACGATCGCTCCCGGCAGGAGCAAGGTCGTGTCGCCGTCACTCATGGCTATGATCGGAACGCCGCGGGCGATGATGAGGTCGGCCGTGCCCGTGCACCCGTCCGGCGTGGCATGACCGGTGCACGCGTTCGCGCCTTGCGTGGCCGCTCCGTGAAAGCTGACGGTAAGCGCACCGCCCGAAGGCGTGGATGCCACCGCGGCAATCGTGCCATTGGTCACCATGCGGGAGGCATTCGATTCCAGCGGGTATTGTCCTTCACCGTTGCCCTGCATGCCGCCCGGGAAGACGCGGATCGCCTGTGCCCGCAGTTTGTTGTCGGCGCCCATCAGCGCCAGCGTTCCCACGGAATCGCCCGATTTGAGATCCGCCAGCGCGATCGTCCGGCTGTGCACGATATGCGTGACTGGCTGAACGCCGACGGTCACAGTCTGTCCGCTGTCCGCCTTCACCGTGAGATACTGGCCGTCGAAGCTTTTTATCAACCCGTGGACGCGTTGGGGCGCAGGATCGGCCATCGCATTCGGAGATTGAAGCGCGCCGGCCGCGAGGCAGAACGCAAGCAGCACGGCGCGCTTCATGTAATCCTCAATGACGCGGTTTCATGAACTTCAAGATGAACTGGTCTGTGTGATGACGGATCGACGGATCAAAGACAAGCTTGTCGTGCGGATCCTTCGGATTGCGCAGAACGTTGTCCTCGCCGACGAGCTTGAATCCGGCGGCCAGAACTTCCTGCTTCACGGACGCTTCATCGATGCGATGCAGCGTTTCGGTGTCGCGCAAGCCCGAACCGGCAGCCGCAGCGTGATCGAGAATGATGTACAGGCCGCCCGGCTTCAGCGCATTGAAAATCTGCTTGTTTATGATCGCAAGATCGGCAGGCTTGGCGAAGCTGTCGTGCAGGTCGTGATAGTTTTGCGACGTCCAGACGATATCCAGCAATTCCGGAGCGGTGACAGAATTGATCGGCGCATCGATGGCCGAGACGTTGTGGTACTCGGTTGCGACGGCCTTAATCGGCGCCGGCTTGCCCTTGTAGAATGAATCGAACTCTGCCGGTGAATAGGCATACACAAAGCCCTTGTCGCCGACGGCCTTCGCAAACAGCCGCGTGAAGTAACCCTTGCCCGGAATGAGGTCCATCACCTTCATGCCCGGCCTGATGCCCATGAACTTCAGCATGTCGGCGGGCAGGCGCTCCTCATCGAGCTTCTTGTCCTCGTCGGGCCTTGCCGGGTCATTGACCGCGGCGGAAATGTAAGCCGGGGTAGCATGCATCGCGATTGCGGGCGCCGCGCCGAAAGCCACGGCGAGTACTGTAGCCAGTATCAAAGTGCGTTTCATTCCGATTTTCCCTCTCCTGGATCGGCGCAAGACTAATCCGGCTGGTCGAGCGATGCATCATGGCGAATGCGTAATACTCGCCTGGACGCCATCACGCTCCGGTGAGTTCTACAGCAGACTTTCAGGCCTTCAGGGCGCCGCGGACCAATGCGCGATAGAGACGTTCAGACAACGTCCACGGCTCACCGAGCCCCAAGCGCGCAAGCGCCTCGCTTTCGCCGCTCCCTGCTCCAGAAATCGCCATCCGGACCATTTGCAGCGGCGTTGCGTTCTGAAGCCGCTCAAGCGCGGGGATCAGCTTCTGCTCCAAGGGCGTAAAGTCCGTCCCAAACGGAAAATCGGGAAGCAGACCGCGCTCCCGTAGCGGCATCAAAGCGAGCTCGATCCGGCCGGGATGGTTCTGGCGATGAATGGCCGGAACTTCGTATGTCTTGGCTATCTTTCCGGCATCCTTCGCCCGCCGCAGCAATTCGTCCTGAAACCGGGAGTCGGTGATCGCGAGCATCGCGGCCACGACATGCTCATCGCTCTTTCCCCGCAGGTCTGCGATGCCGTATTCGCTGACGACGATGTCGCGCAGGTGACGCGGAATTGTCGTGTGCCCGTAGGACCAGCGCACATTCGACTGCGTCTTGCTGCCCGCGCCACGCGTCGCGTTTATGGCAAGGATCGACCGAGCGCCGGACAGCGCGAACGCCTGTTCGACGAAATTGTATTGGCCACCGACACCGCTCACGACACGCCCGTCTTCAAGTCCATCGGACACGACGGCGCCCAGCGCCGTCGCCATCATCGCATTGTTGACGAAGCGCGCATTCACACGCGCCGACTTTTTCGCCTCCTCGTCACCGTAGAGCTGGTTGGTGAAGGAGATGTGCGTCATCTGGATCTTGGCCAGCGTCGCCGGGTCCATCTCCCGCAGGCGGCGATAGAAGGATTGCGGACCAAGGAAAAATCCGCCGTGCAGCAGCACGCCGCCCACCTCGCGCTTCAGAACACCCGCCGCCATCAGCTCCAGGAAACCGTCGACCACCATTTCGCTCACGCCGTAGAGACCGCTGGCAAATGGCGCATGCTCCTCGATCGCAAGTGCCGGAGCGCCGGATGTCAGCCGCGACACGGCCTCGCGAAAAGCGCTGTTCTCGCGATGCCGCAGGATCATCGCGTGCACGGCGGCGTCGCCCTCCTCGCCGATGCCGATCTGCAGCGTGCCGCCATCAGCAATCAGCCGCGCCACGTGCGTACCGATGGCATATTCGGTGAGATTGATCGGCTGCTTCGGCGGTGCAAATAGCGGAAAGTCCGTCTGCGGACTATCGAGCATGTGGGAAAAATCGCCTTCGGGCTTGTCTCCCTCACCCGGCATGAAGGGCAACTGCGAATTGACCTGTCCGACCAGTAAGAACTTCGCCTTGCCCGCCTCGCGAGCGTCCAGAAGATCGAGCGTCAGATCGGTATTTCCGCTGAGGCTGAAGCGCCGTGCGCCGTCTACACTGCGCGCCGCGACCAGTTGCGCGATCACATTCACGCCACGCGCCAGAAGATACTCGCAGGCATGGGTGTAGTTCGCTGAAATATAGCTGCGCTGCGCGGTCGCGTTTGTCAGCCAGCGCCCCGCCAGGAAGAAAAATTCATCGACCTGCACATTCGCTGGCAAGGTTCCATGGCGGGTTGCGACGGCATAATCGAGCGCAGGATAACCGCCAAACAACCGCTCGATCACCGGTTCGAGAAAGCGGCGCTCCAACTCGGTCCTGTACGACGGCTTTTCCAGTGTAAGTGCTGTGAAGATCCGCAGGTTGATCGAGGGGTCTTTAACGGCGCGCTGAACCAACGCGTTGGCGACATGGTTCGCCTTGCCGAGGCCCAGCGGCAAACCCAGCACGATGTTGCGCCCAACTTCGGCAATGATTGCACCGGCGAGAATGTCTGGATCGGTAAATGTCCGCGGGGCAGCCATGGCATTCTTGTAAGACGCGCCGGAGTCGATGAATAGTGGGGACATGAACGCGAAACCCGAAGAATCCCGCGAGATCATCGCCGCCCTTGGGGCCATGGGCCTCATTTGCGAAGGCGAGCAATTTGCGATCGGAACTCTGAGCGGGGGTGTTTCCTGCGACGTGTACAAAGTCGAAGTGAAGCGCCGCCCCCCGATGGTCGTGAAACGAGCGCTGCCGAAGCTGCGCGTGGCCGCCGACTGGCGCGCGCCGCCCGAGCGCAGCGCGGCGGAAGTCGCATGGATCAGACTTGTTGCAATGCTGAATCCAAAATGGGTGCCGCAGATCCTGGGCGAAGATCGCGCCAATCACCTGTTCGCGATGACGTACCTGCCGCCGGAGAAATATCCTCTATGGAAAGGCGAACTCGCGGCCGGCCACGTTGACCACCGATTTGCAGCGTCGACCGGCTCCGCTCTGGCCGCTATCCATGCGGCGACGGCCGGCAAGCCCGAGATCGCGGCGGCGTTCGCCAATGATGAGCATTTCCGTGCGCTCCGCCTCGAACCGTATCTGCTGTTCACTGCCGACCGGCATCCCGACCTTTCGCGGGTGATCCGGGATGTCGTCGACGGCATCGCCACGGCGCGCATCGCGCTCATGCAGGGTGATATCAGCCCGAAGAATATTCTTTGCGGGCCTGAGGGACCCGTCTTCCTGGACGCCGAGACGGCCTGCTACGGAGATCCGGCGTTCGACCTGGCTTTCTGCCTCAATCACTTCCTGCTGAAAAGCGTGTGGCATCCGGAGTGGAAGGATCTCTACGCGCAATCCTTCTCAGCGATGTGCGAGGCCTATCTCGCTGGCGTGACGTGGGAGCCGCGGGACGCAATCGACAGGCGCACGGCGCGCCTGCTCCCGATGCTGCTCCTCGCGCGCGTCGACGGAAAATCTCCGGTCGAGTACCTCACCGATGAGAAAGACAAAGCATTCGTGCGCGCGCGCGCCCGCGAAATGATCGCGCAGCCTCCCGCTAGTCTTGCCGATTTGGCGCGCCGCTACTTCGCGGATTCGAGATAGCGCTTTTTGTCGTCCGCGTGCATGGGCTTCACGGCGACGTCGGATGGCGCACCCAGCGTGCGCGTCCACGCCGCGAGTTCCAGCGCGATGCCGTCGGGATCGTAGAAGTAGATCGAGCGCACGAACGTTGTCGGCGTGAGTTCAAGGCTGGCCTGCATGGGTGAATCGTCGTGATTGATCACGCGGGAAGCCTTGATGCCCTTGGCGGTCAGCTTGTCATAATATTCGTCGATCTTGTCAGCAGGCACGTTGATCGCGACATGGTTCATCGAGCCATGCGCCGACGGACCGGGAATCATGTTGGGTGTCGCGCTTGAAACGCCGGGTTGGGCATCTGGTGCATTGGGGAACCAGAAAAAGGCAAGGCTGTCGCCGTTGCCGAGGTCGAAGAAGAAATGCTGGCCCATGCCGTTCGGCAACTCGATCGTCTTGATCAGCGGCATGCCGAGCACGTTGGTGTAGAAATCGACGGTGCGCGCCATGTCCTTGCACACCAGCGCCAGATGATTGACGCCCTGAAAATCGAATTCCTTGTTCTTCGACATCGATCTCTCCCGTTAGGACGCCGTAAAGTACCATGTGTCCACGGCCTCACAAATAGGTCCGGACCACCAACTGGAATTGCGATTCGGTCTGGTGCGCGGCGTCGCCGTCGATCAGGCGCTGGGCGCGTGTATCGTCAACCAGCAAATACTCGGCGCTCAGCCTTAACCAACGGCGCGGCAGCCAGCTTACCGTAGCGTCAAATGCATGACCGTCTTCGCTTAAGGGCGATGGCGCGAGGGCAGCGGTGCGGGTGCGGGTTTGGAAGATATCGGCGCGCGCGGCCAGCCACCAATCGTCGAGATCCCAGCCGACCAGCGCATAGGCCGACTTGAAATCGGTCTGGGTGAACGTGGTTGGCGTAGGCCTGATGAGTGTCCCGCCGCTGACCGCCTGCGACAGGATCGTAACCTGTCCGATCTGCTGGCGAAAACCGAGATCCCAGAACGTCGTGTGCCATGCAAACTGATTGCCGCTGCGTTTGGTGGGATCGGCATCATTGTCGTACCGCGTGATCTCAAAGCCCGTCGTGTCGCTCGGTTCCCATGAGAGATCGAGATACCAACCGGGAGTGGAATCGATTTCCTGGAACAAATGACGCTCGAGCGGTGTCGGCTGGTGCTGCAGCGTTGCAATGGAATCCGGCAGCCGCGTCTTTTCGAACAGACCCGTGACGCGATCATCGAAATTCCAGCCGCGGAATGAAATGAGAATGCCCGCCGGATCGTTATCGCCGAACAGAGCCCCGACGACGGTCACCGCGCCGCCATTGTGCCGCCACTCCAGCGTGCCTTCGGCGCCGATTGTCCGCAGTTCGCTCCCGATCCACGAATTGATTGCAGACGGCGTGACCGTCCAGAAAGTGGACCAGCCTGTCTGTTCGTTCTCAAGCGAGATCGTCGGAAAGAATGCGCCGGCGCGCACCGACCATGACCACGCGTCGCCGGATTTCGGCGCGTATCGCGCAAACGCCTCCAGCAGATCGACGGCTGGACCGTATTGCGGATTGACGCGCGCGTCGGCCTGAACCAGCCAGACATCATCGAAAGTTGCGGACCCTTCTGCGACCAGCTCCCCGAGCTTTACGCCGGGATTTGAGTCGTCTGCACCAAATCGCAGCTTTCCGAGTCCGCCGTCCAGGTAGGAATCCGTAGATGGCGGTACGACAAGCCGAACATCGGCAAAACCGTTGAATCGAAATTCTGCTGCGCTGCAAACAGACGCCGTGGCGGAAAACACCAGCAGACTTATTACCTGACGAAAAATCATGTGCCGCCAAAATAGAAGGTTTCCGTGGCTTCAACGCCGCCGCGGACGGCCCAAGTGTTAACACGGACCGGCGCGCGCATAATCTGCCATTAACGGGCTGGGCTTAGAATTTTCAACGACACGCGCAGAACGGCCATGCAAATGTCAAACGGCATCCTCGATACCATTGCGGAAGTGAACCCGGAGCGCTTTGCGCATCCGACCTGCGCGTTCTTGCGCGACTACTGGGAGACCAAGCGCGGTGCGCGCGCCATGCCGTCGCGTGCCGACATTTCTCCGTCGCAGCTCAAGGATCATCTCGGCTGGGTCATGATGCTGGAAGTTCTGCCCAGCCAGCGCGACTTCCGCTATCGCCTCATCGGAACACTCGTAACGCAGTATTTCTCCAGCGACGCGACCGGAAAAACGGTCATGGAAGCGTTCGCAGAAAATGGCGAACGGGTCGCCAAGTCCGTGAACAGCATTTTCCGAACCGTCGCCCGCGACAAGGTCATCATGCGCTCGGCCGGCAACGCGAATTGGCTGGCGGAAGGCATGGAAGAATTCGAAGCGATCTACCTTCCTCTCTCCGAAGACGGCGTAAGTGTGTCGCACATCCTCCATGCCTTCGTCTGCGACCGCGATAAGATGCTGATGGCGCGCCAGATCGCCAAAGCCCATGGCGGCAAGCTGATTGCGCCACCCAAACCCAGGCACGCCTGACCCTCTCGCTTGAGAAGCACGTCGCGGTCCGATAGCTATTTGGACCGGGGAGGATTTCGTCGTGGCGGACACAGAACCGCGCAGTGCGCGAATGGGACTGGTGCTGACGGCATCGGCCGCCGGAACTGTGTTCGAGTGGTACGACTTTTTCATCTTCGGCTCGCTCCTTTCGATCATCACCAAACACTTCTTCGCCGGCGCCGGCGAGACACAGGGCTACATATTCGCGCTCCTCACATTCGCAGTCGGCTTTGCGGTCAGACCGTTCGGCGGTCTCGTATTCGGGTATTTCGGCGACCGCACGGGTCGCAAGCGCGCCTTCCTCTTCACGATCACCATCATGGGGACCGCGACCTTTGCCATCGGCCTGTTGCCCGACACGCATTCGCTGGGAAACCTGGCGCCGTATCTCCTGATTGGCCTGCGTGTGCTGCAGGGTTTCGCCGTCGGCGGCGAATATGGGGGCGCAGCGGTGTATGTCGCCGAACATGCCGATGCCAGCAAGCGCGGCGCCGCGACGGGCTGGATTCAGGTCGCAGCGACCGTCGGCCTGTTCCTGGCGCTCACCGTCATTCTCTCGGTGCGTACCTATTTGGGCGAAGATGCGTTCGGGGTCTGGGGATGGCGCATCCCATTCCTCGTTTCCCTCGTCCTTCTGGGCATCTCGATCTGGATTCGCCTCAAGCTCGACGAGTCGCCTGCGTTCCGACAATTGCTCGCCGACGGCCAGACATCCCGCGCGCCGCTGTCCGAAGCGTTCCTGCGCTGGCGCAATCTCAGAATTGTGCTCGTCGTGCTGGTCGGCCTTCTGATGGGCCAGGGCGTGGTCTGGTACACGGCACAGTTCTACACGCAGTTCTTTCTTGAAAGGGTCGTGAAGGTCGAGCCCCGCATGGTGAACCTGCTCATCCTCAGCGTGACCGTGCTGAGCGCCCTCCTGCATATATTCTTTGCGCGCCTGTCGGATCGTATCGGCAGAAAACCGGTGATGCTGTTCGGTCTCGGCCTGGCGGCGCTGACGTTCATCCCCGGATTTCAATGGTTGACCGAGGCCGTGAATCCCGCGCTTGCCGACGCGACGGCGCGCGCCCCCATCACGGTGTTCGCCGCGCCGTCGGAATGTTCGCTGCAATTCGACCTGATCGGAAAAACCAGATTCACCAGTTCATGCGACATCGCAAAGAGCACGCTGACCAATTTGGGAGTGGCGTATCGCAATGAGCCCGTGGATCCGGGAACGCTGGCGCGCATCCGCATCGGCACGGTGACGCTCAGCAGCATCGATGGAACAGTTCTGGCCGCGTCCGCGCTCGAAGTTGCGCAAAAGAACTTCGCGTCCGAAGTGAAAAAGGCGATCGCCGCCGCAGGCTATCCCGCAAAGGCGGACTCGAGACGCGTAAACGTCCCGCTCGCCATCGCGATCTTGCTGATTTTCGTCACCGGTGCGGCGGCGCTATACGGACCGCAGGCAGCGACGTTGGTCGAACTCTTCCCGACCCGCATCCGCTATTCGGCGCTGTCGCTGCCGTATCATGTCGGCGTCGGATGGTTCGGCGGCTTCTTGCCGCCAGCCGCGTTTGCCATCGTCGCCGCAACGGGAAATCTCTATGCGGGACTTTGGTATCCGGTGATCATCGCCGGCATCGGATTCATCGTGACTTTGCTGTTCCTGCCAGAGACGCGCGGACGCGACATCAACCTCTGACGGTTCAGATCTTTGCGTCGATCGGCACGCCGGCTTCGATCTTGCTCGCATGCATGACGAGCGAGCTCTTGACGCTCGCGACATTTTTTTCGGCGGTGAGCGTTTCCGAGATGAAGCGCTGGAACGTCGACAAATCCGTTGCCACGCACTTCAGCAGGAAATCGACCTCGCCGGAGAGCATGTAACACTCGCGGACTGTCGGCCAGGACCGCACTTTTTCCTCGAATTGCTTGAGATCCCCATCATGCTGGCTCGACAGGCCGACAAAGACGTAGGCCGTGACTTCAAAACCAAGCGACTTGGCATCGAGATCCGCGTGATAGCCCTGGATGAAGCCGCTCTTTTCGAGAGCCCGCATCCGGCGCAGGCACGGCGGAGCGGTGATCTTGGCCCGGCGCGAGAGTTCTACGTTGGTGATCCGGCCATTTGCCTGAAGTTCGGCAAGGATGCGCAAATCGATGGAATCGAGCTTGTGATGCTCCACGGCGGGGACCTTTGGGCGGGATGAGACGGCAGCATTTAACTCTGCCGCCCCCTCCAGAGCAATAATATTTCTACACCGCCGAGGGCTCGCATTCCGATTCGTTGGTGCTTATCCACACAAGACTCTACCTCCGGGGCAACTCCATGCCCCAATTGGCTAATCCGAACTGCTTGACCTTTGGGTTGCCGCTTCCGATATGAGAGTGATCAAGCCAAGGGGCATGGGGCTTTTGGAAAGCGCGGCCGGTACCGGCTGGCGCACCGCAGGCGTCTCGCTCTCGTGATTCCGGAGCCGACATGCCTCATTCCAAAGTCGTCATATTGGGTAGCGGACCGGCCGGCTGCACAGCCGCCATCTATGCCGCGCGCGCCATGCTCGAGCCGACCCTGATCACGGGCATCCAGCCCGGCGGCCAACTCACCATCACGACCGAAGTCGAGAATTATCCGGGCTTCGCGGACGTCATCCAGGGTCCCTGGCTGATGGAGCAGATGCAGGCCCAGGCCGAGCATGTCGGCACGAAGTTCATCCAGGACACGATCACGTCCGTCGATCTTTCCCGCCGCCCGTTCAGCCTGAAGGCCGATAGCGGCACGATCTACACGGCCGATACGCTGATCATCGCGACCGGAGCGAGCGCCAATTGGCTCGGACTCCCTTCAGAGACCAAATTCCAGGGCTTCGGCGTTTCAGCCTGCGCGACCTGCGACGGTTTCTTCTTCCGCGGCAAGAACGTGGCCGTCGTCGGCGGCGGCAACACCGCGGCCGAAGAGGCGCTGTTTCTGACCAATTTCGCCGACAAGGTCACGCTGATCCATCGCCGCGACGCCTTGCGCGCCGACAAGACCAATCAAATGCGCCTGCAGGCGAACAAGAAGGTCGATATTTTCTATGACATCGAAGTGTTGGAAGTGACCGGCACTGAAGACCCCAAGGGCGTTACGGGCATCAAGCTGCGCAATACGGTGACGGGCTCGACTCGCGAGCTTGCCGTTGATGGATTGTTCATCGCGATCGGACATTCGCCGGCGACGGAACTGTTCAAGGGCCAGATCGAGATGGATGAGACCGGCTACATCAAGACTGCGGCCGATTCCACTCACACAAGCGTGGCTGGCGTGTTCGCCGCCGGCGATGTCAAAGACAAGATCTACCGCCAGGCAGTCACCGCTGCAGGCATGGGATGCATGGCGGCACTGGAAGCAGAACGTTTTCTGGCGGGCGGACATGTCTGAAATGATCGGTCACGAACTTTGCATTGCATGTAGCTGTTAGCGCCGCCAAGTACACGGCGCGAGTAAGGTAACGAAGATGGACTGGGATAAGCTTCGCATCTTTCACGCCGTCGCCTCGGCTGGCAGCTTCACGCATGCCGGCCAGATGCTGACGCTCAGCCAATCGGCCGTCAGCCGACAGATCAGCGCGCTGGAAGAAGAGATCACGACGCCGCTCTTCCAGCGTCACGCGCGCGGCCTCACCCTGACCGACGAAGGCGAGATGCTCTATTCGGCCGTCAGCGACGTGCTGGCGCGCCTGGCGCAAGCCGAAGAGGCCCTCAAGAACGTGCGCGAGTCGCCGCGCGGTGCCCTCAAGATCACCTCCAGCCATGGCATCGGCACCTACTGGCTCGTGCCGCGCCTGGACGACTTTTTGAAGGAATATCCGGAAGTCGAAGTGCACCTGGTGATGGAAGACCGCGAGCTCGACCTGGCCCAGCGCGAGGCGGATCTTGCCATTCGCATGCGCGCGCCGGTGCAGGCCGATCTCATCCAGCGCAAGCTCTTCACCGTGCACTATCACATGTACGCGACGAAACCCTATCTGGAGAAGTGCGGCACGCCGCAGACGCTCGATGATCTCGCCGACCACACGATCATCGCCTATGGCGAGACGGCCGCGCCGGAAATTCGCGAGATCAACTGGCTGCTGGAACAGACGCGCCGCCGGTTGAGCGGCAAGGGCCGTACGGTGCGCATAAACAACGTGACGGGCATCCTTTGCGCCACCGAGGCGAGCGTCGGCATCGCAGCCATTCCCGACTATGTGGCGGCCGAGCGTCCGCATCTGGTGCGCGTGCTGCCCGACGTGCCGGGGCCAAGCTTCGACGTGCATCTCGTGTACGCCGATGCGCTGCGCCAATCCAAGCGCGTCGCCGCGTTCCGAGACTTCCTCGTGCGCGCGTCAAAGGACTGGCGTTACTAAAAATTCACAGCCGCACCATTGAACCGGGCCGGGCTGCGCCTATCTCAGAAGGGTCGCGCGCCGTCCCCCCATTTGGCAGCGACATGGTGTTGTGCCCCAAGCGCAAAACCGGCGCGGGCTTGTCCCGCGCACCCAAGCGATGACTAGCGCCAGGGCGAGCGATCGTCCTGGCGTTTTTTTGAATCCTTGTGTCGCATCGCAAGAGGTCCCGCGCCGGGCCGCGATGTGCTAGCAATGCGGTTCATTGCGAGGGAGATCTGCTTCGATGATGTCTCATGCCTTTACACGGATGGCCGGCCGCATCGCCGCGCTTTTCGTCGTCGCCTTCGGCCTTGCCGCCTGCGGCATCAACACGGTTCCGACTCAGGACGAGCAGGTCAAGGCCGCGTGGAGCGAAGTGCTGAACCAGTACCAGCGCCGGGCCGACCTCATTCCCAATCTCGTCAACACAGTAAAGGGTTACGCCAAGCAGGAAGAGACGGTCCTGAGGGAAGTGACGGAAGCGCGCGCCCACGCGACGCAGATGACGCTTCCGGCCGACATCTTGTCCAACCCGCAGGCGTTCCATCAGTTTGAGCAGAACCAGGCTGCAATCAGCGGCGCTCTCGGCCGCCTTCTCGCCGTCAGCGAAGCCTATCCCGATCTGAAGTCGAACCAGAACTTCCTTGTGCTGCAGTCTCAGCTCGAGGGCACGGAGAACCGCATTGCGGTCGCGCGCAAGGATTATATCGACGCTGTGCAGGCCTACAATACGACGCTGCGCACGATCCCGACGCGGTGGGTCGCGGCGATCTTCTATCCCGACGCCAAACCTCGTGAGACGTTCACGATTACCGAAAAAGCGCAGCAGGCGCCTGAGGTCAAATTCTGATCATGCCGCGAACCGTTGCGCTGGCGCGGAGTTTCGCCGCTGCGATCGCGGCGTTGGCGCTCAGCATTGCGGTCAGCTATGCGGCGCTGACATTTCCCGCCCTCAGTGGCCGCGTGGTCGACGATGCCGGCATACTTTCGGCAGCGACGCGCACGACTTTGACGTCGCTGCTGGCGGAGCATGAGCGGCAGACCAGGAACCAGGTCGTCGTGGTGACGCTGAGTTCGCTGCAGGGAACAACGATCGAACAATATGGCTATCAGCTCGGACGCGCCTGGGGCATCGGCGTAAAGGGCAAGAACAATGGCGCGCTGATCATCGTTTCGCCGACGACGCACGATGTCCGCATCGAGGTCGGCTACGGCCTCGAGGGAACTCTCACGGACGCACAGAGCAAGCTCATCATCGAGAACGTGATGCTGCCCAGCTTCCGCAAGGGCGATTATGACAATGGCGTTCTGAACGGCACCATCACGGTTCTGCAGGCGCTCGGCGGCCAACCGTCGACGGCGGTCGCGCAACCGCCCGCCAGCGACCAGCAGCCGGACGACGGCAGCAGCGGCGGTCATATTCCGATGATCGTCATCATCATCGTCTTGTGGCTGATCTTTGGCCGCTTCTTCTGGCCGCTGTTCTTTCTCGGCGGGCTGGGTAGCGGCTGGGGCCGGGGCGGCGGATTTGGCGGTGGGTTCGGCGGCGGCTCCGGTGGATTTTCGGGCGGCGGCGGATCGTTTGGCGGCGGCGGCGCCTCGGGACATTGGTGATGGCCACTCTTTCAAAGAGCGATCATGAAAAACTGGAGCGCGCAATCAGCGACGTCGAGCGCGGTACGAAGACCCACGTCGCGCTCGTCGTCGTTCCGGCAAGCGATCGATACCTGATGTATCCCCTCGCCTACGGCGCGCTGTTCGCCTTGGCGGTCGGAGGAGTATTGGCGCTCTTTTGGCCCGGCATGGCGCTCTCCCGCGCGTTCCTGTACGAAGCGCTGGCCTTTGTGACGTTTTCGATCCTGTTCGACTGGCTCCCGATGCGGCTGCTTCTCGTCCCAGCGCGTTTGCGCCGTGCGCGTGCCCGCGATTTTGCGCATCGCGAGTTTGCCGCACGAATCCTGACCACGCACCAGGGCGGCATGCTTCTGTTCGTGTCCCTGGGCGAGCGCGCCGTCGAGCTTCTCGCCGACCGCGAACTGCATGCGCGCGTGGGTCAGCAGGCGTGGGACGGCATCGTCTCGGAGCTGACGGCCAGCGCCAAAGCCAAGCCGTTGGCTGAGTGCCTGCTCGCGGCAATTGCGTCATGCAACGGCGCGATCCAGGCCTCAGGCCGGACCATTCACTAGCTGGTCACGCCGCCTTTCGAGACGCGGTGATCTGATCCGCCAGTTTTCCCGTCAGTTCGGCAAGATGGTCGAAGGCCATCTCGTAAGTGCCGACACCCTGCGTCAGCGAGCGCAGCTCGATGATGAGATCGGAGATCTCCGACAACGGCATCTGCGCCTCCACCGTATCCCAGCCTTTCCAGCCGTTGCGCGAGTCAAAGCCCATCAACTGCCCCCGTCGGCCGCTGACGAGGCCATTGACCTTGGCCGTCGCGTCGCTCGGCACGTGAATTTTCACATGCATGATCGACTCGAGCAGAACAGGCGCGCAATTCGGCATGCCTTCCGTCATCGCAAGCCGCCCTGCGGTCTGGAACGCCGCATCCGAGGAGTCCACGCTGTGATAAGAGCCGTCATTCAGCGCCACGGCGATGTCGACGACCGGGAAGCCGAGTGGTCCCTGCTTGAGATATTCGATGACGCCCTTTTCGACCGACGGAATCCATTGCCTCGGCACGACTCCGCCGACGATCTCGTCTTCGAAGACAAAACCGCTGCCGCGCGGCAAGGGGCGGATCGAAATCACGACATCGCCATACTGGCCATGGCCGCCGGACTGGCGGCGATGGCGTCCGCGCTGCGTCGTCGCCTTGCGGATCGTTTCCTTGTACGGGACACGCGGTTCATGGGTGAGAATTTTCAATCCGAACTTGGTCATCAGCTTGTCGACGGCCACCTTCAGGTGAATTTCACCCTGTCCGACCAGAGACATTTCGTGCAGTTCGGCGCTCTGTTCGAAATCGAGCGACGGGTCTTCCTCGCGCAGCTTGGCAATGGCCGCGGTGAGCTTGACCTCGTCCTTGCGGTCGGCGGTCTCAATGGCGAGCCGATAGACCGGCACAAGATGCTCGATGGCGACCTTCGACGGCGGCGACTTCGACGTCGACAGCGTTTCACCCGTCAGTACGCCCTCGAGCCGACCCAACGCGACCGTGTCGCCGGTATGGGCTTCGGTAAGTTTGGTCTGCGCTTCGCCCTTCAGGGCAAAGATGCCGCCGACGCGGGCATCGGATCCGTCCTGCCGATGCACGACTGCGCCGTCCTTCAGCGTGCCCGACAATACGCGGACAAGGCTGAGCTTGCCGCCATGGCTGGAGTGATACGTCTTGAGCACTTGCAAGATCGCGTCATGGCCCTGCTTGATGCCGATGCGCTCCGCAGCCGCGGACACATCCGGCAGCTCGTGGCGCATCGCTTTCAGCAGGCGACGAATGCCGTTGTCGCCCTCCGCCGAGCCGATCAACACCGGAACCACCAGCCCTTGGGCCAATTCCTTGGCCAGATCGGTGAACACTTCGTCGCGCGGCGGCTCGATGTCGGAGAGCAACTCCTCCATCAGGTGCTCGTCATAGTCGGCGAGCTTTTCCAGCATGGCAAAGCGTGCCTGTTTCTCCGTGTCTTTGTCCTGAATGTCGATCATCTCGCTCGCATTGTGCGGGCGGTAGATGTAGGCCCGCTCGAGCGCCAGATCGACATAGCCCGTCACCACATTGTTCTCCCAGATCGGAATCTGGCGCAGCAGAAGCGGCGTGCCGCTCGCGTCCTGCAGCATCGTCAGCAGGGCACGCAGCGAGCCGCTGGCCTTGTCGATCTTGTTGACGAACAGAAAATGCGGAATGCGAAGATCGGACAGGCGCTTCAGATAGGGTTGGAGCATCTGGAGCTTTGCCGGCTCCGGCTCGCAAACCACAATCGCCGCGTCCACACCGGGAAGCACATTCAGCGTGTCCTGGAGAAATTCGATCGAGCCCGGACAGTCGAGGAAGGTGAAATTCTGATCCATGTAGCGTGTCGTTGCGCAATTCACCTCGACGCTCATCTGGCGCGCTCGCGCCTCGGGGCTCGCATCGCCCACGGAATTCTTCTGCGTCACAGAACCCTTTCGCTGCACCGCGCCCGTGATGGTCAGAATGCTCTCAAGCAGGGTTGTCTTGCCGCTGCCATAAGGTCCAACCACAGCCACGGTGCGTGGTGCTCTGCCGGTGTTGTTTCCAGACATTGTGCGCCTCCTTCGGGCCCCTGCGAGAGGGTCCGGGGCGCGGCGGGCGCTTATCCCGGTGATCGGGCCGCGTCACGCGCCCCACTAAGAATGAGGAATGCTCGCGCCACCCACCGGCGAACGCAAGGCGAATTACAGAGAAATTGTGACGCCCGCGCGTGAAGTGCGCATCCATGCTGCAGACGCGAACGCTCTGAATCCAAAGACAAATCACGTTGCGCGCACGCTGCACAGCAGCACGCGGCTAGCGTGTTGCACACTTTATCGCACCCGCGCGGCGATCCGAACGCGCGCGCGACACCCGGCGAAAATTTGGCGCTCCAATTTCAGCCGCACGAAATCGAGAAATTCGATCCGGGCGCGCGCAATGATTCTGGCAATCGATCGCCCTCCAAAGTTTACGCGGGCCTAGTCTTGATCATTTTTTGCAGGCAGAATTGCACATCGCGGATAGTTGATGAGGATTCGTCATGAACAAATTTGGAATTGGAACGCTAGCGGCAGCCGCACTCCTTACGTGCGTCGCGCTGATTTCACCGGCACAAGCCCGCTGGGCGCCGAGTGGCTCCTATGAGAGCACCTGCACGAATGTTCGATACGACGGCGATACTCTCACTGCATCGTGCCGGCGTCCCAATGGCACCTGGAAGAATACCTGGCTGCCGAACGCAGACAATTGCGACGGAAATATCG
>Ga0265313_10002097_pt1 | contig 17783 bp, 15 predicted proteins | sample 4123metaG_FD_203122 | JGI IMG/M metagenome (GOLD analysis project Ga0265313, IMG submission 203122) | Rhizosphere microbial communities from Carex aquatilis grown in University of Washington, Seatle, WA, United States - 4-1-23 metaG | ecosystem: Host-associated > Plants > Roots > Rhizosphere >...
GGAACTGAGCTACAACAATATTTTGGACATCACTTCGGCGACCTACCTGATCGGCGAATTCGAACGGCCGACGCTGGCGATTTTGAAGCACACGAATCCGTGCGGGGTGGCGAGCGCGGAAACGCTCGGCGAGGCGTGGGAGCTGGCCTACGCGACGGACCGGCAGGCGCCTTTCGGCGGAATCATCATCGTGAACCAGACGCTCGACGGCGCGCTGGCGAAGACGATCGCGGAGATTTTTACCGAGGTGATCATCGCGCCGCGTTTCAGCGACGAGGCGCGGGCGATTTTTGGAAAGAAAAAGAATTTAAGGCTGATGATCGCGGAAGGCGGGATCGGCGCGGATGCGTTGCAGGAAATCCGCTCGGTGGTCGGCGGCGTGCTCGTGCAGGATCGCGACCGGACGCTCGGGAACGTGAGCGAATTCAAAGTCGTGACGAAGCGCGAGCCGACGCCGGAGGAGTGGGCGGGCATGATGTTTGGCTGGAAGATCGGCAAGCACGTGAAGTCGAACTCGATCGTTTACAGCCGCGGCGAGCGGACGCTCGGGATCGGCGCCGGGCAGATGGCGCGGGTCGATAGCTCGCGGATCGCGGTGTGGAAGGCCGGCGAAGCGGGGCTCGATTTGAAGGGCTCGGTCGTCGCGAGCGAGGCGCTTTTTCCGTTTGCGGACGGGTTGATCGCGGCGGCGGACGCGGGCGCGACGGCGGCGATTCAGCCGGGCGGATCGGTGCGCGACGCGGAAGTGATCGCGGCGGCGGATGAGCGTGGGATGGCGATGGTGTTCACGGGCGTGCGACATTTCCGGCACTGAACGGGCGCGGCGCGATTTTTCCGGTTGGCGCGGGCGAGATTTCTGGCTCACGGTGGGCGGATGTTCGATCCTGTTGAAAAACTGAAGGAGTTCATCCGCCACCAGAGCATTTCGACCGATTCGCGGCACAAGGACGGGATGCTCGGCGCGCAAAAATTCGTCGCAGACCTGCTCGGTTCGCTCGGGTTCACCGTCGAGGTCGTGCCGACTGAGCTGCACGCAATCATCTTCGCGCAGCGCGGCAGCGATCCGTCATGGCCGCACGTGGTGATTTACGGACACTACGACGTGCAGCCGGCTGATCCGCTGAATTTGTGGAAGACGCCGGCGTTCGAGCCGACGATCGTCGGCAATCGGATCTACGGGCGCGGCGCGGCGGACAACAAGGGGCCGCTCATGGCGAACATCGCGGCGGTCGCGGAGCTGCTCGAGGCGAATCCGAAACTGCCGCTGCGAATCACGTTTCTCGTCGAAGGCGAGGAGGAGATGGGCAGCCCGAGTTTCCCGAAATTTCTCGAATCGCACAAGGACCGGCTGAAGGAGGCGGACTTCGTTTATCTTTCGGATACGGCGCTGCCGCGGGCGGACCAGGTCGTGATCACCTGCGGGTTGCGCGGGCTGGCGCTGCTGGACCTGCACGTGACGGGCGCGAAGGGCGATCTGCACTCGGGGCTGCACGGCGGCGTGCTGCGGAACCCGATTCAGGCGCTGGCGGAAATTCTCGCGACGCTGCACGCGGCGGACGGGCGCGTGAACGTGCCGGGATTTTACGATGGCGTGCTCGACGTCGAGCCGTGGGAGCGCGAGGAGTTGAAGAAACTCGGCGCGAGTGAAAAGGAGTATAAGGAATTTCTGGGGATCGACACGTTTTACACGGCGTCGGGGTTTTCGCCGTTCGAGGCGGTGCGGTTTCAGCCGACGCTCGAGTTCAACGGCATCGGCGGCGGCTACCAGGGCGAAGGCACGAAGACGGTGATTCCGTCGAAGGCGTTCGCGAAAATTTCGTGCCGGCTGGTGCCGGATCAGCAGCCGGACAAGATCAAGCAGCTCGTGCGCGACACGATCCGCGCGCGCACGCCGAGCGGCGTGAAGGTGGAGTTCGTCGATCAGCACAAGGGCGACGCTTACGTCGTCGTGCCGCCGGGCCGGTCGAACACGCCGAAGGATCAGTCGCCGGTGCTGGCGCGGGCGTTTCGCGAGATGGAGACGGCGGTGACGGACGTGTGGGGGAAGCCGCCGATCTACCTGCGCGAGGGCGGCAGTGTGCCGATCATCCCCGATATCAAGCGCGTGACCGGGCTCGACTCGATCATGTTCGGGTTGTTTCTGCCGGAGGACAATCTGCACGCGCCGAACGAGGGTTTTAACCTCGACGTGATGCGGCGCGGAACGGAAACGACAAAGCGCGTGTTGGCGGCGTTGGCGAAAGGGTAGGCGGGAGGCGGCGCGAGCGAACGCGCAACCCACGCGCCGCGACTGAAAATGAAAACGCCCCGGATTTTTGGCCGGGGCGTTTTGCGGAAAACGAAAAGAGCGGGGACTACTTCTTGAGGATCACGATGTCGGCGCGGCGGTCTTTCGACATGGTCGCTTCGTCAGCGTTCTTCGCGGCGTCGAGGCTGCCTTTCGAGAGCGTCTCGAGCTTCTCGGCGGGGACGCCGAGCGAGATCAGGTATTTCTTCGCGGCGTTCGCGCGCCGGTCGCCAAGGCTGAGGTTGTATTCGGCGGTGCCGCGCCAGTCGCAATGGCCTTCGAGGAGGATGCGCTGGTCGGCGTGATCCTTCAGGTATTTCGCGGCGTCCTGCAATTTGGCGCGCTCGGGTTCCTTGATGTTCGACTTGTCGAAATCGAATAGCACGGGCTGGAACATGCCGCGGATGGTGTCAGCGGTTTCGATGATGTTCGGGTCGCGCTGCTGCAGCCCGGCGGCGGAGGCATCGACCGGGGCGTTGACCTCGGTGGGCGTGATCGCGCCGCCGCCAGTCGGGCCGAGCACGGTGGCGCTCGGGTCGGGCCGCTTCGGTTTTTTCGTGCAGCCGGCGAGGACGAACGCAGCGCTGGCAATAACTAGGCAAAATTTCTTCGAGGCGTTATTCATAGAATGAGCGAGATGAACCAGTAATTGCCCTTCCGCCGAGGGGCGGCAAGGATTTACTTAGTCACACCGATTTCTTGGGCTCGATCAAGCCGACCTCGAGCGCGTAGCGCGTGAGGCTAGCGACGTCGTGGAGGTTGAGCTTCCGCATGAGGTTCGTGCGGTGATTATCCACGGTCTTGATGCTGATGCCGAGCTTGGCGGCGATTTCCTTCGTGCTGTGACTCTCGGCGACGAGCTGGAGAATCTCGCGCTCGCGGTCGGTGAGAAAATCGGCGGTGGCGCTGGCGGAGGGATTCGCCACGACGTTGCGCAGGAGCGCGGCGACCGCGGGGCCGAAGTAGGTGCCGCCGTTGGCGACGGTTTCGAGGCCCTTTTTGAATTCGAACAGGCCGGCGGTTTTTTCGACGAAGCCGTGCGCGCCGGCCTCGAGCATCTCGCGGATGAGCACCGGATTTTCGTGACCCGAGAAAACGAGGACGCGCATCTCGGGCAGTTTTTTGCTGATGCGGCGGAGCAGATCGACGCCGTTCAGGCCGGGGAGCTTCGCGTCGAGCACGAGCAGATCGGGCTTCACGTCGAGGCAGAGCGTGAGCGCGCTCTGGCCGTCGCCGCTTTCGCCGACAAGTTCGTAATTTGCATCCAGCCGGAGGATTTCCACGAGCATCTCGCGGATGGCGGTTTGGTCTTCGACGATGACGAGGCGTTTCATGAAAACGGCGGGGCGCCGCGAGGGAGGTGTGGTGTGCGGAATGGTGGGCTGGCCGGGACTCGAACCCGGAACCAACGACTTAAAAGGACGCTGCTCTACCATTGAGCTACCAGCCCCCAAGCGCGTAACAAGCAAAATGGGTTTCGCGTTCCGGCGATGGCAAGCAGTTTTTGCCGCGGAAAGCGGGCGGCGGCATTGACCAAACGCATCGGCGCGCCTAAACGAACCCTTCATTCGTTAAATCTTGGGAACAATCCAGAAATATACCCATCAGACCGAGGCAGAACGCATGTCCTCCAAAGCGCACGAAGTTGCCCTCGATCGCATCCTGGTGGACCGTTTCAAGAACGGCGACCCGTCGGCGTTCGATGAGATGGTCAGCCGCTACTGGGATCGCATCTATTCCATGGTCAACCAGCTCCTGCGCAACTCCCAGGACGCCGAGGAGGTCACGCAGGACGCGTTCATCCGGGCGCACCGCGGCCTGACGAATTTCCGGGGCGATTCGGCGTTTTCCACCTGGCTTTACCAGATCGCCACGAATCTGGCGCGCAACCGCTACTGGTATTGGTGGCGCCGCAAGCGCGACAAATCGGTGTCGTTCGACGCGCCGATCAGCGCCGACAACGCCACGACCCTCGCGGACATCATCCCCGCCGAAGTCGAGACGCCCGACGACATCGCCGTGACCCAGGAGTTCGTCGCGCGCATCAGCCGCGGAATGGAGAAACTCAGTGCGAAACACCGGGAGATTTTAATCCTGCGCAACGTCAAGAACCTGTCCTACGAGGAGATTGCCGACATCCTCGGGATTTCGGTTGGCACCGTGAAAAGTCGGATCGCCCGCGCGCGCGAAAGCCTGCGCGGCAGACTGGGGGAGGATTTCAAATGAAAGAATCGAAATTCATCGAACTGCTGAATCTTTACGTTGACCACCAGATCACCGCCGCCGACGCCGCGCTGCTGGAGACGGAGATTCAGCGCAGCCCGGAGCGCCGCCGGATTTACCGGCAATATTGCCAGATGCAGAAGGCGTGTGTGGTGCTCGCCGAGAATTTTCGCACCGAAGCGCCCGACGCCGCGGTTTCGGCGGAGGGGAATGTCGGCGCATTCGCTCCCGTGCGGCGCTCCTTCGCACGAGGCGCTTGGGCGGCTGGCGCGCTCGCAGCGGCGGCGTGCGTCGCACTGGTTATGGTGAATCGCAGTCGTGTCGATCAGAGGCCGACCGGTCTTGCGCTCGCGCAAACGGCAACCCATGCCGCCTTCGTAGTGAAAGTGGCCGCGAATCCGGTGCCGGCCCGCGCCGCGTTGCAACCGGTGTTCGCCGGACTTCTGCGCGACACGGCAGCGGATGTTGTCGCGGTTGGAAATGAGAGCGCGCCGCTCGAGTGGATGACCCGCGTGCAACTCCAACGCGTGACGGCCGATCAGTTGCGGTTCGAGGCGCAGCCGACGCTGCAACCGGACGATTTGCTCCTGCGCGGCCGCCGGACCTATCAAGGCCAGGTCGAAGCCGCAGCGTTTCGATTCCAGAAATGAGCTAGCCGAGGGCGCGCTTGATCAGCGCCTCGGTGGTGGCTCCGGCGCCGAGCGCGAGGGTGGCTCGGCGGATCGCTTGATCGACGTCGGCGGTTTTGTAACCGAGTGCGATCAACGCGGCGACGGCGTCGCGATGCGTGCTTTCGCCGCCGGAAACAGTTTGGCTCAGCTGGCCAACGACGGAGGTGGATTCGCCGACGCCGACTTTCGCGCGCAATTCGACGACGAGTCGTTCAGCGGTTTTTTTGCCGATGCCGGGGCATTTCGCGAGTGTCACCACGTCGCCGACGCGAATGGCGCTTTCGAGCAGCGGCAACGAGAGCCGGCTCATGATGCTGAGCGCGACCTTCGGGCCGACGCCGGTGACGTTTTCGATCATCAGCCGGAAAAAATCGCGCTCGGCCGCGGTCGCGAAACCGTAGAGCGTCTGCGAATCCTCGCGATAGATTACGAGCGTGTGCAGCTTCACGACCGCACCGGTGGCGGGAAGCTTTTCCGCGGTGGTGACCGGAATGTTCACCTCGTAGCCGAAGCCGTTCAGCTCGACGATCGCGCGCAGCGGCGTCGCGGAGGCGAGGGTGCCCTGAATCGTCGTGATCATTTCAAGCCGAGCACGTCCTGCATGTCGTAAACTCCGGGCGGCTGTGCGACGACCCACTGGGAGGCGCGGAGCGCGCCGCGCGCGAAGATGGCGCGGTCGCTCGCCTTGTGCGTGAGTTCGAGCCGCTCGCCGAGCGTCGCGAACAACACCGTGTGATCGCCGACGACATCGCCGCCGCGCAACGAATGCACGCCGACCTCGGTCGAGCGACGTTCGCCCGTGATGCCTTCGCGACCGTGCCGAATCGTCGATGCGGCGAGCTTTCGCTCTTCGAGAATGATTTCGAGCAGTCGCGCGGCGGTGCCGCTCGGTGCGTCCTTCTTGAAGCGATGGTGCATCTCGATCACCTCGGCATCGTAATCGGAGCCGAGCACGCTCGCCGCGCGGCGGGTGAGCGCAAAGAGCAGGTTCACGCCAACGGAAAAATTCCCGGCCCAGACGCACGGCACTTTCGCCGCGAGGGCGAGCAATTCTTTTTTCACTTCAGCGGAGTGGCCGGTCGTGCCGATGACGACGGGCTTGCGCTGGGCGACGGCGACTTCGAGGAGCGATTTGGTGGCGTGGTGCGAGCTGAAATCGACCAGCACGTCGGCGTATGCTGCGCCAGCCGCGAGATCATCACCCACGTCGAGCGCAGCGGCGACGGACAGGCCGAGTTCTTTCGCGGTGTCGGCGAGCGCGTGGCCCATGCGGCCTTTTGCGCCGTTGATCAAAATGCGGAGAGGCATCGCGCGTAAATGGGCTAGCGGCCGGCGGCGACAAGAACCTTGGTCAACACCTGCAGGTTGGCGGAGCTCATCTCGGTGAGCGGCAGGCGGACTTCGGCCGAGCCGATCACGCCGGCGTGCGCGAGGGCGGCCTTGATCGGGACGGGATTCGGCTCGACGAAAAGCGCCCGGAAGACGGGATAGAGTTTACGATGCAGTTTCGCGGCCTTCGCGAGGTCACCCGCCAGCGCGTGGCGGACCATCTGGCCGATTTCGCGAACGAAGAGATTCGACGCGACGCTGATCACGCCCTCCGCGCCGACAGCCATGAATGGCAGCGTGAGCGAATCGTCGCCACTGAGCACGGTGATGTCGGAGCCGAGCGCCTGCTTCAATTGATCGACGCGATCGACGCTGCCGCCGGCTTCCTTGATCCAGCGCACGTGCTTGTAGCGAGCGACGAGCCGCTCGACGACGGGCACGCCGATCTCGATGCCGCAGCGGCTGGGAATCGAATAGAGAATGACGGGGCGGTCGGTCGCGTCGGCCACCGCGCAGAAGTGGCGGAAGAGGCCCTCCGGGTTTGGTTTGTTGTAGTAGGGCGCGACGACGAGCACCGCGTCGGCGCCGGCGGCGTGCGCGAGGCGCGTGAGCTCGGCGGCCTCGTGGGTCGAGTTCGATCCGGTGCCGGCGATGACGGGCACGCGGCCGCGCGCGGCGGCGATGACGGCGCGGACGACTTCCATGTGCTCCTCGTGGCTCAGCGTCGGCGACTCGCCGGTCGTGCCGACGGGAACGACGCCATCGATGCCGCCCTTGATCTGGTAGGCAACGAGTTTCGCGAGGTCGTCATAGGCGATTTCACCCCGGCGAAAGGGCGTGACGAGGGCGGTGATCGTGCCGGTGAGCGGGCGGAGTTTCATCGGGTGAAGGCAAAGTTGCCTTGCTACAACACAGCAGGGCGAATTACAGAATCCGCAACGCTTTTTTACCCATGCCCACCATCACACCGCACACCGAAATGATCAACGATCTGCTCAAGCTCGCGGTGGACAGCGGCGTGAGCGACATCATCATCAAGTCGAACAAGCCGGGCTACGTCCGGATGGCGGGCAAGCTCAAGCCGGTCGAGATGGACCCGATCACGTGTCCCGAGGCGCAGGCGTTCGTCGATGAGCATGTGCCGAAGATGTTCAAGCAAAAGTGGGACGATGTCGGGCAGATCGACTTCGCCTATGCGGCTGACGGCGTGGGGCGGTTTCGCGTGAATGCGTTTCACCAGCGCGGGCTCGTCAGCATCGTGATGCGCCACATCAAGAGCACCGTGCCGTCATTCGAGCAGCTCGGGCTCGGCCAAACGGCGGATGCGCTGATCAAGCTCGTGCAGGCGAAGGACGGCATCCTGCTCGTGTGCGGCGCGACCGGCTCGGGCAAGAGCTCGACGATGGCCGCGATGATGAACTGGGTGAACCAGAACATGGACAAGCACGTCGTCACGATCGAGGACCCGATCGAATACACATTTCAGGATGACAAGTCGCTTTTCCAGCAGCGCGAGATCGGGCTGGATGTGCCGAGCTTCGAACTCGCGATCAAGGCCGTGTTGCGGCAGAATCCCGACATCATTCTTATCGGCGAAATGCGCGATCGCGAGACGTTCGAGACCGCGATCTCGGCGGCGGAAACGGGACACCTCGTGTTCTCGACGATGCACGCGGCGACCGTCGCGCAGTCGTTGACGCGGCTCTTCGAATTTTTTCCGCCGGAGGAGCAGATTCAGGCGCGGCGCGCCATCGCGGGATCGTTGCGCGGATTCGTCTGCCAGAAGCTGATCCCGTCGCTCGAGGGCGGCGGGCGCGTGCCGGCGAACGAGATTTTGACTGCCGACGCCGTCGTGAAGAACCTCATCCTCGAAGGCCAGTTCGAGAAAATCCAGGGCATCCTCGAGGGCAGCGGCGATTCGAGCAGCTTTTCGTTCAACAAGGACCTCTATCGACTCATCAAGGCCGGCAAGGTCAGCAAAGCCGACGGCCTGCGTTTCTCGCCGAACCCGCAGGCGCTGGACATGAACCTCAAGGGCATCTTCTTCAAAACGTGACGCCGCGCTGTATCCGGACGGGGCTGGTTGTTTGCGTCGCCGCCGGTTGCGCGATGGCGGCGGAGCCACCGCCGGAAAAACCCGCACCGCCAGAAAATGCGATTACGACGGCCAAACGAGATTACGAAGCCATCAAGGAGTCAGGCGTGGGCGCCGAGCAACAGAAACTCGCGTTGCCGAAGCAGGAACTGCCGGCTTTGAATTTGCACACGGACGAGGCGCCAGCGCCGGCCATGAGTTTGTCGTCACGAAAAGCCGAGCTGGACGACACCAGCGACAAGACAGGAGCGAAGAAGTCGGCCAATTGGCTGCTCGACGCGATGGACGAAAAAAAATCAGACAAGGGCAAATCGTTCGGCGGTGATCTTCAGGCTGACGACGAGTTACAGCGAAATGAGAAGCGGGCGCCAGAGCGCGCCGACAAAAACCCGGCGACCGAAAAACGACGCGCGGCCGAGGCGCCGAATCCCCTCACGAATTTCATGGCGGAGTGGATGACCCCGGGCGATTTCGAGTTGCTGAAGGCGAAGCCGGATGCCGGGGCGTCACTGGGTGGTGAAAAATTACTGGCGCCGGTGGGTGGTGGCGCCGCCGCTTCCTCCCAGACCCCAGCAGCTTTGGCGGGAATAAGCGACAGTGCGAACGGATCGTCGCGCATCGGCGAGGCGTTATCGCTGCCGAAAGAAAATCCTTATCTCGCCGGGCTGACCGCGCCAACGCCGCCCCCGGTGGCGGTGCCGGAAATCATGCGCCCGCCGGCCGGAACGACGCCGGTCGCTCCGCCCGCGATGGAGCTTCAGCCGGCGGCGAAAACGAGTTCCAATCAATCCGACGTGTTGAAACCGCAGGACGACGCGAAGTATTTCAAGCAGCTGAACCGGTTTTAGGGCTTGGATTCAGCTGGGCCGGGCGATTGTCTCGCGTGTTTCAACCATGGCATTGGCGTTTTTATTTGCAGGACAAGGTGCCCAAAAGGTCGGGATGGGCCGCTCGCTCTTCGGGGGCTCGGCCGCGGCGCGGGCGCTCTACGACGAGGCGAATCGCGTGCTCGGCTGGGATCTCGCGAAGGTCAGCTTCGAGGGGCCGGAAGCCGAGCTGACGCAGACGAAGGTCTGCCAGCCGGCGCTGTTCGTGCACGGGCTGGCGGTGCTGGCGGCGCTGCGCGAGGCGGGCAAATTGCCGGACGGCGAGCCGAAGTTCGCGCTCGGGCTGAGCCTCGGCGAGCTGACGGCGTATTGCGCGGCGGGGGTTTTCGATTTCGCGACGGGTCTGCGGGTCGTGGCCGAGCGCGGGCGGTTGATGCAGCAGGCGTGCGAACAGTCGAGCGGCGGGATGGCCGCGATCATCGGCGAGGAGCGGGCGAAAATTTACGAGCTGTGCCGTGAGTTCGACATCGAGCCGGCGAATTTCAACGCACCGGGGCAGATCGTCGTGTCCGGCGAAAAGGCGAAGGTCGAGGCGGCGGTCGCGGGGGCGAAGGCCCGCGGCATGAAAAAAGTGATCCCGTTGGTCGTGGCCGGCGCGTATCATTCGCGGCTGATGGAGCCGGCGCGAGCGGCGTTCGCGGCGTTTTTGGAAGGCGTGCCGTTTGCGGCGCCGAGGTTTGGCGTGTTCACGAACACGACGGGCCAGGCGATCGGCGACCCGGTAGCGATCAAAGCGGCGCTGGTGAAGCAGCTCGTGTCGTCGGTGCTCTGGGAGGATTGCACGCGCAGCGCGGTGGCGGCCGGCGCGACGGAGTTTTGGGAACTCGGGCCGGGCGGGGTGCTCGCGGGACTCGCGCGCCGCACCGACAAAGCCTGGGTCGTGAAGAGTTTTGCCGAGTTTGCCGACGTGAACGCCTGAGCCGATGGCCGCCGAGAACACCCGTAATTTCTGCATCATCGCCCACGTCGATCACGGGAAAACGACGTTGTCCGACCGGCTGCTCGAGCACACGAACCAGGTCGCCATGCGCGTGATGACGGCGCAGCACCTCGACTCGATGGATCTCGAGAAGGAGCGCGGCATCACGATCAAGTCGCACCCGGTGACGATGACCTACCCGGCGAAAAACGGGCAGATCTACAAGCTCAACCTCATGGATACGCCGGGGCATGTGGATTTTTCCTACGAGGTGTCGCGCAGTCTCGCGGCGTGCGAGGGCGCGGTGCTGCTGATCGACGCGGCACAGGGCGTCGAAGCGCAGACGGTGGCAAACGCGCACCTGGCGTTTGCGCAAAAGCTGAAGGTGATCCCGGTCATCAACAAAATCGATCTGCCGAGCGCGAACCTCGAACTTTGCCTGAAGCAGCTCGAGGACATCCTCGCGATTTCCGCGGAGGAAGCGATCCTCGCGAGCGGCAAGGCGGGCATCGGCATCGACGAGATTCTCGAGGCGGTGGTGGCGCGCGTGCCGCCGCCACGGTGGACGGATTATCCGGCGACGCGGGCACTGGTGTTCGATTCACTCTACGATACCTACCGCGGTGTGATCGCCTACGTGCGCGTGTTTTCGGGCACGATCAAGGCCGGAGACATGATGCTGCTGATGAGCAACGGCGAGAAATCGGAAGTGAAGGAGGTTGGCGTGTTCATGCCGAAGATGGAAAAAATCGACGCGCTCGGCGCGGGCGATGTCGGCTACGTGGTCTCGACGATCAAGGACACCTCCGAAATCAAAACCGGTGACACGATCACGCTCGCACGCCAACCGGCGGCCGTGATGCTGCCGGGCTACAAGGAGGTGCGCCCGATGGTGTTCTGCGGACTTTATCCCGTGGACACAAATGACTACGAGAAACTGAAGGCGGCGATGGGCCGGCTGCGGCTCAACGATGCGGCGTTTGTGTATTCGTCGGAGAGTTCGGTCGCACTCGGTTTCGGTTTCCGCTGCGGATTTCTCGGGCTGCTGCACATGGAGATCATCCAGGAGCGTATCCGCCGCGAGCATGACGTGGACATCATCTCGACTTACCCGAGCGTCGTTTACCGCGTGGTCCGGCACGGTGGCGAGGTGATCGAGGTGGACAACCCGGTGAATTTGCCGGACCCCGGCACGATCCTCGAAATCCGCGAGCCGATGCTCAAGGCGTCGATCCACATTCCAAACGACTCGATGGGCGACATTCTCGCGCTCGTGATGGAAAAACGCGGCGTGGTCGATCACACCGACACCCTCGACGCCACGCGCGTGATGCTGACGTGCCTGCTGCCACTGAACGAAATCCTCGTCGATTTCAACGACCGGCTGAAGAGCATCACGCACGGCTACGGCTCGATGGACTACGAACTCGGCGAATACCGCACCGCCGACCTCGTGAAGATGGAAATCTTGATCAACGGCGATCCGGTCGATGCGTTTGCGACAATCGTGCACCGCGAGAAGGCGGAGGGCAAGGGGCGCGCGCTGTGCGAGAAACTCGCCGAGATCATCCCGCCGCAGATGTTCAAGGTCGCGATTCAGGCGGCGATCGGCGGCAAGGTCATCGCCCGCGACAACGTGAAGGAGATGCGCAAGGACGTCACCGCGAAATGCTACGGCGGCGACATCAGCCGCAAGCGAAAACTCCTCGACAAGCAGAAAGAGGGCAAAAAGAAGATGAAACAATTCGGTCGCGTTTCGATCCCTTCCGATGCGTTCATCAAGGTTCTCAAAACCAACTAAAGGCATCGCATGTTCGGCCTCTTCGCCTCGCAGGAAAAAAAAATGCGCGACAACGCGGCCAACTGGCTCGAACTCGCGGACAAGGTCTGGCATTTCCGGCGCGACCGGTTGAGCGAAAAGGAGGCGGGCGAATTGCTGACGCGCGCGGCCGAGCTGCGCCGGCAGGTGAAAGCGAAGGCCGACGCCGGCAAGCTCAAGCTCTCCATCGAGGCGCTCGAACCGGTGCTGCGGCGCACCGGCGGCGCGATTTATCCGAAGACTTCGCTGGTGGAGAACGTGGAATTTTTCCTGGTCGCGGCGATCGTGATCCTCGGGATCCGCACGTATTTCGTGCAGCCGTTCAAGATCCCGACGAACTCGATGTGGCCGACTTATTACGGGATGACCGCCGAAAATCTTCCGCCGGGCGGCGCGACGCCGGGGCTGCTCGAACGCGCGTTTCGGTTCGTGGCGTTTGGCGCGCAGCGCCGGGAGGTCGTCGCACCGACGAGTGGCGAAGTCAGCGCGGACTTCGACGAGAACACCGGCGCGATGAGTTACCGCGTGCAAAACGGCCACACGTGGCTGGTGCTGCCGGCGCAGGTGAAGGAATACACGTTTTACGTCGACGGCGAACCGGCGACGGTGCGCGTGCCGCTCGATTTCAACGATTTTGACCGCGTCGTCTGGGAAACCTTTTTCGGCAACGAGCAAAATTTCGTCTCGCAGTTTATCCAGGCGCGCCAAGCGCGGGCGATGCGGCGGCAGCAGGGCGGCATGTCGGCACCGGAAGACTACTCGAATAATTTGCGGCTGCGGCTGAACCGGACGGCGCGGGCGGGCGAGCCGGTCCTGCGCTTCGATGTGATGACCGGCGACCAGCTTTTCGTGGATCGGGTGAGCTACAATTTCGTGCGGCCGAAGGTGGGACAGGGGTTCGTGTTTCGCACCGGACATATCCCGGGAATCGGCACCGACCAGTATTACATCAAGCGACTCGCAGGCGTGCCCGGCGACGTGATTGAGATCAAGGAGCCGACGCTCTACCGCAACGGCAAGCCGATTGAAGGGGCGACGGCGTTCGACCTGAACGCGCGGCGCGTTCCGCCATACCGCGGTTATTTCAACGCGCGCCACAGCCCGAATCCGCGCAGCGACGGGCAGATGCTGTTCCGGGATGAACAAATTACTGTCCCGCCGGGCGGCTTTGTCGCGCTCGGTGACAACTCGGGCAGCAGCCTTGACGGGCGGTATTGGGGTTTCGTTCCGGCAAAGGACGCAATCGGCCGGCCGCTGTTTATCTATTATCCGTTCACGCGACGCTGGGGACCGGCGAGGTAACGCCGGCGAATTCTCCATCGCCGATTACGCACAATAGATATTATGTTAAGTAAAGCGGCCTTCCGTTTTGACGTAACCGCTTGTGGAATCGGGAACTAAAAGTTATCCGATTCGGAACTAAAACTCGTTCGAAGCTTCACTATGTCTTGCCTGTCCCGGAACTGAAAGTGATTCGTTAGCGAGCCGCGAGACCTCTAAGGGCGGACGAGCCCCTATTCACAAGAAGATCGGGAGCTGACTCGAATCAAACAGCTCCTCTACAACGCGTCGCGGACAGCCATCGGGCGGCAATCATCCTCCTGCGAATCGAGCCTTGAAAACCTCAAGCCACTGGATCATTGCCGAAGACGTAGCCGCAGCCATTTTCCTCCAGATGTATGCGCGCGAGTGACGTTCCAATAAGCCCGGGCGCAGCGCCGGAGGCAATGACTGTTTCCGACGCAAGCGGAGAACGATGCGCTTTTTCGAAAACCGCGCGCCGGAAACGATGAAGTCCCGTCCGGCGATCCCGGTTTGCATAGGGTTACACCCCATACCGCCGGCCGGACGTCGCGCGTATCTTTTGCACTGCCGAAAGACGACACCCCCGCCGACGGATTCGAGCTGCTCCTCGGCCTGTCGATTCAAGCCTCCCAAAAAATATAACTTCGACCCCGCTCGCCGCCAGCTCGCACCCGCACACCGACAAAACAATCTTCCAATATCCGGTCTCCGACCATTTGACCGACGTCCAGCTGCTCGCGAAAGAGCGGGAATCAATCCGCGAAGGCCGGGACGTGTCGGGCATGAAAACTATCAAGGTTTTGTGATCCACTTCCGCGACGGTCTCCGTGCCTTCGCCTCCTTCCGTGAAGGCGTGTCGCACCGACGTTCGGGCAACGGAGAAGAGCTCCCCGCCGCCGGGATTACAGACCGGAACGCCGCACCGTTATGCAACCTGAACCGACCAAGGATGCGCCGGGCACGATGACGATCCCGTTGCGCATTCTGCATTTGGAACACAACGAGCCTGACCGCGGACTCGTGCGGCAGGCGCTGGTTGACGACGAAACGGCGTGCGAATTTGTCTATGCATCGTCCAAGGCGGAATTCGCTGCCGCCTTGGAGCGGGAAAAATTCGATCTCATCCTTTCGGATTTCACGACACTCGGCGACGATGGTGTGGCCGCGCTCGCGCTGGTGCGGGAGAAATGTCCGGAGGTGCCCTACCTCTATGTTTCGGGCACCGTCGGAGAGGAGCGCGCGATCGAGAGTCTGAAGAACGGTGCAAGCGACTACATTCTGAAGGAGCGAATCGAGCGACTGCGGCCCGCCGTGCGCCGCGCGCTGCGCGAGGCGGGCGAGCGCGCCAAAGGCCGCGCGGCCGAGGCCGCGCTGCGCCAGGCGGAGGCGAGATTTCGGGATATTTTCGAGAACTCGGTGGAGGGCATTTACCAGGCCTCTCCCGACGGCCGGCTGATCGACTTGAATTGCGCGATGGCCCGGATCTGCGGAGACGAGTCGCCCGCGGAAGTTTGCGCGCGCGTCCAGAATTTGGGCCGCGATTTCTACGTCGAACCGCGCCGGCGGGCCGAGTTCGCGCGGCGGCTCGACGAGCGGGGCGAAGTGTTAAGCTACGAGTCGGAGGTAAAGCGCAAAGACGGTTCCACCATGTGGATATCCGAGAACGCCCGCGCCGTGCGGGACACCCGGGACAAGGTGCTTTATTACGAGAGCATGGCGACCGACATCACCGCGCGCCGACGGGCGGAGGCAGCGTTGCGACGAAGCGAGGAGCGGTTTCGCGAAATGGCGGCGAGCGTGGAGGAAGTGTTCTGGATCGCGACGCCGGACGGGGAGCGCTGGCTGTATGTGAGTCCCGCTTACGAGCAGATTTGGGGGCTGACGCTGGCCGAGCTCTTTGCCCATCCCCGACAATGGCGCGAGGCGATCGTGTCCGGGGACCAGGCCGCAGCGCAGGCGGCGTGGGAGCAGGTCGCGCGCGGCGAACCTTTTCGGATCGAGTATCGCATCGCCCGTCCGGACGGTTCGGTGCGATGGATCGAGGATCGCAGCTATCCGGTGCGCGAGCCCACCGGCAAATTGAAGCACGCCGTCGGCGTGGCCGTGGACATCACGCAGCGCAAGTCGCTCGAGTCGCAATTGCTCCACGTGCAGAAAATGGAGTCGATCGGCCAGCTCGCCGGCGGCGTGGCGCACGATTTCAACAACGTGCTCACCGTGATCCTGGGCTACTCGCGGTTGCTGCTCGACGGCGGCGACATGCCGGTGGACGCGATCGAGCCGCTGACGCAGATTTTCGTCGCCGGCACCCGCGCCACGAACCTCACGCGACAGTTGCTCGTGTTCAGCCGCAAGCAGACCGCCCAGCGCCGGATCGTCGATCTAAACCGCGTCGTCGATGACATCGTCAAGATGCTCCAGCGTTTGATCGGAGAGCACATCGCCTTGAAGGTGGAGCTGTCGCCGGCGCCCGCCGTGATCGACGCCGACGCGGGCATGATGGAGCAAGTGCTCATGAATCTCGCGGTGAACGCCCGCGACGCGATGCCCAAGGGCGGAACGCTGACGATCGCCACCGAGCGCCTTTGCATCGCCGAAGCGTCGTTGGCCGAGCACCCGGCGGGGCGCGTCGGCGAGTTTGTCAGTTTGAGCGTGCGTGACACGGGCTGCGGCATCGCACCCGAAAACCGTGCGCACATTTTCGAGCCGTTCTTCACGACCAAGGAGGAGGGTCACGGCACGGGGCTCGGCCTCGCCACGGTTTTCGGCATCGTGCAGCAGCATCAGGGCTGGATCGAGGTCGAGAGCGCGGTGGGTGTGGGCACGTGTTTTCGCGTGATGCTCTCTGCCGCGCCCGACGGCACGATGGTGCTCGCCGGCCGCCCGGCCAAAGCGCCGGCAATCAATGGTGGCTCGGAGACGATCCTGTTGGTGGAGGACGAGCCGGCCGTGCGCGAGTTCGCGGTCGCGCTTTTGAGTGGCCACGGCTATCGCGTGCTTCAGGCCTGCTCGGCCGTCGAGGCGCTGGAGGTTTGGAAATGGCACGGCGCGAGGATCGCGCTGCTGTTCTCCGACCTGGTGCTGCCGGACGGCCTCGGGGGAATGGAACTCGCGGTCCGGCTGCGCAAGGAAAAGCCGGAGCTGAAAGTGGTGCTGACCAGCGGCTATGCGCCGGGAGCGATGGGCGAGGAGTTCAAACCCTCGCCGGGCACTCATTTCATTTTCAAGCCCTACAAGCCGCAGGAACTGGCCAAGACCGTGCGCGACGCGCTCGACGGCAATTTCAACCGCTGATGTGACCGCTCGTCGCCTCCGCCATGAGCAATTTCCGCCCTCGTCACCGGCCGCAAGTCGCGTTCCCAATCACGCCATGCCAACGGTGGCGCGGGGCCCTCGCCTGCCTGTGCGCGGCAGCGGCGTTTATCCCGGCCGTGCGGGCGCTCGACCCGGCAAAATCGATTTTCCAGTTCAACTGCCACAACTGGACTCGCGAGGCCGGTCTGCCGGCGGACAAAATCACCACCGTCACGCAAACCCCGGACGGCTACATCTGGTTGGGCAGCCAAAATGGGTTGGTCCGCTTCGACGGGCTGGAATTCAAAGTCGTTCCGGTCGGCCTCCCCCAAGCCCAGGGCCAGGATATTCGACAGCTCGATTTGGCCGCGGACGGCAGGATGTGGTTTTCCATCGCCAACGGCGGCTACGGCAACTTCGACGGGGAGACATTCTCCGCGATCGGCGATCCGCGATGGACGGCGCCCGGCATGAATTCCACGACAATCCGCGCGGGGCGGGATGGCGCGATCTGGACGGGCAGTGTGTTTGGTTGGGGGCGCTGGATGCCTGGAAAACCGGAACAGACCTTTTTCGACGAGAAACTGGGCAGTGCGCTGGTGTTCGCCGAGGACGCTTCGGCGCGAATCTGGATGGGCACCGCCGAACGCGGGCTTTTCCATTGGGCGGGCGGCAACTTCCTGCTGTTTCCCGACGAAGAACTCAAAAAAGAAAATATCCACGCCGTCGCGGTGGATGCGGGCGGCGATATCTGGGTCGGCACGGGACGGGGCTTGCGGCGTTACGATGCGCAATTCCGACTGAAGAAAATATATTTCCCGAGCAGCCAGACTAAGGCACTGCTGCTCGACCGTCACGGCGTCCTTTGGGCGGGCACGAACCAGTTGGGCCTGGCCCGGTATAAGAACGACGGATTCTCGTTTCTCCGCAAAGCCGACGGGCTCGGCAGCGACG
>Ga0265313_10002098_pt1 | contig 17772 bp, 16 predicted proteins | sample 4123metaG_FD_203122 | JGI IMG/M metagenome (GOLD analysis project Ga0265313, IMG submission 203122) | Rhizosphere microbial communities from Carex aquatilis grown in University of Washington, Seatle, WA, United States - 4-1-23 metaG | ecosystem: Host-associated > Plants > Roots > Rhizosphere >...
GCTTTCGAGGCCGCTGACTTCCTGAAAAGGAATTTTCGTCTGGCTGCCCCAAGTGACCAGGAAACTGAAAGAGGGAAGCGGCCAGACCGAATTTTGATTTGAGCTGCCGTCTGCCATAAATGCGGAGGGTTGGTGGGTTAATTTAGCTGGAGCGATCAGGAAATCTGCATCTGCTGTTGGAGGCTGATCACGACAAATTCCGCGGGGTGTGTCACGGCGACTTTCACGCTGATGTTCATGAAGCCGTCGAGGATGTCTTGCGAGGTCATCGTCTGCCCGAGGCCGACGGCAACGGAAAATGCGGACGCGGGCGTCGGGCCGACCAGCCCGCCTTGGGACCAGATAGTCGTGAGAAAATTGTTCAGCACGGACGCGACCAGCGACCACGTGTTGGCGACATTGGGGGCGAAGGCGTAGGCTTGGACGGCGAGTCGCATCGACTGCTCGAGAAAGATCAGCGTGCGGCGCACGTTGATATAGCGCCAGTCCTCGCTGTTGCCGTCGAGCGTGCGCGCGCCCCAGACCAAAACGCCGCGGCCGGGGAAAAGCCGGATGGCGTTGATCGATTTGCCGGTCGCGGCATCGACCTTGAGGCTCTGCTGGTCGGCATCCGTAATCTTGAGCGTGGTGTCGATGACGGCGCTGAGCGCGACATTGGCCGGAGCCTGCCAGACGCCGGTGTTGTTATCGACCGTCGTGTAAACGCCGGCGAGGGCGGCGCCGGGCGGCAGGATGTTCGCCCTCGCGAGCACGGCGTCGTGAAGATTCTGGTAATCGGAGCTTGCCTGGAGAAGGGCGGCCTCGATTTGCCGCGGCGTCCGGCCCGCAGGATGATCGATCGCCGCGATCAGGCTTTGCAGTGGATCGCTGTTGGCGTCAGGCAAAACGGCCGCGAGCGTCTTCGAGCCGCCCCCAATGTTCAGGTAGTCGATGTCCGCGGCGGACATCACCGATGTTTTGAGGAACGGATAGTAGGCGATGCCGTAACACAGGTGGTTGAGTCCGATTCCGGTGCGAAACGCCGCAATGGCATCGCGCCAGTGGACCGGGTCGGGACGGTCGGCCCCGGGAATGTCAAACAATCCGACGCGCGATTTGAGCTGGTCGCACTGCGCGAGGATTTCCTGGTTGAGTGCCTGGTTGTCGGCCGCGGTGAGCAGCGTGGCGTCGGGGACAACGATCATGGTTGGCTCGGTTTTGTCAGCCACCGCGCTGACGCCGGCGAGCAAGGCGCTGAGGCGAACATTGGCGTTGACGAGCGAGGCGGTGACGGGTTTCGGCAAACCGGCGGGTTTGCCGTCCGAATATAATCCGACGGAAACGACATAGCACGCGCCGCCGCCGTTGGCGTAAAACAATATTACGCTGTTATAGAGATAATAGACGGTGCCGGAATCCGGTTCGACGTCGTAACACTTCCCGCCTAGCGTCACGGCGGCGGTCGCGGGATCGGCGGACGCGACCGGATAGTAGGTCGGCTGGTATTGGAGATTCTGCGCGAGAAAGGTCAGACCGGCCGGGTCAAACGGATCGCGCAGGCCGAAATAATTCATGAATTCCTGCAGCGAATCGATTTTGACCGCTTGGTTGACGCAAGGTTGGCCGTCGAAAACGGCGTTCGGCGTGTAGCCGACGAAGGCAGGGATTGCGGTCGCGACGGGCACGACCGCGTTCGGAAAGGCGTTTAGTTCGTTGATGTAAACGCCGGGTGTTTTCGGAAAATTCGCCATGACGCGCGAACTGGGTCGGGATAAGCAAGCGACGACGGGAAAAGCCGGTCAAGCTCTCGTCCGGGCACTTTAGCGGATCGCTGAAACGTCTGCCGGGAATAAGGAGACGATCGGGGAACGCACGACGCAGTGCGAGTATGACGAAGTTTCCAGCGCACGGGAAGCGATCCAACTCGCCTCCTGGCTGCGCTGCCACGCACGAGTTGGCGTGTGCGGTTTCGTGCTCCAGCTAAAGTTCGCGGCCAACGCCGGCGATCACTTCTTCGGCGGCGCTTTTTGCGGCAAGGCGGTCGCTTTATCCAGCCTGTCCTGCAGAGCGGCGACTTGAGCTTTGGAGTCGGCCAACTGCGCTTGGAGTTGGACGGTGTCGGCCTTGGCTTTGTTCAACTGCGTCTGCATTACCGCGGTTTGGGCCTTGGCGATTTCCACCTCCCCCTGATGTTTGATCGACGCGACTTTTGCTTCCTCCATCTGAGTCTGGAAGCCGGTGGCGATCACTCTGGTCTTGTCCAATTCGGCTTGGACGTCGGCGGCACCGGCCTTTGCGGCGGCGAGATCGGTTTTAAGCTGATCCGATTCCGTTTTGGTATCATCCATTTGTTTCTGAAGCCGGGCGGTGGCGACCTTGGTCTCGTCAAGTTGCGTCTGCAACTGGACCGCGCCTGCCTGAAGCTGATCCGACCGGTTTTGGATTTCCACAATGGTTTGGTCCCGGGCGTTCACTTTGCTCCAGAATACTACAGCAATAATGAAAAGAATGGCGGAAAGGGCACCGAGAATGATAGTCAACGCGGATATCTTCGCCCGGTTGGTGGCGGGCACGTCGCTTCCCGCGGAACTGGAATCAGGGGCGTCAGCCTTGGCTTGGCTGGCGGCTGGAGCGGATGGTTTAGCGGGGCTGGGCACAGGAGCGTCGGGCATGATGCAGCGAAATTACACCGGGCCCCGCCTGGGTGATATGGGGTGTTACCCGAAGACGAAAGCGACGGTCGTAGACCGACCGCGGGCGGGCTGATGCAGCGGGTAGGTCTGCGCCCGCGACCCGATCCGAAATATCGATAGTTAAGCCCGGCCTTTTTCTTGGCCTGACCTCGCGATGGCGGTCCTAATGGCGATCCTTGCGATCGTCACGCTGGTCGCCCTTGTGATCGTCGCGGCTTTTGGCGGGCGGTGACCAGTTTCGAGGATAGCTGCGCGCCACGTCCTCGTGATGCAGCGCCGGTGAATCGTGAAAGTTCATGCGGACCGACGGTGAAGCCAGCAGCACGTTGATCGCGACGTGCGCCGGCGCCAGCCGCGAGACCCAGGCACTGCCTTCCCGGTAGGCGTATTGATGCCGGCTGCTGCTATAGTAAACCTCGTATTGGGGATAATACACGTAATCGTCCTGGGTCGCCACGTCGGACTGCACTTGCTCGGCCTGGGGCGGCGCCGCCGCGGGCGGTGCCACGACTGTGTCCTGGGGCGGTTGATCGCGGCTGCAGGCCGTCAGCGTCGCCGGCAGCAGGATGCCGCCGACCAAAAGACCATCGATGCGGGCGTTTCTAATATCCGGGTTGTGTTGCATTCCCTAACCCTACGTTGCCAAGGCCGTCCGGTGCTATGGGGTCTTGGCCCACTGTTTTGATATGGAGTGAAGAATCTCGCGACCGGCCCGTGCTCAAAAAACTGGGTTGCTGCGCCATCGGGCGCTGGTTTGGGTCACACGGTCGTGATGAGACAACCGAACCGGCCCAACTCGCCTCCTTTGGCCGACACGCGGGCAATTGCGTTTTTCATCCGGCGTCGAACCGGGCTTCTCGGTTCGCTGCTGTTTCTGATGGTTCTGGCGGTGTTTCTTCCGATCGTCCGGCACGAGTTCATCTGCTACGACGACAACGGCTATGTCACTGCCAACGCTTGGGTGCAAAACGGTTTGACTTGGGCGAACGTTGGCCGCGCGTTTAGCACCACCGAGATCGCCTACTGGCATCCGCTGACTTGGATTTCGCACCTGGTTGACGTTGAACTTTTCGGCCTGAAGCCATGGGGCCATCACCTGACCAGCGCGCTTTTGCATGCGGTCAATGCGCTCTTGGTTTTTGTCGTCTTGCATAAAATGACCGGCGCCGTCTGGCGCAGTTGGTTCGTCGCGGCGCTTTTTGGCCTACATCCCCTGCACGTCGAATCGGTGGCCTGGGTCGCCGAACGCAAGGATGTCCTGAGCACGTTTTTTTGGCTTCTGGCGATCTGGTCTTACGCGCGCTGGACCAGCCAACGCGCCGCCCATCGTCCCCGAGTTTTTGCTTGTTACGGGCTGTCGTTGCTGTGCTTCGCGGCGGGGCTGATGAGCAAGCCGATGGTGGTCACCCTTCCGTGTGTGTTGCTATTGCTCGACTACTGGCCGCTGAATCGATGGGGCCGGAACGCCGCGGGCGCCAGCGCCGCCAGTCCAGCACAACTGTTCGTCGAAAAGATTCCTTTTTTCGCGCTGTCCGGCGCCGCCAGCATCGTCACTGTTTGGGCGCAGGCGAGCCTCGGAACAATTCAGACCATCGCGCGAAACCCGTGGACGACGCGTGTGGCCAATGCGCTCGTCTCCTACGCCGGCTATCTGGGAAAATGTTTTTACCCGGCGAAACTTGCGGTGTTTTATCCGTATCCCGCGCAGCTGGCGGTCTGGCCGGCAGTATTCGCGGGAACGTTGCTGACCGGTCTCACTGTCGCTGCGGTGGTGTTGCGAAAGAAGAAACCGTATCTGTTGGCGGGCTGGCTTTTTTTTGTCGGCACGCTCGTTCCGGTTATCGGCCTCGTTCAGGTCGGCGATCAGGCGATGGCCGATCGATATAGCTATGTGCCATTGCTCGGTGTATTTATTATAGTGGTGTGGAGCGTCGCCGATGTGACGCGAGGCTGGGCGCGCCGGTCGCTCCTGCTGGGGCCGACAATGGCGGCGGTGCTGGCCGCCTTGGCGGCGCTGACCAACCGTCAGCTCGGCTACTGGCGGGACAGCCCGACGCTGTTTCACCACGCGCTCGCGGTAACGGAGAACAATTGGTGCGCGCATTTCTGTCTGGGGTATTATTTCGCGCTTTTTCCCTCACACGAATCCGAGGCGATCGCCGAATATCGCGCCGCGGTGGGGCTCGCTCCCAGGTTCGCCGAGGCGCACTTTTCGCTCGGAACCGTGCTCGCGAGAACGCCGGGCAGTCTGCCGGAGGCCGTGGCCGAATATCGCGCGGCCCTGCGGCTGAATCCCCGCTATGTCGAGGCGCACGCCGCCCTGGGCAAGGCGCTGGTGCAGCTCCCGGGCCGGCTGGCCGACGCGGCAACCGAATTCGGGGCCGCGGCCCGGCTCGCGCCCGACAATTTCGATGTCTGGAACGATCTCGCTGACACGCTGGCCCAGTTGCCGGAACGGCTGGCCGACGCGGTGGCGGCGTATCGATCCGTCCTGCGTCTTCGCCCCGATTGGGTCGAAATCCACAGCAACCTTGGACTCGTCCTTGCGCAGATTCCCGGACGGCTGCCGGAGGCGATCGCCGAATACGAAACCGTTCTCCGCACCAAGCCCGGTTTTGCCGAAGCGCACAACAACCTCGCGAATGCGCTGGTCCAGGTTCCCGGCCGGTCCTCCGAGGCAATCGCCGAATACGAGACCGCACTGCGCCTCCGGCCGGACTATTACGAAGCGCGGTTCAATCTGGGAACGTTTTTGTCGACTCTTCCCGGCCGCCGCCGTGATGCGATTGTCCAATTCGAGACGGCGTTGAGGATCAAACCCGACTTCGAGCCGGCGCGCGTGATGCTGGAGCGCCTCCGCGCGAGTTCGCCGTGAGCCGATTGATTGGTTCCGCGCGAATCGAACGATGTCACGTCGCAAACGCCATCATTCGCACGGCATCGAGGTTCCAATTAATCTCGAGTCAACACACACCGGGTTGTTCGTCCCCGCCGGCGGAAAAACCGAAAGACGCTCCTCTTCCAACTTCGTTTACCACCGCGAAGGCCTCGTGGTGCGCTCGCAAAATTCCGACGCGGTCAAAGCGGGCGGCTGCGCTCCTCCGGCTTTGCGAAGGGCGTGAAATCTCGTCCGCCGTTGCTCAGCGCCGTGACGCGGGTGAACTCGGCGCCGAGAAATACGATCTGGGCCGCGTAGTAGCACCAGAGCAGCAACACGAGTAGCGAGCCGGCCGCTCCATAGGCGGAAGTCAGGCTCGCGCGCCCGAGGTAAAGCCCGAGCACGGTTTTTCCCACCGTAAAAAGCAACGCGGTGACCGCCGCCCCGATCCAGACATGGCGCATTTGCACGCGTGTGTCGGGGAGCAGCCGGAAGACCAGCGCGAAAAGCGAGGTCACGACGCCGAATGAGATTACGTTGTTCACGGTTTGCAGCCCAAGCAGCGGCAGACCGAGGCGCTGCGCGGTCTGCGTCCCCAGCCAGCTCAGCGCCGCGCTGACAACGAGCGACACGAGCAGCAGGAAGCCGGTCACCATGACGGTGGCCAGGGAAAACAGGCGTCGTTGCAGGTAGTGCCACCAACCTTTCGCAGGCTGCGGCGGCACACGCCAGATGGCGTTGAGCGCATCCTGCAGTTGGGTGAACACCCCGAGCGTGCCAAAAATCAGCGTCCCGAGGCCGAGCAGCGTGGCGAGCGTGCCGGTGGTGGAGGCGGTGGGACTTTGCACGGCGGCCACGGCCGCGCTCGCCTGCGAGCCCGCCAGCCTTTCGATTTCTCCAATGACCTGCTGGCGCGCCTCGCCTTGACCGAATACGGTCCCCGCGATCGCAATCGCCAGCACCAGCAGGGGCGCGACCGCCACGGTCGTGTAAAAAGCCAGCGCCGCACCGAGCCGGGTCACGTTGCCGGCGGCAAACGCCCGCACCGTCTCCGTCAAGATTCGGCCGGAGCGCCTGATGATGCCGACCTGTTCCGCCGCCGCGGCGATCGCGACCTCGACTTTGGGCAGGCGACGGGTCCTGGTTGGGTGAACGATGGGAGTGCGCATGGCGGCTGGGTCAGGAACCGGCGGCGTGGGGGACGCGGCGGTCACGAACGATTGGAAGCCGGATTTTCAGGGGAGAGGTTTGGTTCCCGCCGCACTCTTCCCGCCGGGCAATATATTATCGGCGTGCACCGAACTGCCGACAATCGGATTGAACGCGCGAACAAAACCGTGCCGAAACAGATTGGCGATGGTGGCGAACGGGCCGACCTTCGCGTCGCCGAACCCGCCTTCAACGATCACGCGCCGCAGCCAGGCACGGACGCGCCGAAGTAAATGTGAGTTTCGGGCCGACATGCAGGGTGGACGATAGGAAGCCTGCGCGCGCGCCGCTATAGGGCGTTGGCCTACCCGCAGCCGTCAAATCGGGGCAAATGAGTCCTTGATCGTCCATGATTTTCTCGCGAACTACGGACACACAAAGACCCTTTCGGCTTTCCCTTTTCCAAGGGCGCCGGTAGCGTTTGCGACCCTATGAAATTCCCCGATCGCTTCTCCCTGATTGCCTTCACCCTGTGCCTCGCGTCGCAACTCCTGCACGCGGAAGCACCCGTCGTCCCGGATTGGGCGCTGCCGGGTTCGGCGACGCACAAGCAGGTGCCGCCGCCGGCGGGCTTTCACCGCGCCAGCGTGAATTTCGACACGCCGATCGGCGCGTTCGAGGGCCAGTCCGACATCGGCGGGCCGTTGCTGCCGGGCAGCGCGAGTTACGACGCCGGCGCGAAGAGTTACACCCTCAACTCCGCCAGCTATAACATCTGGTATAGTCGCGACGAGTTTCGCTACCTCTGGAAAAAGATGTCCGGCGACGTGTCGCTCGCGGCCGACATCACTTTCCCGAACGCGGCCGGTTACGGCGACCGCAAGGCCGTCCTCATCATCCGCCAGGACCTCGACGACGATTCCAAGGAGGCGATGACGGCGTTGCACGGCATCGGCTTGATTCACCTCGCGCTGCGCCCGCAAAAAAACGCCAACATCAAGGAAGCGTATCGCATCAAGGCGCCCAAAGGTGCGGGCGGCAAAAGTCCCGACGGTCATGCCGGCGTCGCGCCCACGCGCATCGGCATCGAAAAACACGGCGACTCCTTCGCGCTCTTCGTCAGCCTGGATGGCGAACCGATGCACCAGGTCGGCACCGCGGCGAACCTGCACCTCGACGGACCCTTCTACGTCGGCATCGGCTTCTGCTCGCACCTGCCCGCCACCTCCGACACGGCAGTGCTGTCGAACGTCGTGCTCGAGGATTCCGCCGGGAAGGTTCAGTAACCGGTCGGGTCGATTCTTAAGCGCAAAGGCGCGAAGCAGCGAAGATCGAAGCGAAGGGCTCGCTAAAAAAACAGTCACGTTTTGAGCCGCGGCCCTGCCAACCTGGCTCAACCGATTTTCTACTTTCCCTGCTTCAGGCCGGGGAACAGCCGGTGGACTTTGCTGCGCACGGTCGCTTTTTCGGCGGGCGTTCCATCCTGTGACACGCGGGCAAGGGCATTGCGGGCGTGAGCTTCATCTTCGATCGGATACCTGCGTCCCGGCAGCGCGAATTCGCCGGTCGGAATTTTCTTTCTGGTCGCTGCGGTGAGCTTTGCCACGGGAACCTCCCCAATCGACCCGGTGGTCACGGAAGTCAAATTCTCCCGTCCCGCCCCCGGGGCGCGGAGCAGACATTTCCACTGGGTTCGGTCTCAGGGTCCTGGTGTCTCTGTGGTTTCCGTCATACCAATCGCGTGCCGCGGCCAGATCCTGTTCGGCTTCGGGACGGACGAGCAAGAGCCGCGTCATGTGCGCTTGCGCAAGCGAGCTTCCACTTCAGACCACGACGCACCGGCCGAAGGATTGGCGTCGTAGGCGGCCTGTGCTTCGTTGAGCAGAGTCTTTTCCCGTTCGGTTGGGCCGGCGGATTCCTCCAGGCGCCAGAGTTGCTCGAGAATTTCTTCGCGATCCTGCGCCGACAGTTTCGGCAGCTCCGCGAGGATTTCCGATTTGCTCATGGCCGGAAGCTACAAACTTGCGCTCGTGATTCAAGCTTGAGACTTCACGCCCTCCGCCCGCTGAAGTTCGCGGGTGAAAGTCCGCGGTGGTCGTGAGTGTGTCGAAGAAGTCAAGGCATGACCTCGCCGGCAGGCCTCACGCACGCGTTCCGATCGCATTCGACCGTGCGTTGAAGAATTGTCATCCGACGTTTCTTGGATCACTTCCCAGCCCGTGAGCAACCAACCCCGGCAATCCAAGCTTCGCGTCAACTGCTTCGGCGTCTCCCTCGACGGCTACGGCGCCGGTCCGCGGCAGGACCTCGCAAATCCGCTCGGCGTGGGCGGCATGGCGCTTCACGAATGGTTTTTCCCGACGCGCACGTTTCAAGCCATGCATGGCGGGGGCGCGGGTGGCACGACGGGCATCGACGAGAATTTCGCGGCGCGCGGCATGGCCGGCCTCGGCGCGTGGATTCTCGGCCGCAACATGTTTGGCCCGATCCGCGGCGCGTGGCCCGACGACCAGTGGAAAGGTTGGTGGGGCGACAATCCTCCCTACCACACGCCCGTGTTTGTCCTCACGCACCATCCGCGCGCCCCGATCGCGATGGCGGGCGGCACCACGTTTCACTTCGTGACCGATGGCATCCACGCGGCGCTGAGCCGCGCGCGCGAGGCCGCGCAGGGCCGGGACGTGCGCCTCGGCGGCGGCGTCGCGACGGTTCGCCAATACCTGCAGGCCGGGTTAATCGACGAGCTGCACCTGGCCATCTCGCCCGTTTTGCTCGGGCAGGGGGAAAACCTGTTCGCCGGTCTCGACCTGCCCGCACTCGGCTATCAACGCACCGAGCACGTGCCCTCGGCCAACGCGACGCACATCGTCTTAACGAAACGCATGCCGTAATTCATCGTGTCAATAGTTCACGCATGACCCCTTCGGCTCCGCCGTGGGCTTGGTCGCTGGCCTCATCACCCCACGGCGTTGATGCCCCCGGATTTCTCGGCCTGTTTCACGAGCCCCATCGCGACGTCGAGCTTCAGGTCTTCGAGTTTCTTGAAGTTGATGCAACTGCGGCCGGTCTTCACCTTGCCGAGCTTCGCGGCATTCCGCTCGACGAGGTAGCCGTCCTTGTCGCCGACACAGATGTGGAGGCTGTAGTCTTTTTTCCCCGCGGCGAGTCCGATCAGGAACCAGTCGCCTTCGCGACCGCTGGCCGACTTGTAGTGATACTTCCCGTAGCCGATGAGGGGCGACGGTCCCATGCCGGACATGATGGCCGGCGCGAGCTTCGGCACGGCTTTGCGGATGGCCTTGTGCAGGGTCGTCATCGTGTCGCGGCGATCGGCGGGGAGGGCGGCGAGGAATTCGTCGAGGGTGGGGAGTGTTGTGGGCATGCGGCGAGGCTGTGCGCCCGATGCTCAGCGATCAAACATTTCCACTAGTTTCGTTCTCAGTGCCTTGGTGTCTCTGTGGTTCAATTCGCGCCCGCGGTCGGCCACGCCAGCTCTCCTCGGGCAGAGGGAAAACTTATTCGCCGGTCTCGACCTGCCCAAGCTCGGCTACCAGCGCACCGAACACGTGCCCTCGGCCAACGCGACGCACGTCGTCTTCACCAGACGCGTGCCGTAGTTCTGCTCTTCCACAATTCCAACCTGGGTTTTGGCGTGTGGTGGGGCGTGAAGGGCGCGAAAAAGGGGTTTGGGGGCGTCCCCGGCCGGATATTTGGTGCGGTTGGCGGCTTCTGCCGCACGGTCGGAGCCGTCTGCCGTGCGGTTGACCGAGTTTGCCGTATGGTTGGGGAAATTGCGATGCGAGAAATCAACGCTCTGCCTATTATTATCTCAGGCCTAGGCTTGCTGATGCGTGATTCGACCTCTTTTGTTAACACGAAAGCTCAGGAACTCAACGCGGCCACGGCTGTTGGAGATTTACCCGGAATGAGAAAAGCGATCACGGGTCTAGCAGGCCATATGAACGAAATGGCGACGCAATTGGCCCAGCATCGCAGAGACTATGCATCGTCATCGGCGCAAGCATTTCAGAGTTTCGCGACCGCTGTAAGCATAGTTGGTCGATACGGTGACGTCAAAACTGGAAGCGATGGCCTGCGGGATAAAATTAAAGAAGCGATGGAGACGCTTCGCGTCTTTCATACGACAACAATCGCCCTTGAAAAAACGATCACAGGCATTCCGAATTTTGCGAAAGATTTCAATCGCGCTCGATTATCACTAAAGACTGAAGTTAGAAAATTGTCGGACGAATTGGCTCGTTCGCTGGAGCTCATGGCTAAACTCCTTGCAGCGTTTGAGGATTCAACGGGAGCGTAAGGTGGACTCCAATCAAAGTGTGTGCAGAAGTTCGTTAAACGTCTTGCTCGGACGGAGCGCTGCCGAGGCTTTGGCGTCGTCAGGCTGGTAGTAGCCGCCGATGTCGGCGGGGTGGCCTTGGACGGCGAGGAGTTCGGCGGCGATTTGTTTTTCGTTGGCGGCGAGTTTCTCGGCGACCGGTTTGAAGAGAGCTGAGAGTTCGGAGTCTTGGGCTTGCGCGGCGAGGGCCTGCGCCCAGTAGAGCGCGAGGTAGAAGTGGCTGCCGCGGTTGTCGGTGGTGCCGAGCTTGCGGCCGGGGGAGCGGTCGTTTTCCAAAAACCTGCCGTTGGCGGCGTCGAGGGTGTCGGCGAGGATTTTGGCTTTCGCGTGATTGAACGTCTGGCCGAGGTGTTCGAGCGAGGCGGCGAGGGCGAAGAATTCGCCGAGGCTGTCCCAGCGCAGGTAGTTTTCCTGGATAAATTGCTCGACGTGTTTCGGCGCGGAACCGCCGGCGCCGGTTTCGAAGAGGCCGCCGCCGTTCATGAGCGGGACGATCGAGAGCATTTTCGCGCTGGTGCCGACTTCGAGGATGGGGAAAAGGTCGGTGAGGTAGTCGCGGAGGACGTTGCCGGTGACGCTGATCGTGTCCTGCCCGGCCTTGAGGCGCTCGAGCGTGGCGAGGCAGGCGGCGGCGGGCGGGAGGATCTTGATGTCGAGCCCGGTGGTGTCGTGTTGCGCGAGGTAGGTTTTAACTTTCGCGATGATCTGCACATCGTGGGCGCGTTTTTCGTCGAGCCAGAAGATCGCGGGCGTGTGCGAGAGGCGGGCGCGGGTGACGGCGAGTTTGACCCAGTCCTGCACAGCGGCGTCCCTGGCCTGGCACGCGCGCCAGATGTCGCCTTCCTCGACGGCGTGTTCGAGGAGGACGTGGCCGGTGTCGTCGACGACGCGGACGGTGCCGTTGCCGGGGACGACGAAGGTCTTGTTGTGCGAGCCGTATTCCTCGGCGGCCTGGGCCATGAGGCCGACGTTGGGGACGGAGCCCATCGTGCGCGGGTCGAAGGCGCCGTGTTTTTTGCAGAAGTCGATCGTGGTCTGGTAAACGCCGGCGTAGCAGCTGTCGGGAATGACGCAGAGGGCGTCCTGCGGCTTGCCCGCGGCGTCATACATTTTTCCGCCGACGCGGATCATGGCGGGCATGGAGGCGTCCACGATCACGTCGCTCGGGACGTGGAGGTTGGTGATGCCCTTGTCGGAGTTGACCATCGCGACGGCGGGGCGCGCGGCGAAGACGGCGGCGATGTCGGCCTCGATCGCGGCGCGCCGGTCGGCGGGGAGCTGCTGGATTTTTTCGACGAGGTCGCCGAAGCCGTTTTTCAAATCGACGCCGAGCGTGGCGAAGGTGGCGGCGTGCTTGGCGAAGAGGTCCTTGAAGAACACGCGGACGGCGAGGCCGAACATGATCGGGTCGGAGACCTTCATCATCGTGGCTTTGAGGTGGAGCGAGAAGAGGACGCCGTCTTTTTTCGCCTTCGCGATCTGTTGGGCGAAGAAAGCGCCGAGGGCTTTCTTGCTCATGAAGGTGGCGTCGAAGATTTCGCCGGCCTTGAGCGGGATTTTTTCCTTGAGGACGAGGGTCTGCGCGGCCTTCGCGACGGCTTCGGCGGACGCGCCGGCGGGAGCGGGCGCCGGGACGAACTCGATGCGCACGGTCGTCGCGGCGGGGACGGTGACGGACTTCTCGTTGGAGAAAAAATCGTCGTGGCCGAGGGTGGCGACGGAGGTCTTCGAGTCGGGCGACCACGCGCCCATCGAGTGCGGATGCTTGCGCGCGTAGTCCTTGACGGCTTTCGGCGCGCGGCGGTCGGAGTTGCCCTCGCGGAGGACGGGGTTGACGGCGGAGCCCTTGACTTTGTCGTAGCGGGCGCGGGCGTCTTTCTCGGCGTCGGTCTTGGGATCGGCGGGGAAATCGGGGAGCGCGTAGCCGTGGGACTGAAGCTCGGTGACGGCCTCGATCAATTGCGGGACGGACGCGGAGATGTTGGGGAGCTTGATGATGTTCGCATCGGGCTTGAGCGTGAGCGCGCCGAGTTCGGCGAGGGCGTCGGGGACACGCTGGCCGGCCGGCAGGAGATCCGAGAACGCGGCGAGGATGCGGCTGGCGAGGGAGATGTCGCGCGTTTCGACGGCGATGCCCGCATGCTTCGTGAAGGCCTGCACGATCGGCAGGAAGGAATAGGTGGCGAGCGCGGGCGCTTCGTCGGTCTTGGTGTAGATGATGGTGGGATGGGCGGACATGATGGGGAGGGAGGGCCGGCGGCGGGAAAGTGAGGAACCTCTCACGATGGACGCGTGCGGCGCACGGTCAAAGGCATTTGCGGCGGCCGGTTGCCAAACGCCGGGAGGCGAAGGCGCCGGGGCGACCGCGAGCGGCCCACCTCCGGGCTTCGGTCGCGAGATGTCCTAGCGGCGGCTCTCGATCACGCCGGTTCTGATGGCAATGCTCCGCAACACGGCGAGGAGCTGGCCGGCGAGCCAGTAGAAGCGACCCACCGTCCGGATCGCCTCGTCTCGAAGCTGGCGGGCGTAAACCGGGTCGGCGCGAAGCATTTTCACCTTCAGCCTCGCCAGCATCCCGAAATGCAGGGCCAGTTTTTGCCGCCGGTAGAAACGACGCCAACCCGTTTCACCCATGAGCTGGGCGATGCGAGTCATCGCGATCCACTCGTCGGACAGGGCGGCCTTCAGCTGCAACCGATTCCGGGTCGATGCGCTCTTCGGGTGGCTCCGGTGGGCCACGAGTGCCTCGGGAACCTCGACGATGGTGTCGCAGGTTTTGGCCCATTCCGCGTGGAAGACGCAGTCGCCGACCTGCGGCAAATCCAACCGAAACTGGCACGGCGCGGCTTGTCGGGCGGTTTTCAGCAGAGCGCCGTGCAACAAGATCGGCCGCATTTCCGCCAGCTGGACGAGCAACGATTTAACCGGGACGATGCGGTTCGGACGATTTTTCCGCGCCCATCCGCCTCTTAGTGGAACTCCTTGCTCGTCCACGACCACATGGTCGCAATAGGCGAGCGTTCGCCCGTGAAGACCCGCTTGGGCGGCCAGCAGCTTTTCGTAGAAGGCGGGCATGATGAAGTCGTCGCCATGGAGGAAGTGCAGGAAATCGGTCTGCGCGGCATAGGTGAGGCCGCGGTTGTGATTCTGAAAAAGACCGAGGTTGCGTTCGTTTCTCACGACTTCGCAGGCCAGCGGCTTGAATGCGGCGGCGATGCGCGGGCTGTCGTCGGTCGAGCAGTCGTCGAGAACGATGACCCGGTCCGGGCGCCGCGTCTGCCGGGCGACGGAATCGAGGGCCTCGCCCAGGTAGTGCTGGGCGTTGAAGACGGGAATGATCGTGGTGACAAAAGACATCGTCAGAGTCCCGACTATAGCCGCGCCGGCACGCCGCGAACATCCTTCCATGCCACGAGGCTGAAGGCACGCGTCGGGTTCCGCTCGATCCGCAGCGCGCCGGACAAGAGCCGATGCCACCACCGCATGCCCGGCGCCTTGATTCTACAGGCGCCGGCATAACCGTGGAGGAACCGCGGGCCGGTCGCTCCGCGAACCGTGTAGCCAAGGCCTTCGAAGTCGTGAACGAACCAGCCGGACAAATGCCGTTGGAATTCGTTGCCGTGTTCGGGGCCCTGGGCGAGAAAGCCGTTGGGCGTTTGCACTATGACGCATTGGGCGGCGAGCTGCTCGCATTTTTCCAGCAACTCAAAACCACGGCGCTTCGGAACGTGTTCGATGACGTCGATCAGGGCGACCAGATCGAACCGGCCAACACCCGCGATCTCGAGGAGGTCCTCGACGCGCAGCTCGAGGATGTTGGCGTGAACGCACTGGTCATGCGCGTTCGCGGCCCGGGCCTTTTCGACCGACGAAAGATCGGCATCGATGCCCACGGTGCGCAGGCCCGGTTTGAATTTTTGCCAGAGCAGCGACGAGCCGCACCCGATATCGAGCGCCGTCCGGCATTGGCCGGCCTCGATTAACTGCGAGATGTGGTCGGCCGCGGACGGCGCGCTGCTCGCCGCCTTGAGCCTGGAGTAGAAAGATCCGAACATCTACGGAGAGTTGATTCCCGGGGCCGAATACCATTCCCGCAGTTCGCGCAATTGTTCGACGAGCGGGGGGCAGACCGGATCGGGGACCAAGGTGCGATCGACCCGCACGGGCGTCTCCGTTGGAATGATAGCGATCGGATGCGGCCAAACTTCGCCGATGGTTCGCAGCAATTCATACTTCGAAATCGCGGGAACGATGCCCGGTTGAACGACACCGCTCGCCGGTGTGAGCCGTCCCTCCATCAGTGCGTCACAGATTTTCGCCCATTCCAGCGTCGTCACGCCGTTCCAAAAGTGGTTGGTGAATCCGCGCACGCCGGCCGGCTGTTTGAGAAACCATGCCATCAGGCCGTAACCGGAATTTGTCTCCGGTCCGATCACGGATGCGCGGATGGCGATGAATTTGCCGGGCGTGACCGCGGCTTCTCCGAGGAGTTTTGACCAGCCATAGGGATCGCCGGCGTCTCGCTCGTCATCGACGCGGTAATTGCCGCGTTGGCCGGAAAAGACGCAGTCTGTGCTGGCGTGAATCACGCATTGATCCCGCCGCAAACCGACTCGCAGGTGGGCAGGAAGCACGGCGTTCGCCAGCAGGAATTCGGACGGGTCGCCGCATTTCTGGTGAATCCGCCCGATGGCGTTGACGATCCAATTGCACTCCGAGCGGCGGACCGCCTCGATCAATGGATCGTCGGGCCCGCCCCGATAACGTGCATCGCAGGTGGAGACCTCGTGGCCGCGCGTCCGCAGGAAGCGGGCCGCCACGTGCCCCAACATGCCGCGGTGTCCCAAAACGAAAACTTTCATGGCAGGGAGTGGCGTGGATATGCCGGAACCGGCGGCTGTCAGATATAAAGGTCCACCGGTCCCATCGCGTCGAGCAGCGCGGCGATATCCTCGAACGCGGTGAGCCTGGTCGTGTTTTCGGAGGTGTATTCCTCGCGCAGGAATCGGTGCCCGCGGCCTCGCGGAACCCGGTATTCCGGGTGAATCAAAAAATAGTCCCCCAATTCGGAGGTTCGGGAAATCTCATTTTCGCTGACGAGGACCTCGTGGATTTTTTCGCCCGGGCGCGCGCCGATGATCTCGGTCGGATGCTTGTCGCCCAGCGGGCTGTATTTTCGTTTCAACGCCGCGGCCAGCGTCGCGATCGTCGCGGCGGGGGCCTTGCGAACGAAGATTTCGCCGCCGCGGGCGTGGGTCATTGCGTGGAGGACGAGATCGACCGACTGATCGAGCACCATCAGGAACCGGGTCATCTGCGGCACCGTGATCGTGATCGGCTTGCCGTCGGCAATCTGCTTTCGAAACAACGGTATGACCGAACCGCGGCTGCCCATGACGTTGCCGTAGCGCACGCAGCAAAAAACCGTCGAGCAATCCAGCGCGTTTTGGCTGCAAACAATTTTTTCCATCAACGCTTTCGTGGTGCCCATCGCGTTAACGGGCTTGACGGCCTTGTCGGTGCTGAGCGCGACCACGGTTTTGACGCGGTTGGCGCGGGCGACCTCGCAAACGAGCTGGGAGCCGACGACGTTGGTCTTCACGGCCTCGTAGGGATAGAGTTCGCAACTGGGAACATGCTTCAGCGCGGCGGCGTGAAAAACGTGATGGACGCCCTGCATGGCCTGATGGAGCTGCGCCCGGTCGCGCACGTCGCCCAGCACGTAGCGAAACATCGGGAATTGTTGCGCCATTTCCCACTGCTTTTTCTCGTCGCGGCTGTAAATCCTGATTTCCGCCGGCCGGTGTTTAAGCAGGTGAGCGGCGACGCGGTTGCCGAACGAACCTGTTCCTCCCGTGATCAGAATGGTGGAACCGGCGATCGACGTCATCGAAGTTTTTTGGGGAGAACTTCCACTCGGGTTTTCGAAGGGGACGATGGCGGATGCCGACCGAAGTTGTCCGGCACTTCAATCACCAACTGCGCGGGCGTTTATGCCGCCGGAGTTGCGCGGTGATTCGAAATCGCCCGGGTGGTGCGACCGCGCCCCGGAACTCGCCGCGGCAACGCCAGTCCGCGTTAATTTTCGGCAACGAGGAAACATTTCCATGAGTCAGCGCGTCAAACGCGCCATGGACGCCATTTCCCTCGAACACCCCCAGAGACTGGACGAAGACCTGCAAATCGTGCACGCGACGCTCGCGGCAATCATCGAAGACGTGCAACACTACTCTGACGAGGCCGGCCAAAAGGTGGCGGCGGCGATGGATCAGGTCCACGCCGCGCACCACACGCTCGCGCAATTGCGCACGACGGATGAATAAGGGTCAGTTCGCGCGCGATCGCGAGGGAATGCCGGCGAGGCGCGCGAGCTCGCGGTGAACTTTCGCGACGCGCTCGACCTGGCCCTTCGCAGGGAAGCGCTCGTAGAAGCCTTCGTTGCGAAATTCGCGCGACTGTTCGGACCACGGCGCGAGTTTTTCGCGCCAGCGATCGACGCGGCCATCGGCGGGGTCGGCGTCGTGCGCGGCGAGATCGGCGGCGACGCGGATGAGGGCCTTGAGCACGACGGGTTTGGTGACTTGATACGCGGCGTCGCCCCACGCTTCGCCCCAGACGTGCGCGGCGGCTTTCAGGAAATCGCGCGCGATCTCGTAATAACGGGCGGCGGCGCGCTTGTCGGTGCCTTCGGCGACGATTTTTTTCCACGACTGATT
>Ga0265313_10002102_pt1 | contig 17761 bp, 11 predicted proteins | sample 4123metaG_FD_203122 | JGI IMG/M metagenome (GOLD analysis project Ga0265313, IMG submission 203122) | Rhizosphere microbial communities from Carex aquatilis grown in University of Washington, Seatle, WA, United States - 4-1-23 metaG | ecosystem: Host-associated > Plants > Roots > Rhizosphere >...
TTGGGGGGGGGGGCGCCCGTCCGGGTATTTGCGTTTCTCGCAAGGGCCTGGGCCCAGGCGGGATTGTGGAGGGCGGGAGGCCAGCCATTGGCCGCACCGCCAACTCTGGGATAGACAGAGGGAAGTAAGATGGCAAAAAAGATCGTGGGCTACGTTAAGCTCCAAGTTCCGGCCGGCAAGGCGAATCCGTCTCCGCCGATCGGCCCCGCGCTGGGTCAGCGCGGCCTCAACATCATGGAATTCTGCAAGGCGTTCAACGCCCTGACCCAGGCTCTCGAGCCCGGTATGCCGATTCCCGTGGTGATCACCGCCTATTCGGATCGTACCTTCACCTTCGTCACCAAGACCCCGCCGGTGACTTATTTCCTGAAGAAGGCCGCCGGCATTCAGAAGGGTACCACCACTCCCGGCAAGGGAACGGTGGGTCAGGTGACCATGGCGCAGATCCGTGAGATCGCCGAAAAGAAGATGCAGGACCTCAACGCCAATGACGTCGAGGCCGCCAGCAGCATGATCGTCGGTTCGGCCCGGTCCATGGGCCTCAAGGTGGTGGAGTAAACCCATGGCTATCGGAAAGCGCCTCAAGTCGGCCTACGCCGACATCGACCGCGACAAGTTCTACACCCTCGCCGAGGCGGTGAAGGCCATCAAGGGCCGCGCCACCGCCAAGTTCGACGAGACCATCGAAATCGCGCTGAATCTCGGCGTCGATCCCCGTCACGCCGACCAGATGGTCCGTGGTGTGGTCGAATTGCCCCACGGCACCGGCAAGACCGTGCGCGTGGCGGTGTTCGCCAAGGGTGACAAGGCCGAGGAAGCCAAGAAGGCCGGTGCCGACATCGTCGGTTCGGACGATCTGTTCGAGGCCGTCAACGGCGGCACCATGGACTTCGACCGCTGCATTGCCACTCCGGACATGATGGGTCTGGTCGGGCGTCTGGGTAAGGTCCTCGGCCCGCGTGGCCTGATGCCCAACCCCAAGCTCGGCACCGTCACCGCCAACGTGACTGAAGCCGTCCGTGCCGCCAAGGCCGGTCAGGTTCAGTTCCGGGTGGAAAAGGCCGGTATCGTGCATGCCGGCATCGGCAAGGCCAGCTTCCCCGAAGATAAGCTGGAAGAGAATGTGCGGGCGTTCGTCGACGCCATCACCAAGGCCAAGCCCCAGGGCGCCAAGGGCACCTACCTCAAGAAGGTGTCGCTGTCGTCCACCATGGGCGCCGGCGTGAAGCTCGACATCGCCACCATCGGGGCGTAAGCCCCGGCGGGATTTAAGTTTCCTTCCCTTCGGGGGAGGAGAGCAGGGGGCTCCGGTCAAACGGGGCTCCCGCACCTGTCCGAGACCGTAGGTGCCGCCCGAGGGTTCGCCCGAGGAACGCTTGATGGGAGTTTCCCGCCTGCGCAGACAGAGGAAAAAAGTCGATTGCGCCTTCCCTGCGGGGCCGGCGTGCGCGGCTTGAAGCTTCTGGGACAGGCCACCGGCACCATTGGGCGGCTATGCCGTCCGAAGGGGCCACGGGCAAAGGACCCGGAACGATCCCCATGGGCATTCCGCCGAGGGGGGAGTTTCGGCTCTTCGTTTGGAGACGAAAGTGGACCGGACACAAAAGAAAGATTGGGTCGGCTCGCTGCATGGAAACCTCGGAGAGGTTGGTCTCGTCGTCGTCACCCATTACATGGGTCTGACCGTCGCCGAGATGACCGCTCTTCGTGGCAAGATGCGCGCTGCCGGTGCCAGCTTCAAGGTGACCAAGAACCGTCTCACCAAGCTTGCCCTTGCCGGTACCGAGTTCGAGAACCTCGCTGACCTGTTCGTCGGTCCCACCGCCATCGCTGTTTCCAGCGATCCGGTGGCCGCCGCCAAGGTCGCCGTTGAATTCGCCAAGACCAATGACAAGCTCAAGATCCTCGGTGGATCGCTGGGCACTTTGCGTCTTGACGTCGACGGTGTGAAAGCTCTGGCCTCCCTGCCGTCCTTGGACGAGCTGCGGGGCCGGCTTCTCGGCATGCTCTCGACTCCGGCTACCCGTATCGCCGGCGTGCTGCAGGCACCCGCGGGCCAGTTGGCCCGGGTGCTCAAGGCCAAGGCGGACAAGGACGCTGCGTGAGATCTTTTACCAATCCCAAGCTTCAAGCTTTGACTATACGAGGAGTTTTTTAAATGGCTGATCTTGCCAAGTTGGTTGACGACCTGTCGGCCCTGACCGTTCTCGAGGCCGCCGAGCTCTCGAAGCTGCTCGAAGAGAAGTGGGGCGTTTCCGCCGCCGCTCCGGTGGCTGTCGCCGCCGTTGCCGCCGCTGCCGGCCCCGTCGCCGAAGAGAAGACCGAGTTCGACGTGATCCTCACCGAAGCCGGTGAGAAGAAGATCAACGTCATCAAGGAAGTCCGCGCCATCACCGGCCTGGGCCTCAAGGAAGCCAAGGATCTGGTCGAGGCTGCTCCCAAGGCCGTCAAGGAAGGCGTGTCCAAGGACGAAGCCGCCAAGATCCAGAAGGTTCTGGAAGAGGCCGGCGCCAAGGTGCAGGTCAAGTAAGAACGCCTTCTGGTGTTTGTCCAGGGGCCGGGATGCTGATTTCCAGCATCTCGGCCTTCTGGCGCTTATCGACCCACCGTTTCAGGTGGGGAAAATGCCACCCGCAAGGGTGGGCCCCGATGGGGCATCCCGGCGGAGCCGGGAACGAAGTTGAGTTGGGCTGATACCCAAGAAGAGGACGAGGAGCGGCAATGGCTAAATCCTATACGGGTCGCAAGCGTGTGCGCAAAAGCTTTGGGCGTATTCCCACCGTCGCGCCGATGCCGAATTTGATCGAGGTGCAGAAAAGCTCCTACGATCATTTCCTCCAGATGGACGTGGCTCCCGAGGCTCGCGGCAATGTCGGCCTGCAGGAAGTTTTCAAGTCCGTTTTTCCGATCAAGGACTTCTCCGAGCGCGGCACCCTTGAGTTCGTCCGCTACGAGCTGGAGCAGCCCAAATACGACGTCGAGGAATGCCAGCAGCGCGGCATGACCTTCGCCGCCCCCCTCAAGGTGACTCTGCGCCTGGTGGTGTGGGATATCGACGAGGACACCGGCTCGCGCTCCATTCGCGACATCAAGGAGCAGGACGTCTACATGGGCGACATGCCGCTCATGACCTCCAACGGCACTTTCGTGATCAACGGCACCGAGCGCGTCATCGTCTCCCAGATGCACCGCAGCCCGGGCGTGTTCTTCGATCACGACAAGGGCAAGACCCATTCGTCGGGCAAATATCTGTTCGCCGCCCGCGTCATTCCCTATCGCGGCTCGTGGCTGGACTTCGAGTTTGATGCCAAGGACATGGTCTATGTCCGCATCGACCGTCGCCGCAAGCTGCCGGTGACCACCCTGCTCTACGCCCTGGACGGCGCCCCCACCGCCGAGCTGCGCGCCAAGCGCGCTCTGGAGGGCCGGGGCCTGGAGCAGAGCGAAATCCGCGGCATGACCTCGGAAGAGATTCTGTCCTACTTCTACGACAAGGTCATCTATACCCGGGGTCCCAAGGGCTGGAAGACGGTGTTCGACACCGACCGGCTCAAGGGCGTCAAGCTGGTCTATGACCTGATCGACGCCGCCACCGGCGAGAAGGTGGCCGATGTCGGCACCAAGATGACGCCCCGCCTGGGCAAGAAGCTCAAGGACGCCGGCCTGACCGAGATCGTGGTGGCCCCCGAGGACATGGTCGGCCAGTATCTGTCCGAGGACATCGTCAACGAGCAGACCGGCGAGATCTTCGCCGAGTCGGGGGCCGAGCTGACCGCCGCCCTGGTGGCCGAGCTGGAGAAGTTGGGCATCACCGAACTGCCGGTGCTGGCCATCGACCATATCAATGTCGGCCCCTATATGCGCAACACGCTGGCCATCGACAAGAATTCCTCGCGCGAGGAAGCCTTGATCGACATCTACCGCGTCATGCGTCCGGGCGAGCCGCCGACCCTGGAGACCGCCGAGGCCCTGTTCACCGGCCTGTTCTTCGACTCCGAGCGCTATGACCTGTCGGCCGTGGGCCGGGTCAAGATGAACTCGCGCCTCAACACTCCCGAGGTGGCCGATACCGTGCGCGTGCTGCGCAAGGACGACATCCTGGGCGTGATCAAGGTGCTGGTCGAGCTCAAGGACGGCAAGGGCGAGATCGACGACATCGACCATCTCGGCAACCGTCGCGTCCGCTCCGTGGGCGAGCTGATGGAGAACCAGTACCGCGTCGGCCTGCTGCGCATGGAGCGCGCCATCCGCGAGCGCATGTCCAGCGTGGACATCGACTCGGTGATGCCGCACGACCTGATCAACGCCAAGCCGGCGGCGGCGGCGGTGCGTGAATTCTTCGGCAGCTCGCAGCTGTCGCAGTTCATGGACCAGACCAACCCGCTGTCGGAAATCACCCACAAGCGTCGTCTTTCGGCCCTCGGGCCGGGCGGTCTGACCCGCGAGCGCGCCGGCTTCGAGGTGCGCGACGTGCACCCGACCCATTACGGCCGCATCTGCCCGATCGAGACGCCGGAAGGCCCGAATATCGGTCTGATCAACTCGCTGGCCACCTATGCCCGGGTCAATCAGTACGGCTTCATCGAGGCGCCGTACCGCAAGGTCTTCGACGGCCGGGTGACCAATGACGTGGTGTATCTCTCGGCCATGGAAGAGGGCCGCTACACCGTGGCGCAGGCCAATTCCGGCCTGGACGCCGAGGGGCGCTTCACCGAGGATCTGGTGTCGTGCCGCCGGGCCGGCGACTTCGTGATGGTGCCGCCCAACGAGATCAACATGATCGACGTGTCGCCGAAGCAGCTGGTTTCGGTCGCCGCCGCGCTGATCCCGTTCCTGGAGAACGATGACGCCAACCGCGCCCTGATGGGCTCGAACATGCAGCGTCAGGCGGTTCCGCTGATCCGCGCCGAGGCCCCGCTGGTGGGCACCGGCATGGAGCAGGCGGTGGCCCGTGACTCCGGCGCCGCGATCACCGCCAAGCGCACCGGCATCGTCGATCAGGTGGACGCCACCCGCATCGTCATCCGTGCCACCGAGGAAACCTCGGCGGCGGCCTCGGGCGTCGATATCTACAATCTGCTGAAGTTCCAGCGTTCCAACCAGAACACCTGCATCACCCAGCGTCCGCTGGTGAAGGTGGGCGATCTGATCACCAAGGGCGACATCATCGCCGACGGCCCCTCGACCCAGCTGGGCGAGTTGGCGCTGGGCCGCAACGTGCTGGTCGCGTTCATGCCCTGGAACGGCTACAACTTCGAGGACTCCATCCTCATCTCCGAGCGCATCGTGCGCGATGACGTCTTCACCTCGATCCATATCGAGGAATTCGAGGTCATGGCCCGCGACACCAAGCTCGGTCAGGAGGAAATCACCCGCGATATTCCCAACGTGGGTGAAGAGGCACTGAAGAACCTGGACGAGGCCGGCATCGTTTATATCGGGGCCGAGGTCAAGCCGGGCGATATCCTGGTGGGTAAAGTTACCCCCAAGGGCGAAAGCCCCATGACCCCGGAAGAGAAGCTGCTGCGCGCCATCTTCGGCGAAAAGGCCTCGGACGTGCGCGACACGTCGCTGCGCCTGCCGCCGGGTGTGTCGGGCACCATCGTCGAAGTTCGCGTCTTCTCCCGCCGTGGCGTCGAGAAGGACGAGCGCGCCCTGGCCATCGAGCGGGCGGAAATCGAGCGTCTGGCCAAGGATCGCGACGACGAGCGCGCCATCCTGGAGCGGTCGTTCTTCGCCCGCCTCAAGGGCCTGCTCATCGGCAAGAAGGTGGTCTCGGGCCCCAAGGGCCTCAAGGCCGGCACTGTTCTCGCCGATGCCAGCATGGACGAGTTCCACCCCACCTCCTGGCGCAACATCGCCGTCGAGGACGATGTGGCCATGGGTGAGGCCGAGCAGCTGAAGCGGTCCTTCGACGCCCAGGTGGAAAAGCTGCAGGAGCGTTTCGAGAACAAGGTCGAGAAGCTGCAGCGCGGCGACGAGCTGCCGCCCGGCGTGATGAAGATGGTCAAGGTCTTCGTGGCGGTGAAGCGCAAGCTGCAGCCGGGCGACAAGATGGCCGGCCGTCACGGCAACAAGGGCGTCATCTCGCGCATCGTGCCGCTGGAGGACATGCCCTATCTGGAAGACGGTCAGCAGGTCGATATCGTGCTGAACCCGCTGGGTGTGCCGTCGCGTATGAATGTGGGGCAGATTCTGGAGACCCATCTGGGCTGGGCTTGCGCCGGCCTGGGTCAGCAGATCGGCGCCATGCTCGACCAGTACAAGCGCAACACCGCGACCATGGGTGATCTTCGCGCCAAGTTGAAGGACGTCTACGGCGACGCCATCTATGAGGACGACATCGCCTCGCTGGGCGACGACGAGATCACCGAGCTGGCCCACAATCTGACCCCGGGCGTGCCGATCGCCACCCCGGTGTTCGACGGTGCCCGCGAGAGCGATATCGTCGAGATGCTGACCAAGGCGAACCGGTCGTCGTCGGGTCAGGTCACCCTGGTGGATGGCCGTACCGGCGAGCCTTTCGACCGCAAGGTGACGGTGGGCTACATCTATATGCTGAAGCTGCACCACTTGGTGGACGACAAGATCCACGCCCGCTCCATCGGTCCGTATTCGCTGGTCACCCAGCAGCCCCTGGGCGGCAAGGCCCAGTTCGGCGGACAGCGTTTCGGTGAAATGGAAGTGTGGGCGCTGGAAGCCTACGGTGCCGCCTATACGTTGCAGGAGATGCTGACGGTGAAGTCGGACGACGTGTCCGGCCGCACCAAGGTCTACGAGGCCATCGTCCGTGGCGACGATACCTTCGAGGCCGGCATCCCCGAGTCGTTCAACGTTCTGGTCAAGGAGCTTCGCTCGCTTGGTTTGAACGTCGAGCTGACCCAGCGCGATTTCTAAGGCTACGAACCCGGCGCGGGGGGACGGTGTCCCCCCGCCGCACCCACGAGGTCACTCGGGAGTTTTTCGATGAACGAACTTATGAAGATCTTCGGCCAGGCGAATGGCACCCAGCCCTTCGACCAGATCCAAATCTCCATCGCCTCGCCGGAGCGGATTCGCTCCTGGTCGTTCGGCGAGATCAAGAAGCCGGAGACCATCAACTATCGGACCTTCAAGCCGGAGCGCGACGGCCTGTTCTGCGCCCGCATCTTTGGCCCGATCAAGGATTACGAGTGCTTGTGCGGCAAGTACAAGCGCATGAAGTATCGCGGCATCATCTGCGAGAAGTGCGGCGTCGAAGTGACGTTGGCCAAGGTCCGGCGCGAGCGCATGGGCCATATCGAGCTGGCCAGCCCCGTCGCCCATATCTGGTTCCTGAAGTCGCTGCCGAGCCGTATCGGCCTGCTGTGCGACATGACCCTGAAGGACCTTGAGCGCATCCTCTACTTCGAGAACTACGTGGTGGTGGAGCCCGGCCTCACCCCCTTGAAGTTGCGGGAACTGCTGACCGAAGAGCAGTACATGCGCGCCGTGGACGAGTATGGCGAGGACGCCTTCACCGCCAAGATCGGTGCCGAGGCCATCCGCGACATGCTGACGGTCATCGACTTGGAGACGGAGAAGACCCAGCTCAAGGTCGATCTCAAGGAGACGACCTCCGAAGCCAAGCGCAAGAAGCTGGTCAAGCGCATGAAGCTGGTCGAGGCCTTCATGGAATCCGGCTCGCGCCCGGAGTGGATGATCCTGGAAGTCATTCCGGTGATCCCGCCGGAACTGCGTCCGCTGGTGCCCCTGGATGGCGGCCGTTTCGCCACCTCCGACCTCAACGACCTCTATCGCCGCGTCATCAACCGTAACAACCGTCTGAAGCGGCTGATCGAGCTGCGCGCGCCTGAGATCATCGTGCGCAACGAAAAGCGCATGCTGCAGGAGGCGGTGGACGCCCTGTTCGACAACGGCCGCCGTGGCCGCGCCATCACCGGCGCCAACAAGCGGCCGCTGAAGTCGCTGTCCGACATGCTCAAGGGCAAGCAGGGTCGCTTCCGTCAGAACCTGCTGGGCAAGCGCGTCGATTATTCCGGCCGTTCGGTCATCGTCGTCGGTCCCGAGTTGAAGCTGCACCAGTGCGGTCTGCCCAAGAAGATGGCGCTGGAGCTGTTCAAGCCCTTCGTCTATTCCAAGCTCGAACTCTACGGCATGGCCACCACCATCAAGGCCGCCAAGCGCATGGTGGAAAAGGAGCGTCCCGAGGTGTGGGACATCCTGGAAGAGGTCATCCGCGAGCATCCCGTGATGCTGAACCGCGCCCCGACCCTTCACCGCCTCGGCATCCAGGCTTTCGAGCCGGTGCTGATCGAGGGTAAGGCCATTCAGCTGCATCCGCTGGTCTGCACCGCCTTCAACGCCGACTTCGACGGCGACCAGATGGCCGTGCACGTTCCGCTGAGCCTCGAGGCCCAGTTGGAGGCCCGCGTGCTGATGATGTCCACCAACAACATCCTCAGCCCCGCCAACGGCAAGCCGATCATCGTGCCGTCGCAGGATATCGTGCTGGGCATCTACTACATCACCATGGAGCGGGACGAGCTGCCCGGTCAGGCGATGAAGATCCGCTCCATGGACGAGCTGAAGGGCGCCATCGCCAACAACTCGATCCTGTTCTATTGCCCCAACGATCCCCACGCCAAGCTCGAGACCAAGGATCTGGACGTTCTGCTGGACCGCATCGCGCGGCGTGAGGTTACGGCCCACCGCCGGGTGAACGTGCCGAACCGCGAAGCGCTCGAGGCCGGCCTCAAGAGTGGTCAGCTGCGCCTGTTCAATGTGGAGAAGCCCGGCGTCGCCTTCGCCTACACCTCGGTGGACGAGGCGGAGAAGGCGATCAAGGACGGCAAGGCGATCCTTTACCGCATCCCCACCTTCGTCAACATGGCCGAGATCGAGGAAGCGCTGACGGAAAAGACCGTCACCCTGCATTCCAAGATCAAGGCGCGGTTCCACACCGTCGATTCCGAGGGTATCCCGGTCACCCAGATCGTGGACACCACCCCCGGCCGCATGATGCTGTCGGTGATCCTGCCCCGGAACAAGAACGTTCCGTTCTCGCTGATCAATCGCCTTCTCACCAAGAAGGAAATCCAGAACGTCATCGATGTGGTCTATCGCCATTGCGGTCAGAAAGAGACGGTGATCTTCGCCGACCGCGTCATGGGTCTGGGCTATTCCAACGCCTTCAAGGCGGGCATTTCCTTCGGCAAGGACGATCTGGTCATCCCGCCGGAAAAGGAACAGATGGTGGGCGACACCGAAGAGAAGGCCAAGGAGTACGAGCAGCAGTACCAGGACGGCCTGATCACCCAGGGCGAAAAGTACAACAAGGTGGTCGACGCCTGGTCCAAGTGCACCGACGACGTGGCCGACGCCATGATGAAGCAGATCTCCAGCCAGCTTCCTGGCAAGCAGATCAACTCCATCTACATGATGGCCCATTCCGGCGCCCGTGGTTCCGCCGCCCAGATGAAGCAGCTGGCCGGCATGCGCGGTCTGATGGCCAAGCCCTCGGGCGAGATCATCGAGACCCCGATCATCTCGAACTTCAAGGAAGGCCTCACCGTGCTGGAGTACTTCAACTCCACCCACGGCGCCCGTAAGGGTCTGGCCGATACCGCGCTGAAGACCGCCAACTCGGGTTATCTGACCCGCCGTCTGGTGGACGTGGCCCAGGACGCCATCATCTGCGAGGAAGATTGCGGCACCACCAACGGCCTCACCGTTTCGCCGGTGATCGAGGGTGGCGAAGTCATCTCCTCGCTGGCCGAACGTATCCTCGGCCGGTCGGCGGCGCGCGACATCGTCAACCCCGCCAATGGCGAGGTCATCGTCAAGGCCGCCCAGATGATCCAGGAGGCCGAGGTCGAGGCCATCGACGCCGCCGGCATCGAGACCGTGGTCATCCGCTCGGTGCTGACCTGCGACTCGGAAGAGGGCGTCTGCGGCAGCTGCTACGGCCGCGATCTGGCCCGCGGCACCCGCGTCAATGTGGGTGAGGCGGTCGGCGTCATTGCCGCCCAGTCCATCGGCGAGCCCGGTACCCAGCTGACCATGCGTACTTTCCACATCGGCGGCGCGGCTCAGCGCGGCGCCGAGCAGTCCGCCATCGAGGCCTCGTTCGACGCTACGGTCCAGGTGATCAACCGCAATATCGTGGTGAACTCCTCGGGCAACAGCATCGTCATGAGCCGCAATTGCGAAGTGGCACTGCTCGACGTCGCCAATCGCGAACGTGCCCGTCACCGCGTCCCCTACGGCGCCAAGCTGCTGGTGGACGAGGGCCAGAAGGTCACCAAGGGCACCAAGCTGGCCGAGTGGGACCCCTACACCCTGCCGATCATCACCGAGCGGGCCGGCGTGGTTCACTACGTCGATCTGATCGAGGGCCTGTCCATGCGTGAGGTGGTCGACGAGGCCACCGGCATCGCCAGCAAGGTGGTCATCGACTGGAAGCAGCAGCCCCGTGGTGCCGAACTGCGTCCGCGCGTCACGCTGCGTGACGATAAGGGCGAGGAGCTGCTGCTGGCCAACGGCCTGGAAGCCCGCTACTTCATGTCGGTGGACGCCATCCTGTCGGTGGAGAACAACACCAAGCTCAATGCCGGCGACGTTCTCGCCCGCATCCCGCGCGAGTCCTCCAAGACCCGCGACATCACCGGCGGTCTGCCGCGGGTGGCCGAGCTGTTCGAAGCCCGCAAGCCCAAGGACCACGCCATCATTTCCGATTGCGACGGAAGGGTGGAGTTCGGCAAGGATTACAAGTCCAAGCGCCGCATTCTCGTGGTGCCGGAAGACGGCGATTCCATCGAATACCTCATCCCCAAGGGCAAGCATATCTCGGTGCAGGAGGGCGATTACGTCCGCCGTGGCGATCCGCTGATGGACGGCAATCCCGTGCCGCACGATATCCTCAAGGTTCTGGGTGTCGAGGCGCTGGCCCAGTACCTGATCAACGAAATCCAGGAGGTCTATCGTCTCCAGGGTGTGAAGATCAACGACAAGCACATCGAGGTGATCGTCCGCCAGATGCTGCAGAAGGTCGAGATCACCGACCCCGGCGACACCACCCTTCTGGTGGGCGAACAGTCGGACCGGGTGGAGTTCGATCTGGAGAACTCCAAGGCCATCAAGGAAGGCGGCCGGCCGGCCTCGGGCACTCCGGTGCTGCAGGGCATCACCAAGGCCAGCTTGCAGACCCACTCCTTCATCTCGGCGGCCTCCTTCCAGGAGACCACCCGCGTGCTGACCGAAGCCGCCGTTTCCGGCAAGGTCGATACGCTGCAGGGCCTGAAGGAAAATGTCATCGTCGGCCGCCTCATCCCCGCCGGTACCGGTGCGGTGATGAACCGCCTGCGCGAGATCGCCGCCAAGCGTGACCGCGACATGCAGGTCGAGGACGCCGCCCCGGTTCCGGCCATTCAGGCTGCCGAGGGTGCCGCCCCCGTGGTGCCGCCGGCCGAGTAGGCCTCTGTAAGGTAAGGCGCGGAGGGCCTGTCCCTCCGCGCATTTCTGATCTTGCGAACACCCCCGTCTCCGCCAGGAGGCGGGGGTGTTTCTTTACTGGTTCAGGATCAGGCCGATCTTGTGCTCTTTCATGCAGGTCTCCCGACTGGTGGGGCGGAAGAAATCCTCCTCCGCTCATCCTCGGGGCTTGGGCATGGCGGAGGCCAATCCGGGGCGCATGCGCAAAAAAGACGGGCGGATGCGACTAGGGTGAAGACCTGATGCCCGGTGGTGGATTATAGTTATCCCCGAACGCCCCCGCGCTCGCCGCATCGCGAGGGGGAGAGCATCAGGGGAGAAGGCCATGAGCTCCGGTCGGATGTGGATTTCAGCCGTTGCGGTTGCCATGCTGGCGGCCTTGCCCGCCCATGCCGCCTGCACCCAACGGCCGGTCAATGCCGGGGAACTGGCGCGTTGCACCACGATTGCCCAGGCGGGTGATGCCGAGGCGGCGTTGTTGTCCGGTGACGCCATGGCCGATCCCGCTTCGCCGCTTTACGCTCCCCTCGCCGCCGTAAGCTGGTGGGAGCAGGCGGTCAATGCCGGTTCGACCTCGGCGCTACGCCGTCTGTTCGATGCCAACTGGTATGGTCGTGGGGTCGAGAGGGATCCGTCCAAGGCGAGGATGATCCTGGAACGTGCCGCCGCCACCGGTTCGCCCTGGGCCCGGCTGGTGCGGGCCATGCTGCTGGAGGGCGAGGATAAGGCCGTTGCCGCCGACCTCTATGGCAGCCTCGCCGCCGATGGCAATTGCCTGGCCCAACTGCGGCTGGCCCATGGCTTCGACCGGGGCGGCTGGCTGGAAAAGAATCGCTCCCAGGCCCTGTACTGGGCCATCGTGGCCGGTACCGCCGGGCGTGATCCGGCCCGCGCCGAGGGGCACCCGCTATTCGAGAGTCGCTATCGCTACGGCAACTGCACCACCGAATCCTTTTTCTTCCGGGACGAGATGGCTAAGGGACTGGCACCCGATCTCCGCGCCAAGGTGGAGGCCTCGGCGGCGGACTGGCATCCGGGGCGGGTCCCCGAGCGCCAGGGACCGGTGGAGGTTCCCGCCGCGCTGGGAGTAGCCCCGGCGGGCCACGGCGCCACCGAGGTCCTGGCGCAGCGCCTGCCGGACTGGCACCCACTGCCGGCCACCCTGCACCGGCCGCAAAGCCGGGCCAAGGTCGGGGCGGAGGAAGTCTTCGCCACCGTCGGCCGCTCGGTCTATGTGGTGGTGGCGGCGCGGACCGAGGAGGATGTAAAGGCACAGCGGGCGCGCTTCGGCTCGGCGGTGGCCATGGACGAGCGGACCCTGGTCACCAATTGCCACGTCATCGACGAAATGCCGTTGATCTGGCTGCGCCAGGGCGGCCAGATGGTGCGGGCAACCCCCGCCGGCGGTGACGGCGACACTGACCGCTGCCTGTTGGCTGTCTCTCCCGGCCGGCTGTCGGCGGTACCCGGAGTACGACCCTGGGACGATCTGCGGGTGGGGGAGACGGTCTATACCATCGGCGCTCCCAAGGGGCTGGAAGCCACCCTGGGCCAGGGCCTGATCTCCGGCTTGCGCACTGTCAAGGGGGTGCGCTACGTCCAGACTTCGGCGCCGATTTCGCCGGGCTCCTCGGGCGGCGGGCTGTTCGACGCCGCCGGTAATCTGGTGGCAATCACCACGTTCCATATCCGCGATGCCGAAGGACTGAACTTCGCCATCGCCGCGGATGACTATTTTCGCTGAGCCTGACGGGGCCGCGCGGTTCCTAAACCTCGCCGGCCTTCACCGATTCGACGATGTCACGCAGGCTCAGATTCTCGTGGGCGCCCGAGGCCGACGGAGGGCGAGGGGGGGGCGCCGGGGGGATGGCGGCAGGAAAGAAGGGGCTCTCGGGCTGGATGGCGGCGGCGAAGGCGCTCAGGGCCTGCTGCCGCAGGGCCGCCGTCACCTGCGGGGGGGCGGTCGTGTCCGGCGCGGGATCGGCCTGGGCGATCTTGACAGGTCCGACGGCGGTGGCGGTCGGCTCTTCCCGGTCGGGCCGGGGCAGGGGGCGTAGCGCCGCCAATTGCGGATTGCCGGTCAGGGCCGGTTGTCCGGCATCGCCGTTCAGCGCGCTGTTGAAGCGGGCCTGCACGCTCTTGTAGAGACCGGCGACGGTGCGCGAGCGGCGGCTGCCCGGTTCGTGGAACACTTCCGGGTTGGCACGGGCGGCTTCGGGCAGCAGGCGTTGCGCGGAGTGGCGGGGATTGTCCTCCATGCCCTCCAGCACCCGTGCAGCCCCGCCGGCCCCGAGAAAGTGGGCGAGGTAAAGGTCCGATGCGGTAGCGGGGCGGCCCAGGCGGCCCTCCAGCACCTTGGCGTTGTCCTTGGCGTATTCGGCGGCCATGATCGACGACAGCTTTGGGTCCTTGCGCAGATCGAGGATGGCCTTCCGCGCGGCCTTGTCCTTGACATCCAGATGGCCGTCGGCGGTCTTGGTGATCGCGGCGGCCTGATCGCCCAGGCCGTGGTCGGCACCGTGGCGCATGACCATCTCCAGCCAGGTGGGGGCGGTAAACTGGAACAGGCCGGCAGCGGTGGATCGGGTGTTGCGGGCATGGGGGTCGAGGCCGCTTTCCTGGGTGGCCTGGGCCAGCAGGTAGTCAAAGGATACGCCAATGCTCTCGGCCGCCTCGCGGATGCCGGAAACCACGCGGCCGCCCACGCTGGTCGGGGCGGTCTGGACCGTGGGAATGTCTGCGTTGGGCGTCTGCATGGCACGGCCTTTCGACTCGATCCAGCCTATAAGTTAGCACGAAAAGGTTACCAAGAATCGACTCAATCGCGAACGGCTCGCGGCTCCCGGGCGAGCGATCCGGCGGGGGTGGGCGAGGGTTGGCCCGGGGGCGGCCAAACGCCCGAAAATGCGTGCGACTCTTTCTCTTGACGGGGGGGCTGGGGATAAATAGGATGCCGGCTCTCTCGGGGACCGGGCTCAGGCGGACCGCCAGGATTCGGCTGTCTCGAGATATGCGAAACAAGTGTTCAACGCCGAACGGGTCGGCGACCGGAGCCCGAAGAAAGCCCCGGCGGATTGTCCGCTGGCGGGTTTTTTTCTTGGTTTGGCCGAATCCGTGTGAAGGGAAAGTGACTGAATGCCCACGATCAATCAATTGATCCGTAAGCCGCGCCAGCCTGTGGCGGCGCGCAATAAGGTGCCGGCCATGGAGGCCTGCCCGCAGAAGCGTGGTGTCTGCACCCGCGTCTACACCACGACCCCGAAGAAGCCGAACTCGGCCCTTCGTAAGGTCGCCCGCGTGCGCCTGACCAACGGCTTCGAGGTCACCAGCTACATTCCCGGTGAAGGCCATAACCTTCAGGAACACTCGGTGGTGATGATCCGTGGCGGTCGTGTAAAGGATCTGCCCGGTGTTCGCTACCACATCATCCGCGGCACGCTTGATACCCAGGGTGTCAAGGATCGCCGTCAGCGTCGTTCCAAGTATGGCGCGAAGCGTCCGAAGTAAGGAGTTCATCAGATGTCTCGTCGTCACGCCGCTGAAAAGCGCGAAATCACCCCTGACGCCAAGTTTGGCGATTATGTCGTCGCCAAGTTCATGAACTGCCTGATGTTCGACGGCAAGAAGTCGGCCGCCGAGGCCATCGTCTATGGCGCCCTCGACAAGATCCAGGCCAAGTCCGGCCAGGACCCGCTCAAGGTGTTCCATGAGGCCCTCGACAACGTCAAGCCCGCCCTGGAAGTCCGCTCCCGCCGCGTCGGCGGTGCCACTTATCAGGTGCCGGTCGAAGTTCGGACCGACCGCCGTCAGGCCCTGGCGATCCGCTGGTTGATCGATTATTCGCGCAAGCGTTCCGAGACCACCATGATCGACCGTCTGTCGGGCGAGCTGCTCGATGCCGCCAACAATCGCGGTGCCGCCGTGAAGAAGCGCGAGGACACCCATCGTATGGCGGAGGCCAACAAGGCCTTCTCGCACTACCGCTGGTAAACCCGAGAATCGAGTAAATTCATGGCCCGTACAACGCCCCTCGACCGGTATCGCAATATCGGCATCATGGCTCACATCGATGCCGGTAAGACCACGACCACCGAGCGCATTCTTTATTACACCGGAAAGTCCTACAAGATCGGCGAAGTGCACGAAGGCACCGCTACCATGGACTGGATGGAGCAGGAACAGGAACGCGGCATCACCATCACCTCTGCCGCCACCACCTGTTTCTGGCACGATCACCGCATCAACATCATCGACACTCCCGGCCACGTGGACTTCACCATCGAGGTGGAGCGTTCGCTCCGTGTGCTCGACGGCGCCGTGACCGTGTTCGATTCGGTGGCCGGCGTCGAGCCGCAGTCCGAGACGGTGTGGCGTCAGGCCGATAAGTATGCCGTGCCGCGCATCTGCTTCGTCAACAAGATGGACCGCATCGGCGCCAACTTCTATCGCTGCGTCGATATGATCGTTGATCGCCTGGGCGCCCGGCCCATGGTGCTGCACCTGCCCATCGGCGAGGAAAGCGAGTATGCCGGTCTGGTCGATCTGGTCCGCAACACCGCGGTGATCTGGAAAGACGAGAGCCTGGGCGCCGAGTTCGAGGATCGTCCCATCCCCGACGATCTGGTCGAGAAGGCCGCCGAGTATCGCAAGCAGCTCATCGAGATGGCGGTCGAGATGGACGACGCCGCCATGGAAGCCTATCTCGAAGGCAACGAGCCCGATGTGGAGACGCTGAAGAAGTGTATCCGCAAGGGCACCATCGCCATGACCTTCGTGCCGGTTCTCTGCGGCTCGGCCTTCAAGAACAAGGGCGTGCAGCCCCTGCTCGACGCCGTGGTCGACTTCCTGCCGTGCCCGCTGGATATTCCGGCGATCAAGGGCATCAAGTTCGATACCGACGAGGAAATCGCCAAGCATGCGACCGATGACGAGCCTTTCGCCGGTCTCGCCTTCAAGATCATGAACGACCCCTTCGTGGGTTCGCTGACTTTCGTGCGCGTCTATTCCGGCGTGGTCGAGTCGGGCAGCTACATTCAGAACACGGTCAAGGACAAGCGCGAGCGCGTCGGCCGCATGCTGTTGATGCACGCCAACTCGCGTGAAGAAATCAAGGAAGCCCGCGCCGGTGACATCGTCGCCTTCGCCGGTCTCAAGGATACCACCACCGGTGACACCCTGTGCGACCCGACCCCCAGCTCGCTGGTGATCCTGGAGCGCATGGAGTTCCCCGAGCCGGTGATCGAAGTTGCCGTGGAGCCCAAGTCCAAGGCCGATCAGGAGAAAATGGGCGTCGCCCTGGCTCGCCTGGCCGCCGAGGATCCGTCGTTCCGCGTGACCTCCGATGCCGAATCCGGCCAGACCGTGATCAAGGGCATGGGCGAACTCCACCTGGAAATTCTCGTTGACCGAATGAAGCGCGAGTTCAAGGTGGAAGCCAATGTGGGTGCGCCGCAGGTGGCCTACCGCGAGACCATCTCCAAGACCTACGAAGTCGACTACACCCACAAGAAGCAGACCGGTGGCTCGGGCCAGTTCGCCCGCGTCAAGATCCGTTTCGAGCCGGGCGAGACCGGGTCGGGCTATGTGTTCGAGAACAAGGTCATCGGTGGTTCGGTGCCCAAGGAATATGTCCCCGGTGTCGATAAGGGCATCCGCTCGGCCAAGGATAACGGTGTCATCGCCGGCTTCCCGCTGATCGACTTCAAGGCGACCTTGACCGACGGCGCCTACCACGACGTTGACTCTTCGGTTCTCGCCTTCGAAATCGCCTCGCGCGCAGCCTTCCGTGAAGGTATCGCCAAGGCGGGGCCGAAGCTGCTCGAGCCGATGATGAAGGTCGAGGTCGTGACCCCCGAGGATTATCTGGGCGATGTGATCGGCGATCTGAACAGCCGCCGTGGCCAGGTCAACGACATGGACCAGCGCGGCAATGCCCGCGTGGTCACGGCCATGGTGCCGCTGGCCAACATGTTCGGCTACGTCAACACTCTGCGCTCCATGTCGCAGGGTCGCGCGCAGTACAGCATGCATTTCGACCATTATTCGGAAGTGCCCCAGAACGTGTCGGACGAAATCCGCGCGAAGCTGGCCGGCTAATCAAGACGCCATTCGAGGACGGAGCAACATACGATGGCCAAGGCTAAATTCGAACGCAACAAGCCGCACTGCAATATCGGCACCATCGGTCACGTTGACCATGGCAAGACCTCGCTGACCGCGGCGATCACCAAGGTGCTGGCCGAGAGCGGCGGCGCCACCTTCACCGCCTACGACCAGATCGACAAGGCGC
>Ga0265313_10002103_pt1 | contig 17759 bp, 15 predicted proteins | sample 4123metaG_FD_203122 | JGI IMG/M metagenome (GOLD analysis project Ga0265313, IMG submission 203122) | Rhizosphere microbial communities from Carex aquatilis grown in University of Washington, Seatle, WA, United States - 4-1-23 metaG | ecosystem: Host-associated > Plants > Roots > Rhizosphere >...
CCATTGAAAAACTTGGAGCGGGCGAACGGATTCGAACCGTCGACCCTAACCTTGGCAAGGTTATGCTCTACCCCTGAGCTACGCCCGCATTCCAAGTCAGGCGGGGGTTATGGCCAGTGCCGCCCCCGTTTGCAAGGGTTTAGCCCAGAGGGCGTTACGGAACGGTTGCGCCTCTGGCCGGGATGGGAAATCCTGAATTTTCCAGGGGTTCGGCGGGGGCAAGGTGGCAAGAGAGGGCGGCAATCGCGCGGGCTATTGGCTGCTCGGCCCTACCCTGGCGGTCATGGCGCTGGCGCTGGCCGCGCCCCTGGCCCTGCTGGCGCTCTACAGCCTGACCGCGACGACTGGCCCGGTGCTGGAGGGTGGCGCCAGCCTAGCCCAATATGCCGAGGCCCTGGGGCGGGCGGGCTATCGCGCCCTGTTCTGGCGCTCGCTGGGCATCTCGGCGCTGGTGACGGCAGTGACGGTGATGCTGGCCTATCCCATGGCCTATTTCGTCGCCTTTCATGCCGGGCGGGCGAAGTTTGCCTGGCTGATCGCCCTGACCATTCCCTTCTGGACCTCGTATCTGCTGCGCGTCTTCGCCTGGAAAATCATCCTGGGCTATGGCGGGGTGATCAATTCCGCCCTGCTCAGCCTGCATCTGATTTCACAGCCGCTGGGCGCCCTGCTCTACAATCCCTTTGCGGTGGTGCTGACGCTGGCCCATGCTTGGGCCGCCTTCGCCATCCTGCCGATATATGTCTCGCTGGAGAAGATCGACCGTTCGCTGCTGGAAGCGGCGACCGACCTGGGCGATGGGCCGGTGCGGCGCTTCCTGCGCCTCACTTTGCCCCTGTCGATGCCGGGCGTGATCGGCGCGGCGATCCTGATCTTCGTGCCCACCACCGGCGATTACGTGACGCCGACGCTGGTGGGCGGCCCGGACGGCGCGATGATCGCCAACCTGATCGCGGTGGAGTTCGAGCGGGTGGGCAACTGGCCGCTGGGGGCGGCGCTGGCCCTGGCCAGCATGGCGATGGTGGGCGTCACGGCGGCGCTGTTCGTGGCGGCGGCGCGCACGGCGGCGAGGGCTGTGCGATGAAAAGCCTGCGCGCCTATGCCTTCGCCTATCTGGCGTTTCTCTATCTGCCGGTGCTGTTCCTGCCGCTGTTCTCCTTCAACAATTCGCATTTCATCGCCTTTCCGCTCTCCGGCTTCACCCTGGAATGGTATCGCCAGCTTTTCGCCGATGACGCGATGTTGCATGCATTGGGCAACAGCCTTGAGGTCGGCGCGGTGACCGCGCTGCTGGCGACGCTGCTGGGGCTGATGGCGGCCAAGGCGGTGACGCAATATCGGCTGCGGGGTGTGGGCGCGATGCTGGGCTTTATCAGCCTGCCGCTGTTCATTCCCGACATCGTGCTGGGCCTTTCGCTGCTGCTGCTGCTGGGCGTGATCGGTTTTCCGCTGTCGCTGGCGGGGGTGGTGCTGGGGCATCTGACGCTTTGCATTCCCTTCGCCATTACCGTGCTGATCGCACGCTTCGAGGGCTTTGACCGCAATCTGGAAGAAGTCTCCGCCGATCTGGGCGAGGGCCCGTGGATGACGTTCTGGCGCGTCTCCTTTCCGCTGATACTGCCGGGCATTGCCGCCAGCCTGCTGCTGACCTTCATCACCTCGTTTGATGAATTCCTCCTGGCCTATTTCCTTTCCGGCACCGAAGCGACGTTGCCGGTCTATATCTGGGGCCAGTTGCGCTTCCCGGAGCGGCTGCCGATGGTGCTGGCGCTGGGGGCGCTGATTTTGGTGGCGTCGGTGGCGCTGGTGATCCTGGCGGAATGGGCGCGCAACCGGGGCGTCGAAAAGAAGAGCATCGGGGCGTAAATGGCGTTTCTCTCGCTCAGCAAAGTCAGCAAGCGCTTCGGCGATTTCGCCGCGGTGGACGGCGTCGATCTGGAAGTTCCGCGCGGCGCCTTCTTTGCCCTTTTGGGACCGTCGGGCTGCGGCAAGACCACGCTCTTGCGGATGATCGCCGGTTTCGCCCAGCCCGATGAGGGCATCATCGCCATTGACGGCGCGATGATGAACGGCGTGCCGGCCAATCTGCGGCCGACCAACATGGTGTTCCAGTCCTACGCCATCTTTCCGCATCTCAATGTCTTCGACAATGTCGCTTATGGCCTGCGGAAAGAACGGTTGGGCAAGGAGGCGTTGCGCGCCCGCGTCGAAGCCATGCTGGCGACGGTACGGCTGGAGGGCCTGGGCGCGCGCCGGGCCGATGAACTCTCCGGCGGCCAGCGCCAGCGCGTCGCGCTGGCCCGCGCCCTGGTGAAGCAGCCCAAACTATTGCTGCTGGATGAGCCGCTGGGCGCACTGGACAAGCGGCTGCGCCAGGCGATGCAGGTGGAGCTGCGCGCGCTGCAGAAGTCGCTGGGCATCACGTTCCTGCTGGTGACGCACGACCAGGAAGAGGCCCTCTCCATGGCCGACCAGGTGGCGGTGATGAGCGGCGGGAAGATTCTGCAGGTCGCATCCCCTCGCGAACTTTATGAGCGGCCCAAGTGCCGCGCGGTGGCGGATTTCATCGGCGAGGTCAATTTCTTCCACGCCACGGTGAAAAGCATCGACGGCGACAGCGTCACCGCCAATGCCGGGGTGCTGGGCCTGGTCACCCTGCCCCGCGCCAACTTCACATTCCCCTTTGCGCCGGGCGATCACATCCTGCTGGCGCTGAGGCCCGAACGCATCACGCTTTCGGGCGGCACGGTAGCGGGCGAGATCATCGCCGCCAGCTTCCTGGGCGAACGCAGTCATTATCAGGTGAAGATCGCCGGCCGCGCCGAGCCGGTGTTCGTCGCTTCGCCGGGCGCTGCGCCGCAGGGACCGGTGATGTTGGGCTGGCAGCCGGAATCGCTGATTTCGCTACCTTTTGAATGAAACCAAGCATGAGTAAGTCTGAAATCGCCCTAATAGCCGTCGGATGTTCGTTGGCATCTATCGCCGGTATTTATGGCCTTTGGCGCGCACTTCGTACGGGAAAACTTGTGCTAGCGAATGGAGGACTGCTTGGATTGCGGATCGAAGTTTCCAGTGCCAAAGCCCCCACAGACTTTTGGTCACTCGTTGCTGCGGCTGGGTTCGGGTTATTGGTACTTATTTTTATCACTTTGGGCATGGCCTACTTAATTTGGACTAGATAATCCAGATACGGGCCTACTTATCCTCACCTGCCATAACCCGCTCAAATATCGCCCGCACCCGCGCCTGCAGTTCGAACAGCCGCGCTTCCAGCGCTGGAAAATCCGCCGCCTCGCCCGCCTGCACCAGCAGCGCCTTCAAGCCCGGCGTCGCCTCCGCCAGTTTCGGCGTCTCGTCCAGCGCCACGCGCAGCACCTGGGTCAAGGCGTGCTGCAGGGCGGCGGCGGCCACCAGCACCGCAGCGTCGGCATTGGCGAGGAACCCGGCGGCATGGAGATTGTGCAGGGCGGCAACGGTGTTGGGGTTCAACACCTCCGGCTGGTCCTGTGCATGCACAAGCTGCAGCGCCTGGGCGATGAACTCGATATCCACCAGCCCGCCGCGCGCATGTTTCAGGTCCCAGGGATTGCTGTCGCTGAAGGTTTCGGCCATGCGCGCCCGCATGTCGAGCGCATCGGCGATCACCCGCGCGCCGTCCGTCGCGGCGGTGAGGCGGCGGCGGATCGCGGCGGACAGCGCCGCGCGCGCCGGCGGCGCCCCCGTCACCACCCGCGCCCGTGTCAGGGCCATATGCTCCCAGGTCCAGCTTTCGCTGGCGTGATAATCGACAAAGGATTTCAGGCTCACCGCCGCCGGGCCCTTGTTGCCGGTGGGGCGCAGGCGCATGTCCACCTCGTACAGGGTGCCCGCCGCCGTCGGTATGGTCAGGGCGGAAATCAGCCGCTGCGCCAGGCGCGCGTAATAGAGCGTTGGCGATAGCGGTTTCAGCCCGTCGCTGCTGTCCACGCCTTCCGGCGCGTCATAGACAAAGACCAAATCGAGATCGGAACTGGCGGTCATCTCACGTCCGCCCAGCTTGCCCATGGCGATGACGCAGAAACTGCCGCCGAGAATCTGTCCCGCCGTCCGCGCCAGGTCTTCCTCCACGCGCGGCAGCAATTCTGCGATCACCGTCTCGGCGATGGCGGTGAGCGCCGGCCCGGCGGCTTCGGCTTTTGCCGCGCCTTCGACGATCTGCACTCCGACACGGAAGATTTCCTCCCGCGCGAAACGGCGCGCGCCGTGCAGCGCCTCCTCGTAATTGCCGCCGGTCTGCCGCGCCAGCGCCGCCTGCAGATCGGCGCGCGACGGCAGGGTGGAAAGGAAATCGGCGTCCAGCAGCGCATCCAGCGTGGCGGTGTTGCGTGAGAGATAGACGGCCAGGCGCGGGGCCGAGCCGATGATGCGCGCCAGCAGCCGAAGAAATTGCGGTCGCGCCAGGAACAGCGAGAAAAGCTGCACCCCGGAGGAAAGGTTGGAAAGGAAACGGTCGAAGCCGGCGAAGGCGGCGTCGGGATCGGCGGTGCGCCCCAGCGCCTCCAGAATTGCGGGCGTCAGCTGGGTGAGAAGCTCGCGCGCCCGGGCCGAACGCATGGCGCGGATGCGGCCGTGATGCCAGCCGCGAATGGCGCCGGAGACATGGGGCGCATCGCGAAAGCCCAGCGCGGCGATGGTGGCGAGCGTCTCTTGGTCGTCCTCGACCCCGGTGAAGACCAGGTTGCCCGCCGACGATGACAATTCCGGCGCGCTTTCGAAAAGGCGGGCATAATGGCCCTGCACCATGCGCAGCGTATGGGTCAGGGCTGCGGCGAACGCTTCCCGGCTTTCGAAGCCCATGAAGCAGGCGATGGCCGCCAGCCCTTCCGCGTCCTTGGGCAATGTGTGAGTCTGCTCGTCCGCGACCATCTGCAGGCGATGTTCCAGGGTGCGGAGAAACCGATAGGCTTCAGTCAGGTCGCGCGCCGCTTCCGCCGTCACCACCCCTGCCACCGCCAGCGCCTGCAGCGCCGCCACCGTACCGTGCTCACGCAGCTGCCGGTTGCGCCCGCCCAGGATCAATTGCTGGGTCTGGGCGAAGAACTCGATCTCGCGGATGCCGCCGCGCCCCAGCTTGATGTTGTGGCCGGCCACCGCGATCTCGCTGTGACCGCCATGGGCGTGAATCTGCCGCTTGATGGAATGAATGTCGGCGATGGCGGCGAAATCGAGATTGCGCCGCCAGATGAAGGGCGCGATGCCGCCCACGAAATCCGCCGCCGCGCGCGGATCACCGGCCACAGCGCGCGCCTTGATGAAGGCGGCGCGCTCCCAGTTCTGGCCCATCGCCTCATAGTAATCCAGCGCCGCGTCGGTGGAGATCGCCACCTGGGTGGCGCCGGCATCGGGACGCAGGCGTAAATCCACGCGGAAGACATAGTCGCCGCCCACGCGTTCGGCGATCAGCCGCACCAGGCCGCGCACAATGTCCACGGCGGCGCCGCGCGGATCGTCCTTCTTGACGAAGGGAAAGCGGGCGGCGTCATAAAACACCACCAGATCGATGTCGCTAGAATAGTTGAGTTCGAAAGCGCCGTATTTGCCCATCGCCAGCACCAGCAGGCCGGTGCTTTCCTCCAGCTTTTCCGGATCGCGCTCCGCCATTCCGGTTCGCACCGCCTCCCGCACCACAAGGAACCGCAGCGCGCCCTTCACCGCGGCGTCGGCGAAGCGGCTGAGCGCGGCGGTGACGGCTTCCAGGTCCCAATCGCCGGCGATATCCGACAGCGCGATGGCAAGGGCGGCGCGGCGCTTGGCCTGGCGCAATTGTTCCATCGCCTGCGCCTCGTCCGCCAGGCCGCTGACGGCCAGCGCCGCCGCACAGGCGCCCTCCATCAGCGCCGTGGCGCCCCTGGCGAAATAATCACCCAGCATGCCGGGATCGCGTAAGCCCAGCCGCGCCAGATAGGCGCTGTTGCCAAACGCCGCTTCCAGCAAAGCGCGCGCCGCGCCATCCGGCGGGGTGAAGCCCTGACCGGCCAGGTCTTCAAGCGTGCGCGCCGCGCGCGCCCTGTCGAAGGGCAGAGGCGGATGGCGTAAATCAGGCATCTCGACAGTCTAGCGCGAAACTATTCGGCCGCACTCTTTGTTGCGGTCATGGCAGGCCTGATCGGCACCACCTTGCTCACCTTGGGGAAGGTCAGGCTGGCCTTGAGGCCGGGGGCGTTGTCCTCCAGCACCAGCTGGGTGCCGTGATAATGTGCCACCGCCGCCACCAGCGACAGGCCCAGCCCGGTGCCGGGGGAATTGCGGCTGGCTTCCAGGCGCACAAAGCGTTCCACCACCCGCGAGCGGTCATCGGACGGTATGCCGGGGCCCGTATCGGCCACCGCCAGCACCACGCCCTCCGGCGCCTGCGCCACCGAGATGGTCACCTTGCCGTCCGGCGGGGTGTATTTGATGGCGTTGTCCACCAGATTGGCCAGCGCCTGCGCCACCAGGCTGCGGTTACCCTCGACCTGGGCGCCGCCGCCACGCTGCAGCTTCAGGGCGATGCCCTTCTCCTCGGCCAGCGGCTCATAAAGTTCGGCGACGTCGCCGGCGACCCCATTGAGTTCCAGCACCGTCATCTGGGAGCGGCCGGTGCCGGCGTCGGTCTCGGCGATCAGCAGCAGGGCGTTGAAGGTGGCGATCAGCTTGTCGGTTTCGGCGATGGCGCGTTCGATCTCCCCGGCGCTGCCGCCCTGGGCGGTGAGGCGGGCAAGCGATTCCTCCAGCCGGTTGCGCAACCGGTTGAGCGGCGTGCGCAGATCATGCGCCACCGAATCGGTGACCTCGCGCAGCCCCTTCATCAGCCGCTCGATGCGGTCGAGCATGCGGTTGAGATTTTCCGCCAGCACGTCGAATTCGTCGGCCGAGCCGGTCATCGGCACCCGCCGCGTCAGGTCGCCGGCGATGATTTCACCGGAGGTGCGGTTGATGGCGTCCAGCCGGCGCAGCATGTTCTGGCTCATCAGCAAGCCGCCCAGCAGGCCCAGCACCAGGATCAGGCCCACCGTCCAGGGCAGCGTGGTGGTGAAAAGCGTTTGGGTGGTGACGCGGTCGTGCACGTCCTCGGCCACCAGCAGATAGAAATTGTCGCCTTCCAGCCGCAGGATCTGGCCGCGCGCCCGCCGCGTCTCCAGCCCGCTGCTGATCGGCCGCTCATAGTCGAACTCGACATAGTTGCCCGGATCGGCGGTGACGGAAGGCCATCGTGTGAGATTGCCGGTAATGGAGCGGTGCTCGCCATCGGCCAGGATATAGAGCGCCGAACCGCCATGCTGGGCGCGCTCGGTGACGATCTGGTAGAGGCCCTGCCAGCCCAGCCGCTGATACTGCTCGCTGAGACCGGTGATCTCGGCCTCAATGATCTGGTCCGCCTGCGCATCCATGGTGCGGCGGGTGTTCCAGTAGGTGAAGGCGAGCAGCGCCGTCACCGATATCGCGAACAGCGCGACATAGATCAGGACGATGCGGAAGGCCTGGGTGCGGACCAAGCGGAAGCCGCCCGGCATGGCCTTGAAATGGCCCAGCATGGTGCGGAAGGCCTCGGCGCCGACTTGCCGCAAGCCGCGCATCGCTAGCGCATCCCTCTTCGCTTCCCCCTGCCGGCGCGCATCAGGCGGCGGCGGCGCGGATCATGTAGCCGGCGCCGCGCACGGTGTGCAGCAGCGGCATCTCGAAGCCCTTGTCGATCTTGGCCCGAAGCCGGCTGATATGAACGTCAATGACGTTGGTCTGGGGATCGAAATGATATTCCCAGACGCTTTCCAGCAGCATGGTGCGCGTCACCACCTGGCCGGCATGGCGCATGAGATATTCCAGCAGACGGAATTCGCGCGGCTGCAGCTCGATCTCCTGGCCGCTGCGGGTGGCAGCGCGGGTGAGCAAGTCGAGCTCCAGGTCGCCGACCTGCAACTGGGTCTTGACCCCGGCGGGGGCGCGGCGGCGCATCAAGGCGTCGATGCGGGCCAGCAGTTCGACAAAGGCGTAGGGCTTGGTGAGATAGTCGTCGCCGCCCGCCTTCAGGCCCTTGACCCGTTCATCGACCTCGGAGAGGGCGGAGAGGAACAGCACCGGCGTGGTGTTGCCATGCTCACGCATCTCCGCCACCACATTGAGGCCGTCCAGCTTGGGCAGCATGCGGTCGACAATGGCGATGTCATAGGGCCGGGAAAGCGCCAGCGAGAGGCCGAGATCGCCATCGGCGGCCTCGTCAACCACATGTCCGGATTCCTTCAGGCCCTGCACCAGATAGCGCTGCGCCTCGATATCGTCTTCCACCACCAGGATGCGCATGCAAAAACTCCCGCTGCTGTAATTTGTATAGGGTCCGCGCCGGCGGCAGGTTGGGGAAGCACCGCCGGCGCGAGAACGGCGGCGGGAAATCCCGCCGCCGGCAGTCTTAGGCGCCGATATCCACTGCGACGAAGCCGGTCTGGCCTTGGGCGCGCGCCACCAGCAGCAGCACGCTCTTGCGGCCGGCCTTCTTGGCCTCGGCGACGCCGTTCTGGATGTCGGACGGCGACGCGACGTTGCGGCTGCCGATCTTCAGCACCACATCGCCCGCCTCCAGGCCCTGGTCGGCGGCATCGCTGTTGGGATCGACCTTTGTGATGAGCACGCCGCTGGCGCTTTCATCGAGCCGGCGGGAACGTCGCGCCTGCGGCGTCAACGGCGCCAGCGACAGGCCCATGGCGCTGGCCTGCGGGGCGGGGCTGGCGCTGCTTTCCGGCCGCGGGGCTGTGCTGTCGGCGGAGGCCAGCTTGTCCTCGGACGGACGCGGGGCAATGGTGGCGTGCAACTGCAGCGCCTTGCCGTCGCGGTTGACGTTGAACGTGGCGGACTGGCCGCTGGCGACCAGCGCCACCTTGCGGGTGAGGTCGGTATGGTCCTCGACCGACTGGCCGTTTATGGCGGTGATGATGTCGCCCTGCTGGAAGCCCGCCTTAGCGGCCGGGCCGTCCGGCACCACGGCGGCGACCAGCGCGCCCTTGGTGCCGTCCTTCAGACCCATGGCGCCGGCCACTTCCGGCGTCACCGGCTGGATCGAGACACCGAGATAGCCGCGATTGACATGGCCGTGATCCTTCAGCTGTCCCACCACGTCATGGATGACGCTGGCCGGAATGGCGAAGCCGATGCCGACGCTGCCGCCCGAAGGCGAATAGATCATCGAGTTCATGCCCACCACCTGGCCGTGCAGGTCGAAGGTCGGGCCGCCGGAATTGCCCTGGTTGATGGGGGCATCGATCTGGATGAAGTCATTATATTGGCTGTTGCCCGCGCCGCGCCCGCCGCCCAGGTCGCGGCCCAGCGAGGAGACGATGCCGGCCGTCACCGAGTTGGAGAGGCCGAAGGGATTGCCCACCGCCACCACCCAGTCGCCGACGCGCAGGGTGCGGTCATTGCCGAACTCCACGATCGGCAGCGAACCGCTGGCGTCGATCTTGAGCAGCGCCACGTCGGTTGCCGGATCGGTGCCGATCAGCTTGGCGGTGAATTTGCGCTTGTCCGGCAGGATGACAGTGATCTTGGTGGCATTGTCGATCACATGGTTGTTGGTGACGATGTAGCCGGCCTTGTCGATGATGAAGCCCGAACCGGCGCTGATCGCGCGGTGCGGCTGGACGGGACCGCGGCCCTGACCCTGACCCTGGCCAAACTGGTTGAAGAAGTCGCGGAGTTGCGCCGGGACGTCCTGCTCGTCACTCTCTGTGCTCATGCTCTCCGAGGTGATGGTGACGACGGCGGGGCTGACCCGCTCCACCAGATCGGCGAAGCTGAAGGGCGCGGCGGCTTCCATCATCCGCGGATTGCGCGCGGGCGTGTTCTGCGCCAGCTGCACCGGATCGTTGGCGGCGACTTGGACCGCGCGCACTGGCGGCAGCAGGGCGAAGGCGCCCATGCTCAGCACCATGGCGGCGGCGGCGGCGCCCATCATCAGGCCACGGCGGTGGCGGCGGGCGAATTTCTGGAAGGGAGAGGTGAGATCGGTCGGCATTTTGGCTCCTCGAGGGCACGGATGTTGTCCCCAACGCCTGTTAGATAGCGCGCTTGCATTTCCAAATTATATCCATCTGATTAAAAGTCGGCAATCTCTGCGGAATCATTGGATTCCCGGGCATTTTTTGCCCGCGAAACCACGGTCCAGGCCACCGCCCCTGCCCCGCCCAGCACCAGAAAGGGCGCGAGCCAGAGCAGCCAGGTCACCGCTTCCAGTGGCGGCTGCATCAGGATGAAGTCGCCATAGCGGGCCCGGAAATATTCCCTGATCTCGGCGTCGCTGCGGCCCTGCCCAATCAGCTCATGCACCCGATGACGCAGATCGGTGGCGAGATCGGCGCCGGACTCATCGATGCTCTGGCCCTTGCAGACCGGGCAGCGCAACTGCCGCTGCAGCGCGTGGGCGCGCGCTTCCAGCGCCGGGTCGGAAAATGCGTCAGGCGCCGGCGCGGCCATCGCCGTGTTTGTCACCAGCAGCAGCGCGAGCAGCAGAGGTTTTGACCAGAAGGCTTTTGTCATTCGGCGGCCAGCGCGACAGCGGGCGCGGATTTCGGCTCCGGCGCCCTGGCGCGCAAGCGGCCCGCGAGACTTAATGCGCCGCCCAGCGCCATCACCAGCGCGCCCAGCCAGATCAGCGGCGCCAGCGGCGAGACATAGGCGCGCAAGGTCCAGCGCCCCTGCCCGCGGTCATCGCCCAGCGCGAGATAAAGGTCGCGCAGGCCAGTGGTGCGAATGGCGGTGACGCTGACGTCCTGGCCCTCGGCGCTATAGATGCGCTGCTCCGGATGCATGACGGCCTTCACGGCATCGCCGTCCATCAGGTCGATGGTGGCGCGGGCGCCCCTGTAGTTGGGGCCATCGACATCGGTGACGCCGTCGAAGCGCAGCGTGTAGGGGCCGACGGTCAATTTTTCGCCCGGTCCCACCAGCACCAGCGCCTCGCTGCGCCAGACCGTGGTGCCGGCGATGCCGAGAAGCGAAACCGCCAGACCGGCATGGGCGATGGCGGCGGCGAAAGCGGCGGTACGCGCACCGCGGCGCTTGCGAATCTCGATCACACTGGAAACGAGCAGCCAGCCGGCCATGGCGAAGGCGCCCGCGCCCGCCAGACTTCTGGGGCTGGCGACGGCCAACACCACGACCGCAGCCAGCGCCGCCACGCCCAGGGCGGGATAGAGCGGTTTGATCGCTTCCTTCAGATCGCCTTTGCGCCAGGAAAGACGCGGCCCCAGCGGCACCAGCGCCAGCAAGGCGAAAAAGATCGGCGCGAAGGTGACAGCGAAGAATGGCGGCCCGACGGTGATCTTCTGGCCGGTAAGCGCGTCCAGCGCCATCGGATAGAGCGTGCCGATAAAGACCGTGGCGCAGGCGGCGACGAGAAAGACATTGTTGAGCAGCAGCGCGGTCTCGCGGCTCACCGGCTCGAACGCCGCCCCGCCCTTGAGGGTCGGCGCGCGCCAGGCGAACAGGGCCAGCGCCCCGCCCACCGCCAGCGCGATCAGCACCAGGATGAAGAAGCCGCGCGTCGGATCGCTGGCGAAGGAATGCACCGAGGTCGTCAGGCCGGAGCGCACCAGGAAAGTGCCGATCAGGCTGAGGGAAAACGCCAGGATGGCGAGCAACAGCGTCCAGGCGCGGAAAGCGCCGCGCGTTTCGGTCGCCAGGGCGCTGTGCAGCAGTGCGGTGGCGACCAGCCAGGGCATCAGTGAAGCGTTTTCCACCGCATCCCAGAACCAGAAGCCGCCCCAGCCCAGGGTGTAATAAGCCCACCAGCTGCCCAGCGCGATGCCGCAGGTCAGCGCCATCCAGGCCACCAGCATGAAGGGCCGCGCCGCGCGCGCCCAGTTCTCGCTCTCCGGCCGCCCAACAATCAGGGCGGCGGCGGCATAGGCGAAGGATGCCGACAGCCCGACATAACCAAAATAAAGCATCGGCGGATGCACCGCCGCGCCGGGATCCTGCAGCAGCGGATTGAGGCCGGCGCCTTCGAACGGGGCGGGATCGAAGCGCAGGAAGGGACTGGAGGTGAAGAGAATGAAAAGCAGGAAGGCGGCCGCCAGCAGGCCCATCACCCCCAGCGCCGCGCTGGTGAGACGTTCGCCGCCCCGCCCGGCCAGCGCGATGGCGCCGGTATAAAGCGCCATCACCAGCATCCAGAGCAGCATCGAGCCTTCATGGTTCGACCACACCGCGCTGACCTTGTAGATCAGCGGCTGCGCGGTGCTGGAATAATTCGCCACCGCCCGCAGCGAGAAATCGGAGGTGAGATAGGCATAGGTCAGCGCGCCGAAAGCCAGCAGGATGAAGACCGTCATTCCCATCGCCGCGCCGTTCGCGATGCGCCGGGCGGTGGCGTTGATGTCCCGCGCCCCCAGGATGCCGGCATTGGCCATCACCAGCGACAGCGCCAGGGCGAAGCAGAGTGCGAGCTGGCCCAACTCTCCGGTCATGAGCCGCCACCCTTCTGCCACTCGCCGCTTTTCTTCAGCGCGTCCACCACTTCCGGCGGCATGTATTTCTCATCATGCTTGGCCATGATGTCGGTGGCCTGGAAAGTGCCCGCTTCATCGAGCGCGCCGGTCGCCACCACGCCTTGGCCTTCACGGAACAGCGCCGGCAGAACGCCGCGATACACCACCGGCACGGTTACCCTGTTGTCGGTGACGGTGAAGCGTATCTCCGCGCCGCTGCCATGGCTGACGCTATGCGCGGTCACCAGGCCGCCGATGCGGAACGTGACGCCCGGCTGGACATGCAGCGCCGTCACTTCGGTGGGGCTGCGGAAGAAGATCACATTGTCCTTGAGCGCGCTTAAGGTCAGCCAGGCCGCGCCCCCCGAAGCCAGGACGATGGCGGCGGCGAAATAAAGCCGTCTGCGCTTCTTTGGGCTCATCAGTGATGACCGCTTTGATGGAGAATCTGGTCAGCCAGGCCGGTCTCGTAAGCCAGACCTTCGACGGTGAGCGCAATCTGGTTGGGCCATTCGGCGCGGATCAGGCCCTTGCGGGTCAGCGCGTTCCAGACATTCTGGTTTTCCAGGCCGGTGGCGTCGCTGGTCGCCACGGTGGCGTCACCGAGATGGAAATGATCGCCATGGGCATGGGGGAATTGCAGGATGGCGATACCGCCATCGTCTTCGGCTTTGGCAGCGCCGGGAATGCGGGCGATGGCCTGCAGCAGGGTCAGGGTCTTGAGCTGCAGCGTATTGAGCTTGGCGGGATTGGGCTTTTGAGCCACGGAATGCCTGGAAATGAATGCGGCGGGGACCATACCGTCCCCGCCGCCGTCACGCAAAGCTCAGGATGCCGCGTCAGCGGCGGCCGTGACCGCCACGGAAGCCGCCCCCGCCGAATCCGCCCCGATAGCCGCCGTAATGGCCGCCAAAGCCGAAGCTTACCGAGGGGCCATAGTAATAAGGATACCCGTAATAGGGATAGGGACCATAGGCCGGGCCGTAATAGGGCGGCGGCGGCGGATAGTCCGCGGCATAGCGGTCATCGCCGCGCGCGCCATCCGCATAGCCGCGCTGTGGCGCGGCATCATCAGCGTCGGCGGCCTCATCCATGCAGGCGTAATAGGCGTCGCCATAGGCGCGCTCGACATCGCCCGCCGCGCGGCGGGCATTGTCGGCGCCGATGGCGCTGCCGGCCACAAGGCCCGCGCCCGCGCCGATCGCCGCGCCGGCCCCGGCATTGCCGGAAGCGCCGCCGATGATGGCGCCCAGCGCCGCGCCGCCCAGGGTGCCGCCTATGGTGCCGCGCGCCTGTTCGTCACGCGCCGCATCGCCCGCCCTGGTGTAGCCGGTGCGGCGCGCCGCATCGCGGCGGCAGAAAAGATCACGGTCGCGCTCCGTGGCGGCGGTACGCGGCGGCGGCGGGGGCGGCGCGTCACGGTCGTCGGCATTGGGGCCGTCGACCGCGTCGCCGCGCTGCAGCGGCGCCGGATCACGATTGGCCGCGCCTTGTGCGAAGGCGGCGGTGGAACTCAGAGCGGCGATAGTGATCGCGGCCAATATGGAACTACGCATCAGGCATCTCCCGGAAAGTCTGGCTTCTAGATAACGCCGAGACGCGGCCAATCAAGCGCTATCCGCCTGTCGGAAAAATAAAGTCGGCAGGCGCATTCCATTCATGCGCCGTTCAGCTTGCAGGCGGGAGATTGCAGGGGAAAGCCGCCTTTACGCGGCGGAAGCGGTGCCCAGAGCGGCCTTGCCTCTGCGGCGCAGCAGTTCGGCCTCTTCCTCGCTGAAGAGAAGCGCCGTCAGTTCCAGGCAGAAGGGGAACTGGACCTCGGTCACGCCGGGATGGTCGGGCGCGCGCATTTCCCGCACCAGATCCTCATTGTAGCGGCGCAGCCAGCCGCAAAGTTCCTCGGCGGCATCCTTTTGCTTGGCGGCGAAACAGCCGCCGGTGGCGAAGTGGCGGCTGCCGGTCACCAGCCTGGTATAGCGCATCGCCATCTCGCGCTTCTCGGCGTCGCTGGGGCGGGAGAAATCGGCGCTCGCGCCGGTGCCGCGCCCCATTGGCAGGGCCGCCATCATTTCCTTGATCGCCCGTTCCATGAACTTGTCCATGGCCTCGCCCACGGAGGCGCGGTCCTTGAGCAGGCGCTGGCCCCATTCGCCGTCGCGGCGGACTTCGATTTCCTTGACGATGGCGACGGAGAGTTCGGCGAACTGCCTGGTCTGCGCTAGCAGCGCGTCGGCGTCGAACATCGGATGGCGGGAGGTGAGGATCGCCGTCTGCAACCCATTGAGCCGTTCGATAAGGATTTCGCCCACCAGGCCCATGTCGGTCTTGGAGATCAGGGTGTCGCGATGCTGGCGCGCGATCGATAGCGGCAGGCGCAAACCTTCCCAGGGCCGTGACAGCCGGTTCATCGCCGCCACCGGCACATAGGGCGCGGCGTCGGGCTGGCGCTCCACCACCGCGTCATAGACGGCGCGCAGCTCCCAGAGCAGCTCGTCGGTCATCAGCGCCGGCGCGGGCATCAGCGCCTGGACCTTCAGCATCTCCGGCGCGGCGGCGAGCAGGAGCGCGATTTCGGCGGCGTCGGCGGCGGGCAGGTCGCCATTCAGCGCCAGGCGCGCCTTTTTCGTTTCCGCCAGGGCGGCAATCAGGGTCGCCGAGGCCAGGGTCCAGTATTCGCCGGAGCGGAGCAGCGCCTCTTCGTTGCGCTTATTGATGATCAGCGCCTTGACCTCGGTGCAATAGCGCAGGGTTTCGTCAGGGAGCAGACTTTCACTCAGCCAGCGCCACACCGGCACCACGTTGCCGCGGGCGATCACGCCTTTCTGCTTGGTCTTGCGCTGTTCCGAACTCAGCAGATCCTGGAACGGCAGGCAGAACAGGCGCAGCGGCGTCAGCATCCGCCCGGCCGGGTCGCGCCGCAGCACCGGGCGCAGGCCGCGCAGGATTTCCTCATGCGGCAGGGTCTTGCCTTCCATCAGGCGGTCGAGCTCGACCGCACGCGCCAGGCGTGCAGCGATATGCCCCGGCAAGCTGCCGAGGAATGCCGTCAGCAATCCCGTCTTGTTTGCAGTCAACACGCGACAGGCCTGTTCAAGGCTTCTGGCGTTTACATTAGCCGTGACAGGGTTAATGCCCTGTTGAGAACTAGCTAATGGCGGGAAGTTCCAGCCGGGCCTTGAGCCCGCCCCCTGGCGCGGCTTCGAGAGTGAAAAAACCCCCGTAAAGCTTGGAAATATCGCGGACGATGGCCAGGCCCAGACCGCTGCCCGGAACGCTTTCGTCCAGCCTTTCGCCGCGGGTTCCCACCCGGCCGCGCTCCGCCTCGGTCAGGCCCGGCCCGTCATCGACGATGTCCAGCAGCAGCCGGGCACCCTCGCGCCGCACCGTCACCGTCACCTGGCGGCGCGCCCATTTGCAGGCATTGTCGATCAGGTTGCCCGCCATCTCCTCCAGGTCCTGGCGCTCGCCGCGGAAAAAGAGATTGGGCGGGCAGTCGGTCTCGATCTCGATGCCGCGCGTCTCATGGATGCGGCCGAGCACGCGGGAAAGATCGGCCAGCACCGGCGCCACCGCCGTGCGGTTGCCCAGGGCGCTGACATTGCCGGCGGCGCGCGCGCGCGTCAGATAGTGATCGACCTGGCGGCGCATGGTGAAGACCTGGCGCTTGACCTGCTCGGCCAGCGGCGAGGCGCCGCTCGCCTCGGCCTCGCTCGCCAGCACCGAGAGCGGTGTCTTGAGAAAATGCGCCAGGTTGGAGACATGGGTGCGCGCCCGCGTCACCACTTCGGCGCTGTGGGCGATGAGGGAATTGAGTTCGGTGGCGAGCGGGGCGATCTCGGCGGGGAAGTCGCCTTCCAGGCTCTGGGCCGAGCCGTCGCGGATGCGGGCCAGAGCGGTGGCGACGCGGCGCAGCGGCAAAAGGCCGATACGCACCTGCAGGAAAACCGCCAGCACCAGACCCAGTCCCAGCAGAAGAAAGGACCAGATCAGCGTGCCGTTGAAGTGGGCGGTCTGCTGGTCCACCGCCGCCATGTCGCCCGCCACGATGAGGCGGAAAGCGCGCATGTCGTCGGGCGCGGGCGTGGTGGTGTCGGGAAAGGCGATGCGGCGCTGCACGATGCGCAGATGCTGGCCGTCGGGGCCGGAGGCCTCGCCCCAGGAAAAAACGCCTTGGCGCATGGTGATGCGGGGCGTCAGATGTCCGCCGAACAGCGAACGCGAGGTCAGCGTGGCGGACTGGGCGGAAATTTCCGGCTCGACCTGGAAATAGAGTCCGGAATAGACGCGGTTGAAGTTGGTGTTGAGGAAGCGCTCCTGCAGCGCTATGCCATTGTCCGGATCGAACTGGGCGGCGGCCATCAGCCCATCCAGGTCGGTCGTCAGGGTGGCGTCGAAGCCTTCCTGGGCGGCGGTGCGGAAGGCGGCTGAAAGCACCAGCCCGCCCAGCGACAGGCCAAGCATGGTCCAGATCGCGGCGGTGGCGATCAGGCGGGCGGCAAGCGAATTCAGCCGAAGCTTCATCGCGCCAGCTTATTTGGCGGCGGCAGGAGCGTCGAGGCTGTAACCCAACCCGCGCACGGTCTGGATCAGGCCGGCATCGAGCTTCTTGCGCAGGCGGCCGACAAAGACCTCGATGGTGTTAGAGTCGCGGTCGAAATCCTGGTCATAGAGATGCTCGACCAGCTCGGTGCGCGACACCACCTTGCCGCGGTGATGGGCGAGATAGGCGAGCAGCCGGTATTCCTGGCTGGTGAGCTTGACCGGATTGCCCGCAAGCGTGACGCGGCTGGCGCGGGTGTCGATGCGCAGCGGGCCAATCTCGATCTCGGCGTTGGCCAGGCCCGCGGCCCGGCGCATTAGGGCGCGCAGGCGGGCCAGCAATTCCTCGGTGTAGAAAGGCTTGGCGAGATAATCGTCGGCGCCGGCATCGAAGCCCGCCACCTTGTCGCTCCAGCTGTCGCGGGCGGTGAGGATCAGCACCGGCATCATCTTGCCGGATTTGCGCCATTTCTCTAGCACGGCGACGCCGTCCAGCTTGGGCAGGCCGAGATCGAGGATCACCGCGTCATAGGGCTCGGTGTCGCCCAGGAAATACCCTTCCTCGCCGTCAAAGGCGCTGTCCACGACATAACCGGAATCGGCCAGCGCCTTGCGCAGCAGCCGTTGCAGTTCCTTGTCGTCTTCCACCAGAAGAATGCGCATCGTTTCCCCCTAGCGGCCGCCACGGTCGCGGCCCCCGCCGAAACCGCGATTGCCATTGCCGCC
>Ga0265313_10002108_pt1 | contig 17714 bp, 20 predicted proteins | sample 4123metaG_FD_203122 | JGI IMG/M metagenome (GOLD analysis project Ga0265313, IMG submission 203122) | Rhizosphere microbial communities from Carex aquatilis grown in University of Washington, Seatle, WA, United States - 4-1-23 metaG | ecosystem: Host-associated > Plants > Roots > Rhizosphere >...
GCTGCGCTGGTCGAGCGACCACAGCGACAGCGAAAGCGCGTCGCGGTTGGCCATCACCACGGCGGCGGCCTCGCGCTGCTGTTCGGCGATAAGGTCCTCGCCCTGCTGGTGGATTTCGATGGCGCTGACCAGCACAACCAGCACCAGGCTGAGGCCGGCGATCACCCACAGCACTTTTCCGGTCAGCGAGGTCTGGATCGACGCCATTTTCTGCACTGTTCCCCCGGGGAGCCGGCGCTTTTCTACTCGATCACGGGACGGGCGCAATCTGGTACGCCTTTTTCATCCACGCATCGTGGATCCTGTCCCTCGTCCGGTTGGCGATGATGATCGCATAGCCCCGGTTGAAGGCACGCCGCGCCTCCTCGCCCCGCGGGTTTGCGGGGCTGAAACCGATATAGGATTTCATCAATCCGCCGCGGAAGGCGAGCCTCACCGTGTTTTCCACCCCCATCCAGGAAATCCGGCGCGGCATATTCTCGATTTCGCTGGTCATCATCACCGCCGCATCGAGACGGCCCTTTGCCACCATCTGCAGATTGGCCGCTTCGCTGACATTGCCCTCCAGCACCACTCCCCGGCGCGCCAGCGCAAGAATCGCATCGGGATATTCATAGCCGTTGATGATCCCCAAGGTCGATCCGGGCTTGAGGTCCTGCGGCCCCGAAATCTTCGCGGCGCGGCGGCTATACACATCGGCATGGACCTCGAACAGAGGCAGGTCGGAAAAGACGATGCGGTTCTTGAATTGCGGCTGCCAGGACATGCCGAAACAGGCGGGGGTGGCGGCGTCCTCCAGGCTTTTCTTGCATCTGGCATAGGGCACGACATCCAGCCGGACCGCGACGCCCGCCGCCAGGAAGGCGGCGCGGACAATGTCGTTGGCATAGCCGGTGCCGTCGCGGCGGGAAAAAGGCTCGGAGGCGTCCTCCACCATGATGGTCAGCGGCGGCACGGCGGCGCGGCCCGCGGCCGGGATCAAGCCAAGAAGAAAGACAAGGGCTGGGACGCCCCGGCGCATGCGGCCTCGCACCCAGATTCGCGGTCAAGGACATACACCAAATGGGGATTGCCGTCAGGTCCGGCGGCGGCCCGGCCTGTCAGTCGGAAATGGCCTGGTCGTCAATTCCACGGGCCCGCCAGCCGACGGCCTGCGCCAGATCCTGGCGCGCCTGCCTGTATTGGCGCTTGAGGTGTTTGGGCCAGTGCCGCTCATGCTCATGCAGGGCGGCGCCCAGGGCATCGAGGGTCTTTATCGCATCCAACGCCGCGTTGCGTTCGACCTGCACCAGGACCTTGGCTTTCATCGTGTCAGCTCCCTGCCCGACGCTCACGATGTGACTTTTCTATCAGCCATTGGTTAACGGATTCTGCCGATGGCGGGCATTTGATTCAAATACGCAGGCGCGGGCTTACCTGCCGGCAATCCGGTCGGGGTTTGCTGCTGCCATGAGCGATGTGATGTCGGTTGCCCTGTCGGGGCTGCGGTCCGCGACCAGCCAGTTCAGCACCGCCGCATCCGGCATCGTGGCCGGGACGGCGCGCCCGCCCGCCGCCGGCGGCGACGATCTGCCGGCGCAATTCGTCGCGATGAGTCAGGCCCGCGCCGCCTTCGGCGCCGACATAGTCGTCCTCAAGGCGGCGGACGGCATGGCAAAGTCGCTGCTGGATATTCTCGCCTAGCTAGCGGGAATCGTTCATCGGGATGGGCGCGCAGTCGCGCCGCCCCGAGAACACGCAATTCTGCAGTTTGATATTCGCCGCCGCGAGATGGACCAGCCACAGGCCCAGCGCGACGATCGCGGCCACGGCGATCACACCCGCGATATTTTCCCTGTCCCGCCGGTCCATTGGACGCCCGCCAAACCGCGGCCTCCTCAGCCAAAAGGCCCGGCATCGCGCCGGGCCTTTCGACATTCCCGCTTCAGATCAGAAGTTCAGCCAGATGCCATTGCGCCAATAACCGCGGCCCTCATGCATTTCGCGCCAATGGCGGTCGCCGTTCCAGTGCTGGTGAAAATACCAGTCGTCGGGATGATATTCGAACACCACGCCCGGTGCATGAAGGCGGCGCTCGGTGTGCCAGCAATCGCCTTCACGATTGCAGGCGACCATGGCCGAAGCCGCCGTGGTGCTGACAAACAGGCCGATGACGGAAAATGCGCCGGCCAGCGCGGGTGCCAAAGCCTTTTTCCATGAAATCATGATTTCCTCCAATGTTGCCCCGGCGCGATTATAGGTGAATCGGCGGCCGGCCGGGAGGGTGATTCTGGGATAAATCCGGTGTGGCGGGCAAAATCCGGTGGGCGGCTAGAGCGTCTGCCGCCACCAATCGACCTGGGCCTGCTGCGCGGTCTGGTGCAGAGGCCCATCATAGAGATCGTAATGGCCGCAGTCATAGACTTCCAGCTTCTTGGGCTCGCGCGCCCGCGCGAAGGCGGTGCGGACATCGCCGATCGGGATCAGCGCATCCCGCTCCGCCGCCTGAATCAGCAGCGGCTTGGGCGCGATCAGTTCGATGAAGGCCGCAGGCATGTATTCGATGGCGCGTGCCACCGATTCCATAGTGACCTGGTTTTTCCAATTGAGTGCCGCCGCCGCCGCGGTGAACCAGACAAAAGAATCGGACGTGGGGAGGAAAGCGCGGCCGTCCTGCGACACCACCGGCATGGTGCGGTCGTCCACCCCGGCATTGCGCGCGGCATGTTCAGCGGCAAGCGAGACCAGCAGACTGTCGAATTCCGGACGCCCATACATCATCAGCAGGGAGCGGGCGATGCCGATGGCCGGAACCTGGGCCACGATCGCCTTGACCCTGGGATCGAGCGCCCCCACCCACAGCGCATGGCCGCCGGAATAGGCCGAGCCCCACAGCCCGATGCGCGCCGGATCGATCTCGGGCGTCTTCAGCATGAAGTCCAGCGCGGCGCGCAGATCGTCATGCTGAAGCTGGGGAATGATCCGGCCGCGCGGACTGCCGTCGCTGGCGCCGAGATGACGATAGTCGAACACCACCACGGCGAAGCCCTCGGCGGCGAAGCGTTCCGCGAAATTGGCCAGCTTCTGTTCCTTGACCGCGGAAAAGCCGGGGCTCATCAGGACCGCCGGATGCCGGCCCTCGCCTTCGGGCCGGTAGTACCAGCCGCGGCAGGTCAGCCCGCCTGACGGAAATTCAATGTCGCTGCGCATGACCGCCCCCGGAGATTTTTGCCGATACGCCGCCGCCGGACCAGCGGATCATGCGCCGGACGGCGGATCGCGGCAAGAGCGCGGGACGTGCAAAAGCCAGCATTTTCAGGCATTATCTGTGGGTCTTAACGCCGCGGCCCAGGTCATGCTCCGACATTTTCCGCCATTGCTGCTGGCGCTCGCACTGGCGGGTTGCGGCTTTGACGCGGCTCCGCCGGCCCGCACTCCGGCGCCGCTCACGCCGCTGCCGCCGCTGTCGTCCATCGCCGCAACCCTTTCCGTGCCGGCGGGCGCCATCGCCCAGCTGCTCAACGACCGCACCCGCGATCAGCTCGCCGACCTGCACGGCCAGCCGGTCAAGTGCGGCATCGGCACCTGTCATCTGGACCTTCTCGCCCGGCGCACCGGCGTCATCACCATGGCGGGCGCCGGCAACCTGTTGGAACTGCATCTGCCCTTCATGGCCAATGCCCAGCTTTCCGCGCCGGGATTTCTTTCCGCCCTGCATGCCAAGGCGGATGTGCAGGGCGAGGCGGTGACCCGCACGTCATTCGCGGTCGCGCCGGACTGGCGGCTTGCCACCACCACCCATGGCGATGTGCATCTGGAAGACAGCCATCTGCGCATCGGGCCCATCGTCACCAATCTCACCCAGATCTGGAACGGCAACGAGGGCGCGCTGTCGCGGCCTTTGTGGCAGAGCATGGACAAGCAGCTCGCCGCCTTTCCGTTGAAACCGCAGGCGGCGCAAGTATGGGCCAAACTGTTTGCGCCTATTGCGGTCGGGAAGAGTCCCGCCACCTGGCTGGTGCTGCGGCCGGAACGCATCGCCGTCGCCTCGCCGGGGATCGACAAGGACCGGCTGGTTTTCTCGCTCAGCGTCGCGCTGCGGGGCCATGTCGTCGCCCAGGATACGCCGCCCGCCAATGACCCGGCTCCGCTGCCGCCCGCGGCAAGCCTGGGCCAGCCTTCCAACAAGTTCGCGGTCGCCGTGCCGGTGCTGCTGTCCTATGACGAGGCTGCCCGGCTGGCGATGGCGTCGCTGGAAAAAAGGCCGCCCGTCATCGCCGGCCTGTCGGTCCATTTCTCGCAACTGGCGATCCTGCCCTCCGGCCAGGATGTCGTGCTGGCGGCCCATGCCTGCATCGCTCCGGCCTGGGACAGGACGGGCTGGCTGGCGTCCTGCGGCATACTTTATCTGCGCGGCGTGCCGGTGTTCGATGCCGCCCATGGCGTCATCCGTGTCACCGGCCTGCATTACGAGGTGGCGGGCGCCAACCTGGTGCTGCGGGCGATCCGCTTCTTCACTGGCGATGCGCTGGAGCGGGTGCTGGAAAGCCGCCTGGTGTTCGACGAATCCCGCCAAATCGCCCGCCTGGACAAAGAAGTCACCGAGGCGCTGGCCAAGCCGCAGGGCAACACGCTTTCGATCTGGGCTTCGATCCATTCCTTCGGCGCGCCAGCCTTCACCTGGACCAAGGACGGATTTCTCGCCTCCTTCTCGGCGACCGGAACGACTACGACAATTCTGCAATTCTAGGGAGGTTTGCATAACAAGATGGCTGACGGTGGCGAGCCTTGTCCTGGCGGCAGGCACGGCATGGGCGCAAAGCGGCGACTGGCATGTGATCGAGGACCCGCAACGGCACATCTGCTACCGGGTGACCGCGCTCCCCTCTGGCGGGGAGTGGCGCGATCACGGCCCGTTCAACACGTTCCGCCAGGCGGGCGCCTGGGAATGGAGCAACCGCTCGGTCTGCCGCGTGATGGGCTCCTGAGCCTGCGTCACACCGGCATTTTGCGCTTGCTGAACTCGCGGCCGATGATGGCCGAAGGCTCGTCATTGGATTCGAACACCATGACGCCCTGCTTGATCTCGGTGTTGACGAAGAAGGGATTGGCGGGATCGGTATTGGGGCTGATGTGCAGGAATTTCACATTGTTCTTCTTGCATAGGGCCCGCACCTTCTCGCCCACCGCGATCATTTCCGGCCGCGTCGCCAGCGGGGTGATGTCGGTGATCGCGGGGCCGTCATCGCCCATCACCGAAAGCCCGTCCAGCCAATAGCTGTGATCGCCCGGTCCCCATTCCGCCATGGCTATCCCCGGCAAAGCGATGATGTCGGCCGCGTCCCGGTCGGCATAGGTGTCTTCGATCTTGACCCCGAAGATCATCTCGCCCTTCGGATTCAGCGGCCACAGATCGGCGAGATGATTGTACTTGAAGGTCTCGACGCCCCAGATCGAGGCGGCATAGGACGCGCTGGAGCCGCGCAGACCCCGCATCGCCAGGTCGGGAATGCCCGGCCGCTTGAAGGGATAGCGCATGCACATCTGGGTGGCGACCTGGATCGCCCTGGTGTCGCGGGCGTGACACATATGGATTCCATGCACGCCGCAATCCAGCAATTGCTGGATCACCCAGCTATTGGCGCGCATATAGGCCTCGTCCAGGCCGATGATGCAGGTTTCCACGAACACGGCGGGAGTGCGATGGCCGCTGCGGGTGGGGCCGCCATCGACCAGGCCGCGCATGAATTCGCGCAGCTGCATGAAGGCAAGGGTGCCATGCTCCATCTCGACATTGATGGCATCGAGATAAGTGCGCGCCATCCGCACCCCCTGGGTATAGGGATCGACGCCCGGACCCATGCCGGAAATGCCGTAATAGATCGGCTGGCTGTCTTCCCACAATTCGATCGCCTTGTTGATGCGGCGCGGCTTGTAGTTCCAGTCCACCGAGGAGGGCTGCACCCCGGAATTGACCGGGCCGCCGCCATCGCCGACCGGGACCGGGCGGTACTGCCGCGCCGGGGCCGGCTGCGCCAAGGCCGGGCCCGCCGCCGCCACGCCGGATGCCGCACTGGCGCCCAGCGCCAGAATATCCCGCTTGCTGATCTGCATTGATTTCATCCCCCGCTGCCGCGATCTTGTGACATGACCGCTCCGCCCGCCAGTCTAGCAATCGACGCCCTGCGGCGACAGGGGCGCGATCTGTTGCGGGCGGGCAGGCTGGCGGATGCGGAAAATCTGTACCGCCGGCTGCTGGCCGATCATTCCGATTCCGCCGCCGGCCATCTCGAACTCGGCATCAGCCTGATGCTGCAGCAGCGGCTGGACGAAGCCGAAGCGGCAATGCGCCGGGGGCTCAGCCTGGAGCCGGGCGATGCGCGCGGTCCTTATCATTTGGGCGAGGTGTTGACCGCGCAGGGCAGGCTGGACGAGGCCCTGGCCTCCTACCGCAGCGCCCTTGCCATCGCCCCCGGCCTTGCCGAAGCCCGCGCCAATATCGGCAGCCTGTACCTGCAACTGGGACGGCCGCAGGAAGCGGAGGCGGAATTGCGCCAGGCGATTGCGGCAAGCTCCGGTCTTGTCCAGGCGCGCAACAATCTGGGCATCGCGCTCGCGCTGCAGAACCGCTGGGAAGACGCGATCGCCGCCTTCCGCGAAGTGATTGCGGCGAGTCCCGGTTTTGCCGACGCGCACAACAATCTGGGGATCGCGCTCGCATCCGGCGGCCGGTTCAACGACGCCATCAGGGCCTATCGCCAGACGCTGGTGTTGAAGCCGGACCATGCCGGCGCCTGCCACAATCTGGGCAATGCGCTGAAGGAGTTGGGCCGGCTCGCCGAGGCCGAAGCCTCCTACCGCCGCGCCATCGGGGTCGCTCCCGGCCATGCGGTGGCCTGGCAGCATCTGGGCATGGTGCTGTGCGAGCAGAACCGCATCGCGGAAGGATTTGAATGTTTCCTGCGCCATGCCGCGCTGACCGAGGGCGCGCCCAGCCGGTTGCCGCACAAGCTGCAGCATGACCGCGAGCGAGAGGCCTATCTGGCGGAGATCGCCGCCGGCGGGCCGGAGTCGGGCGGGCGCATCGCGGGTCCGGCGGTCAATCCGGCGAACAGCGCGGCCATTCAGAAGGAATGGCAAAAGGCGCAGCCGCAGATCGTCATCATCGACGACCTGTTGACTGCCGAGGCGCTGGAAGGGTTGCGTTTGTTCTGCTGGCGCGCGCCGATCTGGCGCAAAGCCTATGAGGAAGGCTATCTCGGCGCCATGCCGGAGCATGGCTTTGCCTGCCCATTGCTGGCCCAGATCGCGGAGGAATTGCCGGCCCGCTTCCCCGCCATCTTCGAAAGCCATCCCCTCTTGCAGCACTGGGCGTTCAAATATGACAGCCGCATGAGCGGCATCAAGCTGCATGCCGACTTCGCGGCGGTGAATGTCAATTTCTGGATCACCCCCGACGACGCCAACCGCGATCCCCAAAGCGGCGGGCTGGTGGTGTGGGACAAGGCCGCGCCGCTGGACTGGAGCTTTGCCCGCTACAACCGCAGCCCGGACCAGATCCGTGAATTTCTGGCGCGCGAGGGGGCGACGAAGCAGGTCATTCCCTACCGCGCCAATCGCGCCGTCATTTTCGATTCCGACCTGTTCCACGAAACCGACCGCATCGATTTCAAGGACGGTTATCGCAACCGGCGCATCAATGTGACCCTGCTTTATGGCCGGCGCGGCGCGCCGGCTTAGGGACTCGATTGGAATGTCAGTATTTATTTGTCATGGCCCACTTTACGTGGGCCATCCAGGGCCATTAGTCGCGAACCTCTGAGAAATGCGCCTGTTGCCCTGGATGGCCCGGGCAGGCCGGGCCATGACGATTTTGGGCTGGCTTTCCTACTGAGCTAAGGCGTTAGTCGGAAACCGGCCGCACGCTTTTCTGCTGCACCTGCCCGGCGCGCAGATAGCGCAGCGGCGTGTCGCGGCCGACCCGCTCATAAGTCAGCAGCCGATGCAGGTCGTCCACGCTCGACAGGGTCTCGCCGGCGAATTCGAGCAGCACATCGCCATCATGAAGCCCTGCCGCGGCTGCAGGGCCTTCGGGGCGTACATCGACCAGCATCACCGCGGTCTCCGAATTGCGGCCCAGGCCATGGGCGAGCTTGCGGCCCAAGGTGACGGTCTGCACGCTGGCATGGAGGCGGCTGCGGCGCACCCTTCCGTCGCGCATCAGCCGCGCGGCGACATCGGTGGCGGTGTCGATGCCGATGGCGAAGCAGATGCCCTGTGCCCCGCCGGCGATGGCGGTGTTGATGCCCACCACCAGCGCCCTGGAATTGACCAAGGGGCCGCCGGAATTGCCGGGATTCAGCGGCGCGTCGGTCTGGATCACGCTGTCGATCTGCCGCCCGGTGGAGGCGCGCAGATTGCGGCCCAGGGCGCTGATGATCCCCGCCGTCACCGTCGCCTGATAGCCCAGCGGATTGCCGATCGCCACCACCAGCTGGCCGACCTTGAGCTTGGAAGATCGCCCGAACTCGGCATGCTCGAAGCCGCTGCCCGAAAGCCGCAGCACCGCCAGATCGGTCTCCGGATCGTCGCCCACCAGCCGCGCCTCATATTCCCGCCCATTGGGAAAGGAACAGATGAGCCGCGACGAACCCTGGATCACATGGCTGTTGGTGAGGAGATAGCCGTCGGGCGTGTAGACCACGCCCGAACCCTGGCCGCGCAGCCGGTCCTGGGCCCCGCGCACCGAGATGTTGGCCACCGCCGGTCCCACCCGCTCGAAGGCATGCGCCACGATCCGCGAATAAGGATCGAGTTCGTCATGTTCGGCGGAACTGCGCAGATCCTTCAACCGGGCGTCACCTCAATGGCCGATTGGGCCTATATAGGCACCCGCCAATGATCTGCAACCGCGGCGCCTATTGCGCCAGCACCACCAGGTCGCCGCGCATCGGGGCATTGGCCGGATCGGCCGCCACATAATGGCCGGAGGCGAGCTTGCCCTCGACATTGCTGAGTTCCACCGTGCCCAGCACCGCCTTGCGCTCGGCCAGCACCTGGCCGGTGGTGGGATCGGTGAAAGTCTTGCCGATGCGCTGTACCGTCAGCCGGTCGCCGGTCTTCAGGCCGATATCGGCGCCGGCATTGACGTAAACCGTATCGCCATCGGCTTCCACCACTGCGCCCTGCCAGCTGCCGCTGGCCACCGCGGCGGCGATCTTGCCCACCGCGTCATTGATCGCGGCACGGGTCGCTTCGCCCAGCGGCGTGGTCCAGAATTTGTTGCCGCCCAGCGCGATGCCGCTATAGCCGCCGGTGAAGCCGACACTGGTGGAGGAAATCTCGTGCTTCACCTTGAAGGCGGCGACCTGGCCGCTGGTGCGGGTATCCACCACCCGCAGATCGATCGCCACCGAACCCTTGGTGCTGTTCATCGACAGGCCACCGCTGAACAATCCGCTGGCGCCGCCGACGCTGACCCCGCTGCCCTTGTCGGCAGTGCCGAACTCGGTCACCGAGCCGACCACCAGATATTGCGCCGGGATCACCGAACCGGGCGCGGGCGCCGCCGTGCCGGCAGAGACATGGTTGGCCGCCATCTGCTGTTCGTTCAGCACCTGGGCCAGGGCGTTGCGCTCCACCACGACAAAGCGGTCGGATTCCTGCAAGGCGGTGGACAGCATCGCCGACAGGCTGCCGCCGACATTCCACGCGGTACCGGCCGGGGCAAGTGCGCCGATGGCGTCGATCTGGCCGACCGCGATGGTGCGGCGGGGGCCGGGAATGGTCTGCACCGGACCTTGCAGGATCGGCCCCGGATTGTCCTGTGCGACCACCGGCCCTGCCAGGAACAGCATTGCCGCGGCGGCAAGGCCCGCGCGCACCACATTTGCCGGCGAACTCTTCATGGCTGCGATGCTCCGTTACTTGGTCATGCCGTTGGCGACCGGGACGGCGATCACTTCGTCCACTTCGACAAGGACGTCGCCATTCTTGATCGGGATCACCTGGTTCGGGGCGCCGCCGATGGGATGGAAATTGACGTCACTGCTCAGCTCCCCCACCAGCACCGCAACGCCGGCCTGTTTGCCGCCCGCGGTGCCCTTGGCATAGATGTAGCAGCCATTCGACACGACAGTGAACGGATTGTTGTCGGTGGGGCCGCCCTGGCCGTAGAATTTTCCGACGAAATAACCACCCCATTCCAGGGTGGCGCAGGGCTGGATTTCATAGGCCGTCTTGAAGCCGGCATCCGCCAGCATGTGCTCGTAATTGCGCAGCAGTTCAAGCGGGGTGTGGCCGGACGGGATGTGATAGATGACGCGCGTCACCTGGCCTTCCAGGGCTTCGGACTTGGTGAAGCCGCCGCCCGGCGTGCCGGGCCCGGTGGCGAAGGTGTAATGGTCGAAGCTGCGGTTGATGAACTGGATGATCTGCGAGCCCTGAAAACGCTTCATGCCTTGCGGATCGTGCGAGCCGGGCATATCGGCCGCGGCCGCCGCACCGCACAGCGCGCTGGCGGCGAACAGGGAGAACAGAAGCTTGTTGGTGCGCATGACGGTTCCTTTCACAGTTTCTTGAGTTCGACGCGCCGGTTCTTGGAGCGCCCGTTTTCATTGTCGTTGGTGTCGACCGGCTTGGTCGCGCCATAGCCCTTGGCGTGCAGCCGCGTGGCGGCGACGCCGTAGGATTTGACCAGGGCTGCGACCACCGCATCGGCCCGGCCCTGGCTGAGCTTGGCATTGTGATCGGGCGAGCCGGTATTGTCGGTGTGGCCGGAGATTTCCAGATTGAGCTTGGGATCGTTCTTCAACAGCAGCGCCACCTGGTCCAGCGTCGCCTTGCTTTCCGGCTTGATCGCGGTCTTGTCGATGTCGAACAGGATGCCATAGATGTCGACCACGCCGGAATCGGCGAGCTGCTTGGCCATGTCCTCGGCCTTGACCACCACCATCTGGTCGGCGACCGGCTGGCCCACGACGATATCCAGGCCGACCAGCACTTCACCGGCCTTCATCGCGACATGGCCCTTGCCGGCGGGCAGGTTGAAGCCGAAATCGGACGGCACTTCGGAGATCAGCAGGCCGATGGTGGTCTGCTTGCCGCCCTTCACGCTCTTGCCCGCCAGATAGCAGCCGACGCTGGTGTTGGCAAACGGCACATCGCCGGTGCTGCCGGCCTGGTTGTAGAATTTGCCGACGAAATAGCCGCCCCATTCCAGGGTGTAGCAGGGATCGAGCTTGAAGCTTTCGATCACGCCCTGGCTCAGCAGCATCGCCTCATAATTGCGGAAAACCTCCAGCGCGGTGTGCCCGGCAGGAACGCGATAGAGAACCCGCGTCACCGCGCCTTCCACGCTCTGCATCTTGGTGAAGCCGCCGCCCGGCGTGCCGCCGCCCAGGGCGATGGTATAGCTGTCATAGCTGCGCTCGGCATAGCCGACGATCTCCGAACTCCGGAAGCGCCCGAAGCCGCCGGGGTCCTTGGACCCGGCCATGTCGGCGGCCATCGCCGGCGCGCCCAGCGCGACCAGCGCCAATGCCGAGACCAACTCTTTCTGCAAAACACGCATGCCTGAACTCCCTCTTGGTTCACTATTGTCGCGGCGCAGGGCCATTCGGTTCATCGAGGCGGCGAGAAAAATCGTCCACCGGGGATCGGGCTGCGGAATTGCGCGCCGGAATGCAAATCATGAGATCCCCCCAAAGGAATGCCCGAGATTGCGAAAATGCCTGCTGTGCTTGCCGATGTGCGAGTGTGCAAAATGCCCGCCCCCGGGCATGAAGAACTGCATGAAGAATTGCACAATAGCATGAAACCGCGATTCGCGGGAAGCCGCACGGCGACCGTTAACGTCCGGCGTTGCGCGGGCCGTTAACCGAAGGCGCGGAAATCGCCTGATAGGCGTCGGCCAGCTTGGGCTCCTGCGGCTCCAGCGGCCTGGCGGTGGCGAGCAGGATCGCGCGCACCGCGTCCGGCCGCAGCCCTGGTTGCCTGCCGATCATCAGGGCGGCGATGCCGCTCACTTCGGCGGCGGAAAAAGAGGTGCCGGACAGGACCTGATAGCCGCCGTCCAGCGCCGCCACCAGAATATCGACCCCCGGCGCGGCCACCGCGATATAGTCGCCCCGGTTGGCGCCGGCGAAAATCCGGTCGGCGGCGTCGGTCGCCGTCACCGCCAGCACATTGGGATCGGCGCCGGGATAGAGCGGCGGCGATCGCGGCCCGGCATTGCCGGCCGCGGCGACCAGCATGATGGCGTTGCGGTAGGCGCCCTCCAGGCTGCGATGGATCGCCGGATCGGACGGTCCGGCGAAACTCATATTGATGACCCGCGCGCCTTTCACCGCCGTCCAGTCCAGGCTCTTGAGGATATTGAAGGTGGTGCCCTGTGCTCCGGCGCTGGCGGCGTCGAAGGCGCGCGCCGAAAGGATTCGCGCCTTCGGGGCCGAGCCCATCAGCCGGCCATGGGCGACGATCAGCCCGGCGATGGCGGTGCCGTGATCGTTGGGAGCGCCGGTATTGCCGGTGGCGTCGAAACTGGCGGCCAGCGAGCCGGTGAGATCGGGATGGGTGGCGTCGATGCCCGAATCGATCACCCCCACCAGCACATTCTCGCCCTGGCCCAAGGTATGGGCCTGGGGCAGCCGCAGCTTGACCAGGGCATATTGCAGCGGATCGGCCCCCCGCGGCGCATCGTCCTGCAGCGCGAACAGATAATTGGGCTGCGCCGACAGCACCGCGGCATCGGCCTGCAGCGCCTGGATCACCGCGGGCAATGCGCGCCGGTCGGGAATGCGCAGCAGCAGCATGGTGGTGCCGGTCAATTGCGAGGCGAGCTGGTCGACCAGGGTGAGGTTGTTGCGCAGCGCCAGGGCGGCGATCGCCTGCGGCGTCGCCGGGCTTGCCATTTCGGCCACCACTTCATTGCGCACCAGGCGGCGCTCGCCCGCGGGCGGCACACCGCTGCCGGGACGGCGTCCGGCCGGTGCCGGCAAGGCAACGATGCCGCCGGCGCCGTTCTGCGGAATGCTGGCGCCAAGTTGATTGATCTGACCGCGAAGATCCGGATTCTGGCTGGGATAGGCGAAGCCGCCTTCGTTATCGGTGCGGGTCGTATCGCCCTGGGGAAGGCGCGACAGGTCCTGGGAGCGGTGCACCGCATCGATGGCTTCGTCGGTGTGATCGGTCTGCGCCTGGGCGATGGCGGCGACGGCGCACAACAGAACGGCCGCGAGCAGGACAGAACAAAACCGGCTTTGGCTGGCTGGCATTTTGCGATTGCCCCTGGAGCCCGAATCTAGCATTTCGCCGGCCTCCGCGGTAGCCGCCCGCCTTGCGCAACCGGACAGCCCCGCCCGGAAGCGGGACTGTCCTTTTCTGCGTTGCGGCATTCAACGATGCGCGGCATGGACTTCCGAGCTGGAATTGCCGTTTTCGTCGGTGACGGTGACGGTGTGGGTGCCGTCGCCATTGTCGGTCACGGTCGTGGTCTTGCCGTCATAGGTGCTCGATCCGATGACATTGGACTTGGGCTGCGGCACGTAAGGCTTCCAGCCGCCCTTGCCGTCATCCACCGAGATGCCCTTGGGCAGCTTGGGCTTGACGTCGTCCTTGGTCACGACGGTGGTGACGCCATTATAGGTGCTTGAACCCAGGATGTCGGACTTGGGCTGGGGCTTGTAGTCGGTCCAGCCGCCCTTGCCGTCATCCACCTGGATCGTGCCCTTGGGCGGATCGCGGAGGACCTGGGTGTTGGTCTTGCCGTTCTCGGTGGTGGTCAGGGTGCGCGAGTTGTCGGGGTTGCGGGTCACCAGCGTGTCGCGGCCTTCAAAGCTGCTCGAGCCGATGACATTGGATTTCGGCTGGGGCTTGTAGTCGGTCCAGCCGCCCTTGCCATCATCGACCTGGATGCTGCCCTTGGGCGGATCGCGGCGGACTTCCGAGCTGGTCCTGCCGTTCTCGGTGGTGCTCACGGTACGCGAATTGTCGGGGTTGCGGGTCACCAGCGTGTCGCGGCCGCGATAGCTGCTCGAGCCGATGACATCGCTCTTGGCCGGGTGATGATAGTCGGTCCAGCCGCCATGGCCGTCATCGACCTGGATGCTGCCCGGTATGGGGCGGTGACGCTCCTGGGCGTGAAAGCCAAGGCCGAGGCCGAAGGAAATCACGTTGCTGTTGCCTTCGCCGTCGCCGGCGACCACCGTGGTATGGCCTTCATAGGTGCTGAAGCCCAAAAAGCCGCCGGCCGAAGCGGGCGCGATTGCGGCCAGGCTGGCCGCCAGAATCGAAGCTGTAAGCAGATAACGGGTTTTCATGACTGTCTCCTGTGGTTGGAAAAATCCCTTGCACAGGTTGGTCGCGGGCCAGGGCCGGACGGTTCAAATGGGGGTCCCAGGCCGTGGGCACTTAATATATGGCGGCGCCGGCGGGGGCTTGTTCCCTGGAATTGTTTGGGGGCAAGCTGGCGGCAGGGGCGCTGGCGACCCGCCAGCCGAAAACGGCTATTTTTTCACCTGCGTTTGAACCTTGCGGCCCGGTGGCGCGACCCATAGCCGAGCCGAGGAACGTGCTGATGCAAACGACCCCGGACGAGGCACTGATCGAAAGGATCGCCGGCGGCGACCGGGTGGCCATGCAGGTGCTGTTCGCGCGCCATCATGTCCGGGTTTTCCGCTTCGCCTTGCGGCTGGTGCGCAACGAAGCAACGGCGGAGGATATTATCAGCGAGGTGTTCCTGGATGTCTGGCGCCAGGCCGGCCGGTTCGAGGGCCGTTCCCAGGTATCCACCTGGCTGCTGGCGATCACAAGGTTCAAGGCCCTGTCGGTGCTGCGGCGCCGGCCGGAGGAGGCGCTGGATGAAGCGACGGAGGCCGCGATCGAGGACCCGGAGGACGATCCGGATGTCGCACTGCAGAAGAAGGACAAGGCCGCGGTGCTGCGGCGCTGTCTGCAGGGACTTTCGGCCGAGCACCGGGAGATCGTCGATCTGGTCTATTATCACGAGAAATCGGTGCAGGAAGTGGCCGAAATCGTGGGTATTCCGGAAGGCACGGTGAAGACGAGGATGTTTCATGCCCGCAAGAAACTGGCGGAAATGATGAAGGAACAGGGAATAGATCAAGGCTGGCCATGACCACACGCAACAACAAGGACGCGGAGCGCCAGGCGCTGGAGGACCTGCTGCCCTGGCACGCGGCGGGAACGTTGAGCCGCCAGGAGGCACAGCTTGTCGAAGCCGCGCTGGCGCGCGATCCCGAACTTGCCCGCCTTTATGAACTGGTGCGCGGCGAGCTGGCCGGCACCATTCAGCTCAACGAGACATTGGGCGCCCCCTCGGCGCGGGCGATGGAAAAACTGTTTGCCAGGATCGACGCCGAACCGGCGCGGCGGATGCGGCGCGCGCCGGGTCTGGGAGCGCGGATGGCCGAATTCCTCGCCAGCCTGTCGCCGCCCACCCTGGCCTGGGCGGCGGTGGCGGCGGCAGTGGTTATTATGTTGCAGGCCGGCGTGATCGGCAGCGGCCTGCTCAAATCCGGGCCCGGCGGCAGCTATGTGACGGCCTCGGCCCCCGGCGAGGCCGCGGGGGGGACCTATGTGCTGATCCGCTTCGCGCCCAAGGCCAGCGCCGCCGATGTCACGGCCTTCCTGGAGGCCCGCAAGGCCAGCATCGCAGGCGGGCCGGCGGCCGGATTCTACCGCGTCCGGGTGGCCCCGGCCGGCCTGCAAAAAGAAGAATTATCAAACATTATCAAAGAGATACAGAAGGACAAGACGGTCGATTTCGTGGCCAGGGCACCCTAATCGGCCCCCCGCTTTGAACCTTTTCGCGGCTGGGCGCGACCAATGGGTATGAGGCCGGCATTCGGCCCAAACCAGAGGAGCCCGTCATGTCCATGAATCGTCTTGTTCTTGCCGCCGTTGCCATCCTGGCCGGCAGCCATGCCGCGGGTGCGGCGAGTTTCGCGCCTTCCATCGCCAAATGGACGGCCATCCACACCGAAGCGCCCAGCCATTTCTCCGCCCCGGTCAGCCTGGCCCGTTTCAGCGCCCCGGTGCAGAGCCAGCCCACGATCTTCACCGCTCCCGCGACGGGACCGGCTGGCGCCCAGTTCGGCCGCCTGCCCGCGACCAACAATTCCTTCATCGACCCGACCCGCAACTCGGTCAATGCACATCAGACCCAGAATTCGGTGCAGGCGACCAACACGATGGAATCGAGCCAGGCGGTGCAGGGACGCAATTGTTATCTCAACGCCATCCGCGCCGGTCTCTGCCAGGGCCGTTAAAAGAAAAATTGGTCAGCCCCCCGCGCGGCGCCGCTCCCCGCCGCGCGGGCTACCATTCTGAACTTGAGGGGCCGGCGCCTCGGAGAGCCTGGCGCGCCCGCGCTTGAAGCCGCCGGGCAATACCGGGCATCTCCGCCAGCCGCTCCAGCTCGGGCCGGGTCGCGTTGTTGAAATTGACGATCTCCACCAGGCGGGGGAACGCGAAATCCGGATTGGGGCGCTCGCGCAGCGTCACCGCATCGCCCGCTGTTATCGCGCCGGTTTCCAGCACCCGGTAGTACCAGCCGGCGCGGCCATTGCGCACCATCGCCCTGGGCAGGCGATTATCCTCGAAACGCAGGGCGAATTTGAAGCAAGGCTGGCGCGGCTGGCAGACCTGCAACAGCGCTCCGCCGATGGCATGGATGTCGCCGACACAGATGTCCGCTTCGTCCATCCCGGCGATGGACAGATTCTCGCCCATCCCGCCGCCGGCGAACTTCGCGCGATGCTCGGGATATTCGTCCCCCCACGCCGCATAATGCGCCGCGCTGTAGCCATAGACCGCCTTGTCGGGCCCGCCATGCACGCTGAGATCGGCCTGCGCGTCGCCTTCCAGGCCCAGCGGCGCGACCTGCACCGCGCCGGCAACGGCGTGCTTGACGAAGCCGCTGGGCACGCCCTCGGGTCCGAGCGGCGCGATCCGCCCGGCATGCACGGACAACAGGCGCGCGGACGCCATCGCATCACCGCATAAATTCCACGACGATTCTGCTACAGGAACACGTGTCTGGGCAATGGCGAGCCGCTATTCGCCTTCCTCGGCGACGGCGCGATTGGCCAGTGCGAACAGCGCGGCCAGCACACAGCCCGCGATGATGCCGACCGTCAGGTCCCGCACCAGCGTCAGCACGAAGGTGGTGAGCAGCACGGCGGCGCCGCGCCAGTCGGTAAGCAGGCGGCCAAACTCCTTCTTCTCCGCCATGTTCCAGCACACCACCACCAGCACCCCGGCCAGCGCCGCCAGCGGCACATAGCTCGCCAGCGGCGCGGCGACCAGCATGAACAGCAGCAGGAACAGGCAGTGCAGGATGCCCGACAGGGGACTGCAGGCGCCGGCGCGGATATTGGTGGCGGTGCGGGCGATGGTGCCGGTCACGCTGATGCCGCCGAACAAGGCGGAGGCGATATTGGCGATGCCCTGCGCCACCAGTTCCATGTTGGAGCGATGCTTGCGGCCGGTCATGCTGTCGGCGACCTTGGCGGACAGCAGGCTCTCCACCCCGCCCAGCAGGGTGAAGGATAAGGCGGCGGGCAGAACCTGCCACAACAGCTGCGGCGTGATCACGGGCAGGTGCGGCAGCGGCAATCCGTGCGGCAACCCGCCGAAGCGGCTGCCGATGGTTTCGACCGGCAGATGAAGACCCGCCGCCGCCAGCGAGGCCAGCACCACCGCGATCAGCATGC
>Ga0265313_10002109_pt1 | contig 17706 bp, 18 predicted proteins | sample 4123metaG_FD_203122 | JGI IMG/M metagenome (GOLD analysis project Ga0265313, IMG submission 203122) | Rhizosphere microbial communities from Carex aquatilis grown in University of Washington, Seatle, WA, United States - 4-1-23 metaG | ecosystem: Host-associated > Plants > Roots > Rhizosphere >...
GCGGCCAAAGCCGCTGCTGCGATCAGCGGTAGAGCATATTTGCGCATGCGGATTACTCCCTGTGGCTTCAATTGAAACATGACGCCGTCGGACGACGGCGATCCCTGATGCGATCTCGGCTGTCAGCCTTTCGATCTGGATTGACTCATTGTAACACGCAAACGGATGCGCACAATAGCTTGGCTTTCAGGCGAGGCATCCGCATCAGAGCTTTGAATTTCATTGATTTTTCTGGCGCCAGGCGAAGAGGCCGGCGCGCTCGTACAGCCACGGGTACTGGGTGGTCATTCGACGTACGCGCGTGATCCGAAAAGCGACCAGCGCGAAGGCGACGATGACCGCGAACTCCACCAGATACTCGAAAACGGCACTCCCGATCGGCTGCGAGCCGGTCGATACCAGGCTGTCGACGATGAAGGGCCCGCTGAAAAGGGCGAAGCCCAGGAACTGGTTGGCGATCGCCAGCAGGGCGCCATAGGGGAGGATTTGCCACCAGGGACGCCAGGTGTCGGCGACGACCTGGCCCATGAGAAAGCCGCCGGCGCCGAACATGACGATGGTGAGCGCGAGCACGGATGTTGACATCGCCATCTCCTCAGCCGTGACCGCCTTCGAGATAGGCGGCCCGCACCTCCGGATTGGACAGCAGATCCCGGCCGGTGCCCGAGAGCGTGATCTGGCCGTTGACCATGACGTAGCCGCGATGGGCGAGCTTGAGCGCGTGATAGGCGTTCTGCTCGACGAGGAAGACGGTGACGCTGTCCTTCTCGTTGATCTCGCGGATGACCGAGAAAATCTGCTTCACGATGAGCGGGGCGAGACCCAGGGACGGCTCGTCCAGCAGCAACAGGCGCGGCCGGCTCATGAGCGCGCGGGCGATCGCCAGCATCTGCTGCTCGCCACCTGAGAGGGTGCCGCCCCGCTGCCCCTGGCGCTGACGCAGGATCGGAAACAGGGTCATCACCTTTTCGAGGTCGGCCTCGAAATTGGCTGGATCGGCGGTGACGGCGCCCATCTGGAGGTTTTCCATGACCGTCATGCGCGGGAAGATGCGGCGGCCTTCCGGCGCCTGGGAGATCCCTTTGCGCATGATCTCGAAGGTCGGCAGGCGGGTGATGTCCTCCCCGTCGAACCTGATCGAGCCTGCCCGCGCCTGGGGCGTGCCGCAGATCGTCATCAGCAGGGTCGACTTGCCGGCGCCGTTGGCCCCGATCAGGGTGACGATTTCGCCTTTGGTAATGGCGATGTCGACGCCATGCAGCGCCTCGATATGGCCATAGAAAGTATGGACGCCGGAGACTTCGAGGAGCGCCGTCATGCCCTGGCCCCTCCGGCCGCCGGGTTCTCGTCGTCCTCGTCCTCGCCCAGATAGGCGCGGATGACCGCCGGGTCGTTGCGGATCTGGGTCGGCGTTCCATCGGCGATCTTGCGTCCGTAATCGAGCACGACGATGTGGTCGGATATCCCCATCACCACCGACATGTCATGCTCGATGAGAAGGATGCCGATCTTCTGCTCGTCGCGGATGGAGAGCAGCAGCTGATTGAGCTCGGCGGATTCCCGTGCGTTCAACCCGGCTGCCGGCTCGTCGAGACAAAGCAGGTCCGGATCGGTGCACATGGCGCGCGCGATCTCGAGCCGCCGTTGCCCGCCATAGGGGAGATTGCCGGCGTCCCAGTCGGCCATGGACACGAGCCGCACCCGCTCCAGCCACTCCCGCGCCTTCTCCACCGCCGCGCGCTCCGCCCGGCGATAGCCGGCGAGCCCGATGAGGCCGCCGAAGGTGTAGCCCGAGGCGCGCATCAGCTTGTTGTGCTGGGCGACGATCAGGTTCTCCAGCACCGACATGCCCGGGAAGAGGCGGATGTTCTGGAACGTCCGCGCAACGCCGGCACGCTGCGCGATGCGATAGCCGTCCATCTGCTCCAGGAGGAAGCTGCCCCGCCGGCCGGTGAGCGTCAGCCTGCCGACGGAGGGTTTGTAGAACCCGGTCAGGCAGTTGAACACGGTTGTCTTGCCCGCCCCGTTCGGCCCGATGACTCCGGTGATCTGCCGGTCGCGGGCGGAAAAGGACACGTCGTCCACCGCGACCAGGCCCCCGAAGCGCATGGTCAGGTGTTCGACCGACAGGAGCGGCGCGTCGCTCACGGCTTCGCCTTCCCGCGATTGAGGAAGATGGTCGGGCTCCTGTGGGAAAGGATGCCGCCCGGCCGCCAGATCATGATCAGCACCATGCCGATGCCGAACGCGAGCATGCGATAATCCTGGAGGGCCCGGAAGTATTCGGGCATGCCGATCAAGAGGACCGCGGCCAGCACGACGCCGATCTGGGTGCCTAGTCCGCCCAGGACCACGATGGCGAGGATCACGGCGGATTCGAGGAAGACGAAACTCTCCGGGCTGATGAAGCCCTGACGGGCGGCGAAGAAGGAGCCGGCCATGCCCGCGAACATGGCGCCGATGGCAAAGGCCGTCAGTTTTGTGTTGCGGGGATTGATGCCGAGCGCCCGGCAAGCCGTCTCGTCCTCGCGCAGCGCCTCCCAGGCGCGGCTGATGGGAAGCTTGCGGATGCGCAAGGTAAACAGGTTGGTCCCCAGCGCGAACACGAGGATCACGAAGTAGAGGAAGATCACCCGCTGGATGGGCAGGTAGTCGATGCCGAAGAAATGAGCGAAGGTCTCCTGCCCCTTCGGCGCGGTGCGCTCGAAGAGAAGGCCAAACAAGGACGGCCGGGGAATGTCGTTGATTCCGTTGGGCCCGCCGGTGAACCACCACCAGTTGGTGATGATGATGCGGATCATCTCGCCGAAGCCCAGGGTGACGATCGCCAGGTAGTCGCCGCGCAGGCGCAGGACCGGAAAGCCCAGGATGATGCCGAAGCTGGCGGCAAGCGCGCCCGCGATCGGCAAGGCAAGCCAGAAGCTGAGCCCGAAGTTGATCGAGGTCATGGCGTAGGTGTAGGCCCCGATGGCGTAGAACGCGACGTAGCCGAGGTCGAGAAGCCCGGCGAGGCCGACCACGATGTTGAGGCCCCAGCCGAGCATCACGTAGGTGAGGACGAGCGTGCCGATGTCGACGAGGCGCCGGTCGGCAAACGGCGCGAAGGGCAGCGCCACGGCGATCGCGATCAAAAGGGTCCCGAAGAGCTTGTTGTACTTCAGGTAGAAGGTGGCGAAGCTGTCGTCCTTATGGCCCGCCTGCTGAACCACAGCCGGGCGCCTGGCCCTGCGCATCATGAGGAGTGCGCGCAGCACCAGGGAGATGGGCACCAGCATCACGCCCCAGTTGACGACCCAGGAGTTAAACGGAAGCTGGTCGCCCAGAGGCAATCCTTGGATCTTCGCCCACTCCAGCAGGGCAAAGGCTGCGATCATGACGAGGCCGCCGATCAGCGCGGGCATGGCCCGGCCGACCTTCAACAGCTCGACCAGGAAATAGACGATAGCGATGCCGAGGGCGGCGCAGATGAGCGCGCGATAGCGCGGCTCCAACTGCATGCTGCCGCCGTTCGGCGTGGGGACCGTCTCCAGCCCGACGAGCAGGCTGCCGAGTATCAGAGTTATGACCCCGGCGGCGGCGGATCTTTTGGCGAGATCGGTATAGTCGACCGGCCGGTCGACCGCGGTCACGGCCATGGCGCTAGACCTTTTCCAGATCCGGCCGGCCGAGCAGGCCGGTCGGACGGAATATCAGCACCAGGACCAGGATGGCGAAGGTGGCCACGTCCTTGTACTCCACCGAGAAATATCCCGACCACATGACCTCGATGAGGCCGATCAGCACGCCGCCCAGCATCGCACCCGGCAGCGAACCAATGCCGCCCAGCACCGCGGCGGTGAAGGCTTTGATGCCGGCGACGAAGCCGATGTAGAAGTCGATCTGCCCATAGTAGAGCAGCACCATCATGCCGGCGACCGCGGCCAGCCCGGCGCCGAGCACGAAGGTGAGGGAAATCGTCCGGTCGACGTTGACGCCGAGGAGGGCTGCCATCTTCCGGTCCTGCTCGGTCGCCCGCTGGGCCCGCCCCAGCGGCGTCCGCGTGATCAGCATGGTGAACCCGGACATGAGAGCGACCGTCAGCCCGACGATGCCGATCTGCAGATAGCGCACCTGCACGTTGAAGCCGTTTTCGCTCCATAGCCGGAAGCCGCCCTCGAGCAGGTTCGGCATCGGCTTGTTGCGGGCCCCCTGGAGGAGCTGGACATAGTTCTCCAGCAGGATCGACATGCCGATGGCGGAGATGAGCGGCGCCAGGCGCGTCGAGCCACGCAGCGGCCGATAGGCGATGCGCTCGACGGTCCAGCCATAAACCGCGGTCACGATCACCGCGATGATCAGGACCAGGCTGAGCGCGAGCGGGACCCAGGTGACGCCGAAAACCCCGAGGAGAATGAAGGCGATCAGCGCGTTGAAGGCGCCGATCATATAGATGTCGCCGTGGGCGAAATTGATCATCCCGATGATCCCGTAGACCATCGTGTAGCCGATGGCGATGAGGCCGTAGATGGCGCCCAGCGTCAGGCCGTTGATCAACTGCTGAAGGAAAAGTGCCATCGCTCCCCCGCCCCTGCGCCGGCCGTCGCCAGCCGAATTCTCGGCGGCTCAAGCCTGACAGTCGGCACCGTTCCCCTCGTCCGCGCTGCCGTGTTTCCCGGCACCGGTTACCGAAGCCTCGCCCGCCGCGCGCTTGCCCCAGGCGATTCCTCGCCGCCGCCTTGTTAGGCGCGACCCTAATCGACGATTTCCCAGCCTGCAAGAGAGTTACTCCATATTCCCCGCCGCCTGCCATCGCCTATGGGCGCTCGTCTGCAGGCATCAGGCGCAGCGTTCCGAACAGCCCCGCCGGCCGGAACAGCAGCACCGCGGCGAGGACCCCGAAGACCACGATGTCCCGCCATTCGAACCCGAACAGCACCCCGGCATAGGTCTCGATGACCGCCAGAAGGAGGCCACCAAGCATCGCCCCCTGGAGTGAGCCGATGCCGCCGAGGAGCGCCGCGATGAGGGACTTGATGCCGACGATGAAACCCATGTGGAAGTCGACGGCATTGTACTGCAGGGCCTCGAACAAGCCGGCCGCCCCGGTGAGCGCGCCGCTGAGAGCGAAGCTGGCGGCGATGGTGCCGCGCGCGTCGACGCCCAGGAGCGCCGCCATGTGCGGGTCCTGGGCGCAGGCGCGATAGCTGCGGCCGAAATTGGTGCGCTTGTTGATCCACCAGAGGATGCCGGCGATGGCGAGAGTGGCGAGGCCGACGATGACGTGGCCCTTGCGCAGATAGACGTCGTAGCCAAGGCCATCGATGATCCGCCAGGCGGACTGTCGATATTGCGGCATGTAGCGGGTCTTCGGGCCCTGGAGCAGGCGCACGCTGTCGCTGATGAAAATGGCGAGGCCGATGGAAGCCACGAGCGGCACCGTCGTCGCCGATCCGACGAGGCGCCGGAATACGAGGCGGTTGACCGTCCAGCCCGCGACCGCGCTGGTGGCCACGACATAGACGCCGGTGGCGATGATGGGGAGCAGCGTAAAGGCGCCGCCCAGGTGCAGGGTCAACGTATACGCGATGTAGGTCGCGAACGCGCCGAACATGTAAAGCTCGCCGAAGGCGAGATTGATGAAGCGGGCAATGCCGTAGATGAGGTTGAAGGCTACGGCCAACAGCGAATAGAGGCAGCCGAGCGTCACGCCGTTGATCGCTTGCTGCAGCAGATAAAGCAGGAAGGAAAGCGTTGTCGGCTTTGGCTTGGGCCCTGCGACCGTGTTGTCATGGGTGCGCAGCCATAGCACCTTGAAGAACTGTTGCACGTCGTAGCGCTGCATGACGCCCCAGCGCTGGCTGCGGACCTGGTCGACCTGCCATTGGCCGTTGGTCTTGTTGAGCGGCAGGAACCAGCATTCGACCCAGGCATCGGCGGGCTTCAGCACCGGGTCGCCGGGCGTCCAGGTAAGTCGAACGCCGACCACGTGATCGCGATCGCCCGGTTGCACTTGGGCGAGGATGTCCTTGGCGTGCTCGTCGAAACCCGGGACCAGGTTCGTGCAGTAGTCGACCGCGCCGGTGAAGCGGTTGGTCGGGTCGGCATGGGCGATTTGCGTGCCGGAAAGGCCGATGAGCAATAGGAGCAAGGCGGCCACGGCGAAGCGGTAGCCGGCAGGACAATCGTGTGTTACCATCAAATCAATTTTAGACGGTAATTCGATCGAAGGCAACTCTTGCACCGACCTTTGCCCGCCCCGAACCCGCCGCTGAACGCCAGCCGCGCAGGAAGCCTCGATCTGCTCGGCGGCGCGCTGTGCGTCAATTTCACCAATACGACCAGCGGGCGCGGCAGCGATCACAACCTCGAGCATCTCCAGCGTTACGATCATCTGCTGGCTTGGATGACGCATGTCGGGGTCTTGGACCAGGCCGGCTGCAAGGCGCTTGCGGCCATGGCGAGCCGCCATCCGCGGGCCGCGGCCGGCAGCTTGCTGCGCGCCGTCCGGTTGCGGGAATCCCTGCATGGGATCTTCACCGCGACGATCGCCGGTACTGCGCCCCCTGCCCTCGCCATGGGCGATCTCAACAGCGCTCTGGCCGAAGCCATGGCCGCGGCTTGCATCCTGCCCGCAGCGACAGGGTTCGCCTGGACCTGGTCCGATCTCACCTCGTCTCTCGACAGCGTACTGTGGCCCGTCGTCCGCTCCGCGGCGGAGCTTTTGACGGGTCTACGGCTCGATCGGCTGAAGGAATGTCCCGGCCGCCATTGCGGCTGGCTCTTCCTAGACGGCACGCGCAACGGCCGGCGCCGGTGGTGCGAGATGCAGGTCTGCGGCAGCCGTGCCAAGATGCGCCGCTTTCGCCAGCGCCGGCAGGCCGCAAACATGGACCCCGGCGCCGTTCCAGGCTAGGTTTTGCCAATACTGCAAGCCTGTTTTCGGAGACCTGGACGATGACCCAAGCCGCGGCCAAGATTCCTGGCGCCCCCGCAGGGCGTGCCGAGTTCAAATGGGAAGATGCCCTCCTCCTCGAGGATCAGCTGAGCGAGGAAGAGCGCCTCGTGCGCGACACGGCGCGGGAGTATTGCCAGGACAAGCTGATGCCCCGGGTGATTGCCGCCAATCGGCATGAGCGCTTCGATCGCGAAATCATGAACGAGTTGGGTGCCCTTGGCCTGCTTGGCCCGACCATCGAGGGCTACGGCTGCGCCGGGGTCAATTACGTCTCCTACGGGCTCGTCGCCCGCGAGGTCGAGCGGGTGGACAGCGGCTACCGCTCCGCCATGAGCGTGCAGTCGAGCCTGGTGATGCACCCCATTTATGCCTACGGCACCGAGGCCCAACGCCAGAAATACCTGCCGCGCCTAGCCAAGGGCGAGATCGTCGGCTGCTTCGGACTGACCGAGCCTGACCACGGCTCCGATCCCGGCGGCATGACGACGCGGGCGCGCAAGGCCGGCGGGGGCTATGTGCTCACGGGCAACAAGATGTGGATCACCAATGCGCCCGTCGCCGACGTCTTCATCGTCTGGGCCAAGGATGATGCCGGCGCCATCCGCGGATTCATCCTGGAAAAGGGGATGAAGGGGCTCTCGGCGCCGAAGATCGAGGGCAAGTTCTCGCTGCGCGCCTCGATCACCGGCGAGATCGTCATGGAGGACGTGGCGGTGCCGGAGGAGAACCTGCTCCCCAATGTAAGTGGCCTCAAGGGCCCCTTCGGCTGCCTCAACAACGCCCGGTTCGGCATCGCCTGGGGTGCGCTCGGCGCGGCCGAGTTCTGCTGGCATGCCGCCCGAAACTACACCCTCAACCGCAAGCAGTTCGGCCGGCCGCTGGCCGCCAACCAGCTGATCCAGAAAAAGCTCGCCGACATGCAGACGGAAATCACGCTGGGCCTGCAAGCTTGCCTGCGCCTGGGGCGCCTGCGCGACGAGGGCCGCTCGACGCCCGAGATGATCTCGATGCTGAAGCGCAATTCCTGCGGCAAGGCCCTCGACATCGCCCGGATGGCACGCGACATGCATGGCGGCAACGGCATTGCCGACGAGTTCCACGTCATCCGCCACGTGATGAATCTCGAGGCGGTGAACACCTACGAGGGTACCCACGACGTCCACGCCCTCATCCTCGGCAGGGCCCAGACCGGGATTCAGGCCTTCAGCGCCTGACCTCGCTTGCCTAGCGCTGGAACTCCGCTGCCCAACCCTGCCAGGCATGCCAGAGGGTGTTGGCGGCGAAGCCGATGAACATGAGGCCGGTCGCCCGCAGGATCCAGATCTCGTGACGGCGATAGAATCGGCGCAGCGCGCCGATGCCAACCAGCCACACCAGGATGGCATCGGCCGCGAGGAAGCCGGCGAAACAGCTGGCAAGCAGGCTTGGCGCCTGATCCAACGTGAAGTGGGAGAGCTGTCCCGCCAATAGCGCGGTGAAAACCGCGAGCGTGACCGGGTAGCTCTTCGGATTGGAGAGACCGAAGGCGAGCCCGCGCAGGAGCGGCCGGCGCACGGACAGGTCGGGCCTTCCGGCGGCGTCGCGGTGCGCCAGCAAGTTTCGCCCACCCAGATAGGCGAGATAGCAGCCGCAGAACGCGGCAAGCCCGGCGAACACCCAGGCCGAAACGAGTCGGGCGCCGACGATGGCGATCAGCGCCAGGGTCGACCAGAGCAGGTCGCCCGCCAGATGCCCCATCAGGAACACGGCACCCGCCTTGCGGCCCTGGGCCGCGCCGATGCCGAGGAAGGCCAGCACCGCCGGGCCCGGTGTCAGCACCACGATGGCGCCGGCGATGGCGGCATTGGCGAGGAGTCCGTGCGGAAGGCTCATGAGGTACCGATCCTTGCGAGGCGAACGCGATCAGCGCGAAAGCCGGACAGCATAACCGGCCCGGTCAATATCCGGCCAGCATGCGCCGGACCCTTCGGCACAAGTCCTTCGGGCCAAATCTTTCGGGGTTGACGCCGGCGGGCCGAGCCGCTACATGCATTGCGGCGCCGATTTGAGCCTCCAGCTTGCGGGCGCCTAACAAATGCAGCTAAAGCGACGGACGCAAACCGCCCAGCTTAGCTGCGGCGGTTTTTTTGTCGTCCGGCCCGGTCCACCGGAAAAAGCAACGGACCCGCGGAGATTTGAGGGGCAGCTTGCGCCGCGTGATCAAACGCTAAAGCGTCTTAACCATCGTGTGCCCCCCACGAGACCGAAGTGCAAGGAGGGCCCGATGGCCGTGAATCTGAAAGATATTTTTCACTCCACCCGATCGGCTCTGGCAAGCCGTCCCGGCGAGGCGCTGGCGACCGTGGCCGTCTCGACGCGTCAGGTTTCGGGCCTTGCCAGCGAGGCCGCGATCCGCGATTTTCGCCTGAAGCTGGATCAGGTGCCCGCCATCGGCGGGTCCGACGCCGGGCCCAACCCGGTCGAGCTGGTCCTGGCCGCGCTAGGCGCCTGCCAGGAAATCACCTACAGGATCTATGCGGAGGCGCTCGGCATCCCTCTCGACCATGTGTCGGTGAAAGTCGAAGGCAGGCAGGACCTGCGCGGGTTCTTCTCGGCCGATGAGGGCGTGCGGCCGGGCTTCCGTGACATCCGGGCCGTGGTCGAAATTGACAGCCCCGCCAGCAATGACGAGATCCTGCGCCTGAAGGAGGCGGTCGATGCCCATTGCCCGGTGCTCGATATCCTTCGCAACGTCACGCCGACGAAAGTCGACCTCCTGCACAACGCCGGCCGCCGGCCGGTCGCGGCCTGAGGGCTAAGTTCATCGAGCCAGGGAGACAAATATGACGCTCAAGTCCAGGAACCCGGAAACCATCGTCCTCCACGCCGGCCATCGCGCCGATCCGACCACCGGCGCCGTCGCCGTGCCGATTTATCAGACCACCTCCTATCAGTTCCGCAACACCGAACACGCGGCCAATCTCTTCGCCCTCAAGGAGCTGGGGAACATCTACACGCGGATCATGAATCCGACGACGGCGGTGCTGGAAGAGCGCATTGCTGCGCTCGAGGGCGGCGTGGCGGCGCTGGGCCTGGCTTCCGGCCAGGCGGCCTCCGCCTTCGCGATCCAGAACATCGCCCGGGCCGGCGACAACGTGGTGAGCTCGACCGATCTTTACGGCGGCACTTGGAATCTCTTCGCCAACACGCTCAAGGACCAGGGCATCGAGGTGCGCTTCGTCGATCCCGCCGACCCGAAGAATTTCGAGCGCGCGACCGACGCCAAGACCCGCGCCTACTACGCGGAGACCCTGCCGAACCCGAAGCTGACCGTGTTTCCCATCAAGGAAGTCGCCGACATCGGCCGGCAGCTGGGCGTGCCGCTGATCATGGACAATACGGCGGCCCCGGTCCTGTGCCGGCCGTTCGAGCATGGCGCCGCGATCATCGTCTATTCGACCACGAAGTATATCGGCGGCCATGGCAACTCCATTGGCGGCGTGCTGGTGGACGGCGGCAACTTCGACTGGGAAAAGCATGCCGAGCGGTTCCCCTCCCTCAACACCCCCGATCCCAGCTATCACGGCGCCGTCTGGACCCAGGCGGTGAAGCCGCTAGGCCCCATCGCCTACATCATCAAGGCGCGGGTGACATTGCTGCGCGATCTCGGCGCAGCCATGAGCCCGTTCAACGCGTTCCTGTTCATCCAGGGGCTGGAGACCCTGCCCTTGCGCATCCGCGAGCACAGCCGCAACACCCAGGCCGTGGTCGACTACCTGAAGAAGCAATCCCAGGTCACGCGGATCATTCATCCGAGCCTGTGGGACGGGGAACAGCGCCGGCGGGCCGACGCCTATCTCAAGGGTGGCTACGGTGGGCTGGTGGGTTTCGAACTCAAGGGCGGTCGCGAAGCCGGACGGAAATTCATCGATTCCCTCGAGCTGTTCTATCACGTCGCCAATATCGGCGACGCGCGCAGCCTCGCGATCCACCCGGCAACGACGACCCATTCCCAGCTCGATCCGTCGGAACAGCTGGCCACCGGCGTGTCGGAAAGCTATGTCCGGCTCGCGGTCGGGCTCGAACATATCGACGATATCCTGGCCGATCTCGACAAGGGCTTCCGGGCATCGGCGCAGTTCGCCAAAGCGGCGGAGTGATAGCGGCACCCTGACATGGGCCTCGGCATCCCCCTGCCGGGGCCCTTGCCGCATCGGCTCGGTGCGGCACCGGCAAGATTTTCCGCCTTGGGCCGACGGTCGAGCGACGGGTCGAAGAACGCGCAGCACCAAGGGTGAAAGACCATGGCGGACAAGCGTCACCGCTATTCGGTCCGGCTGGACTGGACGGGCAATGAGGGCTCCGGCACGTCGTCCTATCGCGCCTATTCCCGCTCGCACGAACTGAGTGCGCCGGGCAAGCAGGTCATAGCCGGCTCTTCCGACCCCGGTTTCAGAGGCGATGCGGCAAGATGGAATCCTGAAGAGCTTCTCGTGGCATCGCTCGCGGCCTGCCATCAGCTCTGGTACCTGCACCTCTGCGCAGAGGCGAAAATCGTCGTTCAGGAATACCGCGACGAAGCTTCCGGCGTGATGATCGAGCAGCCGGACGGTGCCGGTCAGTTCGAGTCCGTCACCCTGCGTCCTCATGTAAAGCTCGCGCCGGGTTCGGACGCGGAGACCGCGCGGCGCTTGCATCACGATGCGGCCGCGAAATGCTTCATAGCGCGGTCCGTGTCTTTCCGCGTCGACCACGAGCCAAGCTTCGAGTTCGGTGCATGAGATTGGGGCGGACTGGCCCATGATCCTGCGTGGAATTCCGGGATGCGGCCGTGGCCGCGGTACGATCCGACCGGGGATACCACAGCCGCCCGGATTGTCCCTCCGGACGGGCCGATCTATGATCGCGGCATGGTGCGCGTCAGCTTCACGCCCAACCTCCGGCGGCATCTGCCCTGCCCCAGCCTCGATGCTTCCGGCGGGACGGTTGGCGAGGTCCTGGCGCAGGTCTTCGTCCAGCAGCCGCGCCTGAAAGGCTACGTCCTGGACGATCAGGCGCGCCTTCGCCGGCACGTCACCGTCTATCTGAACAGCCGCAAGGCGGATCTGGCTGCTCCGGTTGCATCCGGCGACGAGGTCTACGTCATGCAGGCACTCTCGGGAGGTTGACCGATCATGGCCAGGCGGCTGATGGCAGCGACGCGGAAGGGCTTGTTCATTCTGGAGCGCCAGGGCGAGAGCTGGCAGATCGCCCGCTCGGCCTTTCTTGGCGATCCCGTCTCGCTTGCCATGTCGGATCCCCGGGACGGCCGGCTTTATGCCGCGCTCAAGCTCGGTCATTTCGGCGTCAAGCTGCACACCTCCGAGGATGAGGGCGCGACATGGCAGGAAGTCGCCTGCCCCGCCTTTCCGCCGGCGGAAGGAGAGAATGGGCCCAGCGTTCTGGAAATCTGGGCGCTTGAGCCGGGCAGGCAGCCGGGCGAACTCTGGGCCGGGACGATCGGCGGCGGACTGTTCCACTCGACGGATGGGGCCGAGAGTTGGCAACTTGTCGACGCCCTCTGGAATCATCCGCTTCGCAGCAATTGGCTCGGCGGCGGGAACGAGGCGCCGGGAATCCACTCGATCTGCGTCGACCCCGAAAATCCTCAGCACTTGACCCTGGCGGTGTCCTGCGGCGGCGTCTGGCAGAGCCAGGATGGAGGCGCCAGCTGGCGGCCGACCTCCGAAGGCATCTACGCGGAATTCATGCCTCCCGAACGCCGCGATGACCCCTCGATCCAGGATGTCCATCGCCTGGTGCAATGCCCGGCGCGCCCCTCGGCACTCTGGGCCCAGCATCACAACGGCGTCTTCCACTCGACCGACGCCGGCGAGAGCTGGCAGGAGGTGACGGCGATCAAGCCGTCCAAATTCGGTTTCGGCGTCGCCGTTCATCCCGAAGACCCGGAGCGCGCCTGGTTCGTGCCCGCGGTCAAGGACGAGTGCCGCATCCCAGTGGACGGCGCGGTCGTCGTCGCCCGGACGACCAATGGCGGCCGCAGCTTCGAGGTCCAGCGCGAGGGCCTGCCTCAGCGTCATGCCTACGACCTGGTGCTGCGCCACGGCCTCGCCATTGACGGGACCGGTCAGTGGCTCGCCATCGGGTCCACCTGCGGCCATCTCTGGCTCTCCGGCGATCAGGGTTCGCGCTGGCAGATGGCGGCGGGACATCTGCCGCCCATCTATGCACTGAGCTTTGCCGGCGCTTGAGGCCCATGCTAGGTTTGCGCCCGCCATGCCCCGGGACCACAAGAACCACGACCACAAGGACGGCATAAACACCCGCCCGAGGGCCCGCCTCGAGAGCATCGGGGAGTATCCCAGGGTCAGGCTGCGCCGCAACCGGGCCTTCGGCTGGGTGCGGCGCCTGGTGGCCGAGAACCGGCTCGCTGCGGACGATCTCATCTGGCCGGTCTTCGTCCATGACGGCGCCAAGGCCCGCGATCCGGTGGCCGCCATGCCGGGCGTGTTCCGCCTGTCGATCGAGGCTCTGGTGGACGCCGCGGGCGAGGCGGCCGAGCTCGGCGTGCCGGCGATCGCCCTATTCCCCGTGGTGCCGCCTGAGCTCAAATCGGAGACCGGCGAAGAGGCCTGCCGGCCGGAAAACCTCTGCAATCGTGCCATCCGCGCCGTGAAGGCGGCATTGCCCGATCTTGGCGTCATCTGCGATGTCGCCCTCGATCCCTATACCAGTCACGGTCACGACGGCCTTCTGTCCGAAGGCCGCATCCTCAACGACGAAACCGTCGAAGTACTCTGCCGTCAGGCCCTGGCCGAGGCGGAGGCCGGGGTGGACGTGATCGCGCCTTCCGACATGATGGACGGACGCGTGGGGCGGTTGCGCGACGCCTTGGACGCAGCCGGGTATCAGGACCTTCGGATCCTCAGCTACGCGGCCAAATATGCGTCAGCCTTCTACGGCCCCTTCCGCGATGCGCTGGGCTCCAGATCGGCCCTGGGCAAAAGCGACAAGCGCACCTATCAGATGGACCCGGCCAACGGCGACGAGGCCATGCGCGAGGTCGCCCTCGACATTGCCGAGGGCGCGGACATGGTGATGGTGAAGCCCGGCCTGCCCTATCTCGACATCCTGCATCGGGTGAAGGAGCGCTTCCGCCTGCCGACCTTCGTCTACCAGGTGAGCGGCGAATACGCGATGCTCAAGGCGGCGGGAGAGCGCGGCTGGCTCGACGGCGAAGCGGCCATGCTGGAAACCCTGCTCGCCTTCAAGCGCGCAGGGGCCGATGGCGTGCTGACCTATGCCGCGGTCGACGTGGCCCGAAGGCTCAAGGCCGGCTGACCCCCATGCGTCTGGCAGCGTTGGCCGTCCTCGTCCTGACGGCAGCGATAGCATTTTTCGCCTCCGGCCGCGCCGAGGAGCTGGCCCAGGCCTCTGGCGGAACTCCCATCTATGACATCCCGGCCCATTTGGGCCAGGCGGTCGCGCCGATCCCGCAAAGCCACGGCCGCGGAACCCTGATCCTCGAAGGCGGAGGTCATGGTGCCGCTGTCGTGACGCAACAGGTCGTCGCCTTTTCCGGCCCTGATCCGGTTCTTTGCCTGATCGATTCGGCATCAGACGGCGCAAGTTCGCCGGAAACGCGCTTCGATGCCATCGGCGACCTCCGGATGCTGGTGCTCGACATCACCCCGGACAATGCCGGCGACCCGGCCGTTCTCGATGCGCTCAGGCAATGCAGCGGCTTCTATTTCGACGGCGGCAATCCCGGGATGCTTTCGGCCGGCCTGCTCCACGGCAAGGACGACAGCCCTGCCCTTGCCGTCATCCGCGACAAGTTCGAGCACCAGGGCGCGGTGGTGGCAGGAACCAGCGCCGGAGCGATGATCGCGGGGCCGCTCACGCTGTGCGAGTGCGGCTCCCACAGCAGCGAGTTGGCGCTGGGCAGCGGCAAGCTATTTCAGGCGCCGGGATTTCATTTCATCCAGGGACTGCTGATCGACGCCCATTTCTTCGCCCGCGGCCTGATCGGCCGGCATCTCTTCGCTCTGGCGACGACCGGGAACAGCGTCGGCATCGGGATCGACGAGGCCACAGCCGTGATCGTGCCCGGAGACGGCGGACTCTGGAGTGTCGAAGGCGATAGCGCAGTCGCCTTCATCTATCGCGCCGTCGCCGGCAGCGGCGGAAACTTGCAGGGATTCACCTTTAGCCTGCTCGCCAGCGGTGACCGGTTCGATCCGGCGAGCCGCAGGATCGTCGTCGACAGCGGGCAAAAGCCTGAGGAAGTCGGCCGCGGTGCGAATGCGAAACCGCTTCAGGTGGATGACATTTTCAGCCCGGGCAGGGTCAAGGCGCTGGTCGAAAGCTTCGTCGGCGCGCCGACCGACCGGGCCGCGGGCATCAGCAAGGAAACCGGCAAGGCCATCAATTTCACGAAACGGCCCGATACGATGGCCTATGGCGACGGCGACAGGGTCAGCGTCCTGGCGCTCGACCTCGGCGTATCGAGTTTCTGAGGCACGGACGGCAACGGAAGTCAGTGCGATTTCTGGACCAGGGTGCAAGGTCCTGGATCAGCCGGCGCCCTGAGGCCCGATCGTCCCAAACTGTTCGGCTTGATTTAAGCTGACCAGATCCTGCTCTACGCGGCCAGGCGAGCGAAGAACTGGGCCATGCATCGGTCGTGCCAGGGAACCAGGCTGCCGGTGCCGTGGAAGCCTACATGCCCGCCATGCCGCGGAAACAACGGCATGAGGCGCGGATTGCTTTTCCAAGGGAATTCCCGATAAGTGGCAAAGGGAATCCAGGGATCGTCGCGGCTGTGGATGACCAGAGTAGGAACCGCGATCTCGGGCAGGAATGCCAGCGCCGTGCAGCATCGATAGTAGTCGTCGGCGTCGATGAATCCGGCGCGCGGCGCCACGATCCTATTGTCGAAATCGTAGATCGTGGCGATCCCTTCGAGTTCCGCCGGCGTCGGCGGCTCGATGGGCAGGGCCGCAAAGTCTTCCTTGAGGCGCGTCAGCAGGTAGCGCTGATACACCCGGTTCCGTGGTCTCTGGATGCCGAGGCGAGCCGCGGCGAGGTCGATGGGGGCCGAAATACTGACGGCACCCAGCACGACGGCGCGCCGGCCCGCCTCGCCCAGGAACTTCAGCAGCATGTTGCCGCCGAGCGAATAGCCGACGAGGAACAAGCCATTGCCGGCAAACCGACCATCCATGCTGCCGAGAACCTGGCGCAGATCCTCGCTGCGGCCGGCGTGGTAGAGAAATCGGCTGCGTCCGCGCGTCGGTCCGGCGCCGCGCAGATTGAGGCGCAGTACGGGATAGCCAAGTCCGAGGAGATGACGGGCGCTTACCCGGACATAGGAGCTCTCCGCCGACCCCGTCAGTCCATGGATCAGGATGACGAGCGGGCGCTTCGTGGCGTCCCGCGGCCGCTGCAGTGTGGCGAGCAGCAGGTCGCCGCTTCCGTCCTTCATGGGAAACTCGACCCGCTCCGATGAGGATGCTTCAAGCGCGGGACCGCCGCCCATCAGCACGTTTCGCATCGTCTGCAGGTCGCGGCCCCACCACGGCCAGCGGCTGCGGAACTTGGGAAAGCTTAATTCCGGGCCAGCCATGAACCGACGATCTCGATCTGGTCCGGCAGCATCAGGGAAGGCGCGTGGCCGATGGCGGGAAACTCCACCAGCTCGGCCTTCGCAGCCATTGCGCTGGCTGCTTCAGGCAGCAGGAGATCGGACTCCGCGCCCCGCAGCAGGAGTACGGGGCAGCGCACCTTCTCCCAGACCGATGCCAGATCGATGTCGGCCGGGATCGTACCGCTGAAGGCCTGACCGATCTTGGGATCGTAGGCGAGGCCGTAGAGTCCGTCGGGCAGGCGCCGGTGGCCATGCAGGGCAAGTTGGCGCCAGGCCTCGTCGTCCAGTTGGCCGAAAGGCGCATGGACCTTGCGCAGATAGGCCTCGACGCCCGCCAGGTCGGCAAACATGGGGTCCTGGCCGACATAGCCGGCCAGGCGTCTCAGCGCCTGTCGCGGAATGCGATAGCCGACGTCGTTCAAGACTAGCCGGCGAATGGGCGAGCTGGGCTGCGCCGCCAGCATCATGCCGATCAAACCGCCCATGGATGTGCCGACCCAGTCCACCTCGTCGACCCCGAGCCGGGCGATCAGGGCCGCCATGTCCGCACAGTATTGGGGATAGGCATAGCTGCGTGCATCGGCGAGCCAACTGCTGGCGCCGCGGCCGACGATATCGGGCGCTATCACCAGGCGCTCTCGCGCCAATGCATTGGCCAGACGGTCGAAGTCGCGGCCGTTGCGGGTAAGCCCATGGACGCAGACGACCGGCGGCAGGGTGCCGGGCCCGCCCCAGGTCACATAGGCGATGCGATGGAAACCGGCGGGCGAGAGGCCGAGGAAATGGCTCGGTCGCATGGACAGCCGCTCGCGGGGCGTGCTACCCAGCGACCGGCCCATCCATGCCTTGAATCCAACCCACCCGCCCCGGATTTTCCATGACCCCTGTCCCATCCGGTCATTTAGACATGCCGCCCGTCGCGCTGCCGCCGTCATGAGAGCGGGTGCCAGCCACCGGCTGGGGGTGCTTCTGGTCGCCGGCGCGGCCTTCTGGTGGAGCACCGGCGGACTCTTCATCCGCGCGGTCCACACCGATCCATGGACGACGATTTTCTGGCGCTCCATTTTCGCCGCGGCGACCATGTTCCTGTTCATTGTGATTCGCAAGGGTGGGGCGATCGGCAAAGGCAGGCAGACCCTCGCCC
>Ga0265313_10002112_pt1 | contig 17689 bp, 19 predicted proteins | sample 4123metaG_FD_203122 | JGI IMG/M metagenome (GOLD analysis project Ga0265313, IMG submission 203122) | Rhizosphere microbial communities from Carex aquatilis grown in University of Washington, Seatle, WA, United States - 4-1-23 metaG | ecosystem: Host-associated > Plants > Roots > Rhizosphere >...
GGGCCTCCACCGCCTCGGCCAGGGGGAACGTGGCGTGGATCAGCGGCTTGATCCGGCCCTGGTCCAGCAGCGGCCAAACCGTATCGGCAAGCCCCTTGGCCATGCGGGCCTTGGCGTCGTTGGACTGCGGCCGCAGGGTCGATCCGGTGAGCGTCAGGCGCTTGAGCATCACCGGCATCAGGTTCAGCTCGGCGCTGCTGCCCTTGAGGAAGGCGATGGAGACCAGCCGGCCCTCGACCGCCAGGGAGCGGAGGTTGCGCGTCATGTAATCGCCGCCGATCATATCGAGTATGACATCGACGCCCTTGCCGGCGGTGGCGGTCTTGATCGCCTCGACGAAGTCCTGGGTGGTGTAGTCGATGGCGTGATCGGCGCCCAGCTCGGCGCAGGCCTTGGCCTTGGCCGCGCCGCCGGCGGTCGCGAAAACCTCGGCGCCCAGGGCCTTGGCCAACTGGATGGCGGTGGTGCCGATACCGCCGGCGCCGCCATGGACCAGGAAGCGCTCGCCCGCCTTCAACCGGCCGCGCTCGACCACATTGTGCCAGACGGTGAACAGAGTCTCGGGCAAGGCGGCGGCGCGGACCATGTCGTAGCCGGCGGGCAGCGGCAGGCACAGCCGGGCATCGACGGTGCAGTATTCGGCGTAGCCGCCGCCGGGCACCAGGGCGCAGACCGAGGCTCCCACGGCCGGGGCGGTGACGCCCTCGCCCAGGGCGGCGATGGTCCCGGCCACTTCCAGGCCGGGCAGGTCCGAGGCTCCGGGCGGCGCCGGATAGGCGCCCTGGCGCTGGAGCAGGTCGGGACGGTTGATGCCGGCGGCCGCCACCTTGATCAGCACTTCGCCGGGGCGGGGCAGGGGAAGGGGCCGCTGGACGGCCTTCAGCACTTCCGGCCCGCCGGGGGTGGAGATTTCAATGCAGGTCATGCTGTCGGGCAGCATCGTCGGTTCCCCATCTGTCGAATGATCGGTCAATCTGGTACCTTCGCCTTAGGATGGCAAGAGAGGAGTGGCGACATGGACATCGACGATCTGGAGCCGCGCAAGGCTGAGGTCGCCCTCAAACCCCTCGATCCCCTGTCCATTGAGGAATTGTACGGCTATATCGCCGGACTGGAGGCGGAAATCCTCCGTGCCCGCGAAGCCATCAGCCGCAAGCAGGCGGTCAAGGCCGGTGCCGAGGCCTTCTTCAAGCGGTAAATCGGTACTTGTATGCGGCTTTCCCGCGCGCTATCTCCTTAGGGGCAAAGCGTGAGGAGCCCCCATGTCGCATAAGAAGGAACCGGGCCGTCAGGCCGATTACCCCTTTCGTCTCTCCATCCAGACCCGCTGGTCGGATAACGACATGTTCGGCCATATCAACAATGTGCTCTATCAGCGCTTCTTCGAGCATGTGGTGGTGGCGTTCCTGCGTGGACCGTGTGGCATCGATCTGTTGAATGCGCCGGTGGTCACCTTCGCCGCCGAAAGCCAGTGCCGTTTCCTGCGGCCGCTGTCCTATCCCGCCGATATCATCGCCGGCATCCGCATCGACCATATGGGCCGGACCAGCGCCCGCTACGGCCTTGCCCTGTTCGAAGCAGGCGACGACGTCGCCGCCGCCGAGGGTTACTGGATTCACGTCTTCGTCGACCGCGCCAGCCAGAGCCCGGTTCCCATTCCCGACCCCGTGCGCGAAGTGTTCGAGCGCCATCGGAGGACTCCATGAGCGGTCTTTGCTATTCCTTCGAGGGTATGGTGCCGGTGATCCATCCCACCGCCTTCGTCCACCCCACCGCCGTGCTGATCGGCGACGTCCGTATCGGCCCCGGCTGCTATATCGGACCGGGCGCCTCCCTGCGCGCCGACTTTTCCAGCGTCATCATCGGTGCCGGCTGTAACATCCAGGATTACTGCATCCTGCACGGCACGCCGGGCTTTCATACCGTGATCGAGGATTACGGCCATGTCGGCCATAACTCGGTGGTGCATGGCTGCGTCCTGCGCCGCAACGTCCTGGTGGGGATGAGCAGTTCCCTCTATGACGGTGCCGAGATCGGCGAGAACGCCATCATCGCCGCCATGGCCTTCGTGCCGGCGGGGATGAAGGTCCCGCCCGGCACATTGGTCGCCGGTATCCCGGCCAAGGTGCTGCGGTCCTTGAGCGAGGAAGAAATCGCCCGTAAGACCCGAGGCACCGAGGCTTATCAGCAACTGGCGGTTAAGTGTCTGGAAAGCTTCAAGCCCTGCCAGCCGCTGTCCGAGCCCGAACCGGGCCGCGAGACCATGGATCCCAGCGCCATTTGGCCCGACGACCTGACGCGGCACAAGCCCAAGGGGAAATAGGGCCTACTCAGCCGGTTTGGGGGGCTTGCCCTCGCTCTCCTCGACCCAGACCGCATGGTGGGCGCGGGCCCATTCGCGATCCACATAGCCGGTGGTGACGGCGGTGCTGGCGCCTTCCATGCCGATGGTGCCGATATAGATGTGCCCCAGGATGAACAGCACCATCATCACCGCCAGGGCGGCGTGGATCAGCTGCATGGCCTGCATCAGGTGGATGTCGCCGAGGGTGAAGGGGAACAGCAGGTTCAGCCCGGTGGACGACACCAGGGTACCGACCACGATCACCATCCAGAACTGGGTCTTCTGACCGAAATTGAATTTAGCGGCGGGGGGATGGACGCCCTTTTTCAGCAGGCCGCCGCCATCCTTGATCCAGCCCCAATCATAGCGGTCCCATAGATTGTCCCGAGCCCACAATACGAAGATCAGCACCAGACCGGCGATGAAGACGAAGCCACCGATATTGTGCAGCCATTTGCCCGCCCAGGTCAGCCAGGAAAACAGGGTTTTGCCGATGATCGGCTCCAGCAGCCAGCGGCCGTAAAGCATGTTGAGCCCGGTTGTCCCCAGCACCAGGAAGGAGCCGGCTGTCAGCCAGTGGCCGATGCGCTCGATCCGCGTGAAGCGGAGAATCAACCGCCCCGACGGGCCGCCTTCGATCATGATCTTGCCGCGAACGAGGTAGAAGGCGGCGATGGCCAAAGTGACGCCGATCAATGACAGACCGCCGTAAAAGGCCAGCTTGCCGTTGCGAAAGGCCCGCCATGTCTCGCCCTCGGACTGGATCAGTACCCCCCGCGAGGCCGGCTGACCGGAGACGAATCCGGGCTCGCCCTGGCGGACGGCCCGCCAGGTGTCGGGCAGGGTGACCTGTTCGGATCGGGCGGCGCTGGGGGCGTCGCCATCCGATGAAGTTGCACGCGCCGGCAGGATCCAGCATCCGGCGGCGATCAGCATCACGGCGAGGAGTGTGGCCCAGCGCATGGAATGCCTCCCCATCAATAGCGTTGGCCGGTGATGCGCCCGCTGGGCACAGTCTGGCCTTGTGGGATCTCGGCGGCATCGGCATCGACGGCAACCACCGCCGGCCCGCCGGCCTGGGCCAGGACGCGGCTCCGCAGGGCGAGGCGGGTGGCGTCACCGATTTCGGTGTCGGGTGGTCCGGAATAGCCGCCCTTACCCAGCTTGACCGCATGACCGCGCTCATCGGCGATACAGCCGGTGAGCACGAGCAGGGCGGCCAGGACGATGAACGGCGGCTTCATCGCCCTAGCCCTTCTTGCCGTAGGCTTGGCCCCAACCGGCGGCGCCCGAGCCGAAGCCGCGTGCCATCACCCGCTCGCGGTAGATGGTCGAGACCATATCGCCATCGCCGCCCAGCAGGGCCTTGGTGGCGCACATCTCGGCACAGAGCGGCAACTTGCCCTCGGCGATGCGGTTGCGGCCGTACTTTTCCAGTTCGGCCTTGGAGTGATCCACCTCGGGCCCACCGGCGCAGAAGGTGCACTTGTCCATCTTGCCGCGTCCGCCGAAATTGCCGGTGCTGGGATATTGCGGCGCCCCGAACGGGCAGGCGTAGAAGCAATAGCCGCAGCCGATGCACAGGTCCTTGTTGTGCAGAACGATGCCGTCATTGGTCTGGTAGAAGCAGTCCACCGGACAGACCGCCATGCAGGGGGCGTCGGAGCAATGCATGCAGGCCACCGACAGCGATCGCTGACCCGCCTTGCCGTCATTGAGGGTGACGACGCGGCGGCGGTTGATGCCCCAGGGCACCTCGTGCTCGTTCTTGCAGGCGGTGACGCAGCCGTTGCAGTGAATACAGCGTTCGGCGTCGCAGAGGAATTTCATTCGGGCCATGGCCGTTCTCCTCCTCACGCCTTCTCGATGCGGCACAGGGTGACCTTGGTCTCCTGCATGGCCGTCACCGCGTCATAGCCATAGGTCTGGGCGGTATTGGTGCTTTCGCCCAGCACGATAGGGGCGGCTCCGTCGGGGTATTTGGCCCGCAGGTCCTTGCCCTGATACCAGCCGCCGAAATGGAACGGCATGAAGGCGACGCCCCGGCCCACCCTTTCGGTGATCTTGGTCTTGACCTTGATCTTGCCGCCCTCTGGACCGGATACCCAGGCGAATTCACCGTGCCGCAGGCCGGCATTGTTGGCGTCGAAAGGATTGACCTCGACGAACATGTCGGGCTGCAATTCGGCGAGCCAGGGGTTGGAGCGGGTCTCGTCACCGCCACCTTCGTATTCCACCAACCGCCCCGAGGTCAGGATGATGGGGAAGTCCTTGGAGACGTCCTTGTCCTGGATGGACTTATAGAGGAAGGGCAGCCGCATCATCTTCTTGTCGGCATGGGTGGGATATTTCTCCACCAGATCGCGCCGGGGGGTGTAGAGCGGTTCGCGGTGAACAGGCACCGGATCGGGGAAATTCCACACCACGGCGCGGGCCTTGCCGTTGCCGAAGGGGGCTGCACCGTGCTTGACCGCCACCCGCTGGATGCCGCCGGACAGATCGGTGGACCACGCGACGTCGTCGGCCTTGTCGCCGCCGATCTTGCCGATGGTGGCCAGTTCCTCGGCGGTAAGGTCAACGTCCCAGCCCAGCTTCTTCAGCATGCCGTAGGTGAAACCGGGGTGGCCGGCCTGCAATTCCGAGCCTTCCGGCCATGACTCCACCGCCAGCAGGCTCTCGCCCTTGTATTCGGGGAACAGGGCGCGGAAGTTCAGCCCGCCATCCTTGACCGGCTTGGAGGTGTCGTAGAGGTTGGGCGTGCCGGGATGCTTCATCCCCGGCGTCCCCCAGCACGGCCAGGGCAGGCCATAATAATCGCCGTCGCAGGGGCCGCCCACGGCGCGGAGCGTGGTCTTGTCGAAGGTCTGCTGGTTCTTCATATGCGCCTTGAGGCGCTCCGGCGACTGGCCGGTATAACCGATGGTCCAGGCGCCGCGGTTGATCTCACGCAGGATGTCCTCGATCACCGGCTCGTCACCCTCGACCTTGATGTGTTTGAGCAACTCGGCGGCATAGCCGAATTTCCTGGCGAACAGGTTCATGATCTCGTGGTCGGACTTGCACTCGAACATGGGCTTGATCACCCGCTCGCTCCATTGCAGCGAACGGTTGGAGGCGGTGCGCGAGCCGTCCACCTCGAACTGGGTGGCGGCGGGCAGCAGATAAACCCCGTCGGTGCGGTCGTGCAGCACCGCCGAGACGGTGGGATAGGGATCGATGATGACCAGGATATCCAGCTTCTCCATGGCCTTCTTCAGCTCGGGCTGGCGGGTCTGGGAATTGGGGGCGTGACCCCAATAGACCATGGCCTTGATGGGCTCGGGCTGGGCGATATTCTCCTTGGCCTCGTTGACGCCATCGAACCAGCGTGACACCGGGATACCGGGCGCTTCCATCAGCTCGGGAGTCTTGAAGCGGGCCTTGATCCACTCGTAATCCAGGTCCCAGACCCGCGCCCAGTGCTTCCAGGCCGGGGCGGCAAGGCCGTAATAGGCGGGCAGGGTGGTCACGTCCAAGCCCATATCGGTGGCGCCCTGGACGTTGTCGTGCCCCCGGAAGATGTTGGTGCCGCCGCCGGACACGCCGACATTGCCCAGAACCAGTTGCAGGTTGCAGTAGGCCCGGACATTGGCGTTGCCGATGGTGTGCTGGGTGCCGCCCATGCACCACACCACCGTGCCGGGACGATGGGTGGCCAGGGTATGGGCGACGCGTTTAAGCTGCTCGCCGGGAACACCGGTGACCCTTTCCACCTCGTCGGGGGTCCATCTGGCCACCTCGGCGCGGATCTGTTCCATGCCCCAGACGCGCTTGCGGATGAACTCCTTGTCCTCCCAGCCATTCTCGAAGATGTGCCAGATGATGCCCCAGATCAGCGGAATATCGGTGCCGGGGCGCAGGCGGACATATTCATCGGCATGGGCGGCGGTGCGGGTGAAGCGGGGATCGCAGACGATCAGCGGCGCGTGGTTCTCCTCCTTGGCCTTCAGGATGTGCATCATAGCTACCGGATGGGCCTCGGCGGCGTTGGAGCCGATGAAGAACATGGACTTGGAGTTATGGATGTCGTTGTAGGAATTGGTCATGGCGCCATAGCCCCAGGTCTGGGCGACACCGGCGACGGTGGTGGAATGGCAGATGCGGGCCTGATGATCGACGTTATTGCTGCCCCATAACGCAGCGAACTTGCGCATGAGATAGGCCTGTTCGTTGGAGAACTTGGCCGAGCCCAGCCAGTAGACCGAATCGGGGCCGGCGGATTCCCTGATCTTCAGCAGGCGGTCGCCGACCTCGTCGATGGCCTGCTGCCAGGAAATGCGTTTGTACTTTCCGCCCTCCAGCTTCATGGGATATTTCAGTCGGCGGTCGCCATGGGCGTGCTCGCGCACGGCCGCGCCCTTGGCGCAATGGCTGCCCAGGTTGATGGGGCTGTCGAAGGCCGGCTCCTGGCCGATCCAGACGCCGTTGGAGACTTCGGCATTGACGGTGCAGCCCACGGAACAGTGGGTACAGATGGCCCGCTTGACCTCGGTATTGGCATCGGGGAATTGCGGCACCGCCTCGGCCTTGCGCACGGTGCCGGCGGCCAGCCCTCCCGCCAGGGCCGCGCCACCGGCGGCCAGACCGGAACGCTTGAGGAATGCTCGGCGGTCGATGGTGCCGCCTGCCACCTGGGCCAAGCTCTCCGACAAGCGGCTCCGACCCGGCCGGCCATCGCTTTTCTTGATCAGCATGGGAAGCCTCCCTGGATATCAGAAGCTGGCCGCCTCATAGGCACGGCGTACATGCTCGGTTTCCTGATAACCGGCACCGGACCGGGTGCTGTCGGCGGTGTGGGCATCCGCCTTGGTCGCGATGACGCCCGCCGCCGAAGCTCCGGCGGCACCCGCCGACAGGGCTATTCCACCGAGGAATTTGCGGCGATTGAGCGCCGGTGCATCGGAGCGGTCGGTCATGAAGCTCTCCTTAATCCGCCATGGCGAAAGCCTGGGTTTCGATTTCGAGAAAGACGCGGCCCAACGTGCCCACCGCCTGATAAAGCCGCGACTGGGTATTGAATTCGAGATCGGCCATGAACCGGGGCAGCCAGGGCTGGACATGAGCCTCGTAGAATCGCTTCTGGGCACCCAGGTCCCGGGTTTCATCGAACAGGCCGGTGATAAGGCCCTGCATGATTTCCAGGACCGAGGCGGCGTGGTCCTCGGATTCCGACACGCCGGGCGAGGGCTCGACGCCAAGCCGGGCCATGTCGGCGCGCAAGGCGGCAAGCGGCTTCTCGTGGAGGAAACCCGTCAGGTACCACGAGGCGTAGGGTACCAATTCGCCACCAGTGACCCCGATAAACAGGGCCTGGAATTCCTCGGTGATCAGTGTCGGCACGGTGGCGTCGGCCGTGTTTGCCAGCCGTCCCAGCGCGCTGCCCAGCGGCGTGTCGTCGGCCTGGAGACGGCACAGGCGAGTCAGCAGGTCCTCGGGAGGCGGCGCCACCAGCAGGGTGGCCAGCAGGCCGTAAAGGCGGGCCCGCAGGAATTCTTCGTTGATGGCCTGATGCCGTATGGTTGCCGTGCCCATCTGTCCTCCCGGAGGTCCGCATCGTGGGCGGACTCTTAATTTTCTCCCTGACGGAGTGTTAGGGAGATCATCCATCGCGATGGTCCTACCAGTCAATCAAATCGGAAGTGGGTGGCAAGAAATCCATAAGCGATAGCCATAATTTTATTGTTGCAACGCAAACAAATGCTGTCTGCTGTTTTTTACATGTGTAAATTTTTTGCTGTCCCGTAAAAATCACACATTGGTGTCTTTCGCCGCATCCGTCTCTTCCGCCAGTTCGGCAGCGTCGAGCACGCCCTTGCCCAGGCGCCACGCGGTCTTTACCACTTCACTCCCCGCCGGTGTATTGTAGTCGAGGGTGTGCAGGTCCAGCGGGTCGGGGGCCATTAACACCGGATCGCTGGCCCACAATCTGTCCAGCGCCTGCTGACGCAATTCAGCCGGTACCCCGGCCCGAAGAAAGCCGGAATAGTCGGAGTCCTTGCCCAGGCTGGTGATGTCGGGCAGCGGGGGGGGAGGTGGTGGTTCTGCCGGTAAGTCCGGCGGTGGCTCGACGGCCGCCGCTTTTGCCTCACGCTTGCGCTTCGACCAACGCTCCAGAAATGGCGGATCGCTCATCGCCGTCCCTTCCCGACGAAGGCGCCGTCCACATCGGCGGTATCGCGGCGGCGTTTGCGCAGGGGCTCGTCGGGAGGGTGGCAGGCGCAGAAGCGCTCGATCCAGTCGCGTAGCCCGGCGGGCATGGGCAGGCCGTCAACCACGTCATCGCCGCTCTCGCTCATGGCCTGGGCCTCGTCGGGCGCGGCGGTGACCATGGCCACCCGCACCGGCTGGTCCGCATCTCCGCTCTTGCGCAGCACCACGTAGAGGCGGGGCTCCATGCCGGCCAGATTGTAGCGATAGCTGGCGAGGTCGGAACGGTGCAGGGTCAGCGTCGCGCCGGTGGCGAGGTAGTGCTCGAACTCCTCACCCCGTTCCAGCATCACCCAGGCGGGGGTCTGGGATGGCGCCTCGGGAATGACTTCCAGCGGCCGCCAGGAATCCCTGATCCAAGGCGTTGCGCCGTTGCGGCGCTCGATGGCCACCGCCAATCCTTCGTGGCGGGCCTCCAGCGGCGGCTCGGCCGGCAGTGAGCCGTCGAGGATCATACCGAGGCGAACCACGTCCTCCGGGGTGTTGACGTTGAAGAAAGGATCGTCGGGCGTGTCGGGCCAATCGACCAGGGCGACCCGATAGCGTTCGGTCCAGGCCTCGATCTTGCGCATACCCTCCTCCGCCACGGCGTGGCGCAACTCGGCGGCGAGGCGCACCGGCCACAGGGCGAAGACCGGATGGGTGCGGCTGCCGGTGCAGGCCATGGCCAGATCGGCGCCCTGGGTAGCGCGGGCGGCGGCCAGCCGCTCCACCAGATCAAGGGGAAAGATCGGGGTGTCGGCGGCGGCGCTGACCATCCATTCCACGTCGAGGGCATGGCTTGCCAACCATTCCAGACCGGTCAGTATACCGACCAGCGGCCCGCCATATCCCTCGATGACATCGGCCACCACCGGCAGGCCGAAGGCTTGGAAGCGGGCGGGATCGCCGTTGGCGTTGAGGACAAGCGGCGCCGCCTGGGGCCGCAGACGCGCGATGGTCCGCTCCAGCAGCGAGAGGCCGTCGATGGTGATCAGCGGCTTGTCGCCGCCGCCCATGCGCCGGGCCTGGCCGCCGGCCAGGATGAGGGCGGCTATGGCTCCGTCACTCATCGTCGCGGCTCCCCTTGCGGGACAGGTGTTCCGGCTCGTCGCCGGCCTGGGCGGGATCGGCGTCGAAAACGATGCGGTCGGGGCCGGACAGCGCCAGGAAGCGCTTGCCCTTGGCCCGGCCGATCAGGGTCAGCCCGGCCTTGCGCGCCAGATCCACCCCCCAGGCGGTGAAGCCCGAGCGCGACAGCAGCACGGGAATGCCCATCTGCACCGTCTTGATCACCATCTCGCTGGTCAGCCGCCCGGTGGTGTAGAGGCTCTTGCCGGCGGGTGAGAGGCCATGGCGAAACATATAGCCGGCGATCTTGTCCATGGCGTTGTGGCGGCCGACGTCTTCCATGTAGATCAGCGGCCGGTCTTCCTCGCACAGCACGCAGCCGTGGATGGCTCCGGTCTTGAGATAGAGGCTTGGCATGGTGTTGATGGCCTTTTGCAGGCCGTAGAGCCAGGAGGTGCGGAAGCGGGCATCGGGGTCGAGCCGGACGGTCTCGAATTTCTCCATGACGTCGCCGAATACCGTTCCCATGGCGCAGCCCGAGGTCTGAATCTTTTTCTTCAGCTTTTCCTCGTAATCGGTCTGGCGGACGGTGCGCACCACCACCGTCTCGATTTCGCCGTCATATTCGACGGCGCGAACCTCGTCGTCGGGTTGGAGCATGTTCTGGTTCAGCAGATAGCCCAGCGCCAGATATTCGGGATAGTCACCGATGGTCATGGCGGTGACGATCTCGCGGCCGTTGAGGAAGATGGTCAACGGCCGTTCGTTGATCACCGGCGCTTCGACGGCGCGGCCGGTCTGGTCAATGCCGGTCACCACCTGATAAAGGCGGCAATCATCGGGGGCGGGTCGGACCAGCATGCCTTTCATAATCGGACTCTGCCTCCTGGCATTCTTTGCCTCCTGGACTTTAGAGTATGCGCCCCAGCTCCCAGCTACAATGGGGCGGAAAACAAACAGGGACGCGATCCATGAAGGTCGGTGGCAAGCGGGTGCTGATGTGTTCGTGCGAGGGCTCGATGCCGCTGGACCCCAAGGCGGTGGCCGCCGCCCTGGGGACCGATCCGCCGGAGCGGACCTATCATCAACTCTGCCGTGCCCAGATCGAGTCCTATCGCGCCGAGTTGGCCGGTGGCGAGGACCTGCTGGTCTGCTGTGGCCAGGAGGCGCCGCTGTTCGCCGAACTGGCGGAGGCCGCCGGGGCCGAGCCGCCGCTCTGCGTCGATCTGCGTGATCGCGCCGGCTGGTCCGATCAGGCCCAGGCGGCGGCGCCCAAGATGGCGGCGCTGCTGGCCGAAGCGGTGTTGCCCATCGAACCGACACCCTCGGTGACCCTGGCCTCGGAAGGCCGTGTCCTGGTCCTTGGTCACGGCGAGAGGGTGCTGGAGGCGGTCCGGCGGCTGGGGAGGAGCCAGGCGGTGACCTGCCTGCTGCTGCCCGGCCACGACGCCGATCTGGTCCCGCCACCGGTTCGCGCCCTCGGACTGTTCCGAGGCCGGCCGCTGGCGGCGTCGGGCCATTTCGGCGCCTTCACAATCGAGGTCGCCGAGTTGGCGGGGGCTTCGCCATCGGTGCGCGGCGCCCTGGCCTTCGAGGCGGCGGTGGGTGAGCGCAGGCTGAGCGCCGATCTGGTCCTCGACCTCACCACCGGGCCGGCGCTGCTGGCGCCGCGCGATGGCTGGCTGCGGGTCGATCCCGCCGACGGCATGGGCTTCGAACGGGCGTTGGCCGAAATCGGCCAAATGGTGGGGGAGTTCGAGAAGCCGCGCTGGATCAGGATCGAAGCGGCACTCTGTGCTCATGCCCGGAACGGACAGATCGCCTGCACCCGTTGCCTCGACGTCTGTCCCAGCGGCGCCCTGCGGGCCCAGGGCGACAGCGTCCAGGTGGATGTTCATGCCTGCGGCGGTCATGGCGCCTGCGCCAGTGTCTGCCCCACCGGAGCCATCCGCTTCGACGTGCCGGCCGGCAACGGCCTTTATGCCCGGGTGGAGACTCTGTTGCGGACCTTCCGGGATGGCGGCGGCAAACGGCCAGTGCTGCTGGTCCACGATGGCGAGCATGGCGGCGAGGTGATCGCCGCCCTGTCCCGCTTCGGTGCCGGGCTGCCGGCCTCGGTGCTGCCGCTGGCGGTACCGGCGGTGGCGGCCCTGGGGCCGGAGCTGTTCCTGACCGCCCTGGCCAAGGGCGCGGCGCGGGTGGTGGCGCTGGCCGATCCCAAGCGGAAGGATGATCTCGCGCCGGTCACCGCCGCCGCCGCCCTGGCGTCCAAGGTGGCGGCCGGGCTTGGCTGGGCGGTTGACGTCCGGGTGCTGATCGCCAGCGATCCCGGCGAGCTGGCCATGGCACTGGCGGTGCCGACCTGCGGCACGGTGGAGCCCGCCGCCGAGTTCCTAGTGCTGGGCCACAAGCGTCAGACCCTGGCGCTGTCCCTGGCCCATCTCCATCGCCATGCTCCGAGGCCTGTGGACGTGCTGGCATTGGAGCCGGGCGATCCCTTTGGCGTAATCCTGGTGGATTCCGACAAGTGTACCCTGTGCATGGCCTGCGTCTCCGCCTGTCCGGCCAAGGCGCTGTCCGGCCATCCGGAAAAGCCGTCGCTGGGCCTGATCGAAGCCAACTGCGTCCAGTGTGGCCTGTGCCGGGTGACCTGTCCGGAAAAGGCGGTGACCCTGGTGCCGCGCCTCACCTTCACCGCCGAGGCCCGGGTCCGTCAGGTGCTGAAGGAGGAGGAGCCCTATCCCTGCATCCGCTGCGGCAAGCCCTTCGCCTCGAAATCGGTGATCGAGCGCATGGTCGAGCGCATGAACGGGCACTCCATGTTCGCCGCGCCCGGCAAGCTCGACCTGATCAGGATGTGCGAGGACTGCCGGGTCGTGGCCCAGTACGAACTGGAGGACGGCAAGCGCCCCCTGGCCGGCGCCGCGCCCAGGGTGACGCGCACCACCGACGATTACCTCCGGGAGCGCGACGGGAAGGGTTGATCAGTACGGCGTGCCGTCCTTGTGCAGGAAACGCCATTTGCCATCGGCACCCAGTTCGGCCGCGAGGTCGTCGTCGGGATAGACCACGCCGTCGCCGGGGCCGCGGTCACCGACTTCCAGATAGACAACGTCTGCGTCCGAGCGATTGGCCAACTGGTGGGCGTCTCCGGTTCCGCCCTTGAAGCCGGCGCACATACCGGCGCCCAGGACTGTTTCTCCGGAATCGGTGATGAGCGTCGGCGTGCCTTCGAGGATGTAGATGAACTCGTCCTGGCGGAAATGGGCGTGGCGAAGGGCGGAAACGCCTCCCGGCACCATCCGGGTGAGATTGACGCCGATATTGGTCAGACCGAACAGGTCGCCCAAGGGCCGCTTCTCGCGGCCGGCCATCATCGAGGCAAACGGTTCCGGATAGACGGAAGGGCGGGTCCTGGGCGGTGCCGTGGCGGCTTCGACGGCAACGAGGCGGGTGGCTTCGGTCATGCTCCCTCCCTTGGTCATGGCATTTCGCACAGCAGCCGGATGCCGATATTGTAGCTCCACACCCTGGCGTCGTTCTTGGCGCGGGCCGAAGCGCGTGACATGGCGGAGAAGTAGTACCAGGAGCCGCCCTTGATCACCTTGTCGCGGCAGGCTTCACCCTCGGGCGGTGGCGGAGTGGCGTGGTCCGGGGTCCAGCAATCGGCGGTCCATTCCCAGACATTGCCGTTCATGTCGAAGAGGCCCCAGGGGTTGGGCTTGAAGCTGGCGGCGGGCTTGGAGCCGTAGGGTGGTTCCGGCCCCAGGCAGTCGCGGCAATTGGCGTGACCGCTGCCGGCGGTATCGCCCCACCAGAAGCCGGACCTTGTCCCCGCCCGGGCGGCATATTCCCATTCCATCTCTGTGGGCAGGCGGCAGACGCGGCCGGAGCGGGCAGACACCCAGGCGGCATAGGCCCGGGCCTCGTCCCAGGTGATGTTGATCACCGGGCGTTTGCCCTTTCCCCAGCCGTGGTCATCCTGCCCGCCCTTGCAGCCGCCGTCATCGACACAGGCCTGCCACTGGTCGAAGGTGATTTCGGTGGCGGACAGGGCGAAGGGGCGATCAATGCGGCGGGAAACGGCGGGATGCTCCGCCTTGGCATAGGCCTTGTCGTCGCCCATGACGAAGGCGCCGGCCGGCACCACCACCATGGGCGGGCAGTCGGGGCAGGGAGGGGGCTCCTCGGCCGCCCAGGCTGGGGGAGTGGCCAGGAGGGCCAGCAGGACGGTGACGGTTGCCCTCACATTCCGGGCTCGTGGTTGACGCCCCAGCCGAAGCCGCATCCGGTTTCCGGCTCCTCGCCCGGCTCGGCGAAATAGGGGCCGATGGCCGCCCAGGCGGCGGTCGAGGCGCTGGCGTGGTCGGGAAACTGGCCCATGGGGGAATGGATGGAACTGGAGAGATAGTATCCCACCACCTCGACCTCACCGACCACGAACACCACTTCGCCCTTGGGCAGGGCCAGTTTGCGGCGCGACCCCGGTTCCACCCCGTCGAGGGCGTTGGCGGGATCGACCGGCAGCAGCATGAAATTCATGAACCACGGCGTCACCAGGATGCCGGCCAGCCAGCCGTTCCAGGGACGGAACCCCACCGCTTCGACCTGAAGGGCCGGATTGTAGAGGCCGAGATCCTTCATCCGCTCCTCGCCGATCATGCGGAAGGTGGTGACCAGGGTCTGGATGCGGGCTTGCTCGGCGGGGCTCAGGGGATCGGCCATGGAGGTCTCCTCGGTGAAGGGCCAGGGATGGTAGCCCAGCCGGTCCGGCTGGCAAAGGCCCAGCTATGGATTGCATTTCCATGGCGGGATCGGCTAACACTCTCAGCCATCAAATGACGGGAAAATCCCGCCGCGATGGAGAGGGAAGACATGCCGTATACGAGGATCACGCTCACCCACTTCCTGTTGCAGGAACAGCGCCGTCTGGGTGGTTCCGGGGTGTTCACCGCCCTGATGACCGACATCATCTTCGCCTGCAAGATGATCTCCCACGCGGTCAATCGCGGCGCGCTGGCCGGCAATCTCGGCGAGGCCGGGGCGGAAAACGTCCAGGGTGAGGAGCAGAAGAAGCTCGACGTGCTGGCCAATGACATCTTCCTGCACATGAACGCGCTGGGCGGCAATTACGCCGGCATGGCCTCGGAAGAGCTGGAAGACGTCCATGTGGTCAAGGGCGGCGCCGACGGCAAATACGTGCTGCTGTTCGATCCGCTGGACGGTTCCAGCAACATCGACGTCAACATCTCGGTCGGCAGCATCTTCTCCATCCTCAAGCTGCCCGAGGGCTGCAACACCATCTCCGAGGCCGCCTTCCTTCAGAGGGGCGTCAAGCAGGTGGCCGCCGGCTATGCCCTCTACGGCTCCTCGACCATGATGGTGCTGACCACCGGCAGCGGCGTCAACGGCTTCACGCTGGACAACAATGTCGGCATGTTCCTGCTGACCCATCCCAACATGACTATTCCAGCCGAAACCAAGGAATTCGCCATCAACGCATCGCGCGCCCGCTTCTGGGAGCCGCCGGTGAAGCGCTATGTGGAGGAATGCCAGGCCGGCAAGACCGGTCCGCGCGGCAAGGACTTCAACATGCGCTGGGTCGCCTCCATGGTGGCCGAGGTCCATCGCATCCTGTGTCGCGGCGGCGTCTTCCTCTATCCCGCCGATGCCGAGAACATCAAGAAGGGCGGCAAGCTGCGCCTGATGTACGAAGCCAATCCCATGTCCTTTATCGTCGAGCAGGCCGGCGGCCTCGCCACCACCGCCCGCCAGCGCATCATGGACCTGGACCCCACCCATCTGCACCAGCGGGTGCCGGTGATCCTGGGCTCCAAAGCCGAGGTCGAGCGCATCGACGCCTACCACGCCGAGTTCGACGGGAAGTGATCCGGGGCGGGGCGCTGCCTTCGGAGAACTCGGAGGCTAGCGGCACCCCGCAGAAAACGGCGGAAAACCTTGTGTTTGGAACGGCAAGAAATGCCATTCCGAGTCATTGCGGCACCCATTCCGGTTCAAATGAACCTAAGAGCACTGTTCTGAGCCTTTTGAGGAAGGCAGAAAAATGCCCCGGTCGGAGCCAACGACCGGGGCGGTTTTCGTGATGCACAGTCGGGCTGTCCGACAAGAAGAGGTATAGCACACCCAAAAACAAATTTGCAGTTGGAGTCCACTGACCCCGAATTTACTTCGTCCGTGACTGTGTTACCGTTCACGAGCCCGAGCCAGGGCGTGCACAGTTACAGGCCGATGCCATCAACGCCACTCTCGCGTCTTGTGTCGGCCCCGTCAGGGGTTCCGTCGTGTCGTCCATCACCATCCTCACTGACCAAGATCACCGGCTCTGCAAGACGGTCACGCTCCAGGGTGTCCAAGCCTACGGCAATGCCTACCTCTACGACGTAAACGAAGCCGACTTCGACGGCATCACCGGCCTCTCGGGACTGCTGACCAGCCTGGAAGCCCAGCACCATAGCTGCGTGATCCGTGGCCTTGGCCCTGACCGAGCTGCGGTTGCCAGTGTGATCGCGATGGTGGGCCGGTCGGCGGGCACATGCTGGTCGTTGTCCACCAACTGGAACTCACCGACGGTTTCGACTAGGGCTTTAGACATTAGGCGCTCCTCCAAGATAACCAGGAGGTTTCGGCCCAAGTTGGGCCGAAACCTCCCTGTCATCAGCCCTTAGGCGGTGAAGGCTGTCGCCCAGGTCTTGGTGGTGCCTGTGCCAAAACCCACAGTAGACAGTCCTCGCAATCCCTCTATGGTTGGTGGATTGGGTGATTTTCTGGGGGGATTATGAAAAAGTTATGTCTCGGGCTATTGCTCGTCGCCACGCTCACCGCCTGCGCTCCCCAGATGGTATGGAACAAACCTGGGGCTACCCAACAGGACTTCGCCCGCGACTCCTACCAGTGTGAAAAGGACATGCGCCAAAGCAACTACTTCGGCGGTGGCATCGCTGGGGCGATCAATGCTCAGGAGTTCCAGAAGCGATGCATGGTGGCAGCCGGGTGGACGCTTCAGAGGGACCAGCCAAGCCTCACCTATCGTGATGACAACCCTGCGGCTCTCGCCGCCCGCCCTGCCGTCCCCACAGTTCACTACGACGTGAGGTGTCGGCTACCAAGCCAACCCCAACCCGGTTTTTTCAAGTCCATCGACGCATGCACAGCTGCTGGTGGAACTGTCCTCAACTAGTTCTGGCCGGGGTCATCACAATGAAAGTATCTCCTCTAGCTGCTATCGCCACCGTGCTCCTCCTCACCGGCTGCGCCCAACCCACAACTTGGGTCCGCCCAGGCGCGACCAGCCAGGACTTCGACCGGGACAGCTACCAATGTGAGAAGGACATGCGGCAGAGCAACTATTTCGGCGGCGGGATCGGTGGCGCAATCGCCGCCCAGGACTTCCAGAAGCGGTGCATGAGGGCGGCGGGGTGGTTAGAGGCAACCGCCTCAGCCTCCACCCCCCTGGTAACCTGCAAAAGCCCAAGCGGCTACACCTTCCGCAATAGCAAAGACGGTTGTGCCGCGATGGGCGCGGAAGTGCTCGCCCCCTAGCACTTCCGCTCGCACGCCAAGCACTGCTTATCCTGCGCCCACCGCTCCCGCGTCCGAGCAGCCATGGCCTCCATATCACCAATATGGTCCATGTCCAGGCCCGGCGGGGTCACGCGATCCCACAGGAGATCGGCCACAGCCCGACCGAGCCTCGCCCCGCCCAAGCCCCCCTGCGACTCCGCTGGAGGGCCTTTCTGTCGGTGAGCCACTCACCCGCCTGAGACATCCGTCCACCGCCTCCCTGGCCTCCAGGGGAGTCCGCGCAGCATCGCCCCAGCGCGGCGGATGACCGGGGAGGTGAGCGAGAGGCGAGGTTTATGGCGCAAGGCCACGTGCCTGAAGGGGGGGAACGAGAAAGGGCCGGAGGCCACTGTGCCGGGTGACCTGCCGTGGAACTTTCATCCAGCCATGGGTAGAGTCCGAGCCGAAGTTACGCCGTTTGGCGCGGGTTGAGCAATGGGGGCAGGTTCGGAGCCCGGGACGGGCGGA
>Ga0265313_10002116_pt1 | contig 17665 bp, 15 predicted proteins | sample 4123metaG_FD_203122 | JGI IMG/M metagenome (GOLD analysis project Ga0265313, IMG submission 203122) | Rhizosphere microbial communities from Carex aquatilis grown in University of Washington, Seatle, WA, United States - 4-1-23 metaG | ecosystem: Host-associated > Plants > Roots > Rhizosphere >...
GGGCGAACTGGCGCTGCCGGAGAACGAGCCGGGCAGCTCCATCATGCCGGGCAAGGTCAACCCAACCCAGTGCGAAGCAATGACCCAGGTCTGTGTCCAGATTTTCGGCAACAATGCCGCGCTGACATTCGCCGACAGCCAGGGTCATTTCGAGCTCAACGTCTACAATCCGGTGATGGCCTATAATTTCCTGCAGTCGGTCAAGCTGATGTCCGATGCGGCGGTGAGCTTCACCAACAATTGCGTGGTGGGGATCGAGCCGCGGCTGGACAATATCAAAGCCGGGCTTGAGCGTTCGCTGATGCTGGTGACGGCGCTGGCGCCAAAGATCGGTTACGACAATGCCGCCAAGATCGCCAAGACCGCGCACAAGAAGGGCACTACCCTGAAGGACGAAGCGGTGGGCGGCGGCTATGTCACGGCGGAGGAATTCGACCGCCTGGTGCGGCCGGAAGACATGATCGCGCCGCGATAGCGTGACCACCAGCCGCATCATTGCCGCGCCAGGGCATTACATCATCCGCGACGAGAAAAGCGGCAAGGTCAGCTATTGGCAGGGCGAGTATCACCAGAGCGCCGCCGACGGCGCCGGCATCTCCACCGCCGATTATATCCACGCCATGCATTTCTTCCTGGCCCAGGTTCAGGCGAAGGAAGTGCTGATGATCGGCTGCGGCGGCGGTACTTTGGCGACCATGTTGACGCGCGGCGGGGTGAAGGTGACGGTGGTCGATCTGCACCGCTTCAGTTTCGCCATCGCACGCAAATATTTCGGGCTGCCGAAGAACGTCGCCTGCCATGTCGGTGACGGCATCCAATGGCTGAAGTGCCACCGCCGCCGCTACGACGCCATCGTGCTGGATGCCTTTGGCAAGAACGGCATGCCGGAAGCTTTCATGCGCGGCGCCTTCTTCAGGCTGGCGAAAGCCCGGCTGAAATCGCGCGGCGGACTGTTCCTGATGAATGTGATCGTCGCTGATGACGATGACCGCACGCCTGATCGATTGGTGCGGCTGATGCGGCGGCAATGGAGCCGGGCGCGCCTGCTCGACACCGATGGCTGGACGGACCGCAATGCCGTGATCGCGGCGGGCGCGGTGGCGAAGCTGAAAAAGCCGAAAGTGCTGCTGCCGCCGCGCCCCGGTGGTGGCAACCTGTCGCGGCAACTCGATATCCTGGATTGGCGGCCCATAAGAATGGGAGAAGGTCGATGAGCCTGAAGAAAAAGTCCTTCTCCCTTTCCGGCCATCGCACCTCAGTGGCGCTGGAAGAGGAGTTCTGGGCGGTGCTGGAAGACGCGGCGAAGGGCGGGACCATGGCGTCGCTGGTCGGACAAATCGATGCCCAGCGCGGCGCGCGCCCGCTGGCCAGTGCGCTGCGCCTGCATGCCCTTGCCCTGGTTCGAAGCCAGACCTAGCTTCACGCCATGGCCGAACTCATCAACCTGCGCCGCGCCCGCAAGGCCAAAGCCCGCGCCGAAAAGGACAAGGCGGCGGAAGCCAACCGTGTTGCCCATGGAACCCCGAAGTCGCTGCGTAAGCTGGACGCGGCGCGCAAGGATCAAACCTCGCAGCGCCTTTCCGGCCACAAGCTGGAAAAGAACGAGTCGGATAATTAGGTGGGATTTGCCCACTCCCCGTTCTAATATCGTTCTCATGCCCCTCGAATCCGTGTTTTTGCCATGAGCGGTTATTCCGATCCGCTGGATGCCGCCTTTGGCGGCGACACCAGCCCGTCAGTGCCGCGCGAACCTGTCTATCTCGCCGGCCTCAATCCGGAGCAGCGCCTGGCGGTGGAAACGCTCGACGGCCCGGTGCTGGTGCTGGCCGGCGCCGGCACCGGCAAGACGCGGGTGCTGACCACGCGCCTGGCGCACATCCTCGCCACCCGCCGCGCCTGGCCGGGGCAGATTCTGGCCGTCACCTTCACCAACAAGGCGGCGCGCGAGATGAAGGAGCGCATCGGCGCCCTGATCGGCGGCGTGGTCGAAGGCATGGCCTGGCTGGGCACCTTCCATTCCATCGGCGCGCGGATGCTGCGCCGCCATGCCGAACTGGCGGGGCTGAAAAGCAATTTCACGATTCTCGACACCGACGACCAGTTGCGCCTGATGAAGCAGCTGATCGAGGCCGAAGGCGTTGACGAGAAGCGCTGGCCCGCCCGTACCCTGGCGGCGATGATCGACGGCTGGAAGAATCGCGGCTTGCGACCCGATGACGTCAATGACGGCGAGGGCCAAGGCTATGCCTTCGGCAAGGGCAAATTGCTCTACCGCCAGTATCAGGAGCGGTTGAAGGCGCTGAACGCCGCCGATTTCGGCGACCTGCTGCTGGAGGTGCTGCACATATTGCGCAGCAATCCCGACATCCTGGCCGATTACCGCGACCGCTTCCGCTACATGCTGGTGGACGAGTATCAGGACACCAATGTCGTGCAGTATCTCTGGCTGAAGCTGCTGGCCAGCGCGTCAGGCAATGTCTGCGTCGTGGGCGATGACGACCAGAGCATCTATGCCTGGCGCGGGGCGGAAGTCGAAAACATCCTTCGCTTCGAGCGCGATTTTCCCGGCGCCAAGGTGGTGCGGCTGGAGCGCAACTACCGTTCCACCTCCGTGATCCTGGGCGCCGCCTCCGGACTTATTGCAGCGAACAAAGGTCGTTTGGGCAAGACGCTGTGGACCGAAGGCGACGCAGGCGAGAAGATCAAAGTCGAAGGCGTTTGGGACGCCGAGGAAGAAGCCCGCAACGTCGCCGCCGAGGCGGAAAATCTGCACCGCCAAGGTCACCTCTATCACCAGATGGCGATTCTGGTGCGCGCCTCGTTCCAGATGCGGGAGTTCGAGGATCGCTTTATTTCGCTGGGCCTGCCCTACCGCGTCATCGGCGGCCCGCGCTTCTATGAGCGGCAGGAAGTGCGCGACGCCATGGCCTATCTGCGCCTGATCGCGCAGGGCGATGACGACCTGGCTTTCGAACGCATCGTCAACAAGCCCAAGCGTGGCATCGGCGACGCATCTGTGGCGTCGCTGCATACCTATGCCCGCGGAAGGTCTCTGCCGCTTTTGGCGGCGGCGCGGGAGATCGCCGACACCGACGAACTGCCGCCCAAGGCGCGCAAGGCCCTGGGCGAGCTCACCGCCAATTTCGCCCGCTGGACCGAGACGGCCAAGGTGCTGCCGCATGCCGAACTAGCCGAAATGGTGCTGGAGGAGAGCGGCTATACCGACATGCTGAAGGCCGACAAGTCGGCCGAAGCGCCCGGCCGGCTGGACAACCTCAAGGAATTCGTCCGCTCGATGGAAGCGTTCGAAAGCCTGGCCGGTTTCCTGGAGCATGTCTCGCTGGTGATGGAGATCGCCCAGGATGAAAGCGGCGACCGCATCAATCTGATGACCCTGCATGCCGCCAAGGGGCTGGAGTTCGACACCGTGTTCCTGCCGGGCTGGGAGGAAGGCCTTTTCCCCTCGCAGCGGACCATGGACGAGAGCGGGTTGGCGGGGCTGGAGGAAGAGCGCCGCCTGGCCTATGTCGGGCTGACGCGGGCCAGGAAGCGGGTGCGCGCCAGCTTCGCCGCCAACCGCCGGGTGCATGGAAGCTGGCAGAGCGCCCTGCCCTCGCGCTTCCTCAAGGAAATCCCCGAAGCCCATGTCGAGACGGTGATGGACGACGGCTTCTATGGCGGGGCGGCGGCGTTCCGCGACAATGCCGGTGGCGCTTCGTTCGCCAGCACCTATGATTCACCGGGCTGGAAGCGCGCCCAGGCCAACCGCGCCGCGCCCGGCTATGCCCGGCCGCGTCCGCCCATGATCGAGGCGCAGGCTTACAGCGTGCAGACCTCCGACCCCGGCGCCTCAGCCTATGCCCAAGGCGATCGCATCTTCCACCAGAAATTCGGCTATGGCCGGATTCTGTCCGTAGAAGGCAACAAGCTCAGCGTCGCCTTCGACAAGGCGGGCGAGAAGAAGGTGATCGACCAGTTCGTCAGTCGGGCCTGATGTTACTGAACATGCAACGTCGCTAGCACGAAGACGCCGTCGCTGACGGCCTTGTGCGGCAGGCCCTTGGGCACAAAGATGAAGTCGCCCGCCTTCATCGGATGATCGGCGTCGCCCGCCATATCGTCGCCGTCGATATTGGCGCCGGTGTCCTTCGGGTTGGTCACGGTGCCGCCGGTGGGAATGTTGCCCTCTCCCGCGATGACATACATGAACTCGCCATCATTCTTGTGCACCGAGGCGATACCCTTGGGCGAGCGATATTCCAGCCCCACCCGGATTCCACCCAGCGCCAGCAGCGTGTCGCCGCCAAAGAAGCGCGCGCTGGCCGGCACCGCTGCCCGAGCCTTCTCGATCATCGCCGGAATGTCGGCAGCATGGGTGATCAGCTTGGGCGCGCCACCGCGCCCGGCCGGCGCCGCCGCATGCGGGATCAGCATGGTCGCCAGCACCAGGGCACCGCCATCGGGCAGCAGCAGGTGCGGCACGTTCTCCGGCACCAGGATAAAGTCGCCCTTGACGATGTGCTGGGGCGTGCCGCCGTCGATGCCGCTGCCGGTGATGCTGTTGCCGTTGGGGGCGGAGGCCCCCGCCAGCGTGCCGCCGGTGGTGAGCGTCGCCGCCCCGTCCAGCACGATCATGATTTCGGCATGCGCCGGATGCACGGCGGCGGGCGCCTTGCCCACCCGGTGCTCCAGGCTGAGTGTATAGCCCGGCGCGCCGAGGATGGTCTCATGCACATTGGGCTGTCTGTTCTGTTCCATCACCGCCTTGGCCGACAGCGCCTGCACCTGTGCGGCGCTGATGATGGTTGCGGGCGCAGGTGCCTGCGCCAGAGCCGGAAGAGAAAGCGCCGCCAACGCGGCGGCGAGAACAAGTTTCTTCATGGCATTCCCCTATTGCGCCGTCATCGGCATGTGCAGCGTCACCGAGACAAAGCGCCCGCCCTGCACGTCGGTAACCCAGTGCGGCGTGCCCGCAGGCACCAGGATATAATCGCCCTTCGCCAGTTTGCGTGGCACGCCGCCTGTAACCGAGGTGCCGGAAAGATTGGTGCCGTTGGCCTTGGGATTCACCAGTGTGCCGCCCATCACCATGGTGCAGCCGCCATCCACCACATAGATCAGCTCGGCCTGCACCGTATGCACCGAGGGCGCCGTGGCGCCGGTGCGGTATTCGAGCTGCACCGGATAAGGACCGACCGTGGCCAAAACCTCCACTGTGTTGGTGTCGTCGCCCTTGTGCTCGGCCTTGGCCTTGGCCATGGCCTGGTCCACATCGGCAGCGGAGGCATAGAGTTTCGGAGGAGCCTGGCCGAAAGCCGGCATAGCGGCGCAAAGCAACGCAGCGGCGAGCAGAATTCGCTTCATGGTTTCCCCCGTCATTGACGCCCCAAGACTAGCACGGCATACCCCGGCCATGACACACCCCCCGCTGTGGAAAGCCTCCATCGCCTTGAGGAAGGAAGAGGCCTCCGACGCCGCCGCGGCGCTTGAGCTGGAAGGCAGCGCCCAGGCCGTGCTGATCGCCGAGGAACCGTTTGCGGACGAGGCGGTGGTGGAAGCTCTGTATACCGAAGAACCCGATGCCGCTTTTCTTTCGCGCGTGGCGGGCCGCGCCGTCATGGTGGCGCCCCTGCCCGACCAGGACTGGATAAAGCTCTCGCAGGAAGGCCTCCCGCCGGTTCGAGCCGGGCGCTTTTTCGTCTATGGCGCGCATGACGCCGGCCAGGTGCCGCATGGCGTGATCCCGATGCGGATCGAGGCCGGGCTGGCCTTCGGCACCGGCCATCACGAGACCACGGCGCTCTGTCTTTCCGTGCTGAGCGATCTGGCGCGCGGGCGGGCGTCGTTCCGGCATGTACTGGATCTCGGCACCGGCACCGGCCTGCTGGCCATCGGCGCGGCGAAGCTGTGGAAGCTGCGGGTGCTGGCGTCCGACATCGACCCGGTGGCGGTCACGGTGGCGAAGGAGAATGCCCGCGCCAATGGTGTGGCGCCGCTGGTTCTGGCGGCGGTGGCCGACGGGCTGGACAATCCGCTGCTGGCGCGCGGCGCGCCCTATGACCTGATCATCGCCAACATCCTGGCCGGGCCGCTGACGCGCCTGGCCCCTGCCATCACCCGCGCCCTGGCGCCGGGCGGTACGCTGCTGCTTTCCGGGCTGTTGCGGAACCAGGAAAAGCTGGTGACGAGCTTCTATCCCCGCCTGCGCCTGCTGGGCCGCCGCCGCATGGGGCCGTGGAGCGCGCTAGTGTTCGAGAAGCCCTAGCGCTAGGCTTGCGCCATGAACAAGCATGTCTCCTTCCAGAGCTTTGACGAGGTTTCCGACAAGGCGCAATGCGCCCCGCGCCTTGCCGCCCTGCGGGCCGAACTGAAGGCGCGCGGGCTGGACGGTTTTGTCGTGCCGCACAGCGATGCGCAGCAGGATGAATATCTGGCGCCGCGCGACGAGCGCCTGGCCTGGCTGACCGCCTTCACCGGTTCGGCCGGTGCGGCGGTGGTGCTGGCCGACAAGGCCGCGGTGTTCGTCGATGGCCGTTATACACTGCAGGTGAGGAACCAGAGCGATCTGGCGCTGTTCGAGCCGCGCGATCTGGTGGCGGAAGGACCGCAAGGTTGGATACCGGGCAATCTGGCGCGCGGCGCCAAGCTGGGCTTCGATCCCTGGCTGCACACTGCCAACGGCGTGGCGCATCTGAAGGCCGCGGCAGAGAAGGCCGGCGCGACGCTGGTGGCGATGGAAAGCAATCCGATTGACGCGGTGTGGCAGGATCAGCCGCCGCAGCCCATGGCCAAGGCCGTGCCGCACGCCTTCAACCTGTCCGGCGAACAGGCCGATGCCAAACGGCTGCGGTTGGCGGAAAGCCTGAAAGCGCATGGCGCGCAGGCGGCGGTGATCACATTGGCCGACAGCGTCTGCTGGCTGCACAATATTCGCGGCGGCGACCTGCCGCACACGCCATTCGCGCTGGGGCTGGCTATTCTGCATGACGACGCCACCAGCGATCTGTTCCTGGCCAAGGAGAAACGCAGCCCGGAACTGAGCGCCCATCTGGGCAATGCCGTGCGATTGCGCGATCCCGAAGAATTTGAAGCGGCGCTCGATGCCCTGAAGGGCAAAGTGGTGCTGGCCGATCCCGCCGCTGCCGCCAGCGCCATCTTCGACCGCCTCTCGCGCATGGGGGCGAAGATATTGCGCGCGCCCGATCCCTGCCTGCTGCCCAAAGCCTGCAAGAACCCGCTGGAAATCGAAGGCATGCGAAAAGCGCATCTGCGTGATGGCGCGGCGCTGTCGAAATTCCTCGCCTGGTTTTCGGTGGCCTCGGCCGACGGCAGGCTGACCGAGATCGAAGCGGCCGAGGCGCTGGAAGGTTTTCGCGCCGCCACCGGCTGCCTGAAGGACCTGTCGTTCGATTCCATCACCGGCGCGGGCAGCAATGGCGCCATCGTGCATTACCGGGTGACGCGTTCGACCAACCGCACCATCGGGCGCAATGAGATGTTCCTGCTGGACAGTGGCGCACAATATCCCGACGGCACCACCGACGTCACCCGCACCATCATGGTGGGCGAAGCGACGGCGGAGATGAAGGACCGCTTCACCCGCGTGCTCAAGGGCCATATCGCCCTGGCGACGGCGCACTTCCCCGAAGGCACCATTGGCATGCAGCTCGATTCCTTCGCGCGGCGGCCGTTATGGGAGGCGGGACTGGACTATGACCATGGCACCGGGCACGGCGTCGGCTCGTATCTTTCGGTGCATGAGGGGCCGCAGAACATCTCCAAGCGGCCGGTGCAGCAGGCGCTGCTGCCGGGCATGATCTGTTCCAACGAGCCGGGCTTCTACAAGACTGGCGAATACGGCATCCGCATCGAGAATCTGGTGGTGGTGAGCGAGTTGCGCGACCTGGGCGGCGAGCGCAAAATGATGGGCCTCGAGACCCTGACCCTGGCGCCGATCGATCTGAATCTGGTCGATCCCGACTTGCTGACGGCGGAAGAACGGGAATGGCTGAACCTTTATCACGCCCGCGTGCGCGAAAGCCTGTCACATCTGCTGGATGAGGAAGCCCGCGCCTGGCTGGACCGCGCGACGGTGGCGATTTAAGCGATCAATTTCAGCCACGCATCTTCGTCCATCACCTGGACATTGTGCTTCTGCGCCTCTTTCAGCTTGGAGCCGGCGCCCGGCCCCGCCACCACGATATCCGTTTTCGCGGAAACCGAGCCTGAAACCTTGGCGCCAAGCGACTCGGCCCGCGCCTTGGCTTCCTGCCGCGTCATCTTCTCCAGCGTGCCGGTGAAAACCACGGTCTTGCCGGAAACCGGCGAGGTCATTGATGGGGCCGCCATCGGCGTCACGGCGAGCCAGGCCAGCAGCCGGTCAAGCGCCTTCACATTGTGTTTCTCTTCGAAGAAGTCATGGATTGCCTCGGCCACCACGCCGCCCACGCCTTCGATATGCTGCAATTCCTCCAACGCGTTGTCGGCCTTCATGCCCTCAAGGAACGCCTTGAGGGTCATGTAATGACGGGCGATGACGCGGGCCGTGGTCTCGCCGACATGGCGGATGCCCAAGGCGTTGATTAGCCGGTCCAGCCCGATGCGGCGGCGCGCCTCAATGGCGGCCATCAGGTTTTCGACCTGCTTGCCCTCGCCCTCTTCATCCTTCTTCTTCGCCTTCTTGACCGGCTCCTTGCCTTCGGCGGCGCGGCGCTCCTCGCTCAAGGTGGCGCGATGCTCGGCCAATACCTTGGCCACCTTTTCCGGCTTTTCGGTCAGGGCGAAGATGTCGGCGGGTTCCTTCAGCAGGCCCCGGTCATGGAACAACTCGATCAGGGTGCCGCCCAACCCCTCGATGTCGAAACCGTCGCGGGCGACGAAATATTTCAGCCGCTCCACCGTCTGGGCGTCGCAGATCAGGCCGCCGGTGCAACGGCGGTCCACGTCCATCTTGCCGGTTTTCTCGTCCACCTCGCGCACGGCGTGGCTGCCGCAGATCGGACAGCGGTCAGGAAACTTGTAGGGCTTGGCGTTCTTCGGCCGTTTCTCCAGCAGCACCGTCACCACCTGCGGAATGACGTCGCCGGCGCGCTGTATCACCACCGTGTCGCCGATGCGGGCATCGAGCCGCTCGATCTGGTCTTCATTGTGCAGGGTGGCGTTCTGCACCACCACACCGCCCACCGTCACGGGCTTCAGCCGCGCCACCGGCGCCAGCTTGCCGGTGCGGCCGACCTGGATCTCAATGTCTTCCAGCACCGTCTCGGCCTGCTCGGCGGGAAATTTGTGGGCGATGGCCCAGCGCGGCGAGCGGGAAACGAAGCCCAGCCGCTCCTGCAGCTTGAGGCTGTCCACCTTGTAGACCACGCCGTCTATGTCATAGCCCAGCTTGGCGCGCTTGGCGGCGATGCCTTCATAGAATTTCAGCACCTGCGCCAGCGTCTCGCAGCGCTTGACCAGCGGATTGACGACGAAGCCGTAAGCCTGGAACTTCTCCAGCATCGCCCTCTGGCTATCGGCGGGCAGTTCGGAAATTTCGCCCCAGGTATAGGCGAAGAAATTCAGCGCCCGCCCCGCGGTGATGGATGGATCAAGCTGACGCACCGAGCCGGCGGCGGAATTGCGCGGATTGGCATAGGTCGGCTTGCCGTCTTTTTCTTGCCGCCGGTTCAACGCCTCAAAGCCCTTATGGGTTATGTAGACCTCGCCGCGCACCTCCAGCACTTTCGGTGGCTTGCCTTTCAGGCGCAGCGGAATGTCGGAAATGGTTCGCAGATTGGCAGTGATGTCTTCGCCTTCGGCGCCATCGCCACGCGTGGCGCCCTGCACGAATACGCCGTTCTCATAACGCAGGCTGGCGGAAAGCCCGTCAATCTTGGGCTCGGCGGTGACGGGAACAGCATCGTCTTCCTTCATTCCCAGGAAGCGCCGCACGCGCGCCAGCCATTCGCCCACATCCGTGTCGTCGAAGGCATTGTCCAGCGACAGCATGGGAACGCGGTGCACCACTTTGCCGAATTTCTCGGATGCCTTGACGCCAACGCGGTGGCTGGGGCTGTCGGGCCGCACCAGCAGGGGAAAGCGCGCCTCGATCTCGGCATTGCGGCGGCGTAGCGCGTCATAATCGGCATCGCTGGCCGTGGGCGCATCCTCGCGATAATAGCGGCGGTCATGTTCGGCGATTTCCTTCGCCAGGCGGTCGAGCTCCTTTTCCGCCTCGACGGAAGAAAGCTTCTCGACGGATTTGGTGCTCACGCCCGCTTCCGCTGCTTTTTCGCGGCGGTCGCGTCCGATCCCTGAGGACGCGACGCTTCGGCCATCAGGCGTTTCGCGGCGGCGCGGGCCTCGTCCGTGACGGCGGCGCCGGAAAGCATGCGGGCGATTTCCTCCAGCCGCTCGCCCTCGTCCAGCATTTCGATTTTCGTCCGATCCTTGGCGCGGCTGATACGGAAATGCCGCGCGGCGCGGGCCGCCACCTGCGGCGAATGTGTCACCAGCAGCACCTGCGTGTTCTCGGCCAGGCGCTGCAGCCTTTCGCCCACCGCATCGGCCACCGCGCCGCCGACGCCGCGATCGACCTCGTCGAACACCATGGCGGCGGGCGCGGAAGCCCCCGCCAGCGCCACCTTCAGCGCCAGGGAGAAACGCGCCAACTCGCCGCCCGAGGCGATCTTCGACAAGGACCCGAAAGACGCGCCTTCCACCGTGGCGATCTCGAACAGCACCCGCTCCGCGCCCGAAGCGCCGCCCTCGGCCAGCTTCTCCAACGCGACGCGGAAGCGGGCATGGCCCAGCTTCAGCGGCGCCAGTTCGGCGGCGACGGCGCTTTCCAGCCCGCGGGCGGCGGCGGCGCGCGCCTTGGTGAGCGCGGCGGCGGCGGCATCATAAGCTAACTGCGCGGCGGCAACGGCGGCTTGCGCCTTTTTGATCTGATCGCCGCCGGAAACCAGCGCTTCTTCCTTCTGGCGGTATTCTTCCGCCAGCGCCGGCAGCGCCTCCGGCGTCACGGCGTATTTGCGGGCCAGGGCGCGCAAGGCGAACAACCGCTCCTCGGCCCTTTCCAGCACGCCGGTGTCGGTGTCCAGGCGCGTCAGCAGCGAATCCAGCTCCCGCCGCGCTTCCTCGGCCAGGGCATAGGCCTGTTCCAGCGCCGCTTCCGCAGCCAGCGTCAGCGGCCGTGCTTCCGGCGAAAGGCGCGAAACCCGCTTCAGCGCCTGCGCCAACTGGCTTTCGGCGCCACGCTCGCCTGACAGCGCTTCGGACGCGGCGGAAATCTCCTCCCCCAGCTTCGAGGCGTTCATCATCAGGGCGCGCTCGGCCGCCAGCTTTTCCTCTTCGCCCGCCTGCGGCGCGAAATCGGAAAGTTCGCGGGCGGCGGCGCGGATGAAATCCGCTTCGGCGGCAGCCCTGGCCGCCAGCGCCTTCAATTCCTCTGCCTTTGCCTTCGCCGCCGCCAGTGCCGCATGGGCCTCAGCCACCTTCGCCGTGTCGATGCCGCCGAAATCGTCCAGCAGGGCGCGGTGGGTGGCGGTGTCGAACAAGCCGCGATCATCCTGCTGGCCATGGACTTCCAGCAGCAGGCTTCCCAGATCCTTCAACAGGCCGACGCCCACGGCCTGGTCGTTGATGAAGGCGCGGGACTTGCCATCGGCGGCGAGGCTGCGGCGCAGCACGATCTCGCCCTCGCCGTCCATCTCCTGCGCCTTCAGCAGGGCGCGGGCGGGATGGTTTGGCGCAGGTTCGAAGACGGCGGTGGCGGCGCCCTGGCTCGCGCCCGCCCGCAACGTGGCGCGGCCGCGACCACCCACGGCCAAGCCCAGCGAATCCAGCAGGATGGATTTGCCCGCCCCGGTCTCGCCGGTCAGGACATTGAGGCCCGGCGCGAATTCCAGCGCCGCCTGCTCAATCAGAACAATGTCACGAATGGTGAGTGCCGAAAGCACGTCTACCAGCCCGGAATCAGAGGATGCGGTGGAAAGCCTGACTGATCCAGGAGCGCTTGTCTTCCTCGGGCTTCAGATTGCGGCCTTTCAGAATGTTATAGGCGTCCTGATACCAGCCGGAGCCGGGATAATTGGCGCCCAGCACGGCGGCGGCGGTCTGGGCCTCATTGTCCAGCCCCAGGCTGTAATAGGCCTCCGTCAGGCGCTCCAGCGCCTCGGCGATCTGCGGCGTGGTCTGATACTGCTCAATCACCACCCGGAAGCGGTTGATGCCGCCGATATAGTCGCCGCGGGTCAGGTAATAGCGCCCCACATTCATCTCCTTGCCGGCGAGATGGTCCATGGTGAGGTCGATCTTCAGCGTCGCGTCGCGGGCATATTCGGTGTCGGGGAAGCGTTGCACCACGTCCTGTAGCGCCACCAACGCGTCGCGGGTATTGCCCTGGTCGCGGCCGACATCGACGATCTGCTCATAAAGCGCCACCGCCTTGAGATAGAAGGCATAGGCGACTTCGGCGCTGCCCGGATGCAGCGAGATATACTGGTCGGCGGTGGTGATGGCGCTGTTATAATCGTTGGCCTGGTAGGAGCAGAAAGCGCTCATCAGCATGGCCCGCCGCGCCCAGGGCGAATAGGGGTGCTGGCGCTCCATCTCGTCGAAGATGCCGGCGGCGACGTCCCAGTGGCCGCCGCGGATCTGCCGCCAGCCGGTATCGTAGATCGCCTCGATCGCCAGCTCGCGGTAATTGGCGGCGTCGGTGTTGACGTTGTTCTTGGCGGTGTCCTCGCCCTGGAGCCATGAGCAGCCGCCCAGCGACAGGGTGAGAAGGACGGCGCCAAGAGCGCGCGGGGATGGAAACGTCATCATCGGTTCCTGCATTGCGCCATTTCTACAGGGAAATCAATGGCTTATAGGGCCAGAGAGTCCGCCGGGCGGCGCGTCCCTTCTTATACATAAGGGACCGGGCCGGGCAAAGCGCCGGATTCTTTCGAATTGGTCAGGGTTCCACCCAGGCGTAATTGGCCGGGTCGGCGAACAGGGCCTTGAGCAGGGCGTTGTTGAGGCCGTGGCCGGAGCGCACGCCCTCGAAGCGGCCGATCAGCGGCGCTCCCGCCAGCGCCATATCGCCGATGGCGTCCAGAATCTTGTGGCGTACGAACTCGTCGGGGAAGCGCATCAGTTCGCGGTTCAGGACGTGATCACCGTCGATGGCCAGGCTGTTCTGCAAGCTGGCGCCGTGGCCGCGGTCGATGCTCTTCAGGTAGTCCAGCTCCTGCACAAAGCCGAAGGTGCGGGCGGGCGCAATCTCGCGGGCGAAGCCGTCGCGCGAGAAAGCGAAGTCGAAGCGCTGGGTGCCGATGGCGGCGGATGGAAAGCTGATCTCGAAATGATAGGACAGGGTCTCGGCCGGGCGCAGCGTTGCCCTGCCCTTGCCGTCATCCGCCGTCACGTCCTTCAACACTTTGAGCGCCCGGCGCGGCATCGCCTGTTCGCAGCGGCCCGCCTGCTGCAGCAAGGTGAGATAGGAAAGCGCGTCGCCGTCCAGGATGGGCGGCTCGGGGCCATCGAGGCGGACAAAGAGATCGTCTATTTCCGCCCCTGCCACCGCCGCCATCAGATGCTCGACCACGCCGACGGAAGCGCCGTCCAATCCGATCACGGTGCCGAGGCGGGTTTCCCCCACCAGGTCCCAGCGGGCGGGCACTGCCGCGGCGACGTCGCCGCGCTCGAAGATTACGCCCGCGCCCGGCGGCGCCGGCGACAGGGTCATGATCACGGATGCGCCGTCATGCAGGGCGATACCGCTGGCAGTAATTTCGCGGGAAATGGTGGCGCGGTTCATGGACGCTTGTATCGCGCCGGGTTCACAAAAACGAGCACCGTCCCGCTGTGGCACAATTCCGTTCACCGCTCCGAAAGCCTGGGGCGGCTATAGGGGGTGTTGGTGGGGCCTCCAGATGGCGGCAAAAACGGCATTCGGAAAACGGGCTGACCTGGCGCCGTCCAGGGTGGCATGGCGTGCGCCTGCGCCGATACGTTCTGCCACACCTGCCTCTGCCACGCCCGCCGAACCGGCAGGCAGCGCACTAGACGTCTTCCACGCCGGCAGCATTCCCATTCTCACCATCGGGCTGATCCTGCTGCTGTGGCTGATCTTCGCCCTGGAAGTGCGCCAGAGCGGCGACGGAGGGCTGTCGCCCAGCGTCGCCAACCTGAAAGCGATGGGCGGCCTCAACGGCAAGCTGGTGTTTAGCGATAGGCAATGGTGGCGGCTGCTGACCGCGCCGCTACTGCATGGCAGCCTCAGCCACCTGATCGGCAACTGCGTCGCCCTGGCCCTTGCGGGCTTCTTCCTGGAGCCGATGCTCGGCGGCCCCTGGTTCCTGGCCTTGTTTGTGCTGGCGGCGCTTGGCGGCTCGGCGGGATCGCTGGCGCAAAACGATCCCAACATCGTCTCGGTCGGCGCCTCGGGCGCCATCATGGGCGTGATGGCCCTGTCCTTCCTGTTGTCCGGCCGCGCCCCCGACGCCAAACGGGCGAAAGCGATCCGCTGGATCTCCCTGCGCATCGGCGTGCCCGCCATCCTGCCGGTCTTCCTCACCGGCGGCCTGCACAGCCATGTCGATTATGGCGCCCATATCGGCGGCTTCCTCGCCGGCGGGCTGGTGTGGATTTTCCTGGGCCTGATCTGGCCGCGCAACCAGCCGCGTCCTGCCCTGGCCGGCGTGGCGACACTGCTGGCCGCCGGTGGCGGCGCCGGGGCCCTCGTGGCCCTGGGTCTGGCCATGGCAGCCCCGGCCCCCGCCGCTGAAGCCAGCACCCTGATCCCGACGACAGAAATGCCGCGCAGCGATGAAGACGCCATGAAGCGCTCCGCCGAGCTGGTAACGCGCTATGGCGACGATCCGAGGGCGCATTACATGCGGGCGCTGTATTTCCTGGCGCAGCGCGACCGCTCCGACGCGGCGGAACAGTTGCGCACCGGCATCGCCCTGATGCCGCGTCACGCCAGCGAGCTGAATCCGGATCTGACCTATCGCATGAGCATGACCCTGGCACTGATCGTGCGCAGCCAGGGCGACCGCGACGCCGCGCGCAGCATCGCCGCCGAAGCCTGCGCCGCGCCGGACACCCAGGATTGGAAAGTCCGCGTCCAGCTGGTGTCGCTCGGGGTCTGCTAGAGAATCTTCTGCACCATCACCAGCGTCAGCCAGCGCTCGAACTTGCGCCCGACCTCGGGCATCCGCGCGGTTTCGACAAAACCCTGAGCGGCATGCAGCCCGAGGCTGGCCTGATTGCCCGCCTCCAGCGCCCCGACCATGACATGCAGGCCTTGGGCACGGGCGCGTTCGACGAGGCGGGCCAGCAGCGCCTTGCCGACGCCCTGCCCGCGCGCGTCCTGGTGGACATAGACCGATTGCTCCACCGTATGGCGATAGCCGGAATAGGCGCGGAAGGCGCCATAACTGGCATAGCCCAGCACCGCGCCGTCTTCGCCCCGCGCCACCAGCACAGCGAAATCGCGGTCGCGGCCTTCGAACCAGGCCGTCATCTCTTCCTCTGTCATCGGCGCCTCGCGCCAGGCGGCGACGGAATTCAGGATGGCGTCGTTGAGGATGACGGCGATGGCCGGAATATCGGCGGGCGCGGCGGCTTCGATGGTGAAGTGCATGGCCGCAGAATAGCAAAAGGGCGGCGCAAGCGCCGCCCTTTTTCAATCACGGATGATTGTAATCACTGACCGGACTGACGACGGAGAAACGCCGGAATCTCAAACTGCTCGTCGCTACCGGCTTCCGGGAAAAGATCGTCGGACGACGCCGTGGCGGGCTTTTCCGCCGGCAGCGGCTGCACATTGGCAGCGCGCTGGGGCTGCGGCTTGGGATAGGAGGTGGGCTGCGGCTCAGCCCGCAGGTCGGCGGCGGCCGCCTTCTTGCGCCCGAACAGACCCCAGCCGCCTTTTTTCTCCACCGGCTTGGCCAGCGGCATCTCGGCGGGGGAACGCACCGTTTCGGTGGCGGGATAGCGCATCTCGGCGGTCAGTTCTGGAGCATCGTCGCCGCCCAGGATGTATTCCTCGGACTGGCTGGGTGCCATGGCGGCGGCGCCCAGTTCGGAGGCCAACGCCTCCATCTGGGCGTGCACCGGGCTTGCTGAGGCCGGCTGCGGCACCTTGACCGCCAGCGGCTTGAGGGCCGGGCGCAGGGGGGTGATCTTGCGGTCCGGCAGCATCATCTGGTCGGCGTCAATGCCGGTGGCGACGACACTGACGCGGATGCGGCCTTCCATCTCGTCCAGGATGGTGTTGCCGAAAATGATGTTGGCGTCGGGATCGACCTCGGCGCGGATGCGGTTGGCGGCCTGCTCGACCTCGAACAGCATCAGGTCCGGACCGCCGGTGATGTTGATGAGGACGCCCTTGGCGCCCTTCATGGTGACGTCGTCCAGCAGCGGATTGGAGATCGCCATGTCGGCGGCCTTGCTCGCGCGGTCCTCGCCCTCAGCCTCGCCGGTGCCCATCATCGCCTTGCCCATCTCGGAGATCACCGACTTGATATCGGCGAAATCGAGATTGATCAGGCCCGGCATCACGATCAGGTCGGTGACGCCGCGCACACCGGCATGCAGCACTTCGTCGGCCATGGCGAAGGCCTGGGCGAAAGTGGTGCGGTCGTTGGCGACGCGGAACAGGTTCTGGTTGGGAATGACGATCAGGGTATGGACGAAAGCCTGCAGCTCGGCGATGCCGCGCTCGGCGGTGCGCATGCGCTTGTCGCCCTCGAAGGAGAAAGGCTTGGTGACGACGCCGACGGTGAGGATGCCGGCCTCGCGCACAGCGCGGGCGATTACCGGCGCCGCGCCGGTGCCGGTGCCGCCGCCCATGCCGGCGGTGATGAAGACCATATGGGCGCCGGACAGCGCTTCAAGGATTTCCGGCAGCGTCTCTTCCGCGCCGGCGCGGCCGACATCGGGCTGGGCGCCCGCGCCGAGGCCCTCGGTGGATTGCGCGCCGAGCTGGATGCGCTTGGGGCATTTGGACTGGGCCAGGGCCTGGGCGTCGGTGTTGCAGACCACGAACTCCACGCCCTCGAGATGGGCGTCGATCATGTTGTTGACGGCGTTGCCGCCTGCTCCGCCCACGCCCAGCACGACGATGCGGGGACGCAATTCCTTGGGGGCCGGAACGTTGATGCTTATCGCCATTTAACTTCTCCTCAGTGACATTCTCCCGTCACCTTGACCACGCCCGAATCACCCAACTGATTCGCATTTATATTGTTGAATCACCTTAGCCACCGGCCGGTCAACCGGGAGAGCCATGACGGCCCCTGCTTCGCTCCCGCCGCATGCAGCTTGTCGGCAAGGTCGGGATTGATCACTTCCGGCGGCATGGTGGCGCCTGCCATTAGCAGTCCGATCACGGTGGCATAATCGGGCCCGGCCGAGGCGGCGGCCAGGCCGGGGAAGGCCTGGGGCCGGCCAAGGCGAACCTGCTTGGAAAGGGCGCGGGCGGCCAGGTCGCGTACGCCGGCCAGCTGGCTGGCGCCGCCGGTCAGCACGGCGCGCTTGCCGGCGGCCACGTCATAGCCGGAGGCCTTCAGCTTCTCCTGCACACCGACGAAAGTCTCCTCCAGCCGGGCCTGGATGATGCGGGTGAGCATGGAGCGCGGCACGCGCAAGGCGGTGTCGTCGCCATCCTCGCCCATCTGGGGGACCGCGA